>Ga0187815_10000588_pt1 | contig 17381 bp, 18 predicted proteins | sample NC_S_5_FD_132962 | JGI IMG/M metagenome (GOLD analysis project Ga0187815, IMG submission 132962) | Wetland sediment microbial communities from Neuse River Estuary, North Carolina, USA - ASW-S_5 | ecosystem: Environmental > Aquatic > Freshwater > Wetlands > Sediment | place: USA: North Carolina...
CTATCACGTCACCCTGTGCGACGCCAGGCAGATCTTCGCGACCAAGTCGCGGTTCCCCGACGCGGACGAGGTCGTGGTCGACTGGCCGCACCGGTTCCTCGCCGGGGTCGAGGTGGACGCGCGGACCGTCATCTGCGTGCTCACGCATGACCCGAAGTTCGACGTGCCCGTGCTGGAGGTAGCGCTGCGCACTCCGGCCGGCTACATCGGCGCGATGGGCTCGCGGCGCACCCACGAGGACCGCCTGGAGCGGCTGCGCGCCGTCGGCATGACCGAGGCGGAACTGGCGCGGCTGCGCTCCCCGATCGGGCTTGACCTGGGGGCGCGCACGCCGGAGGAAACCGCGGTGTCGATCGCCGCCGAGCTGATCCAGCTCCGGTGGGGCGGGACGGGGCGCGCGCTGACCGCTACCGAGGGGCGTATTCACCACGAATCTCCGGCTACTGCGTAAGGTCGGTCCGGGCCGCGCTAGTCGTTGCGGCCTGTTAGGGCCAGGCGGGTGCCTATCGCGATCATCGCCAGGCCGCCGGCGCCGCCGACTAGTTCTAGGCGGCGGGGGGAGTTGGCCAGCCGGGAGCGGACTGTGCCTGCGGCTAGGGCCCACGTGCTGTCGCTGAATAGGGCGATGGCGGCGAAGATCGCGCCTAGCGCGATGATCTGGACCGGAACGTTGCCGGACTGGCGGTCTACGAATTGCGGGAGCATGGCCGCGAAGAAGACGATCACCTTGGGGTTGGTGACGCCCACCGTGAAGCCGTCGATGACGATGCGGGTGGCGCTCTTGGGCTCGATCTTCGCGCCGAGGGCTTCGGCCAGTGAGCGGCGGTGCCGGATCGCCTGGGCGCCGAGGAATATCAGGTAGGCGGCGCCGGCCAGCTTGAGCAGCGTGAATAGGAGGACGGATCGCTCGACCAGCGGGCCGATGCCGAACGCAACCGCTACTACCTGCGCGAACGCGCCTACTGTGTTGCCCGCCACGGTGGCGACGCCGGCGGCGCGGCCGAGCGTGATCGCGCGGCTGACCGTGAACAGCACGCTCGGCCCGGGGATCGCGATCAGCACGAACGCCGTGACTGTGAACGCGAGCAAATGCGAGGTGGGAAGCACGAGTTCAGCCTATGAGCCGGCCCGCGCGGCGGCCCAGCGGATTTTCTTCCGCGTCTCCCGTGCTTCGTCACGCCAGTATCAGCAATCACTGCTGCTGGGCTTTGCGCACGCTATGACAAATGTGACCGGTCACGTTCCCCGAAAAGTTGTCACACCGCGCGCAAAGCGAACAGGAGATGTGTGTGAGGCGCGGGCGACGCCATGCCGCGCATGGCGCCAGTCACATCAGCCACTCTCGTTCACTTTGTACCGCAGCCGACAAATTTTCGGGTCGTTTCGGGCCTGAAAGTGGTCGGCTGCGGTACAAAGTCAAGGCCAGAGACAGGTGTGACAAGAGTTTTTGAGTCTTCAGAGACGGAATTAAGGCATAGAGGTATGTGAGCCATGGGGACCGCGGGTCGGCGCGGGTGTCGATGGCGATCATCGCTCGGCCGCCCCGTGGTTTACCGTGGGGAGCCTGACGTCGGCGCTAGCGGGGGAGAGGCTGTGACGGTTGGGATGCGAGTGGCGGGGATCTTGCTGGCGGCGGGAGCGGGGTCCCGGCTGGGGCAGCCCAAGGCGCTGGTCGAGGTGGGCGGTGAGACGCTCGCGGCGCGCGGGGTCGCGATGCTGCGGGACGGTGGGGCGGATCCGGTGATCCTCGTGACCGGCGCCGTGCCGGTGACGATTCCGCAGGCACTGGCCGTGCACAACCCGGACTGGACCACCGGCATGGGGTCATCGCTCGCGACCGGGCTGTGCGCGCTGACCGATAGCGACGTCGGGGCGGCGGTGATCGCGCTCGCGGATCAGCCGCTTGTCGGGGCCGAGGCGGTGCGGCGGCTGATCGCCGCCTACCGCGCCGGGGCGTCCGTGGCGGTCGCCGCCTACGCGGGGAAGCGGCGCAACCCGGTGCTGATCGCCCGCGAACACTGGCCGGCCGTGATCGAGCTGGCCACCGGGGACTTCGGGGCGCGGCCGTTCCTGCGGGCCCGCCCCGAGCTTGTCACGCAAGTCGAGTGCGGTGACACGGGCCGCCCAGACGACGTCGACACGGCGGAAGACCTGACGCGGGTGCGGGGAGTCGCTACCTTCCGTTCGGAAGAAAAGTCCTGATGCCCCAGCGCAGGCTGACCGTTTCCCCCGGCTGTAGCACCAGCAGATCGTCGCCGGTGACGAACGCGTTCGGCGGGCAGGTCATCGGCTCGACCGCCAGCGCGGTCCTGCGATGCTCCGGCTCGAGCGCGTCGCCGGTGAAGACCTGCAGCCACCGGTAGCCCTCATCCGCCCAGAGCCCGGTGGTCGCGCCGTCCGCCGACAGCCGGACCCAGGCCATGCCGTCCGGCTCCCGGCTCAAGCCGGTGAACGGGTAGTCAAGCCGGGTCTCGCCGAGCTTGCGCGGGGTGCGGAAGTCGAACTCGGTGCCGGTCACGTCCGCCGGCGCGCTGGACGGGATGCCGCGCTCGTCGACCGACAGCCAGTGGCTGGCGGGCAGCGTCAGCTCGCAGTCGTTGACGGTCGGCCCCGGCACCGCCAGGTAGGGGTGGTGGCCGGCGCCCCACGGCGCCGGCCGGCTGCCCTTGTTGGCCGCGGTGACGGTGACGTGCAGGCCCGACTCGCTGACCAGGCGGTACGTCACGTCAACCTGCATGGCGAACGGATAGCCCTGCTGGCCGTGCGGCACGCTGCGCAGCGTCACCTCGTTGCGGTCATGGGCGGTGCGCGTCCACGGAATCCAGCGGGTCAGCCCGTGGATGGCGTTGCCAAGGGCGGGCTCGGAGAGGGCTAGCTGGTGTTCGGTGCCCGCGAAGGCGTAGCGCCCGCCGGCGACGCGGTTCGGCCACGGGGAAAGCAGCTGGCCGGAGCCATGCGGCGGCAACTGGTCGGGGTCGTAGCTCGTGACAAGCGGCGTTCCGGCGTAGTCGAGTTCTCGCAATCCCGCACCGAGTTCGGTCACGGTGGCGCGGTAGTCGCCGGCTTCGATCTCGTACTGGGTGCCCGTCAGCGGGATCGTCATGCGCCTCAGGATACGGACAAAGCCTGGGCGGCACGGCATCCGGCCACCATCCCCAAGGCCAGATCGGCGGTGCCGAGGCCGGCCGCCGCCTTGACGGTGAGCAGCCTGCGCGCGGCGGGTTCCACCGGATCCTCCCCGGCCACCCCGTGCAGCACCGCGGCGACTTCGGCGGCCGCCTGACCGCGGGACGCGCAGTGCAGCAGCGAGGCCGCCAGCGGCGTGGTCCGTTCCGACGCGTAACTGGTGACCGCGGCACTCAGCCAGTCAGCCAGCCACACGGCCCGGCTGCCGCCGGTGATCGCGCCGCCGAGCAGGCGCAGCGCGAGCAGCAGGCCGCACAGCACGCTGTCCCCGGCGGGCACGATGCCCGCGCCGAGTCCGACGAGCCGCTCGGCCTGCTCGACGGCGCCGGCCAGGTCGCCGCTCGCGCAGCATGCCGCGAGCGCCCTGGTCCCGTCGTGGTCCGCCAGCGTCGGCCCCGGGGCCAACTGGCGGCACGCCCTGGTCAGCACGGCCGCGCCCTGGTCCAGCCGCCCGCTGGACAGCGGCCCGAACACCGGCGACGGATCCCACCACCGGCGTGCCTGGACACTCAGGCCGCTGACCCGGATCCAGCCGCCGCCCGCCTCGGCGCCATCAGAAGGCTTAATGGTCTTTGCGGGTTTAGCGGGCTTTACGGGGGAACTGGTGGCCGAGTCTGCGGCGCCGATAGCGGGGGCGGTTACGGTGAGGGTGCCCGCGGGAATGCCCGCGATGATCGCATTGGGCAACCGGACGGCGTCCGGTGCGGAAATCGCGATCACCCGCGGCTCGCGTGGCGCACCAGGAAACACGACGATAAGCGTCCCCTGAACGACGGCGACCACCTGGCCTGCCTGGTGCGGGCCGTGCAGCAGGTCACGTACCGCCAGGCTCGCGATGCCGGCCACCTCCACCGGGGCGACGGCGGGATGCTGACCTGTGCTCACGCGTGCACCCTACCCCGATGTCGCGCGGCACGCGTCCTTTCATTTTATAATTCGAGCCGAGATTTCCGGTTCGAGACCAATTATTCCAGTATTTCGGGGCCAATGATATGTGAGCGAAAGGCGTTTAAACTGGAACTCCTGGCCATTCTTGCTACCCCTGCTGTACTGCGGGTTTACAGTCTCGCAGGGTGATAGCAACCCAGGTTCGAAAAAGTTTCAGGGGAAGGGGGGCCGGCGGGGCTGCTTGGGGAGCGGGGGACCGTCAGCCCCGCCGACCATTTAGACTTTAGCCGCAGCTAAGTAGTCGGCGCGATGGTTTTTGGCCATTCCGCGCGACCTTGTAAGTTTCTTGCAATGTTTCTTTCTGTGCGCGCTGTCACCGGCGCGGGCGGGTGGCGGCGGGAGAACCGCCCGCTTGGCGGCCTGCGGCGGGGTTAGCGGCGCGGGCGCAGCCGGCCGTTGCGCAGGGCCTCCGCGGCTAGCACTCCGAAGAGATAGAAATACGCCGCTTCCTCCTCTTCGAAGAAGCGGACCTCGTGCCTGGCGTCTTCGGCGCAGCTGAACACCTCATAGCCGCTGTCGGTTTTGACCAGGCACATCGCGCCGGTGACTTCCTCGTCGACCGCGTACGCGGTCCGCGGTATGTCCGCCATGTCAACGAGGTCGGCGAAGACGGCGGACATGGCGAGCCGCGGTTTGCGCGCGGCCCGGCGCCCGCGAACCGCCCCCGTCAGCTTGCTGAGCGCGCTCGCCGGGCTCGGCGGGCTGGGCTGGCTCGGCGCGGTGCCCAGGCCCCGAGTGGCTGAGGGAAGTGATGGCGCCTGATCAGCCGGTGCCGTGGGGCTGGCGCCGGGCAGCGTCGTGGCCTGCGCGGTGACCTGGCTCGCCGGCGCCGGTTCGGCCAGCGGGCCGGCCGCGGGCGCGACCGGCGCGGGCGGCGCGGGCGGCGCGGGAAGCGGGGGCGGCGCGACAGGCGGGGGCGCCGGCGCCAGGGGCGCGGCTGACGAGTGGGCCGGCGGAGGCGCGGGCACGGGGCTCGGCGCCGCGGGCGCGGCCGAGGGGGGCGCGGGCGAGGGCGCCGACGCGGCCAGCGGCGCGGGACCGAGCTGAGCCTGCGGCCCGGACAGTTGCGGCTGCGCTGACTGCTGCGTCTGCGGGAATGGCTGGCCAATCATCGGCTGCGCCGCAAGCTGCGCGGACTGGATCGGTTGTCCGTACTGGCCCGGCTGAGCCGTGGGATAGTCGGGCTGGGGTGCTGGGTACTGCTGAGCCCCTGGGACCTGAGCTGCGACAGGCTGCGCCGGCGTGACCTGCTGCCCTGGTGCGGCAGCCGGGACAGGCTGCCCGGGCGGGCCCCCTTGGCCGACCATAGGCTGCTGGCCCACGGCGGGCTGTTGAATCGCCGGTGCCTGCTGGACGGCCCCGGGGTACTGGACCACCGGGGCGTGCTGGGTGATCGGGGCCTGCTGGGCGGAGGGGGTCTGCGCGGGAGGGAAGGCCTGCTGGGCGGTCGGGGACTGAGCGATGGCGGCCTGCTGGCCAGGTTCGAACGACTGCGCGGGTTGCGCCGGTGCTGGCAGCGCCTGGACCGTCGCGGGCGGCGGGTACGGGAGCCCGGTGGCGGCCAGCCCGTTTACGGGTGCTTGCGGGATCCCGCCCGGGAGCTGGGCGTACCCGTTCTGCGGGCCGTTGTTGTATCCGTTCTGCGGGCCGTATCCGTTCTGCGGGGCATCCCCGGACCCGTTCTGCGGGCCGTTAACGTACCCATTCGGCAGCCCGGTTCCGTTCCCGTTCGCTACGCCGGACGGCTGCCCGCCGTTTTGTGCTCCGCTGCCGTTGCCGCCCTGGTAGTACCACCCGCTGCCATCCGCGGCCGGCGAGCCGTGCCACGCGGCGGCGACCGCGGGCGGCTGGTTGCCCGGCTGCTGTGGCATGGTCCCCGGCTGCTGCGCCCCAGTCGCCTGCTGCACGGCCGGGAACGGCTGCGACGTGGAGGCTTGCTGCCTGCCGGGGAGTTGTTGCGCCGCGGGGAGCTGCTGCCCGCCGGGGACCTGCTGCCCGCCGGGGACCTGCTGCCCGGCCGAGAGCGGTTGCCCAAGCGGGAGCGGTTGTGACGCGCCACCTTGTTGCCAGGCAGGGAGCTGCTGTATGCCCGGAAGTTGCGGGCCGGCCGGGACCTGCTGGCCAGTGGGACCTTGCTGCGCTGCCGGGAACGGCTGCGATGTGGACACTCGCTGCCCGGCGGGGGGCTGCTGCGCCGCGGGGGGCTGCTGCGCGGCTGGGAGTTGCCGCGCGGCCGGGAGTTGCCGCGCGGCCGGAAGCTGTCGTGATCCGGGAGCTTGTTGCGCGCCGGGGACCTGATGCGCGGCAGGTGATTGCTGTGACGCGGGGACTTGCTGGCCGAGGTGCTGCTGCTGCGCCGTAGGTGCCCGCTGCGACCCCGGTAGCTGCTGCGACCCGGGTAGCTGCTGGGACCCGGGTAGCTGCTGCGACCCGGGTAGCTGCTGCGACCCCGGAGGCTGGTGCGCCGCGGCCGGCAGCTGGTACGCAGCGCCGGGCGACTGCCCGCCGCGCGCGGGCAGTCCGCCCATCGGGCCGCCCGCTCCAGGCCCACCGCCCGCTCCAGGCCCACCGCCCGCTCCAGGCCCACCGCCCGGACCGTGCCCGTTCCCCGGCCCCTGAGCGTTCGCCGGCCCCTGAGCGCTCCCCGGTCCCTGGGCGTTCGCCGGTCCGCGAGCGTTCCCCGGTCCCTGCCCGTTCGCGGGCCCCTGAGCGTTCCCGGTACCGTTCCCGCCGCCGGGGATCTGCCCGCCGCCGGCCGCCCGGTCTGCCTCACCCGCGCTCAGCGCGCGCGGCAGCGAGGACAGCAACAGCGCGATCGGGAATTCGTGGCGTTCCTCGGCCAGGTCGGTCACCTCGGTGCGCGGCACCACGACCTCGAACACGCCCCGGTCGACCTGCCAGTAGCCGAGTTGCCCGGCCCGCCGCTCATCCATGCCGAGGTAGACGATGTGCAGCCGGTCGCCGAGGTCGTCGAGCACGAGGCACGGCTCGCCGTGATACGACCCGATGGGGCGCGACTCCCACAGCGCGTCAAGCTCATTGAGCCGGACCTGCTTGCGCCAGACCCCGCCGGCGGCGGGGGAGAAGCCATGCTCTTCCGGCGGCGGCGGCGCGGCGAACAGCGTAACTTCGCGGTCGGAGGGGCCGACGGCGGCCTGGTAAGAGGCGCCGAGGTAGGACGCCATCAGCCGGTAACGCATGCCTTACCCCTCCCTCACCGGTCGCCGCCAAGCCAGCCCGTCGTACCGGGCGACCGGTTCCTCACCGCCGTCTGCCAGCCGGCATAGGGTGGTCCCGACGGGTATCTGGATTGGCTCCAGATAGAACTCCACCGGGCCGGCGGGCCCGCGCGATGTGACGGGCACGTACCCGTCGATCTCCCGCGCCTGCCAGCACAGGAAGTGCATCTCGGTCATGTCGGGCTTGAAGTCCGACCCCTCGTAGCCTAGGCCCAAGGCGTAGAACGCGTCTGCCGGGTTGCGGAACCCCACGTCGCGCACCCGGTGCACGTACCCCGCGATCACGCCGCGCTGACCGCTCATATACGGTCCGATCATGCGCGGCGGTATCACCTTCCGCATCGGGGTGCCGGGAAGTATCCGTGCAGGCTGCGCCGACTCACGTCCCGACGAACCCACGGACTGCTCCTTCCCGCTAGCGCCGGTACCCTCTGGTCCGCACATCCGGTCTGGTCAGGAGGCCTTTACGTCGCAGCAGGTCACGAGGTTCCCATATCCGTAATGTGCGCTCAACCGATTCTGCCGTGGAGATCGCAGGTAACTCCCTTAAAGTACGGCTTTCGTAGCATCAATTACTTTCCGTAGTCATAAGGCAACTACCCGGCGACCGGAACGCCGGTAGAGTCTCTGGTGTGCACATCAGCAGACCCGCGGGAGACACCGGCGAGGCCGACCCCGCCGTCCGGGCCGCGCTGGCCGCCTACGCAGGCGGCACCGGCACCGAGCACGCGGCGCTGACGGCGCTGGCCGCCGTGCGGCTGCTCGTCCCGGTCGTCGCTGTCCTCGTCGGCGCCAACGACGACGGGCCGGAGAAGGAAACCGAGATGGCCCTGCCGACGCTGATCGGCAGCGACGGCCGCAAGGCGCTCATCGCCTTCACCGGCACCGACACCCTCAGGCGCTGGCAGGCAGACGCCCGCCCCGTTCCGGTCGCGGCGCGGCAGGTCTGGACGGCCGCCCTCAGTGAGGCCGACGCGGCGGTGATCGACGTGGCAGGGCCGGTGCCGTTCGTGGTCGAGGGCGCCAGGCTCAGCGCCCTCGCGAATGGCGCGCCGCCGCCGCTGCCGCACCAGGACCCGGACATCCGCGCCGAGGTCGCCGCCGTCACCCGCGATTTCACCCTCGCCCCCGGCGGCCCCGGCGCCGACCTGGCGATCACCCTCGCGACCAAAGACATGGCCCAGGCCCGCGAAGCCGCCGGGCAGATAGCGGTCCGCCTGGCCCCCCGCCTCCGCCAGGGCATAGAGATAAGAACATCTCGCAGCCCAACGCTGTTACCTGCGTTTCCGCTGGTCAGAGAAAGAAGGTGAGAGGATTAAATCCTCGACCGTTTGGGGAATAGGCCGCGAGGTCACTTCCTGAACGTGCCCCACTGCGGCACTATCTCGATCAGCCCGTCGTCCGCGATGCGCCGGAGAGCGGAAGCGACGGCTGAGCGGGACACGTTGTACTGGACTGCGAACTCGGCAACCGACGGCATGCGCTGCTCTGGCTGCCACTCACCCGCCGCGAGGCGTGCGCGTATGGCGGTCTCCACCCGCCTACTCGGTAGCTCCCTTGTACGCTCTGCCACCCTCCCATGATCGCAAACGCTGTCTGACCTGCGCTTACTGTCTGCCATGGCACGACTGACTCGACTAACACCACTGTCCGATGTAACCTCCTAGCATGGGTCCGATAACTGGCAATCTCGGCCCGCTGGAGTACGGCGCGCTAGACGACTTCGATCCTGGCTTGCTCGCCGCGCGAGAGACGTTCGCCGAGCGGTGGGATATCTACCGGCTTAGCTGGGGGCTGATCGCTGTGCCTGCGGGGGCCACCGTGTACGCGGCGGTAGACGCTGACAGGCTCGCGGCCAAGCTCCGCGCGCACCGTGTGAAATTACCCGCGGGTAGGTGATGCGGCCGTCTCCGTGGCTGCCAAGTGCCGTAGCGGGCAGATTCCGGCCAGCCGTCCAGAGCTGGCCCGGGCAGCCGTCGCCGAGGTGCCCCGGCGCGTCACATCATGATGCGCTATTGCCTCTCGCTTCGCCGTAGTGGCCCGGTGGACCACAGGGCCACTAACCCCGAGTCTGCGGCCGCCGCCTCCGGCCACCCCCTGCGCTGGCGGACTGTAGGGTGAACAGCATGTTTCGGTGGCTGACGGCGGGCGAGTCGCACGGGCGGGCGCTCGTGGCGATCTGTGACGGCGTCCCGGCGGGGGTGCGGGTCGCCAGCGCTGACGTGGCGGCGGCGCTCGCGCGGCGGCGCGCCGGCTACGGCCGTGGTGCCCGGATGAAGTTCGAGCAGGACGAGGTGGAGCTCACCGGCGGCGTCCGGCACGGCGTCACGCTGGGCGGCCCCGTCGCCATCCGGGTGGGCAACACCGAGTGGCCGAAGTGGGAGACCGTCATGGCGCCCGACCCGGTGAGCGCCGCGGACCTGGAGAACCAGGCGCGCAACGCGCCGCTGTCCAGGCCAAGGCCGGGGCACGCCGACCTCGCGGGCATGCAGAAGTTCGGGCACACCGACGCCAGGCCGGTCCTCGAGCGGGCCAGCGCGCGGGAGACGGCCGCCCGGGTCGCGCTCGGCGAGGTCGCCAGGCGGCTGCTCGAGCAGTCCCTCGGCGTCCGGATCCTGTCGCACGTGGTGGCACTCGGCGCGGTGGTCGCGCCGGCCGACGGGCCGACACCGGCGCCTGAGGACCTGGCGCGGATCGACGAAGACCCGGTGCGCTGCGCCGACCCGGAGACCAGCGCCGCGATGGTCGCCGAGGTCGACGCCGCGCGCAAGGACGGCGACACGCTCGGCGGCGTGGTGGAGGTGCTGGCGTACGGGCTGCCGCCCGGACTCGGCAGCTTCACCCAGTGGGACCGGCGGCTCGACGCGCGGCTCGCCGGGGCGCTGATGTCTGTGCAGGCGATCAAGGGCGTGGAGCTCGGCGACGGGTTCGTCACGTCCGGGCGGCGCGGATCCGGCGCGCACGACGAGATCGAGATGGCGCCGGACGGGGTGCGCAGGCGCACCAACCGGGCCGGCGGCGTCGAGGGCGGCATGTCCACCGGGGAGGTGCTCCGGGTGCGTGCCGCGATGAAGCCGATCTCCACCGTGCCGCGCGCGCTGGACACGGTGGACGTGACGACCGGCGAGCCGGCCAAGGCGATCAACCAGCGCAGCGACGTGACCGCGGTGCCCGCGGCGGGCGTGGTCGCCGAGGCGATGGTAGCGCTGGTGCTCGCGGAGGCGGCGACGGAGAAGTTCGGCGGCGACTCGGTAGACGAGCTGCGCCGGAACGCGGAGGGCTACCTCAAGTCCATGGTGATCTCGTGACCGCGCCGGCGCCCGTCGTGCTGATCGGGCCGCCGACAGCGGGGAAGTCGTCGGTGGGCGCGCTGCTCGCGGCCGAGCTCGGCGTGCCGTTCGCTGACACGGACGACATGGTGGCGGCCGCGGCCGGCAAGCCGGTCGGCGACATCTTCGTCGACGACGGCGAGCTGGTGTTCCGCGAGCTCGAGCGGGCCGCCGTCGCGCGCGGCCTGGAGGCGGTCGGGCCGGACGGCGGCGTGCTCGCGCTCGGCAGCGGCGCCGTGCTCGACCCGGACGTGCGGCGGATGATCGCCGGGGGGCGCGTCGTCTATCTGGAGGCGGGTTTCACCGCGGTCGCGAAACGGACCGGCATGGACCGGCCGCGGGTCGTCATCCCCGGCAACCCGCGCGGCCAGCTCCGCGCGATGCTTGAGGAGCGCCGCCCCGTGTACGCCGAACTCGCGACGATCATCGTACCGACCGACGACACGGCGCCTGAGGAGGTGGCGGCCGACCTCGCCAAGCGGCTGCGGACGTGACCGAGACGCGCATCGGCGTCGGCGGCGAGCAGCCCTACGACGTGATCGTCGGCACCGGGGTGCTGGGCGCGCTGCCCGAGCTCGTGGGCAAGCGGGCGCAGACCGTGGCGGTGGTGCACGCCGGCGGGCTCGGCGCGATCGCCAGGCCCGTCAGCCGGGTGCTGGCCGACGCCGGGTATTCCGTGGCCGTCGCGGAGGTCCCCGACGGCGAGGCGGCCAAGGACGTCGCGGTCGCCGCCCGGCTGTGGTCGTGGCTGGCCGAGGCGCGGGTCACGAGGTCCGACTGCGTGGTGGGCATCGGCGGCGGCGCGGCGACCGACCTGGCCGGGTTCGCCGCCGCCACCTGGCTGCGCGGGGTGCCGGTCGTGCTGGTCCCGACCACGCTGCTCGGCATGGTCGACGCGGCGGTGGGCGGCAAGACCGCCATCGACATCCCGGAAGGGAAGAACCTGGTCGGGGCGTTCCACCCGCCGGCCGGGGTGCTCGCCGACCTGGCGACGCTCGAGACGCTGCCGCGCCCGGACTACGTGGCCGGGCTCGCCGAGGTGATCAAGGCGGGGTTCATCGCGGACGCGGCGATCGTCGACCTGGTCCGCGACGACCCGGCCGGGGCGGCCGAACCGCACGGCCCGCACACCCGCGAGCTCATCGAGCGGGCGATCCGGGTCAAGGCGGCGGTCGTGTCCGCCGACCTGCGCGAGGCGGGGCAGCGGGAGATGCTGAACTACGGGCACACGCTCGGCCACGCGATCGAGCGGCTCGAAGGCTATCGCTTCAGGCACGGGGACGCGGTGGCGATCGGCATGGTGTTCGCCGCCGAGGTGGGCCGGCTGGCCGGGCGCCTGGACGCGGCCGGCGTGGCGCTGCACCGGGAGGTGCTCACGTCGGTTGGCCTGCCGGTCACCTACCCGCGCGGGTCCTGGCCCGCGCTGCGCGAGACGATGAGCCTGGACAAGAAGTCGCGCGGCGCGCGGCTCCGGATGGTAATCCTTGACGGCATGGGTAACCCAGTCATCGTCGACAGCCCGCCCGAGTCGCTGCTGACCGAGGCGTACGGGGCGGTGTCCGCGTGACCCCCCGGGTGCTCGTGCTCAACGGCCCGAACCTCGGCAGGCTCGGCAAGCGGGAGCCGGACATTTACGGCTCGGCCACGTTCGCCGACCTGGTGGCGCTGTGCGAGTCGGCCGCCAAGGAACTCGGCCTCGAGGCCCAGGTCCGGCAGACCGAGTACGAGGGCGAGCTCATCACCTGGGTGCACGAGGCCTGCGACGAGCGGCTGCCGATCGTGCTCAACGCCGGCGCGCTCACGCACTACTCCTACGCGCTCATGGACGCGCTGAAGATGCGGACCGCGCCGCTCGTCGAGGTGCACATTTCCAACATCGCGGCCCGCGAGGGTTTCCGCCATGAGTCCGTGGTCACGCCCGTCGCGGACGGCATCGTCGCTGGCTTCGGCTTCCAGTCCTACGTACTGGCGCTGCGCGCGATCGCGTCCCTGCTCGGAGGCGGGACGCCGTGATCGTCCTCGTCGGCTTCATGGGCGCCGGCAAGTCGACCGTGGGCCGGCTGCTCGCCGCCAAGCTCGGCCTGCCGTTCACCGACAGCGACCAGGTGATCGAGGAGCGGGCGGGGCAGCCGATCCGGCGGATCTTCGCCGACGCCGGCGAGCCCGCGTTCCGCGAGCTTGAGCACTCGGTCATCGCTGACCTGCTGGCCGGACCCGACGCGGTGCTCGCGCTCGGCGGCGGCGCTCCCGGGCACCCGGCGACGCGCGCGCTGCTCGCCGCCGTCCCCGTGGTCTACCTGCGCGTCGGCTACGCCGAGGCGCTCGCCCGGGTCGGCGGCGACGAGGGCCGTCCCATGCTGGCCCGCCCCGGCGTCCAGGCGCTGCACGCCGAGCGGCAGGCCGTCTACGCGTCGGTCGCCACGCTCACCGTCGACACCGACGGCCGCCTCCCCGACGAGATCGCCCTGGACCTGCTAGCCGCCCTGGGCGGCTAGCCATGTATAGGCGATCATCAGGTGATGGGCTACCAACGAGGGGGCTGACAGCATGCGCGTGGGGATGATGCTCGGGTACGCGGGCGGGTTCAGCGAGGCGGTCGAAGAGCTGGCCGACTTCGAGAGCGCCGGCCTGGACATCGTCTTCGTGCCCGAGGCGTACTCGTTCGACGCGGTGAGCCAGCTCGGCTTCATCGCCGCGCGCACCACCCGGCTGGAGATCGCCTCGGGCATCCTGCCGATCTACTCCCGCACCCCGGCGCTCACCGCGATGACCGCCGCCGGGCTCGACTTCGTGTCGGGCGGCCGGTTCACGCTCGGCATCGGCACCTCGGGGCCGCAGGTGATCGAGGGCTGGCACGGCGTGCCGTACGACGCGCCGGTCGGCCGGACCAGGGAGCTCGTCGAGATCTGCCGGATGGTGTGGCGCCGCGAGCGGCTGGACTACAAGGGCAGGTACTACCGGCTGCCGCTGGAGGGCGGCACCGGCCTGGGCAAGCCGCTCAAGCTGATCAACCGCCCGGTGCGCGAGCGCATCCCGATCGTCATCGCCGCGCTCGGCCCGAAGAACGTCGCGCTCGCCGCCGAGGTCGCCGAGGGCTGGCAGCCCATCTTCTACTTCCCCGAGAAGGCCGCGCTCGCCTGGGGCGCCCCGCTCGCCGAAGGCCGCGCCAGGCGGGACGAGGCGCTCGGCCCGCTCGACGTCATCGCGGCCGCGCCGCTGGCCATCGGCGACGACGTGACCGGGCTGCGCGAGTTCTCCCGGCCGTTCTTCGCGCTCTACATCGGCGGGATGGGCGCCCGCGGCCGCAACTTCTACTACGACCTGGCCTGCCGGTTCGGCTACGAGGACGCGGCGAAGCGGATCCAGGACGCGTACCTGGCCGGCCGCAAGGACGAGGCCGCGGCTCTGGTCCCCGCCGACCTGGTGGAGAAGACCTCGCTCATCGGCCCGGCCGGCTACGTCGCCGAGCGGCTCGCCGCGTTCGCGGAAAGCGGGGTCACCACGCTCAACGTCACCCCGCTCGCCGCCTCGCATGCCGCCAGGCTCGCCGACATCGAGCGCGTCCGCGCCCTCGTCGGCTAGCGGGTGGCTAGCGGCCGGCCGGCCCGGGCTTGCGGGCGACGCCCCCGTAGCCGCTGACCTCCGCGGGCGTCGGCCGTGGCGCGCTCGTGTCCGGCCGCCACTCGGAGACGAGCACCACGCCGGGCGGCACTATCTCGAGGCCGGTGAACGCCAGCCGGGCGAACTGGTCGGCGTCGCGCGCGTGCATCGGTATCCCGGCGTCGAGGTAGACCTGCTGCCCGCCGCCCACCGCGGAGGCGTCGTGTTCCAGCGTCAGGTGCGAGGCGGCGAGGTAGCTGCCGGGGGGCAGCGCGCCGAGCAGCGTGCCCACCACCTCGTCGGGCTTGTCCTCGTCGCGCAGGAAGTGCAGCACCGCGATCAGCATGAGCGCGACCGGCTGGCCGAAGTCGAGCACCTCGCGCACCGCCGGCGACTCCAGGATGGACTCCGGATCGCGCAGGTCGGCCTGCAGGTAGGCGGTCCGGCCCTCGGGCGAGGAATCGAGCAGCGCCCGCGCGTGCGCGAGCACCATGGGGTCGTTGTCGACGTACGCGACGCGGGCGGACGGCGCGACCGCCTGCGCGACCGCGTGCACGTTGTTGGTCGCGGGGAGCCCGGATCCGATGTCGAGGAACTGCCTGATGCCCGCCTCGCCCGCCAGGAACCTGACGACCCGGCCGAGGAACTTCCTGTTCTCCCGCAGGCCGATCCGGCCCGCGGGCCACGACGCGAGCGCCTGGTCGGCGAGGGCCCGGTCGGCGGCGAAGTGGTTCTTGCCGCCGATGTAGTAGTCGTACATCCGGGCCGGGTGCGGTTTGCTCGTGTCGATCTCTGGCCGCGGGACCTCGGCCGGCGCCAAGGCCGCGGAATCCGCGGAACCCGCCACGCTCCCATCCTTCCCGCTTCGGAAATCCCCGCCCATACCCGTGGCCCATTGTACGAAGTGGGCAACCGCCGCAGTAGGGAAAAATTCGTTACAGATCTATGGTTTGCGCGCTACGCCGCCGTAGCAGTTGACTTCGGCTGGCGTGGGCCGGGGCCCGTTGCCTTCCGGCCGCCACTCGGACACGAGCACCACGCCGGGCGGCACGAGTTCGAGACCGGAGAACGCCAGCTCGGCGAACTCGTCGGAGTCTCTGGCCTGCGCTCCGAGTCCGGCCCCCCGCATGGTGCTCTGGCCGCGGGCTATCCCGTCCGGGCTGTGCTCCATCGTGATGTGCGAGGCGACGAAGTAACTGCCCGACGGCAGCGCGTCGAGCAAGGTTGCGATGATCTCGGCGGGTTTGTCCTCGTTCTGGATGAGGTGCAGGGTGGCGAGCATGATCAGCCCCATCGGCTGGCCGAAGTCCAGGGCCTCCCGGGTCACGGGGTTGGACAGGATCGCCTGCGGTTCCCGCAGGTCCGCGTGGATGTAGGCGGTGCGCCCCTCGGGACTGGAGGTGAGCAGTGCGCGCGCGTGTGCCAGCACCAGCGGGTCGTTGTCCACGTACACGATGTGCGCTGCCGGGGCGATCGCCTGGGCGACCTCGTGCACGTTGTGCGTGGTCGGCAGGCCCGTCCCGATGTCGAGGAACTGCCTGATGCCGGCTTCCGCCACCAGGTACCTGACCGCGCGGCCGAGGAAGGCGCGGTTCTCGCGTGCCGTGACGCGGATGGACGGCAGGTTCCGCAGCAGCTCCTGCGCCGTCTCGCGGTCGGCCGCGAAGTGGTTTTTGCCGCCGAGGAAGTAGTCGTAAATCCGGGCCATATGCGGCCTGGAGGTGTCGATCTCGGGCGGCGCTTCCGGCGAGCCGGATTCCTCGGTTCCCACCCGGCAATCCTATCCCGGCCGGGCGTAAAGTCGCTTTATGCCGCGGATCCACGCCGAACGCCGGGGTCGTGCCCAGCAGATGGTCAGGGAACTGGGCGCCGGCGCGGTGCTCGTCACCGTCCGCCAGAACGTCCGCTACCTGACGGGCCTGGCCAGCTCCAACGCCGCGCTGCTGCTGCCCGCCGATGGCCCGGGAGTGCTGGCCACCGACTCCAGGTACGCCCTGGCCGCCGAGCGCGACGCGCCCGACCTCGAGCTGCTCACCGAGCGCTTTATCGAGGGCAAGCTGGCCGCCGAGGCCGCCCGCCGCGGCGTGACGGTGCTGGCCTTCGAGGCGCACGAGATGACGGTGGAGCGGCACGCGGAGGTCGCGGCGCGGGCCGAGGGAGTCACGACGGTCCCGTTCGGGAGAAAGATCGAAGAGCTCCGCATGGTGAAGGACTCCGACGAGCTTGAGCTGCTCGCGACCGCGTGCCGGCTGAGCTCTCAGGCACTGGCTGATGTCCTCCCCGAGATCCGTCCTGGCTTGTCCGAACGTAAGCTGGCGTCTCTCCTCGACTACCGTATGAGCCAGCTGGGGGCGGACGGCCCGGCGTTCGACACCATCGTCGCGAGCGGGCCGAACGGCGCGATCCCGCACCACGCGCCCACCGACCGGCCGCTGCGCCGCGGCGACCTGGTCACCATGGACTTCGGCGCGCTGTACCAGGGCTACCACGCGGACATGACCCGCACCGTGGCGGTCGGCGAGCCGGCCGGGTGGCAGCGGGACGTCTACGACCTGGTGGCGGAGGCGCAGCGGGCCGGGGTGGAGGCCGTCGAGGTCGGGGCGGAGACCGGCGCCGTGGACGCCGCCGCCCGCGACGTGATCGAGGCGGCCGGATATGCCGGGAATTTCCAGCACGGGGTGGGGCACGGCGTGGGCCTGGAGATCCATGAGGCGCCGATGCTGGGGTACGGGAGAACGGGTAAACTGGCGGATCGGGTTCCTGTCACCGTCGAGCCTGGTGTGTACCTGCCCGGAAAGGGCGGCGTCCGGATCGAGGACGTCCTGGTCGTGACGGCGGGCGGGGGAGCCCGCATCCTGACTTCGACCACCAGGGAACTGCTGGTCCTGTAGTTCTGCAATTGGAGACGACCCGTGGCAACCACGAACGACCTGAAGAACGGCATGACGCTGAACCTTGAGGGGCAGCTCTGGAATGTCGTCGAATTCCAGCACGTCAAGCCGGGCAAGGGTCCCGCCTTCGTGCGGACCAAGCTGAAGAACGTGATGTCCGGCAAGGTCGTCGACAAGACGTTCAACGC
>Ga0187815_10000589_pt1 | contig 17343 bp, 14 predicted proteins | sample NC_S_5_FD_132962 | JGI IMG/M metagenome (GOLD analysis project Ga0187815, IMG submission 132962) | Wetland sediment microbial communities from Neuse River Estuary, North Carolina, USA - ASW-S_5 | ecosystem: Environmental > Aquatic > Freshwater > Wetlands > Sediment | place: USA: North Carolina...
GTACCGCGGGATGATGTGGAAGTGGACGTGGAAGACCACTTGGCCGGCGTTCGCCCCGGCGTTCAGGGAGAGGTTGTAGTCGGGCGAAAGCCGTTCGGCGCGCCGGCACAGCTCGTCCAGCGTGCGGATCAGGGCCATCTGGTCCTCCCAGGAGAGGTCGGTCAAACGGGCGCCGTGGCGTTTGGAGACCACAAGAAGATGCCCGCGCGTGAAGGGGAAATTGTCGAGGAAGGCGAGTGTCGCCTCGTCCTCGTAGATGATGTGCGCCTTGAGCCGGTGGGCGACGATGTCGCAAAAGACGCATCGCCCCGCTCCGTCGGCGCCTCCCGGCAGCATCGCCCGACAACACCCCGGGGCGGACTAAAGGATTGCCGAAGCCGGGGCCAAGTCGACCTCATTAAGGAGTGCCGGTCTGGAATCGGACGATGCGCGTCCCCCTCGGGATTCTTGCCCCGTTGGTCGCGATACTCGTCGTAGGGATCGCCCCCACCGCGACGGCCGCAACCAGCTTTTCCCAGGTCGCATCGCCTACCCCCGCGACCGGCCCCGCCGTCACCGACGCCGTTCCCCTGCCGGCGGGGGAGACGGTACGGATGTTGCCCGCGTCCACCCCGGTCTCGCTGACGTTGACGTTGAACAACCCGCACGCCGGTGAATTGCGGCAGTTCCTCGCCCAGGTCGAGGACCCGATGTCGCCGATGTTCCGCGCGTTCGTGAGCTACCCCGACTTCGTGCGGGAGTTCGCACCCCCCGCGTCGAGCGTGGCACTCGTCGAAAACACGTTGGAAGGGGCCGGCGGCCACGCGGTCTCGTCCGCCCCGGATCGCTCCACCGTCACCGCCGTGCTTCCGGCCGGGTCGGTCGAAAAGTTGTTCGGGGTGAGGCTGGCCGTCTACGGCGAAGCGCAAGGCATACCGTTGTACACCGCGGTAGGCGAGGTGACCGTCCCCCCGCCGCTCGAGGGACTGGTGACGGCCGTCGGCGGCCTCTCCGACGTCGCGACCGCCGAACTCCTCACCTCCACGGTCCACGCGAGGGAGGTCGTCTCCCGACCCACCCCGGTCACCGGCGCAACGTTCGCGTACGACAACTCGACGAATCAGACCTGGTTCTTCGGGTCGGACTACACCCAGGCCTTTGGCGCCACTCAGCTGTTCCCGGGCGCCGGCAGCGTCCCGAACGCGACGTACCCTCAGTCGGTTGCGATCGCGACCCTCCTGGTGAGCGGGTACAACCAGAGTTCCGGCGACCTCCCCCCGTGGGACCCTGCGGTCATTGACTCGTACCTCAACGGAACGCTCGGGCCGGGCTGGCCGATGCCGAGCTTGACCGGCGTGCCGGTCCCGATCAACGGCGTCACCCCGCCTCTCCCGGGTTCCTTCGGTGCCGTGAACGACTCGACGCCGTACGAGACCGAGAACTCCCTCGACCTCGAGATGGCCGGCAGTCTCGCGCCGGGAGCGTCGATCTACAACTTCTACTTCGCGGCGAGCCAGCTCGAGGGCTCCGTGACCTCGGGCGATGTGGCGAACTACTTCGCCCAATCCCTCGCGCTGGCGCTCGCGTACGATTACGGGACCGCGCATCTGGCGGCCGTCAGCTGTTCGTTCGGACTCCCCGACCTCGACAACCCGGCATGGGACGTCGAGCTTCTGACCGCGGCCGCGACCGGAGTTACCGTCGTCAGCGCGAGCGGCGACCAGGGAAACGCCCCGGACTCGCTTACCGGCCGATCCGACGGGCCGTGGCCGGTGTGGCCCGCCTCCGCCGCGTCGAACCTCGGTGGCTCGGTCGCCGTTGGGGGCGTGTCGATGGGCATGACCGGCACGCCGAGTGCGTTCTACAACGGAACTCCCCTCAACCTCTCCTACGACCCCCACGCGGGGGTGATTGACAACATCTCCGCGTGGTACGACACGACCGGCGGGGCGGGGGCGTTCGCCGGAAGCGAAGGCGGGGTCAGCACGGTCTATCCGGAGCCGACGTGGGAGTTCCGCTCGGCGGCCCAACCGGCTGTGGTCAACGCGACGATCCTCCAAGGGGCGGACACGCTCGGTCGGTCGGTCCCGGACGTAGCGATGCCCGCCAACATGACCCTCGCAACAACGTTCGCGAACGCGACGGGGGCGGTCTTCTTCGAGATCCTCGAGGGGACGAGCGTCGCCGCCCCCGTTCTTGCGGGCCTCGTCGCTGATGTGGTGGCGGTCGAGAACAACGGGTCGTCGAGGCCGTGGACGTCCCTCGGATTCATCGACCCGGAGATCTACCGCATCGGGAGCTACTTTGCGGCGCATCCCGGGGCGAAATCGGACCCGTTCTCCGACGTGACCGTCGGGCGGAACTACGTCTTCTCGGCCGCGCCCGGGTGGGACCCGGTCACCGGTTGGGGGGTAGTCGCGGCACCGGCGTTCCTAGCGGCCCTCCAGAACCGGACCCTGCTGAACTACAACTACTCCGGCCCATTCCCCGGGCTTCCGTTCCACATTTCCGCCACCGGAAACGTGCCATGGCCGATCATTTTCGTCATTTTCGGGGTCGGGGTCGTTGTCGCCGTGGTGCTCGTCGTGTGGGCCGGACGACCTTCGCACGCGCGGGTCTCGCGGGTGCCTTCGGGTGCCCAGGGCGGGTTCCCGCTCCCCGGCACCGCCTCTTCCGTCCAGAGGTACCCCGGGGCCACGTTCCTGTGTCCGTACTGCGGAGCGATCCGCCCCTCGGAACCGGTTCGCTGCCCCCAGTGCGGGGCGCTCTAGGGCCGACCTAGGAGGCGAGCGGGGGCTCGGCCGGCGGCTCCGAATCGGGGCTTCCGCCGTCCGGCGGGGTCTCGACGGGGACGTCGGGTGAGGGGGGCGAGGGAGGGGCGGGTTCCCCTTCGGGAACGGCGGGGGTCGGAGGCAGAGCCGAGGGAACGACCCCCAGTTTCTGCTCGAGGAAGCGGCGGATCTCTTCCGGTCGGGTCGAGGCGATGCCGAAGTACTCCGCGAAGCGCCGGGTCGTGGTGAGTTCGAGGGTGGAGCCCTTGGGCTCGGTGTGGACCAACCCGATACCGCGAAGATGCTGCACCTCCTCGTAGGCCACGTCTCCGATCATGCGGACCAGGTGGCTCTGCAGGATCGGCTGGTGGTAGGCGATGAGCGTGAGGGCGCGCAGCGTACGCGGGGTCATCTCGACCGGGGTGACCGAATGGACGGTCGGGACGTACTTTTCCCGGAGCTGGAGAGCGTACCGGTCGCCGACGCGGCGAACCTCGAGCGCCGACTGCCGGTTCCCGTAGGTCTGTTCGAGAGTGCGGACCGCGCGCTGGACCGGGCGGTAGTCGTCGAGCCCGAGGGCATCGGCGAGCTCTTTCACGGCGAGAGGCTTTCCGCTGGCGAACAGCACCGCTTCGACCTGAAACACGAGGTCATCCAGTTTGGACGGCATGGCTCCTTCTACCCTCCCACCGCGGGCGGCTTCCGTGCTTCCGCGGTCCGCACCACGAGCACCGGCGAAGAGCCGAGTATCTCCTGGCGGAGCTCCACGGCGCTCTCGCGGGCGAGGAACAGGAGGGCGAGGAAGACGGCGACCAGGTGGTCGCGGCCCGACAGCGGATTCCATAGCCCGAGGAGAGGGAACGGTTCTCCGAGGGGGTGGTGGAGTGCGGCGGCCCAGGTGTCCTCGAGGTCACGTTCGGGGATCTCCCCGTGCACCAGGACCTCGGGGGGTGCCCGTTGCTCCTCCCGAAGTCGGTCGCGAAGCTCCTCGATGCGCAGGGCCCGCCGAGCGTCCACCTCGGCTTCGCCGAACGCCCGGACCAGCTCGAGGAGCGAGACGGGTCGGGTCTCGGGATGGCGGACCATCCCGAGGAGGGGCGGAGGGTCGGTCGAACCGAGGACCGTGCTGGTCACGTCGACCGCCTCGGGGGTCTCGAGGAGAGGTAGGTAGCCATCGTCGGCCTGGTCGGTGAGGCCGGCGTCGCCTTCGAGGGCGGGGTCGTTCACGGTCCGCATCTTGAGAATCTCCTCGGACTGGAGATAGAGGATGTTCCACGCCATGTAGACGAGCCGGCCCGCGATCGCGAAGTTGACGGCCCCGTCCTCGCGAACCCGTTCGAGGTACGACTCGGTGAACTTCACGAGGTCGATCTCCCACGGGTCGAACTCCTCCTCCATCACGAGTTCGAAGAGGAGCGCGATCGCCTTCTGGAACGGGTCGGGGATGACGATGTGGACGCCTTCCTTCAGGTTCTCGACGAGCGCGAGATACCGCTCGAGGAGCGGCGTCGACTCTTCACCCTCGTCGATGAGCGACCGGTGGAACACAAGGTAGCGCAGGACCTTCTCCGCCGCCTCGCGGGACACCGCCGTGGGGGGCAGGAACTCGGTGGCCTCGCTCTCGGAGATCGTCATCGGGCCTCGAGCGGCGCCGCCCCTTCCGGAGCCCGTGCATTCTCGCGGCTCTCGACATCGTGGATGTCGTCGAGGTCGATCCCGACCACGCGGGAGCAGCCGTCACCCCGCATCGTCACGCCGAGCAGGTGGTGGGCGAACTTGAGGGTCACCTTGCGCAGGGAGATCACGATGAACTGGGCCCGCTCCGCATTGCGGCGGAGCATGCGGCCGACGAACTCCGCATTGAGGCCGTCGAGCGACATGTCGACCTCATCGAACACGTAGAGCGGGCTCGGGTCGTAGCGCTGCATCGAGAAGATGAAGGCGAGGCTCGCGAGCGATTTCTCTCCGCCCGAAAGCTGTTCGAGCCGGCCGACGGTCTTGCCGACCGGACGGGCCTTGATGAGCAGTCCACCGGCCAGGGGGTCGTCCGGGTTCTCGAGGGCGATCTCGCCCTCCCCGCCGGCCGAGAGCTCGCCGTAGATCTCCTTGAAGTGCGTGCCCACTTGCGCGACGACCTCCGTGATCTTCTCGCGCTTCTTCTTCTCGATCTCGCCGACGAGGGCGAGCAGCTCGGTCTTCTCGCTCGTGAGGCGCTGGACTTCGGACTGGAACTCCTCCGACCGGGTCTTCTCCTGGTCGTACTCCTCGACCGCGCGGAGGTTGACATCGCCCATGCCCTGGAGCTGCTGGTCGAGGGCGGCGATCTTCCGCTTCAGCTCCTCGACCGAGATCGGTTTCTCATCCGGCTCGGGTTCGGGGAACTGCTTCAGCGCTTCGTCGAGCTCCTTCACGCGCTGTTCGGCGACCGCGAGGCGCGTCTCTTCTTGGGTGAGCATGCTGCGCCGGGTTTCCAGGTTCGCCTGGGCCTGGGCGAGCTTCGCGGTCACCGCGAGCAGGTCGGTGTCGAACTTCTTCTTCTTCTCCGACTGAGCGCGGGCGGACTCGCTCTGCTTCGACTCGACCGACTTGAGAGCCTCGAGCGCCGCGTGGGACTCCTTGAGGGTCTTTTCGGTCAGGGCGATCTCCTTCTTCTTCGCGGAGATCTCTTTCTGCGCCTTCTGGAGGTCCGCCCGCCGCGTTTCGAGGTTCGTGGAGAGGGCGGCGAGGGAGGCACGGACCGATTCGAGCTCGCCGTTCACGGTCACGCGTTCTTCGGAGGTCTTCTGGGCGGTCTCCTGGAGCGCGCGCAGATGGGTCGAAACGGCCTCGGGGAGCTGGCTCAGGTACTGTTCCTGGGCCCTCTGGGTCTGTTCCTTAAGGGCGGCGATCTCGGCGGCGAGGCGGTCGACGTCCGCCTCGGCGGAGGCAAGCGCGGTCTCGGCCTTCTTCTGGTCGGCCCGCGCCGCGTCGATACGTGCACGGGCGGTCGAAAGGCGTTCGCGGGCCGCGGCGAGGTCCTTGTCGAACACGTCGCGCGCGGACTGGTGCGCCTGGTCCCGGATCGATCGAGTGGAGAGTTCTTCGGCCACCGCGCGGATCCGCTCGGTCACCTTCGCGAGCTCGGCCCGGGCGGCGGTCTCGGCGGCCCCCTTCTGGCGCAGCTCGTCCCCGAGCCGCTTCAGCTCGACGGCGGAGTCGCTGCCGCGACCCTGGTTCGTGGGGTCGACATAGCCTCCCGATATCGCCCCGGTCGCCTCGATGAGGTCACCGGTCAGCGTGACGAGGCGCACCCCGCCCATCTGGGCCCGTGCTCGGGCGAGGTCGTCCATGACGACCGTCTCCCCGAAGACGTACCAGAACGCCGAGCGAAGTGATTCATCGAACTTTACGAGGTCGATCGCGAAACCGGTGGCCCCGCCCGCCTTCGCCACGACGAGCGACTTGCCGTGCGGGCGCCCTGGAAGCATCTTGTTGAGAGGAAGGAACGTCGCCCGGCCCCGCTTCTCCTCGCGCAGGAGCTTGATGCACTCCTCGGCGACCTGGTCGGACTCGACCACCAGGGCCTGGAATCGGCTTCCCCCCGCGACCTGGAGTGCGGTCTTGAGCTTCGGGTCGAACTCGGCGAGCTCTTCAACCGTGCCACGGATCCCGACAATCTTCCCGAGGTTTCGCTGGGAGAGGAGGTAGTCGACCGCCGCGAGCGCCGTCGGGCGGCCCCCACCTTCGGCTCGGGCCTTGAGGCGTGCGTCGAGGGCGAGATACCGTCGGTTGAGTTCGAGGACCTCCTGAGCGAGGCGGTCGGACTCTGCCGCGAGACTCTTCTCTTTCGTCTTGAGCGAGAAGAGCTCCTTCTGCAGGTCTCCGGTCGCAGGGCCCGAGCCGTTCTTGCCCGGGGCCGCTTCCTTGATGCGGAGCTCGAGGTCCTTGACCTCGACCTCCCTCTCGCGGAGGTCGTCCTCGGCTTGAGCTTGGGTAAGCTCGGCGGTGTGCAACGTCGCGTTCGCCGTCTCGCGAGACTGTACCGCCTCGGTCCAAGCGTTCTGTTTCGCCTCGGTCTGGCGGGTCAGTTCGAGTTGTTGCTTGCGCGCGCTGGCGAGCTTGTCCCGGCTCTTGCCGGGCGTCCCGGTCGCGTTCTGGATCTCGCGAGTGTTCTCGTCCGCCGTCTTCTCGAGACCGGCGAGCCGGTCGGCGAGTGTCGACTCCTGCGATCGAAGACTGACGTCCTGGGCCTCGTCCGCCTTAACGGCCTTGACAAGCTCGTCCGCCTGGTTGGCGAAGGATTCGAGGGCTTCGCGCAGGTGACCCAGGCTCTGGTCGAGCCGGGCGTAGGCCATCTTCTTCTCGTCGACCTCCTGCTTGAACTTGAGGGCCGCCGCACCGCCGGCTTCGGCGATCTCTCGGTCGATGGCGTCGATCGCGGAGGTGAGCTCGGTTTGCTGGGCGGCAAGCTTCGTCCGCGTCGTGTCGAGCTCCTCGATCTCGGTACGGACCGCGTCCACCTGCTTGCGACACGTCGCGAGTTCGCGCTCCGCGAGGCGGTGGCCCGCCCGCGCGAGTCGCGCCTCCGAGTGCTTCTTCTCGTCCTGAAGCTGCTTGTACTGGATCGCGAGGAGCCGCTGGCCCTCGAGCCCGGCCAGTCGCGACTTGATGTCCGTTAGGAGCGTCTGGATGCGGTCGAGATTCCCGTCCAGGTCCACCCGCTTGGTGGCCGCGCGCTCGAGCTCCTCATCGAACTGACTGATGCCGGCGAGCCGCTCGACGAGGCCCCGACGGGGGATCGGCCCCATCGTCACGATCTTGTTGATGTCGCCCTGCTGGACGAGGTTGTACCCGTCCCCGGAGAGCCTTGCGTGGGAGAGGAGGGAGTCGATCTCCGTCTGGGTCGTCCGCTTCCCGTTGACGTAGAAGTACGAGTAGTAGCCGTCCGGGTCGCTGGGGGCGAGCTTCACGTACCGGGTGATCTCGACCTCGGGGGTCTCGACGGGCAGGAGCTTGTCGGAGTTGTCAAAGACGAGGGAGACCTCGCACTCGGTGGCGGGCTTCTTCGACGACCCGCCGTTGAAGAACAGGTGCGTCAGCCGCTCCGCCCGCAGCGCCTTCGAGCTGGTCGGTCCGAGGACGAACAGAATCGCGTCGGAGATGTTCGACTTGCCCATCCCGTTCGGGCCCGCGACGCCGGTGAACCCGGACTGGAACGGGATCTCGGTCGCCCCGGCGAAGGACTTGAAATTCCGTAGCTTGACACGTTTCAGGTGCATCGGGTGCTTCTCCGAATCCCTCGACCTGGGGCCACCGACGCCGGATTCCGCCCGTTTGTCGGACGGATGTCAGCAGCGCTTCCCGAGCCCCGTCAGCCATATTTAACACTGTTCTTGCTCGGGTACTGTTCAGAGGGTGAACCCGTCCCATCACCCTTCCCGGGGAGCTGCGCCTAAGGACTGAGCAGGTGCCCCTTGGGCGAACTGGTTCTGGAAGGGGTTCGAATTGTGTCGGGTCCAGTCCGTTGAGCCGCCTCGCGCTCGGTCGGACGGCTAGGGAAGGATGAGCCCGTAGGCAACGTCGTCCATGTCGTTGTGCTTCGGGTTCACGAAGATGTGGCGTGTCTGGGTGCATTCGAGGATGCCTTCGAGACCCAGTTCGCGTCCGATCCCGCTGTTCTTGAACCCGCCTCTTGGGGCCGCCGCCGAGAGGAGATGGTACTGGTTCACCCAGACCGTCCCGGCGTCCACCTGGGAGGCCACGCGTTTGGCCCTCACGAGGTCGGTCGTCCACACACCGGCAGCGAGCCCGTAGTCGGTCCGGTTCGCGAGCTCGACCGCGTCGGATTCCGACTCGAACTCCGTTACCGTGAGGACGGGTCCGAAGATCTCCTCACGGGCGACCACCATATCGTCCCGGACATCTGTCAGCAAGGTGGGCGGGTAGAACAACCCGCCCCGCGGGGTGAGGGACCCGAGTTCCTTGCGGTATCGGACCTTGGCCCCCGCGCTGATCCCGGCCTCGACCATCGTCTCGATCTTCCGCTTCTGGCTCTCGGTGGTGATCGCGCTGATGTCCGTCTCCATGTCCATCGGGTTGCCGGGTCGCATCTGGTCCAACAACTGGCACAGCCGAGCCAGGAACGATTCCCGTATCGAAGCTTGTAGAATCAACCGGCTTCCCGACTCGCAGAGTTGCCCGGAATTGAGGTAGATCCCGAAGAGGACACCCTTCGCCGCCTGCTCGAGGTCGGCGTCCGCAAAGACGACGTTCGGCGATTTTCCACCCAGCTCGAGGGTGAACTTTTTGAGCCCCGAGGAGCGCCCCAAAAGCTCCTGACCGGTCCTTGTGGAACCGGTGAAGCTCACCATGTTCACCTTCGGGTGCTTCAGAAGGGCGTCGCCCACCACCGGGCCGGTGCCGGTGACGATGTTGACCACCCCGGGAGGGAACCCGACGGCGGCCGCGTCCCGCCCGAGCTCCAACGCGGTCAAAGGAGTGTGATGGGAGGGCTTCAGGACGACCGCGTTCCCCGAGAGGAGCGCCGGTCCGAGTTTCCAAACCGCCATCAGGAACGGGACGTTCCATGGGGCGATCGCCGCAACGACCCCCATGGGTGCATATTGGACGATCCCCCGCGTACCGGGGAACTCCGGATGCTCGATCTCCCGCTCCAAGACGAACTCCCGGGTGGTGGCGAAGTAGCGGAGGTTCTCGATGCCGAGCGGAATGTCCATCAGGGCGCTCTGACGGAGGGTCTTGCCGGTGTTGAGCGACTCGAGGTTGGCGTATGTGTCGGCGCGCGCCTGCACCCGCTCCATGAGGCGCGCGAGGAGACCCTGCCGTTCTTCGAGGGTCGACCTCTTCCATTTCGCGAGCGCCCCGAGAGCCGCGTCCACGGCCTCGGTGACCTTGGAGGCCGTCGCGAACGTGACCGTAGCGACCTCCCGCCCGTCGGCGGGGCTCTTCAGAAGGTGCGATTCCCCGTCGAAGTCCTCGCGACCCCCGACCCAGTTGCCGTATCGTGGCTCCATCTAGACCTCCCCCGAGTAGGCCTTCGTGAGGAGCTCCCGAAGCTCCGACGAGCCGGAGTCTCGCGGGTTCGTCACGAGGCCGGTCGACTCCGCGGCCATCGAGACGAGCTCCTCCATCCCATCAGAGTACTCGTCCTTCTTCACCCCGAGCGCCGCAACGCTGGCATCCTGGCCCATGGCGCGGAACAAGCTCCGGATGGAAGCGCCGAGCGACGTGCCCCGGATCGTCGTCGGAACCAGGAGGTTCAGTCGGTCGAAGCGGTCCTTGCAGACCGTGCTGTTGAAGTCGATCACCAGCGGAAGGAAGATCCCGACCGCCTTTCCATGGGGGGTCTTGTACCGGGCGCCTAACGCATGCCCAAGGGCGTGCGCCAGCCCGATCTGGGAGTTCGAGAACGACAAGCCCGCCATCGATGCCCCGATGTGGACGGCGCCCCGCGACGACCGGTCGCCCGGTTCCTTCAGGACCGACAGCAGGTTCCCGAAAATGAGTTCGAGCGCCTTCTCCGAGAGGGCGTCCGAAAACGGGTTCCTCCAGGTGCTCACGTACCCTTCGATGGCGTGCGTGATCGCGTCGACCGCGGTGTTCCGGGTCTGTTCGGGCGGGAGGCCGACGACCATCTCGGGGTCCAGGATCGCGTAGTCCGGGATGATTTCGGGAGATGCGAGTTCGTGCTTCCGCTTCTCCTGACGCTCCGAAAGAACCGCTGCCCAGGTGCATTCCGAGCCCGTGCCGCTCGTGGTCGGAATCGCGAGGAGGCGGCTCTTTCGTCGCAAGCCGAGCGGCTGGAGGGGAGTGGTGTCGTAGACCGTGAGGTCCGGCCGCTCGTAGAGGACGAACAGGATCTTGGCGGTGTCAATCGAGGAGCCTCCGCCGAGACCCAGAATCCAATCGGGCTCGAACCCTCGGATCTGGTCGAGGTGACGCGTCATCTCCTCGAGGTCCGGCTCTTCGCCGACGTCGCCGAGCAGTAGACTCTCTGCGCCCTTGGGCAGCGCCTGACGGACCTTCTCGGGAATCTCCGTCGTCCGAAGGTGACGGTCCGTGACAATCAGGGCCTTGCGAATCGGTAGGGTCGAAAGGTACGAGAGGGCGTCCTCCCCGTAGACGATGGTCGGGGCTCGGAAGAACCACATACTCGCCCGTCAGAACTCGGTCTGGACCTGCGTGGTGGTGGCCACCATCTCCTTCGCGGCGCGGGTGAACCGCATGATGGTCATCATCGAACCCTCGAGCTTGAATTTCCCGGTCAGGATGCCCTGGATGGGGTCGATCTCCTTGTTGATGAGCCGTTTCCAGTTCGTGAACGGACCCATGTACTTGTACTGGGCCGGTGGCAGGTCGTCCAGGGAGAGCGAGAACTTGGACCCGCGGCACTTGCCGTGGTAGAGGTCGAGGTACAGATAGGCGTCCTTGTCCAAGGCGGCGTCCTTCTGAACGACAAAGGTCATCGACCCTTCCCACTTCCGGGCCGCGTCCTCGTAGTTCGGGTTCGAGTTCAGTTTGCCCATGTACTGCTCGAGCCATTCGGCGCTCGGGAACTTCGCCATTCCATTTGGAAATGCAGCCGTCGGATATAATCGTCCGTTAGGAAACCCTCCCGGGTCCGGACGGCTCGGAAAGCCCGCTGCCGAGTCTTTCCGACCGGTCGGACTCCTCTTCCCGGGTGGTGCCCCGGGGTTACCCACCGAACGCGTTGTGCCGACCTGAGCTCATGCTAGGCACCGAGAAGGTCATCTTGGACCGAGGATTCGGCCGGCTCGTGAGCGAGAACGGACCGCGGGAGGGGACCCGAGACCTTCCACGACACGGTCCCGAGGCCGGGCGTCGCGCCATCGAGGAGGCGAGCCCCGCGGGCGTCGCGTACGGTTCCCTTTCCCGAGCCCTACGTCGCCGTCGTGCCGAGCTGGTCGGCCTCGCAGAAGCCGGCGAGACGCCGACGGGGATCGCGAAGTCCTACCAGTCGGAACATCCGCTCGAGCCCGAAGTGACCGCTACCGAGGTCGCCGCCGCCCTGCGGGACGCGGAGGCCCGACACGGCACGCCAGTCCCTTCCCGAAAGCTCCCTCGCTCGGCACGCGGGAAGAAGCGACTGACGGCCTAGCCCACTCGCTTCGAGACGGAAGCGCATCCACGGCTCCGCTGCGCTCCGGACATACCCCCGGCCTGTCGCCTACCGCCTTTGAACCAATTCCTTAAACCGTCGGAGCCTTGTGCGGGCCACCGTGGGGCTCACGGAACTCTTCGTGGCGGTGTTGATCGTCGGCATTTCGTGTGTGAACGCTGCCGCGCCGGCGGCCGCCTGGTGGCGTTCCCACGACGGCCGGTTCCTCCTGCTATCCACCGCCAATGTATTCCTCGCGCTTCTTGGGTCGATTTGGACCTGGGGCGAGCTGCCATGGAACCCACCCTCGTGGACCGCGGCGCAGCTCCCGGTGCTGGGGCTCGTCCTCCTCGTGGCGGTCCTCTTCCTCGCAACCACGCTGTGGCCCCGACGTACGTGAGCGATGGAGGAGGACCTACTCGCGCTTCCCACCCGGCGTCGCCTGTACGACGTGGTCCGACGAACGCCGGGCATCGGCGCTCGTGAGGTGCAACGGGAGGCGGGCACCGGGTGGGGCGAGACGGTTTACCACCTCGAGAGGCTTACCGACGCGAACCTGCTCCACCGAGAACGGTCGGGACATCAGGATCACTACTTCGTCGCGGAGGTCCCCCTTGCGGACCGGGGACTCCTTCGGCTCACTCGCTCGCCTTCCGCCCGCCGACTCCTCGTGACCCTTCTCGAGGCCCCGAAATCTACCGTACCCGACCTCACCGGTCGAACCGGCTTGAGCGCCGGGCGTGTGTCAGTGCACCTGGGACGCCTCGCGCAGCTCGGCGTGCTCCGCACCGGCCGCAACGACCGGTTCCGGACGTTCGAGATCGCGGACCGGGAGCGCATCTTGCGGCTACTCGTGAGCTACCGGGAGGGCTTGGCGGATGATTGGGTCGAGCGCTTGCTCGAGACCTGGTCCGACCTGCTTCGGACCTGACCGGTACGGGATTGGACCAACGGATTCCGACCTTGAACCAAAAACCGAGTGACCCCCCTGCGGTATCGGAGCGGCGATGAAGGTCGCGAAGAGGGTGAACTTCTCGCTTCCCCGAGGGGCTCGAACCCGATGGGTCGCTGGGACCTCGATCCTCGCGACGGCGGTCACGCTCCTCACGCTCCTGGTCCCCGCGGGGACGGTTTCCGCCTACAGTGTGGGGGACGCCTTGTCATGGTCGAACGGCGTGGTCATGTGCCAATTCACTCCCTCCTCCCCTTCCGTTGCGATCTCGAACGCGAACGTCAACGGCACCGGCGTCACGGTGGCGATGCTTTCCCTCTCGGAAGCCGCCGCCAACCAGTCGGTCGTGGCGGTTGCCGACCTTCAGGGCCTCTCATGGAACCGCGCCGACTGGTCGACCGACGACGCGTTCGACATGGGATACACGCTTCACGCTCCTCTGGTCGCTCCCTCCGGTTCGACGGCGGCCGTCGGTTCGGTCGACCTGACGATCCAGTTCGAGCTCCCCGCCTACCAGGGCTCGCCTAGGGGACCAACGGACGCTGTCAACGTGCTCTTCACCGTTACCAACTGGACCTGGCAGAGCGCGGGAGATCACCTCGCGCTGACATTCGCCGCGGCGCCCAGCTTCCCGAGGTCCGAGCATCTGAACGCGACCTCCGCCCCGGGGTGGCTCCTTTCCAGCACGTCGAACAGCTCGGGAGCTGTTCTCGAGCAGGTGGGCGTCAACTCGAGCGCGACGGCCACGACCGGGTCCGGTCCGACCACTCCCGTGGGTGCGAGTAGTTCGCTTACGATCGCCTCGCCCCGGTGGGCCACGGTAGCGGTGACCTTCGGCGCCAATGCCGGCGCCTTCACATCCCTCGCCTACTCCGCGCGCGTGGGCATCGTGCTTCCCGAGACCGTCGCCGGCATCCCGCTCTCTGAGCTTGCGGCCGTGGGGGCCGCCGGAGTCCTTGTTTCGCTGGCCATCGCCGTGGCCGCCCGGCGTGTCCGGCGAAAGCCATCGAAATTGATCTACGTCAACGAGGAGGACAACGCATGACCGAAGGCGAGGACGTGAGTCGAGAAACGGCGGGAATTCGATTGGTGCTGCCTTGCGGCCACCGACTGATCATGCCCTGGGGACTCTCGCCCGAGGTCGTGGCCGCCGAATTGGTGCACCACCAATCCGTCTGCGAACTCGAGCCGGGTGTCGCGGGACGAGCCGCGGGGCCCCTCCCCCCGTCACTTCCTTACCCGGCCCTCGAGGTCCTGCCATGACCACTTTCGCCAGCCAAGGCCCCTCGGGTGTGGGTATCATCCTGCTGCTGGTGGGGCTCCTCGTCCTCACTCCCGCCGCGGCCGCGACCTCGGTCGGTGGGGAAAGCCACGGCACCGCGGCCGTGGTCTCGGCGACCGGGTCGACGACCGTCGATATCGCAGCTACGCCGAGTTTCAGCTTCGTCCCTGACTCCTTCACGGTCGCCCCCGGGGAGAGCGTCACGCTCGTCGTGACCCAGGAAGCGGACTTCAACCACACCTTCACGCTCTCGTCCGAAGTCAACGCGTCCATCCCGACCAGCGACTCACCGAGCCAGGTGGCCGCGTTCTTCAATGCGCATGCTCCTCTCGTGAACGTCTCGCTCGGGTCCACTCCGGGGAAGCAGTTCACGGAGACCTTCACCGCGCCGGCCACCCCCGGAACGTACGAGTTTCTCTGCCTGATTCACTTTCCCACGATGACCGGTGTGATGAGCGACACGAGCTCGGTGTCGAGCTCTTCCGGCGGGAGCGGCCTATCGACCGTGGAGATCGTCGCCATCGGGGCCGTCGTCGCGGTCGTCGTGATCGCGCTCGTCGTTGTCCTCGTCCGGCGCGGGCCACGGAAACCGTAGAACCACGATCGTCCGAGGTTGTGCCCATCGAGCCAACGGTCGTTCGGTAGACGGAGGGGTCCGGTGCAGAGCGTCGGTCGGATCCCGGGACCCCTCGAGGACGTTGCGCCCCGCCCCACCGCTCGCTTGATCACCGGCGGGATCGTGGCCCACAACGATGAGCGTCGGATCGCGCGTTCGATCCGGTCGCTCCTTTCCCAGGAACTCCCGCCCGGGGCGCAGTGGGGACGAATCTGGGTGGTGGCGAGTGGATGCTCGGACCGGACGGTCGAGATTGCCCGGTCGTTCACGGTCGATGAGCCGCGCCTTGGCGTCGTGGTCGAGGCGGAGCGGCGAGGAAAGGCTGCCGCGATCCGCGAAGTGCTTCGGCGAGCCGAGGGAGACTACCTCGTGCTCCTGAACTCCGACGCGGCCGCGGCGCCGGGTTCGGTCGCTGCCCTCGTTGCCCGGGCCGAAGGGAAGGCGCGGCCGTTCGCGGTGATGGCCCGCCCGACCGTGCCGCCGACGCCCGATGGGAGCTGGAGCCGGTCGATGCGGTGGATGTGGGAGTTCCACCACGAACTCCATCTCGAGATGCTCAAGGACGGTCGGGGAGGACACCTTTCCGATGAGCTCCTTCTCGTGAGCCTGCCGGCGGTCTCCTGGATCGAGGAGGGGATCATCAATGACGGGTCCTACTGCGCGGTCTGGTTGCAGGGCAACTCCGGCGGCTGCTGGTACGCGCCCGAGGCCCAGGTCGCGATTGACGTCCCCAACACCCCGGCGGACCACTTGCGCCAGCGTCGACGCATCCATGTGGGCAACGCCCAAGTCACCGCTCAACTCGGCCGACCCCCGACGACCGCCCTACGATTCCTCTTCGAGCACCCCCGCCGGGCCGTGGGAGCGCTGGGCCGCGCCCTTTCAAGGGACCAAGGATTCCGACATCTGCTCCGGGTAGCACTGTGGGAGCTGGTCTCCCACGCTCTCGCCGCCTGGGACCGGCTTCCGCCGCGCCGGGACCATGTGCGGTGGTCCCGGATCACGACCCCAGCGCCATCGACCGAGGACACTCACCTGAGTGCGTTCCCGGCCACCGGTTCCACCGAAGACGTCGACCGGCGGATTCGGGTGATCCTCGATGTCGCGCGCGAGTTCGGCACGGGGGTCCCGGTCGCCCACCTCACGAGCCTACTTCCCGGGGCTGCGCCGTCCCGGCCGGAGGACCTCGAGTCGTTCTTGTCGGGTCGCCCAGACCTGGCGCAGGTCGTCCAGCGAAGCGCGTACCTTCCGACGGCGGAAGCAACGTCGGACCCAAGTCGCGTGGGCAGGGGGGCACTGTATCGACGAACGGCCCAGGCGTTGGTGGAAGGACCCCTCGCCTGGCTCCGCCCCACGATGCGCTGCATCGGGGTGACGGGCTCGGCGGCGTACGGCGAACCGGCCGCCCACGATGACCTCGACTTCTTCGTGGTGACTCGGGCCGGCGCCCTACCGTGGTTCCTCGCCGCCACCTATGCGAGCCTGCGACTCCACGGGCTACGAGCCCGGAACTCCAGCGCTCCGGTTCCGTGCTTCAACTACGTGATCGACGAACGGCGGGCCCCCGGGGAGTTTGCGAGCGGTCGCGGCCTCTTGTTCGCTCGCGAGGCTCTGACCGCCCAGATTCTCGAGGGGGACGATTACTATCGAGGGCTCCTCGCCCGGACCCCCTGGCTCGGAACGGAGATTCCTCGCCTCTACGCCGCGCGGTCCTCCCTCCCGGGCGATACCTCCGAGCGGCCCGCTTCCTGGACCGTCCGCGCGCTGAGCGCCGCCGTCTACCTCCCCCTCGCCGCGTACCTTCAAGCGGCGGGGCTCCGACGCGATGCGCTCGCCCGGCACAGTTCCGTCGGTGCGACGTTCCGCACCCTCACCGACCCCGACCGTATCGCGTTCCAGTCGCGTCGGTTCGAGGAGCTTCGAAGCCGTTACCAGGGGTCGGTGGAACCCTCTTCCACCTACCCAGGGGCCACCACCCCGTCCCGCTTTCCGAGTTCCCGATGAGTACCCCTCAGCAACCCGAGGAGATCGTCGACTACACCGGATTCGACTTCCCGGGCCTCTGGTCCGGCCGTCAACGGGTTTCGGAGGTCGAGCGGTCGATTGTGGCCGACGCACTCTCCCGGGCCGACCGACGCCGGATTCTCGAGGTCGGGACCGGCTTCGGCCGACTCCTCGGGACCCTCACCGCTCTGGGTCACGAGGTCGTCGCGACCGATTTCGACGCGGGAACCCTTGAGCGCCTTTCGTTCAGGGACCGTTCGGACCGGGTCACCCGTGTCGCGTCGAACCTCTACCACCTTCCGTTCGTGGACGGGGCGTTCACCGCCGCCACACTGATCCGGGTGCATCATCACCTTCTCGAGCCGGTCGCCGCCTTGACCGAGATCGCCCGTGTCCTCCGGGGCGGGGCGCCGCTCGTCGTGTCGTACCAGCCGAGACCGTCGGTGGGCACCATGGTCAACGATCTTCAGCGGGCCGTCCGCCGCTCACGAACGACGCCCTTCGAGTCCGTGACGTTCGCTCGCGACCCGGTCGTGCTCCACGCACCGCCGTTTCCCATCCGTGCTGCGGGCCGGAAGCAGTTCGACCGCGAGGCCCGAGCTGCGGGGTTCGATCCGGAAA
>Ga0187815_10000591_pt1 | contig 17332 bp, 13 predicted proteins | sample NC_S_5_FD_132962 | JGI IMG/M metagenome (GOLD analysis project Ga0187815, IMG submission 132962) | Wetland sediment microbial communities from Neuse River Estuary, North Carolina, USA - ASW-S_5 | ecosystem: Environmental > Aquatic > Freshwater > Wetlands > Sediment | place: USA: North Carolina...
CCAGCAAAGAAAGGTGGCTCGGGCGCCGGCAGGCGACCGAAACCGCTCTGTCCCTTGCGGAACGCGACCGAAAGCCCGCCGCAGGCGAGCCAAGTTGCGGAACCGAAAGGTCGTCGCGAGCACCCGCCCCTCACCCCAGCCCTCTCCCCAAGGGGAGAGGGAGCAAAGCGCGTCGGCACCACAGCTCTTCACCATTCTGCGAAAATCCGTCCCCTCGCCCCGCGAAACACACCCTCCTCCTGATGCTGCGCCTCACCGACATCAAGCTCCCGCTGGACCATTCCGCGGAAGCACTTCCCGCGGCGATCTGCGCGAAGCTGGGCATCAAGCCCGAAGCGCTGCGCGGCTTCAGCGTGTTCCGGCGCGGCTACGATGCGCGCAAGCGCGGCGCGATCGCGCTGATCTACACGCTGGACGCGGAAGTGGCCGACGAGGCTGCGCTGCAGGCGCGCCACGCCGACGACCGCCACGTGCAGCCTACGCCTGATACCGGCTACCGAATCGTGGCGCAGGCGCCGGCCAAGCTCGAACATCGGCCGATCGTGATCGGCTTCGGCCCCTGCGGCATCTTCGCGGCGCTGATCCTGGCGCAATCGGGTTTTCGCCCCATCGTGCTGGAGCGCGGCAAGGCGGTGCGCGAGCGTACTAAGGACACCTGGGACCTGTGGCGCAAGCGCAACCTGCACCCCGATTCCAACGTGCAGTTCGGCGAGGGCGGCGCGGGCACGTTTTCCGACGGCAAGCTGTACAGCCAGATTCGCGATCCCCGGCACCACGGCCGCAAGGTGTTGGCGGAGTTCGTGAAGGCCGGGGCACCGGAGGAAATCCTCTACGTCAGCAAGCCGCACATCGGCACCTTCCGGCTGGTGACGATGGTGGAGAACATGCGCGGCACCATCGAGGCGCTGGGCGGCGAGATCCGCTTCAGCCAGCGCGTGGACGACCTGCTGGTGGAAACCGATGCGCAGGGCGAGCGCCACGTGCGCGGCGTGCGGCTCGCCGACGGCGGCGAGCTGCGCAGCGACCACGTGGTGCTGGCGCTGGGCCACAGTGCGCGCGACACCTTCGAGATGCTGCATGCGCGCGGCGTCTACATGGAGGCGAAGCCGTTCTCGATCGGCTTCCGCATCGAACATCCGCAGTCGCTGATCGACCGGGCGCGCTTCGGCCCACAGGCCGGCCACCCCATCCTCGGCGCGGCGGACTACAAGCTGGTGCATCACGGCGAGAACGGCCGCTCGGTGTACAGCTTCTGCATGTGCCCCGGCGGCACCGTGGTAGCCGCCACCAGCGAACCCGGCCGCGTGGTCACCAACGGCATGAGCCAGTACTCGCGCAACGAGCGCAACGCGAACGCGGCGCTGGTCTGCGACATCCGACCGGCCGACTACGCACCCTGGGGCGAAGGCCCGCTCGCCGGCATCGCGCTGCAGCGGCATTGGGAGTCGAACGCGTTCCGCATGGGCGGCGACGACTACAGCGCGCCGGCCCAGCGCGTGGGCGACTTCCTCGCGGGGCGGCCCTCGCGCGCCCTCGGCGAGGTGCTGCCCTCGTACCAGCCGGGCGTGCATCTCACCGACCTCTCCACCGCGCTGCCCGACTATGCGGTGGCGGCGATCCGCGCCGCGATTTCCGCCTTCGACCGCCAGATCCGCGGCTACGCGCTACCCGATGCAATGCTCACCGGCGTGGAGACGCGCACCTCCTCGCCCGTGCGCGTCAGCCGCGACGACGACCTGCAGAGCCTCAACACGCGCGGCCTGTATCCCGCCGGCGAGGGCGCAGGCTATGCGGGCGGCATCCTCTCCGCAGCGGTGGACGGGATACGCGTGGCGGAGGCGGTGGCGCTGTCGATCACTGGCGAACGAACGAAATCACCGTAGGAGCGCACCCTGTGCGCGAATGCTCTAGCGCCTGACCGAAGCCAAAAACATTCGCGCACAGGGTGCGCTCCTGCGGGCACGTCAATTCCACTCGACGCGTCCGACCACCCGGCCCAGCGCGGCGTCCATCTTCATGCACAGCTTCGGCGTGCCGTTGACCAGCACCGGCTCGTCGGCGGGCTTGAGCATGGGCGCGTCCATCAGCGAATCGCTGTAGGCGAGCTGCCACGCGGTCACGCCATGGCCGGTCAGCGCCTTGAGCTTGTTCGTGCCGATGTTGTGGAAACCGGTGCGCATGCCTGCCCAGGTGGGCCGCAGGCGCGAAGCCAGCAGCTCGACGTCGCCCAGCCCCAGCTGTTCGAGGATGCCGCCCACCAGCGCGTGCTCGCAGCCGGTCACCACGATCACGCGGTCGCCCGCCTGCTGGTGGCGGCGCAGCTGGCGCAGAGCGTCGCGGTTGAAGCGGCGCGAGTGCTGCACCAGCTCGACGGCGAAGGCCTGCGCCTGCGTCCGGTAGCGGCTCTCGCCCATGCCGAACAGCGCCACGTGCACCAGGGTGTGCGCCGTGCGCCGGCGCGAGAACGGCAGCTGCAGCAGCAGCCACGGCAGGCAGGGCAGCACCAGCAGCTTGCGCAGCCACGAGCGCTCGTAGCGGCTGCGCACGAAGAGATAGAACGCGTCGCCGTGCAGCAGCACGCCGTCGAAGTCGAACAGGACCACACGAGGCGCCGGCACGTCATCGCTCACCGCCGCGGGCGGTGCCATGTCCCCTGGATTCATGTGCATTATTTCGTGCCGAACAAGCGCTTCAGTTCGCTGCCGGGATCCTCGGCGCGCATGAACGCCTCGCCGACCAGGAAGGCGTGGATGCCGCCCTCGCGCAGCCGCGCCACGTCCTCGGGCGTGCGGATGCCGGATTCGGCGACCAGGATGCGGTCGTATTCCATCAGCTCCTGCAGTGCCAGCGAGGTCTCCAGCGAGGTCTCGAAGTTGCGCAGGTTGCGGTTGTTGACGCCGATCAGCGGCACCGGCAGCGCCAGCGCGCGCTCGAGCTCATCCTCGTCGTGCACCTCGCACAGCACGTCGAGGTCCAGCTCGGCCGCCTGCAGTGCGAGCTGCAGCAGCACGTCGTCGTCCAGTGCGGCCACGATCAGCAGCACGCAGTCGGCGCCGATCAGGCGCGCCTCGTGCACCTGGTACGGGTCGATGATGAAGTCCTTGCGCAGCACCGGCAGCGAACACGCGTCGCGCGCCTGCTGCAGGAAGGCCTCGCTGCCCTGGAAGAAGTCGCTGTCGGTGAGCACCGAAAGGCAGGCCGCGCCGCCCTTCTCGTAGCTCTTCGCGATGGCCGCTGGGTCGAAGTCGGGCCGGATCACGCCCTTGCTGGGACTGGCCTTCTTCACCTCGGCGATCACCGCGGGCTTGCCGGCGGCGATCTTCGCCTCGATCGCCGCGGCGAAGCCGCGCGTCTCGGGCAGGTCTGCGATGCGTGCCGCCAGCTCGGCCAGCGGCAGCCGCGACTGGCGTTCGGCGACTTCTTCGGCCTTGCGGGCGAGGATGCGATTGAGGATGTCGGTCATGGCATTCGGGGTGGATGCGGGGGCCGGTAGGCATCGTGGCGACGCAACTGTCGTCGGGCCGTCAAGCGATCATGCCATGGCGGCCAGCCGTTGCGTCGCGTGTACGAAGGCGTGCATTTTCGCACGAGCCGCGCCGCTGGCAATCGTGGCGCGCGCCAGCGTGATGCCGGCACCGATCGAGGTAGCCACGTCGGCCGCGTACAGCGCCGCGCCCGCGTTGAGGCAGACGATATCGTGCGGTACACCGCGTTCGCCGTCCAGCGCCTGCTCCAGCATCGCCTTCGACTCGGCCACGTCGGCCACGCGCAGGTTGCGGCTGGACGCCATCGCCAGGCTGAAATCCTCCGGCTCGATCTCGTACTCGCGCACCACGCCGTCCTTCAGTTCGCCCACCAGGGTGGCCGCGCCCAGCGAGATCTCGTCCATGCCGTCACGCCCCCAGACCACCAGCGCGCGACGGGCGCCGAGCTGCTGCAGCACGCGCACCTGGATGCCGACCAAGTCGGGATGGAACACGCCCATCAGGATGTTCGGCGCGCCAGCCGGGTTGGTCAGCGGGCCCAGGATGTTGAACAGGGTGCGCACGCCCATCTCCTTGCGCACCGGCGCCACCACCTTCATCGCCGGATGATGGTTCGGCGCGAACATGAAGCCGATGCCGGTCTCGGCGAGGCAGGCCGCCACCTGCGCGGGCTTGAGGTCGATGCGCGCGCCCAGCGCCTCCAGCACGTCCGCACTGCCGGACTTCGACGACACGCTGCGCCCGCCATGCTTGGCGATGCGTGCACCCGCCGCCGCGGCCACGAACATCGACGCGGTGGAGATGTTGAAGCTGGACGCGCCGTCGCCGCCGGTGCCCACGATGTCGAGCAGGTGCGCGTCGTCGCCCGCCACCGGCACCTTCTCCGCCAGCTCGCGCATCACCCGCGCCGCGCCGGTGATCTCGCCCACGGTCTCCTTCTTCACGCGCAAGCCGGTGACGATGGCCGCGGTCATCAACGGGCTCACCTCGCCGCGCATGATCTGGCGCATCAGCGCGATCATCTCGTCGTGGAAGATCTCGCGGTGCTCGATCGTGCGCTGCAGGGCCTCCTGCGGCGTGATGGTGATCTCGCGTGCGTTCATGCCGCCAGCTTCCGCCGCGGCAGGCCGAGGAAATTCGCCAGCATGTCGTGGCCGTGCTGGGTGAGGATGGACTCGGGGTGGAACTGCACACCTTCGACCGGCAGGGTCTTGTGGCGCAGGCCCATGATCTCGTCGAGGGAGCCGTCGGGATGCTCCGTCCACGCCGTCACTTCCAGGCAATCCGGCAACGAGCCCTGCTCCACCACCAGCGAATGGTAGCGCGTGGCCTCGAACGGATCGGGCAGCCCGGCGAACACGCCCTGGCCACGATGGCGCACCGGCGAAGTCTTGCCGTGCATGATCTGCTTGGCGCGGATCACCTTGCCGCCGAAGGCCTGGCCGATCGCCTGGTGGCCGAGGCACACGCCGAACACCGGAACCTCGCCCGACAGCTCGCGCAGCACGTCCAGCGACACGCCCGCATCGTCCGGCGTGCCCGGCCCCGGCGAGATCATGATGTGCGAGGGCTTGAGCGCGCGGATACCCGCCACGTCCAGCGCATCGTTGCGCACCACCCGCACCTCCTGCCCCAGTTCGCCCAGGTACTGAACGAGGTTGAAGGTGAAGCTGTCGTAGTTGTCGATCATCAGCAGCATGGCGGGCCTGCAGGCAGGACGGCACGGCAGCCGTCGGGGATTCTGCAGTATAGCCGGCCAAATCGCGCGCGTCGGCGCCGCCCGGCGGCAGCTTCAGCGCGCCCTGTTCCACGGCGCCAGCATCGCGGCGGAGATCCCCGCCTCGACCAGATGCGCCGGCAGCGAGCACCCCAGCGCGAGGTGGGCGCAGGCCTCGCCCATCGCGGCGCTGGTCTGGATGCCGTAGCCGCCCTGCGCGGCGACCCAGAAGAAACCCTCTACATCCGGCGCGAAGCCGCCCACCAGGTCGCCCTGCTCGCCGACGAAACTGCGCAGGCCGGCCCAGCTGCGGATCGGGCGGTCGATCGTCATCGTGGTGGCTTGCTCGATGCGGTCGATGCCCAGCGCGACGTCGAAATCCCCCGGCTGCACGTCGTGCGGCGGCACCGGATCGGCGTTGGCGGGCGAGCCCAGCAGCAGGCCGGCATCGGGCTTGAAGTAGAAACTCTCCGCCGCATCGATCACGAAGGGCCAGTGCGCGGTGTCGATACCCTTCGGCGGCTCGAACAAGAAGGCAGTGCGCCGCTTCGGCTGCAGGCCAAGCGGCGCCACGCCGGCGAGGCGCGCCACCTCGTCCGCCCACGCGCCGGCAGCGTCGAGCAGCAGCGGCGCGCGGTACACCGTTTCGCCAGCGTCGATTTCCCACTGCCCCTGCATGCGCCCGATCGAACGGATGGCCACATCCACGCGCAGCACACCGCCGCGCTGGCGCAGGCCGCGCAGGAAACCCTGGTGCAGTTCGTTGACGTCGATATCGGCGGCGCCGGGTTCGAGCATACCGATCTGCGCGGCCTCCGGCCTCAACACCGGCACCAGCGCCTGCACTTCGGCGGCGTCGAGCAGGCGCAAGTCATGGACGTGGACGCGGTTCACCGCGTACATCGCGCGCACCCTGTCCGCCTGCGCGGCGCTGCCGATCACCAGGGTGGGGCGCTGCGTCAGGATGGGGTGCTCGGCAAAGCCTGCCGGCGGATGTTCGAGGAAGGGCCGCGTGGCGCGCGACAGCGCACGCACTTGCGCCGAACCGTAGGTTTCGCTGAACAGCGCCGCGGAACGGCCGGTGGAATGCATGCCCGGCCAGGCCTCGCGCTCCAGCACCAGCACGCGTGCGTGCGGCGCCATGAACCAGGCGACCGATGCGCCGGCCATGCCGGCGCCGATGACGATGGCATCGAAGTCGTTCGCTTGCATGTCAGGTTTCCGTCGGGGCACTCCCTCCCCTGCTTGCAGGGGAGGGCTGGGGTGGGGTCGGTCGAGTGGCGGCGGACGCCGGATCACCCCGCCCATCCTCCCCCTGCTCGCAGGGGGAGGTGACCATCGTGTCGTTGCGCGATTGCCGTGCGACCACGCTGGCCACGGTCAGGTCGGCGGTGACGTTGCCCAGCGTGGCGAACACGTCGGGCAGCGTGTCCACCGCCAGCATCAGGCCCAGCGGCCCAAGCGGCACGCCCATCGCCTGCGCCACCGGCAGGTTGGTGGCCATAAAGGTGACCTGGCCGGGCAGACCGACCGAGCCCAGGCTGATCACCACCGCCAGCGCCGCGCCCGCCGCGAGCTGCGCCGGCGCCAGGTGGATGCCGCTGGCCCAGGCGATGAAGCAGGCCGACGCGATGTACTGCACCGGGCTGGTGAGCCGGCACAGCGACACCGCCATCGGCAACGCCAGCGCGGTGACCTGGGTCGGGTAGCCGAGCCGCCGCTCCGCGCTCTCCAGCATCGCCGGCAGCGAGGCCAGCGAGGACTGCGTGCTGGCCGCCACCGCCTGCGCCGGCGCCAGCGCGACGACGAAGCGGCGCAGCCGCTCGCCACCCCACAGCGCCGCCACCGGCAGCATCAGCGCGGTCACCGCCAGGTAGAGCAGGATCTCGGTCAGCACGTACACGCCCAGCGCGCGCACCATGCCCAGGCCGGCGCGCGCGCAGACGGCGAGGATCAGCGCGAACACGCCAAGCGGCGCCAGCCACAGCACCCAGCGCACGATCGCGATCATCGCGTCGGCGATGGCCTGGAAGAACTCCACCAGCAAGGCACGCCGCGACGGCTGCAGCTGCGTCAGCGCAAAGCCCAGGAACAGCGCGAACACCACCAGCGGCAGCATCGCGCTCTGCGCCGCGGCCATCAGCGCGTTGCTGGGCATGATGCCCTCGACCCAGCCGGCCCAGCCCGGCGCGGCGGCCGCCGGCGCGTTCGCGGCGTGGCCGCGCAGCACCTCGCCCAGGGCCGGGTTGTGCGGGAACAGCGACAGCAGCAGCGGTGCAAGCAGTGCGGCGACGGCCGCGCCGAGCGCGAGCACCGCGATGATAGCGACAAGGGTGCGCCGGGCGATGCGCCCGGAAGCCGCCGCGTCGCTGGCGGTGTTCACGCCCACCACCACCAGCGCCAGCACCAGCGGCACCACCGTCATCTGCAGGGCGTTGAGCCACAGGTGACCGATCGGCTGGGCGACGTCCGCCGCACGCACGGCCCAAGCCGGAGCCCAGGCGGCGAGCACCAGGCCGGCCAGCGCGCCGGCCACGAGGCCCAGCAGCACGCGGGTGGTGGCGCTCATCGGCCGCTCCGCACGGCCGGCAGCTGCCAGGTGTTGCGCAGGCGCGCGTACTCGTCCTGCGGCAGCAGCACGATCACCGGGTGCGCCTGCGGCTTCAGCCACGCAAGCAGGCCTTGCATGGTGTTCGGCGTCATCGCGGTGCAGCCAGTGGTGCCCGTGCGCAGCGACGACCACAGGTGCGCGAAGATGCAACTGCCGCCGTGCGCCACGCCGTCCGGGTTGTGCTCGATCACGAAACCGAGGCGGTAGGCCTGGTCGCCGTGGAAATGCAGGTCGCGCCGCATCGGCTCGCTGGCTCCCCGCAACGCCGCCGCACCCACCCTGGCCGTGTCGGCGATGCGGTTGTAGAGCGGCGAGCCGCTGACGTCCATGCAGTAGTCAGTGGCGGTGAGTGCGAGGTACGGCATCGCCGTGTCCGCATGCGCGGCGTAGCCGAACGCGGTGCCGATGCGGAACACGCCGGCCGGGCTGCGGCCGTCGCCCTCGCGCTTCTGCGGGCCGTCGTGCTGCACAGGGCTGAGGCCGATGCCCCAGGCTGCGCCGCTGTGCCCGATCACCACCGGTCGCACCGCGCCCACTTCGTGCCACGCGCCGCCGTCGCTGCGCTCGTAGGTGCGCAGCGTGCCCTCGATGGTGTTCCAGCCTGGCACGGTGACCAGCACCATCTGGCCGGCGCTGGACCAGGCGGCGGCCGGATCGTGGGCGGCGACGGCGTTGCCCGCGAAGGCAAGTCCGGCAATCAGCAATGCGATGAAATGGTTGCGCATAGCACGGAATCCTCCGTCGAAGGAGCCCCTCTCCCTGCGCGAGATGGGCTCAGTGGCGCGGATGGACGTCCGGACGTCCATTCACGGCTCCAGCATCTGCTGGATGCGATCCAGGTTGGCGACCAGCTGCGCGTGCCTGGCGTCGTCGCCTTCGCACAGACGCACGAAGATGCCATCCAGCAGGTGCTGCAGCGCGGACTGGTAAAGCAGCGACTGGATGTAGGGGCGCTCGTCGTGCGCCGACACCAGCAGCGCCACGTCCGCCAGCGTACGCAGCGGGTTGGCGGTGTGCCGTGTCACGCTGACCACCTGCCCGCGCCGCTCGCGGAAGTAGCGGCTGATCTTGCACAGCGCTGGATGGTTGCCGTGCTCGCAGAACACCACCAGCACGTCGCCGGGGCCGGCGGCGGAGACGTCGGCGGTCATCCGCGCGGCATCGAAATTGTGCACGGTGAGGATGCCGAGCAGCGACAGCTTGAGCGCGAAGCCGCGCGCGGGGATATCGTCCTCGCCGAGCCCGATGATGAATACCTTGCCGCTACGCCCGGCAGTGCCGATCGCCCGGGCCACCGCGGCCAGCGTCTGCGGCGGATTGATCAGCCGGGTCGCCTCCTCCGCCTCGGACTTGCGCCGCCACAGGTTGCCGGCCAGCGACTCGTCCGTCTCGCCGCCGACCTGCGCGGCGGCTTCCTCGCCGTCACCGTTGTCGGCGCGGGCGACCGCCTCGCCCACCGAATACTTGAGGTCCGGGTAGCCCTTGTAGCCCAGCTTCTGGGTGAACTTCACCACGCTGGACTGGCTGATGCCCAACGCGTCGGCGAGCTGCTGCGAGGAGTAGTCGCGCAGCAGCTGCGCGTTGTCCAGGATGAAGTCGGCGATGCGGCGCTCCACCGCCGACATCCGGTCGCGCTCGGAGCGGATCTTGACCAGAGGCGACATGTCAGCCGCCAACGCCGGTTTCCAAGCCGCGGATCTCGCGAATGCCGAGGCCGGGCGCGTCCGTCACCGAGATTTCGGACTCGTTGAAGATCACGCCGCCGTCCACCGGGTTGAACTGGCACAGCGAGGGACCGTCCAGGTCCACCTTGGTGATCGCGTTGGCCTTGGCCACCGCGACGTGCACCGCCGCCGCCACGCTGATCGAGGTTTCCAGCATGCAGCCGATCATGCACTCCACGCCGTGCAGCGCGGCGATGTCGGCGATCTTGATGGCGTTGGAGATGCCGCCGGTCTTCATCAGCTTGATGTTGATGATGTCGGCGGCGCGCAGCCGGATCAGCTCGATCACTTCCATCGGTCCGAACACGCTCTCGTCGGCCATGATCGGCGTATGCACGCGCTCAGTGACGTAGCGCATGCCCTCCAGGTCGCGCGCCTTCACCGGCTGCTCGACCAGCTCCAGCTTGACGCCGGCGTCCTCCAGCATCTGCAGCGCGTAGACCGCCTGCTTGGCGGTCCAGCCCTGGTTGGCGTCCAGGCGCAGCAGCGCGCGGCCCTCCACCGCCGCGTAGATCGCCTTGACCCGTTCGATGTCCACGCCGATGTCCTTGCCGACCTTGATCTTCAGCGACTCGAAGCCGCGCTCCACCGCGGAAACCGAGTCGGCCACCATCTTGTCGATGTAGTCCACGCTGATGGTGATGTCGGTGGTGATCACCGGGTCGCCGCCGCCGAGCAGCTTGTACAGCGGTGCGCCGTAGAGCTGGCCCCACAGGTCGTAGAGCGCGATCTCCACCGCCGCCTTGGCGCTGGAATTCTTCTCCATCGAGGACTGGATCAGCAGGGTCAGGCGGTTGAGGTCGGCCACGTCCTGGCCGATCAGCCACGGCGAGATGTAGTGGCGGATCGCGTCCATGATCGAGCCGTGGGTGTCGCCGGTGATCACCGCGGTGGCCGGCGCCTCGCCGTAGCCGACGTGGCCGCTGTCGGTGTGCACCATCACCACGATGTCCTCGACCTGGTCGACGGTACGCAGCGCCGTCTTGAACGGCGTCTTCAGCGGTACCCGCAGCATGCCGAACTGGATGTCGGTGATTTTCATGGGATGGCTTTCACCTGTAATGGGCGTGCGTTCGCATTCGCGCACACTGGTCGCTGGTCGCGGCAACAAGGCAGTTTCGTGCGCCTGCCGGCGCCCGAGTTACTTCTCCTTTGCTTGTCCAAAGGAGAAGTAACCAAGAGGAAACGACACCCCGATGGCGCGCCATAGGGGCCCCGGGTAAAGCAGCGCGCTCCCGGCGCGCAGAAGCCAGAGCACCCCGCCCCAGCCCTCCCCTGCAAGGAGGGGAGGGGGATGGCGACCTGCAAGCTTGCGACGCTCTGCTGTTGCTTCTGGCGCGCACGATGCGCGCCTGCTCTTCCGGGGCCCCTGGGCGGCGGTGAGGCGGGGTCGAGAAGGCCGCGCAGCGGGCATCGCCAGGGAGGGCGATGCCTTTTCGTGCGGGCAGGAGCCCGCTCGAGAAGCCCGGCACCGCCTCACGCACTTGCCGGGCAGGACGCCCGGCAAGCGCCAACTGGGGTGGCCTTCTCTTTTGGTTACTTTTCTCTTGGCCATGCAAGAGAAAAGTAACTCGCCACGCGGCAGCGGGGCGAAACCGCTCTGTCCGCGCGACTAGCGAACACCCTGTGCAAACGCCTGCAAGGCCCCTCCTGCAGCAAACCGCCACAGACGACACGAAGTGCCATCGCGCACAGGGTGCGCTCCTACCGGCATGCGTGGCGGCCGCGGGCAAAGGCAATCGGTTCATCGGCGGATGCGCACGATGCTGGTCATGTGGTCGATGAAGGTGGACCCGTCCTCGCCGTAAAGCATCGGCAGCAACGGCGTCACCGACACCGCATTGAGCTTGACGTGCGCGATGGAGCCGCCGGGCTTGCGGTAGCTCATGCCCAGCACGTCGTGGATCACCCACGGCTGCCCCTGCCACTGGCCCAGCACCATCATCACGTGGCCTGGGATGTAGACCAGGTCGCCGAGCCGCAGCTGCATCGCTGCCTGCAAACGCACTGCATGGCTGTCGGCGGCGCCGAACAGGCGATGTTCCAGCGCCGGGCTCCTGGCCTGGTCGCCGGTGTTGCGCGGCATCTGCACGCCCATGCTGCGGTAGACGTCGGAGACGAAGCCGGAGCAATCGCGGCCGTCGTACGAGTGCCCCCAGCCGTAGCGCTCGCCGAGGAACTTGAACGCCTGGGTGATCAGCTTGCGCGGCGTCAGCGGCAGGTAGCCAGGCGCGGTGTCGGTGTTCTTCTGCAGCAGGGCGGGCACCAGCTCCAGGCTGTCGTCGGCCCTGCGGATGGGCAGTTGCAGCGTGTACGCGGCATACGGTGTCTGGCCATTCACCGGCTGGTCGGGCGGCAGCGCGGTGAGCAGCGGCACGCGCGTGCCCATGTCCAGCTGCAGCTGCGACACCGCCGGCTGCTCGGGCGTGAACACGGTGCGCACACTCGCGCCGGTGACCACGAGGTACGGCGCCTTCGCCGCATAGTCGAGCACCACGTGCTTCGCGCCTTCCGCTACGTAGCGCTTCTGCATCCATGCCGCGTAGCGCGGACTCATCACGAACAGCCAGCGGCCATCGCGGCTGGCGTGCAGGATGGCCACCGGTGTACCGGGGAACTCGGCGCTTTCCTGGAAGCGATCGATGTCGTGGTCGCCGCTGCTGCTGAACACCCGCAGCGTGATGGGAAAGGTGCGCAGCGCGGCGCGCTGCACCACCAAGCCATAACGCACCGTGGTTTGCGCCGGGATCGCGTCCAGCGCCAGATCGCCCACCAGCTGGTCCAGTGTGGCCGCCGGCACCGGCTGGCCGTGCTCGTCGTACAGCACATGCGCAGGCCGCTTCGACAGGTGTTCGATCCAGCCCGCCACCTGCGCGCGCGGCAGCGTGGCGGGCAGTGCCGCGAGGTCGTGCATGGTGGGATCGCGCTTGAACAGCTTTGCGTTCTGCGCGTCGATCTCTGCGCGAGTGAGGATCGGGCGGTCGGGCTGCGCCTGCAGGCCGGTCCAGAAGTCCGGGGTGAGCTGCTCGTCGCCGACGCCGAGCACGCCGCTGGGCGGAATCTGCAGCGTGCGTGCGGGCGCATCGCGCGCCGGCAGCGGCGCGTGGACGAGCGCAAGGGTGAGAACCAAGGCTGCGAGAACCGGACGCTTCATCGTTTCACCCCTTCACTCGCAGGTCGCCGGACGCGTTGGAACGGCCATGCAATACACGTAGGAATATTTGATTCCATGAAATTCCGATCGAAGCATAATTTATTGACCATCATTTGCAAGCGTGCTACACAACCCGCTGGGAAGCATCCCGGGGTCTGGAGCCTGTTCATGGTCTCCAAGTACCCCGCGCCGGAATCTGTTTGTGCGCAGGCCAAGGAAGAACGAAGGAGTGGACGTCGGTCCACGACTGAGTGATGACGCCGGCATGCGGGCAAACAGACCCGGCCCGACGGGTTGTCATCGAATGGCCGCCATGCGGTAGCGCGCGGCTTGGCCTGACCGCCAGTCAGGCCAGCGCCACGCACCACCACCTAACAGCCATTCGATGACAACGCGAGGCACTTGGAGATCATGAACAGGCTCCTTCAGATGGCGCACGTGGCAACCGCTGCATGCTGGGCGACACGCCTGCTGCTTGCATCGGCCTTGCTGGCCGCTCCCTTCGCAGCGACCTGGGCAGCCGAAACACCGGCCGGCATCGCCGCACTGGTCGACGCCGGCCAGTTCCAGGCCACCGACGCCGACATCGCGCAGGCCTTGAACCAGCCTGGGCTGGACGCCGCCACGCGCGACGCGCTGCTGTTCCAGCGCGAACGCATGCGCCGCATCCGCTACGACTTCGCGCTCGATGCCGATGCGCTGAAGGCGCGCATCCGCAAGCAGGTGCCCGATCTGCGCGACGACGAGTTCCGCGACTGGGACGAGCACGGCCTGCTCGAACGCATGGCGATCGACGGCCGCGTGATGTACTTCAAGCGCGACGCCTCCAACCTCTTCCGCCTCAGCGCCGAGGCCGCCGCGCGCCGCGCCCATCCCGCGCCATTCGACGACGACCCGCTGCAGGTGCTGGGCGACTACCACCGCCAGGTGCGCGCGGCGGCGCTGCGCGAGCATCGCAGCAGCGTGCTGCCGCACCGCGTGCGCATCACCCAGACGCTCACCGTGGATGCCGGTGCGGTGCCGGCCGGCCAGACCGTGCGCGCGTGGATTCCCTATCCGAAATCGCTGCCGGGCCAGCAGGAGGACACCCGTTACGTGAGCAGCGAACCGGCGAAGCACGTGTTCGCGCCCGACGCCGCGCCGATGCGCACCGTGTACTTCGAGAAGATCGCGCAGGCCGGCAGCCCCACTACGTTCTCGGTTACCTACGAGCTCACGATCTACGCGCAATACCACGCCATCGACCCGGCCAAGGTGCTGCCCGAAAAGATCACGCCGGTACTGGCGCCCTACGTGGCCGAGCGCCCGCCGCACCTCGTGTTCACCGAGCAGCTGCGGCTGTTCTCGCGCCAGGTGGTGGGCGACGAGAAGAACCCCTACCGCATCGCGCAGAAGCTGTTCGCCACGGTGGACGAGATCCCGTGGGCCGGCGCGCGCGAGTACTCCACCATCCCCAACCTCAGCGACTACACCTTGCACGCCGGCCACGGCGACTGCGGCCAGCAGACGATGCTGCTGATCGCGCTGCTGCGCCTCAACGGCATTCCCGCGCGCTGGCAGTCCGGCGCGATCTTCGCCGACGGCGGCTACAACGACATCCACGACTGGGGCCAGCTCTATCTCGCGCCCTACGGCTGGGTGCCGATGGACGTCACCTTCGGCCGTCTGCATCCGCGCGCGCAGGCGGAACCCGGCGACGCGGCGCTGGAATGGTTCTACCTCGGCGGACTGGACGCCTGGCGCGTCGCCTTCAACAGCGACTACGGCCGCGGCTTCGTGCCGGCCAAGCGCTCGTTCCGCTCCGACAACGTGGATTCGCAGCGCGGCGAAGTCGAGTGGCGCGGCGGCAACCTCTACTACGATCAGTGGCACTACGGCTTCAGCTGGACGCCCGTGGCGCCGCGTTAGCCTCGCTTCGACCCCGCATGGACACACAGATCATGGCCGCCTCGCCTTCCACGCATTTCGATGGTGTGGCTCTCGCCAAGCTCGCCGAGCGATTCGGCACCCCGCTGCACGCCTATTCCGCCAGCGCGATCCGCCAACGCATCGCCGGCCTGCAGCAGGCGCTGCAGGGCATGGACGCGATGATCTGCTACGCGGTCAAGGCCAACGGCAACCGCGCCATCCTTGAATTGATGGCGCAGGCCGGGCTGGGCGCCGACATCGTTTCGACCGGCGAGCTGCGGCGCGCGCTGCGGGCCGGCATACCGCCCGCGCGCATCGTGTTCTCCGGCGTGGGCAAGCGCGACGACGAGATCGCCGACGCACTCGCGGCGGGCATCCAGCGCTTCAACGTGGAATCGCTGGACGAGCTGCACGCCATCGAGCGCATTGCCGGTGAACGCGGCGCTACGGCATACGCAGCGGTGCGCATCAACCCCGACGTGGACGCGCTCACCCACGCCAAAATCTCCACCGGCAAGTCGGAGAACAAGTTCGGCGTAAGCATCACCGAGGCCCGCCGCTGGTTCGATGCGCGCAGCACGCTGCGGCATGTACGGCTGGACGGCCTGCACGTGCACATCGGCTCGCAGATCCTCGCGCTGGAACCGTACCGCCACGCGCTGCAGCGCGTGGCCGCGTTCTGGCGCGAACTGCGCGACGCCGGCCATCCCGTCGCCAGCATCGACGTGGGCGGCGGCCTCGGCGTGCGCTACCGCGATGGCGACGTGCCGATCGCGCCCGCCGATTACGTGGCGGTGATCCGCGAGGCGCTCGCCGGTTTCGAGGGCCGCCTGCTGCTGGAACCCGGCCGCTATCTCGTGGCCGAGGCCGGCGTGCTGCTGACGCGCGTGCTGCGCGTCAAGCACGGCGAGGCGCGCGACTTCCTGGTGCTGGACGCGGCGATGAACGACCTCGCGCGCCCCAGTCTGTACGACGCCTGGCACGACATCATGCCGGTGTCGGACGAGGCCCGCCCGCAGGCGGTGTACGACGTGGTCGGCCCGGTCTGCGAAACCGGCGACACCTTCGCCCAGGCCCGCCCGCTGCCCGCCTGCGCCGCGGGCGACCTGGTGGCGATCCGCGCCACCGGCGCCTACGGCGCCGCCATGGCCTCCACCTACAACTCGCGGCCGCTGGCCGCCGAAGTGCTGCTCGACCGCGGCCGCTACGCCCTGGTGCACCGGCGGCAGACGCTGGATGAAATGCTCGCCGGCGAGCAGTCGGCCAGCCAGTGGGAGACGACATGAAACGCGTCCCACACGCCCAACTCCCCTTTGGGGTGAGGGGCCAACCTCGCCGCCACCCCACATGGGCGAGCAAGATACTGCTCGCCCTTGCCTTCACCTTGCCCTGCGTCACCGGCCTCGCTGCGCAGGCTCCCTCCGCTTCCGTGGCACCCGAGGCCCGCACCTACGACCGCGTCCTCGACGCCGTCGTCGCCCGCTACCACCTGCCCGGCATCGCACTCGGCGTGATCGAGCGCGGCAAGGTGGTCTACGTCGCCACGCGCGGCGAGACCATCGCCGGCTCGGGCCATAAGATCACCCCGCGTACGCTGTTCAAGATCGCCTCCAACAGCAAGGCGATGACCACCGCCCTGCTCGGCCGCCTGGTCGACCAGGGCAAACTGCACTGGGACGAGCCGGTGACGAAGTACCTGCCGGACTTCCGCATGTACGACCCGTGGGTCACGAAGAACATGCGCGTGGCGGACCTGCTCACCCATTCCAGCGGCCTGCCCGGGGGCGGTGGCGACCTGATGCTGTGGCCCGAGCCGAACGCGTTCACCCGCGCCGACATCATCCACGGCCTGCGCTACATCGAGCCTGGCTACAGCTTCCGCTCGAAGTACGAGTACGACAACCTGCTTTACGTGGTGGCCGGCGAAGTCGCCGCCGCCGCGGGCGGCGCGCCGTACGAGACGATGATGCATCGCGAGGTATTCCAGCCGCTGGGCCTCGACCGCTGCCAGGTCGGCCAGTGGGACCGCGACGCGGTGGGCGATGTGGCCGAGCCGCACTACCAGCAGGACGGCCGCAACATCCCGATGCGCGAGGACGGCAAGGTGATCCCCGCGATCACCTCCGCCCCCGCCGGCGGCATCCGCTGCGACCTCGACGACATGCTGAGCTGGGCGCGCAACTGGCTGGTGCCCACGCCGGCGCAGTTGAAGTGGCTGTCGGCGCAGCAGCGCAAGGTGCTGCAGTCGCCGCACATGCTGATCCCCGTCTCCGCGCAGCGTCGCGAGTGGGACCACAGCCACATCATGGCCTACGGCTACGGCTGGCGCATGACCGACGTCGACGGCAGCTGGACGGTGTGGCACACCGGCACGCTGGGCGGCATGTACTCCGAGCTGATGCTGCTGCCCGACCAAAAGAACGGCTTCGTGTTCCTCATCAACGGCGAGGCGGAAGATGCGCGCACTGTGCTCGGCGAGGTGCTGCTCAAGCACTTCACCAAGCCGGGCGACATTCACGGCGTCACCTGGTACGCGGACGCGCTGCAGCGCGCCGACGCGAAAGCCAGCAGGCGTGCCGCGGCGCCCGACACCTCGAAGGCCACGCCTGCCGCGCCCGCCGCGTTGGCCGCCTGGACAGGCCGCTACCGCGACCCGTGGCTGGGCGATCTCCTGCTGTGTCCCAAGGGCGATCGCGTGCATTTCGCCGTCGCCAAGTCGCCGCGGCTCAACGG
>Ga0187815_10000593_pt1 | contig 17316 bp, 19 predicted proteins | sample NC_S_5_FD_132962 | JGI IMG/M metagenome (GOLD analysis project Ga0187815, IMG submission 132962) | Wetland sediment microbial communities from Neuse River Estuary, North Carolina, USA - ASW-S_5 | ecosystem: Environmental > Aquatic > Freshwater > Wetlands > Sediment | place: USA: North Carolina...
ACTATGTGCGCCAGTTCCTTCCTTCTCTGCACCGGCTCTATGAGGCGGTGTTCTTCCATCCGAAGCCAGTGGTGGCGGCCATCAATGGCCATGCGGTGGCCGGCGGCGCCGTCCTCGCCTGCTGCGCCGACCGCCGCATCATGGCGCACGAAAGCGGCCGCATCGGCGTCACCGAGCTTCTGGTCGGCGTGCCGTTTCCCGCGCTCGCCTTCGAGGTGCTGCGCGCCGCGGTGCCGGCCGACTGCCTCGCCGAGTTCGTCTATAGCGGCGCCACCTACATCACCGACGACGCGCTCGACACCGGCTGGGTCGACGAGGTCGCCGAACCGCAGGAGCTCATCGGCGATGCCGTCGCGGTGGCGCAGGAGATGGCGACCCTGCCGCCGGCGGCCTTCGCGCTGACCAAGGCGCAGATCCGCGGCCCGATCGCCGAGCGCCTCGCCGTCAGCGGCGAGGAGATCGACCGCGAGGTGACGGAGCTGTGGTGCGCCGACGACACGCTCGCGCGCGTGAGCGATTACGTGGCGCGCACGCTGACCCGATAGCGCGGGCGCCCAGCGTTGCACGTGCAGCAGCGCCCCACGCGCGCGGCACTCTATCGAACCGGAAAATCGTAGTCCCGCCGCGGGTCAGCGGCGGGGTACGAGAAGTGCCACCACTCGCGCTTGTAGTTGACGAAGCCGTGGCGGGCCATCGCCGCGACGAGGCGCGCGCGGCTTGCGCGCTCGTCGGCCGTGAGCCCGGGGGCGCGCGTGTGGCTGCGCACGTCGAAGCAGTCGTAGCCGGTGCCCATGTCGAGGCTGTCGTCCGGCGCGCGCGCGCCGGACGGCCCGGCGCAGGAGCCGTAGCGCGCGTTCGCATCGAAGGCCGGCGGCCGCGATCCTTTGGGAACGATGGTGAGATCGACGGCGACGCCGCGTGCATGCGCCGAGTGCGTCGCGATGTAGCCGAGCGCGAACAGGCGCTCTTTCGGCAGCGCCGGATAGAAGCGCCGTGTGTCGGGGAGGGCGTCGGGATCGGCCGCCCAACGCGTCATGGCCCTGATCGCGCGCGCCGGCCGGTAGCAATCGTAGACCTTGAGCGACAGGTTCTCTCGCGCAAGATCGGCTTGCACCCGCTTCAGCGCCTGCGCCGCCGGGCGCCGCAGGATGCATTCGCCGGCGTCGTAGCCGGGCAGGGGATGGCCGGTGAAATTGTTCGCGGTCGCGTAGCGCATGTCCTGCGCGATGCCCGGCTCGACGGTGCGCAAGCGGGCAAAGCCGGACGGCAGCGCGTCCTGCGCCGCGGCCGCGCCGGCGCAGAGCGCCAGCGCGGCCACAAGCGCAAGCCGCGATAACGTCACTTCATCGCCTGTTCCAGGTCGGCGATGATGTCGGCCTTATCCTCGAGCCCGATCGACAGCCGCACGACGTCCGGTCCGGCGCCGGCCTGCACCTTCTGCGCGTCGGAGAGCTGCTTGTGCGTCGTCGAGGCGGGATGGATGATGAGAGAGCGCGTGTCGCCGATATTGGCGAGGTGCGAGAACAGCTTCACGTTCGACACGAGCTTGACGCCGGCATCGTAGCCGCCCTTGAGGCCGAAGGTGAACACCGCGCCGGCGCCCTTCGGCACGTATTTCTTGGCGAGCGCGTGATACTTGTCGTTGGGCAGACCCGGATAGCTGACCCAGGCGACTTCCGGACGCTTGGACAGCCATTCGGCGACCGCCTGCGCATTCTCGCAGTGGCGCTGCATGCGCAGGCCCAGCGTCTCGGTGCCGGTGAGGAGCAGGAAGGCGTTGAACGGTGAAAGCGCGGCCCCGAGGTCGCGCAGGCCGAGCACGCGGCAGGCGATGGCGAAGGCGAAGTTGCCGAAGGTCTCGTGCAGCACCATGCCGGAATATTCCGGCCGCGGCTCCGACAGCATCGGGTACTTCTTGTCGCGCGACCAGTTGAACGAGCCGCCGTCGACGATCATGCCGCCGATCGAATTGCCGTGGCCGCCGAGGAATTTGGTGAGCGAGTGCACGACGACGTCGGCGCCGTAGTCGATCGGCTTGCACAGGTAGGGCGTCGCCAGCGTGTTGTCGACGACGAGCGGCACGCCGGCCTTGCGCGCGACATTGGCGATGGCCTCGATGTCGGTGATGACGCCGCCAGGGTTGGCGATCGACTCGATGAAGATCGCCTTGGTCTTCGGCGACACCGCCTTCTCGAAGCTGGAGATGTCGTCCGGATCGGCCCACGCCACGTTCCAGCCGAAGTTCTTGTAGGAATGGTTGAACTGGTTGATCGAGCCGCCGTAGAGCTTCTTGGAGGCGATGAACTCGTCGCCCGGCGTCATCAGCGCGTGCATCACCAGCACCTGCGCGGCGTGACCGGAGGCCACCGCAAGGCCGGCCGTTCCGCCCTCGAGCGCGGCGATGCGCTCCTCGAGCACCGCGCAGGTCGGATTGCCGATGCGGGTATAGATGTTGCCGAAGGCCTGCAGGCCGAACAGCGAGGCGGCGTGATCGACGTCGTCGAAGACGAAGGACGTGGTCTGGTAGATCGGCGTCGCGCGCGCGCCGGTGGTCGGATCGGGTTTGGCGCCGGCGTGGATGGCCAGAGTGTCGAATCCCGGAGTGTGTTCGCCGTCCGCCATAGGTATCCCTCGTGATTGTTGCGCGGCGCGTCCGCCGCCCGCGTCGTGGGCAGGATTAAACGGGGGTGGCGGGCGAAAGGTCAAGCCACCGGCGCGCCAGGGAAGGAAATGCCGCAATCGCGCGGTCTGCGGCGATAGCCGTGCTGCGCCGGCGGCAGAAAGGGAATGCCCGTGCCGCGCGCCGGCGCCGGTCAGTCGGCGCTGCGCGGAGAATCGTCGCCGAGGCTCATCTTCTGCACGCCCTTACCGAGCGCGTGCGGCCGTTTCGACGACAATGTACGGGAATTGACGCCGATCCAGGAGATCTCGCTCGACAGCCGGCCGTACTCGATCTTCGGGCAGCGGTTCATGACGACCTTGAGGCCGGCGTCCTCCGCGCGCCGGGCGGCGTCGTCGTTGCGCACGGTGAGCTGCATCCAGATCACCCGCGGCTTCGGCGTGAGCGTCAGCGCCTCCTCGACGATCGGCGGCACGTTCTCCGAGGCGCGGAAGATGTCGACCATGTCGATCGGCTCGGGGACATCCGTAAGCGAGGCGTAGATTGTCTGCCCGAGCGCCTCATTGCCCGCCTGTCCCGGATTGATCGGGATGACCCGGTAGCCCCGTTCGAGGAGGTATTTGAAGGCGAAATAGCTCGGCCGGTTCTCTTTCGGCGAGAAGCCGACCATGGCGATCGTTTTTACGGTGTTCAGGATGCCGCGGATGTAGCTGTCGGTGTAACTGTCGTGATTCATCGTGTCTGCTTTCGGACGCGGGTATTATTCGAGCCGTCCGAACAAAAGAGCAAGCCGGACGTTTGAACGTCAGGTGGCGGAGTCGCGCGCCAATAAAGGCGGGATTGCGGATGCCGACGACCCAGCAAGCACAATCTCGTTTGATGCCATCGTGTGTCGGGGCGTGCGTCTCGGCGTCCACTAAACAGGCGATGGAGACACCTCATGTGCGACTATAGTCTACATAATGTGGCGTCCCGCCCGGCGCGGGTGGGCGACCGGCTCGTATCCGCCGGCTTCCCCGGCTCGATCACGCGCGGCTTCGCGTCGATCGATGACGCGAATGTGGCGGTCTGCCTGATGCCGGGCACCGAACTGGCGTTCGAGCGGGACATCGAGAGCCATGCCGCGTGGCAGGGCGAGCCGGCCAGGACCTACGGGCAGAAAGTCGCCCGGTTCCGGCAGGTCAACGTCGAGACGCCGATGGCGCACCACGATGCGCTCGAGTTCCCCGACGGGACGATCGTTCTCATCACCAATCTGCGCGAAGGTCAGCGCGCGACGGTCCTCCAGTTGCCGTCGACCGGGCGCGACCAGCGCCACGAGCAGGATGCGCAGGCCGCATCCGCACCGGCCGCAAGCGAGGAGGCCGCGAACGTCTGACCGGAAGTCTGCGGGCCGCTAACGCTGCGGCTCGACCGGCGAAGCAGTTGACGGCTGCGCGAGCAAGGCGCGCAGCCGCTCATTCTCCTGTTGCAGCGCGACGATGGTCGCGCGCACCTCAGTGAACGCGTCTTCGAGCTGAGCCTCGGAGTAGCGCGTGACGATATGCTGCGAGCAGTTCACGTCCCACGCCTCTATGGTGAACAGGATCGCCCGCTCGGGCCGCGCCTTGTAACCTTCATCGAACAGTCTCTCCACCAGCGCGGCGTCGTCCTCGACGATGCGGGCGCGCCCCCAGAACTTGACGCGCTGCCGCCGCGCCGGATCGAGCAGGAAGAGATAGGCGCGGTCGTTCTCCAGGAGATTGGCAAGCGTGATGTATTGCCGGTTGCCGCGGTAGTCGGCGAAGCCGAGCGTCCGCTCGTCGACGATCTTGATGAAGCCCTTCGGGCCGCCGCGGTGCTGGATGTAGGGCGCGCCGTCGGCGCTCGCGGTCCCGAAGAAGGCGGTGTCCTGCTCGGCGATGAATTTCGCGAGCTCCGGGCTCACCGTATCGGGAAAGCCTTCGGCGATGCGCTGTTCGTAGGCGCGCGCCGAGCCGCGTTCGGCCTGCGCCTTGCGCACGCCAGGCGTGAACACGATCGAGGCATTGGGCATGAGGCCATGTCCGGCGAGACGAGGACGTCCGCCGAACATAGGGCCGGGGCGCAGGGCCGCAAAGGGCCGATCAAGCGCGTGTGATTACTTCTTCGCCTCGGCGACGGCCTTCTTGCAGGCCGCGGAGAGCTTGGCGTTGTGCTTTTCCAGGCAGGCGAGCACGCGGCCGCCGCCCGGCATCGTGCCCTTGCAGAAGGCCTCGTAGTCGGTCTTGCAGGCGGCGCGCTGCGCGGCGCTGAAGTCCTGCGCCGCGGCCGGGCCGAGTGCGGCGATGCCGAGCGCCAGCGCGACGGCGAATGTGCGGATCATGGTCGTCCCCTGTGGTGAGTGATGGGAAGCTTCGATTGGGCGCGGCGATGCGACCCGATCCGGCAGGGACGCGCAATTGAAGAAATTTGGGCGGATCGACCGGGCGGACCGCTCAGCGGTCTTCCCAATTCGGCTCGCGCTTTTCGATGAAGGCACAGATGCCTTCCTCGGCGTCGCGCGCCATCATGTTCTCGGTCATCACCTCGGAGGCGTAGGCATAGGCCCGATCGAGCGGCAGCTCGAGCTGGCGATAGAACGCCTCCTTGCCGACCTTGAGCGTGTAGGACGATTTCGACGCGATCTGCCGGGCGAGCCGCACGGCTTGGGCGCGCTCCTCGCCGGCGGGCACGACGCGGTTGACGAGGCCGATCTCGGCCGCGCGTTGCGCCGCGACCATGTCGCCGGTGAGCAGCATTTCCATCGCGTGCTTGCGCGCGACGTTGCGCGAGAGCGCCACCATCGGCGTCGAGCAGAACAGGCCGATGTCGACGCCGGGCGTGGCGAACCGCGCCGCATCGGAAGCGATGGCGAGATCGCAGCTCGCCACGAGCTGGCAGCCCGCGGCGCTGGCCACGCCCTGCACGGCGGCGATCACCGGCTGCGGCAGCGTGACGATCTGCTGCATCATGGTGCTGCAGGTCGTCATGATGTGGCGGAAATAGGCCTTGCCGCCGTCGGCATCGCTGCGGCGGGCCGTCAATTCCTTGAGGTCGTGACCGGCGCAGAAGGCCGGCCCGTTCGCCGCCAGCACCACCGCGCGCACGGACGAATCGTCCTTGATCTCGCTCAGGGCCGCCGAGAGCGCCTTCAGCAAGGCTTCCGACAGGCTGTTGCGCGGCTGCGGCCGGTTGAGCACCAGCACCGCGATCTCGCCGTCACGCTCGCGCAAGAGGACAGGGATATCAACCGGCATGTTCATGCGGTGAGACCATAAGCTCCTGCGGCGCGCAGGCAAGGGCGGGCGGGAACCGCGGGGCCGCGACGCACGTTCGCCGCAGAAGGAGATGACGATGGCCAAACGCCGCCGCAAGACCGCCTCGACCCACCGCACGCGCCGCTGGTCGCAGCGCGTCACCGAGACGAGCGATGCTCTGACGCTGGAGGAGGGGGTCTTCAAGAAGGCCACGCCGAAGGCGATCGCCGCCTCGCTCAAGCGTTCTGCCGAGCACAGCCGGCGCCGCAAGGCGGACCCGTACCGCTCCGCAATGTCGATGCTCACCTTCTACATCAACCGCGCCGGCAAGGACCTGCCGAAGACCCGCAGGACCAGGCTGGAAAAGGCCAAGGACGAGTTGCGCGCGCTCTACGGCCGGGCGCGCCAGCGCAGCGGTTGACGCCCCGCGCCGCCCCATTATGACGGAACCGGGCCGGCCGTCGCCGGCGGCGGAGGGGCGAAGATGCGGGCGCCGGCGCTGAACGCTGACGAGATCGCGGAACTCTTGCGCAGGGAGTTTCCGCAGGCCTTCTACGAAGGCTGCGGCCTGACGCTGGAGCGGGTGGACTACGGCCATATCCGCGTGCGTCGCCACTTCCACGAGGATTACGTGCGGCCCGGCGGTACCATCTCCGGCCCCACCATGATGGAGCTTGCCGATTTCGCCATGTACGTCGCCGTTTTCTCGGCGGTGGGGCCGCAGCCGCTGGCCGTGACGACCAACCTCAACATCAATTTCCTGCGCAAGCCGGCCCCCGCCGATCTCATCGCCGAAGCGACATTGCTCAAGATCGGCAAGCGCCTGGCGGTCGGGGAGGTGGCCATCTACTCGGACGGGCTGGAGGAGCCGGTGGCGCACGTCACCTCGACCTATTCGCTCCCGGCCAACGGCGGTTAGGCGATGGTATGGTCGCACCATTAGATGGTGTTAAAGTACCATTCTTGCAAGACATTGAAACTACAGCCATTTATTGCGCCGAAAGGCGTTGACCGCAACAGGTTGCTCCATTAGACAACCGCGCACCTACGGAGCGCGCTTTCCGCGCCCGGCCTATCCCAGGGAATTGTCATGAAGACCTATTCGGCCAAGGCCGCCGACGTCGAGAAGAAGTGGGTCACGATCGACGCCACCGGCCTCGTCGTCGGCCGTCTCGCCACGATCGTGGCCATGCGCCTGCGCGGCAAGCACAAGGCGTCCTATACCCCGCATGTCGACGATGGCGACAACGTCATCGTCGTCAACGCCGCCAAGGCCGTGTTCACCGGCCGCAAGCGCGAGCAGAAGGTCTACTACCACCACACCGGCTACATCGGCGGCATCAAGGAGCGCAGCGCGAAGGCGATCTTCGAGGGGCGCTTCCCCGAGCGCATTGTCGAGAAGGCCGTCGAGCGCATGCTGCCGCGCGGTCCGCTCGGCCGCGTGCAGCTCGGCAACCTGCGCGTCTATCCGGGTCCTGAGCATCCGCACGAGGCGCAGAAGCCCGAGACGCTCGACGTCGCCTCGATGAACCGCAAGAACGTGAGGAGTGCCTGATCGTGGCCGAGACCGTACAGTCCATGGAAGGCTTGGCGAGCCTGAAGGCCGTCGCCTCCGAGGCACCCAAGCATGAAAAGAAGGTCGATGCGCAGGGCCGCGCCTACGCCACCGGCAAGCGCAAGAACGCGGTCGCCCGCGTCTGGATCAAGCCGGGCTCCGGCAAGATCACCGTCAACACCAAGACCGTCGAAGTGTTCTTCGCCCGTCCGGTGCTGCGCATGCTGATCCAGCAGCCGCTCGTCGCGGCCGGCCGCAACGGCCAGTACGACGTGATCTGCACCGTCTCCGGCGGCGGCCTGTCGGGCCAGGCCGGCGCGGTTCGTCACGGCCTCGCCAAGGCGCTGACCTATTTCGAGCCGGAACTGCGCGGCGCCCTCAAGCGCGGCGGCTTCCTCACCCGCGACTCGCGCGTGGTCGAGCGCAAGAAGTACGGCCGCGCCAAGGCCCGCCGTTCGTTCCAGTTCTCGAAGCGCTAATCGGAACGACCCCCTTGCTGCGAAAAGGCGCGCTTCGGCGCGCCTTTTCTTTTGCCTCCACGCGATTGCGCGAATTGTGCAAGGCGCGTTTACGCCGCGGCAATGCTGTCGCGCACAAAGAATCCGGCGGTAACCGACTTCCAATCGTCCACTCCCTACATCCGGTGAGGGGTGGTCGATTTCATGCGCTTGGACATTCACACATTGGCGATCGTGACGGTGTTCGTCATGGTCCTGCTCGGCGGCCTGCTGCTCTTTGCCGGCTCGCAGAACCGTGCGATCCGCTCGCCGATCCTGTGGGGCGCGGCCTTTCTGCTCGCGGCCACAGGCGTGGCGCTCGCGGCCGTGCGCGGCGAGGTGCCTGACTGGATGTCGATCCACCTTGCCAATGCGCTCGTTCTCGCCGGCATGGGGGTGGTCTGGGCCGGCGCGCGCCTGTTCGACGCCCGCCCCATCCATCTCGTCCACATGGCCGTTGCGCCGGCGCTGTGGATCGCGGCCTGTCTCGTTCCCGCCATCGGCGGCGACATCAATCGGCGCACGATCGTGGTGTCGGGGCTGATCGCCGCGCTGGCGCTGCTGACGGCGCGCGAGATCTGGCGCGGCCATGCCGAGCCGCTGCTGTCGCGCTGGCCGGCCGTCGTCACCCTGCTCGTCTTCGGCTTCGCCATGTTCGCGCGCATCCCGCTGACGCTGCTCGTGCCGCAGCCGCCCGGCGCCTACCATTTCACGGCGAGCCCGCTGTTTCCGCTGGTCGCCTTCGGCACGCTCTTGTTCACGGTGGTACTGGCGTTCCTCCTCCTCAACATGGCCAAGGAGCGCGCCGAGCTTCAGCACAAGATCGCCTCGATGATCGACCCGTTGAGCGGCGTGCCCAACCGCCGCGCCTTCCTCGACGGTGCGGCGCGGCTGCAGGCGCAGCAGCGGCTCGATCCGGAGCCGCTGGCGGTGATGCTGTTCGACCTCGACCGCTTCAAGGCGATCAACGACCGTTTCGGCCACGGCACCGGCGATGCCGTGCTGCAGGCCTTCGCGGCCTCCGCGACGCGCACACTCGGCGCCGACGTCCTGTTCGGCCGCATCGGCGGCGAGGAATTCGCGGCGGTGCTGCCGGTCGACGATCTCGGCAAGGCGGCGGGGATCGCCGACCGCGTGCGGCGCAATTTCGCTGCGGAGGCCGCGCGACGCGGCAAGGACGGCCACGGGCCGACCGTCAGCGTCGGTGTGACGCTCGGGCACGATCCGCAGACGCCGATCACCAGCCTGCTCGGGCGCGCCGATCGGGCGCTCTATGGCGCCAAGGCAAAGGGCCGCAATCGCGTCGAATGCGCCGACGCGGCGGCGGAACGGGCGCCGGACGTCGTCGCTGCGGAGGCGCAACAGCCCGTGGATCTGGGCGAGCCGCGCTGGCGCCGCGCCGTCGGCGCCTGAGGGGGCGCAGCGGGCCGCTCGCCGCATTTTTGAAGTCAATTCGAGCCAGTGTTTCGTCGAAGCGGAGGCAGTTGCGAAAGCTTTCGCCCATGCCTCGCCGGTAGGCTTTGCCCGCTCGCTCGCGATGTCGGACAGGGCGGAGCGGAGGACGGATGCTCGCGACCCCTGCTGCGACGGCGAATTTTCTCGACGTGCCGACGCTCGTCTTCGTTGCCATTGCGCTCGCCGGGCTGCTCGGCCTGTTTCTCGTGCTGTGCTGGATGCAGGAGCGCGACGTCCGGCCGCTTGCCTGGTGGGGCTCGGCCTATCTGATCGGCGCCGCCTCGATGGCGCTGTGGGTGGCGCCGGTGCAGCGCTTCCATATCCCGGTCGAGGTGCCGGAGGCTTTGACGCTGCTCGCCTGTGGCGTGATCTGGAGCGGCATTCGGCTGTTTCACGGCCGGGCGCTGCGGCCGCTCGGGGCCTTCGCCGGCGCGATCGCCTGGCTGGTGCTGTGCCGGCTTCCGGGGGTCGAGGAGGGCAGCCAGGCGCGCATTGCGCTCGGCGCGCTGGCGATCGCCGCCTACACCTTCGTCATCGCCTGGGAATTGTGGCGCGAGCGGCGCCGCTCGCTGTTCTCGCGCACCGCGGCGACGGTCGTGCCCTGCCTGCATGCTGCCGTCTTCCTGATGCCCCTCGCCATGCAGCGCCTCATGCCGGACGCGGTCGCGGCGAAGTGGCTGACGGTGCTTGCGCTCGAAAGCATCATCTACGGCGTCGGCACGGCGTTCATCGTGCTCCTGATGGTCAAGGACCAGCGTGTGCGCATCTATCGGCGGGCCGCCACGACCGATCATTTGACCGGCTTGCCGAACCGGCGTGCCTTCCTTGACGGCGCGAACGCGCTGTGCGCGCGGCTTGCGCGCCGGCGCGAGCCGGTGACGCTGATGATGTTCGACCTCGACCACTTCAAGTCGATCAATGACCGCTTCGGCCATGCGACCGGCGACGAGGCGCTCAAGGTTTTCGCCGCGGTGCTCAACACCAGCATGCGTGCGGACGACATCATGGGTCGCCTCGGGGGCGAGGAGTTCGCGGCGATCGTGCCCGGCGACATCGAGGTCGCCGGCAAGATCGCCGAGCGTATCCGCGCCGGCTTCGAGCAGGCGGGCGCGGTCATTGCCGGTGAGGCGATCGGCGGCACGGTCAGCATCGGCGCGGCCTGTGCGCGCGAGCCGGTCATCGATCTCGACGCGCTGATCGCGCGCGCCGACAACGCGCTCTACGACGCCAAGCATGCCGGTCGCAATCGCATGTGCGCGGCGCCGGACCTTGCGGCGGACAACGTCGCGCGCGAGCCCGAAGTGGTATCGCCGCCGAAGCGTCCGCGCGCGGCGCAAGTGCAACCGTTCGCCGCACCGAGCGCCTGAAGGTTTGCACCGTCAGCCTTCGTCACCGTATGGTCGTCGACTTACGTGCAAGCGACGCGAGTCGAGACGAGGTGCCGCAATGACGGGATGCTTGAAATGGATGCGGCCGACGATGCTGGTCGCCTGCCTCGCGGCCGGCCTGGCGCTCACGAGCGCCGTCGCGCGCAGCCAGCCGGTCGAGGAAGTGCCCGACGTCGATCCCGGCGTTGACCACACAGATCGCGCCGCCACCGTGCCGGACGAATACCGCCGACGCGTCGTGTTTTACCGCTCCGAATATCCGGCGGGCACGATCATCGTCAGCACGCGCGAGCGCTATCTCTATCTGCTGATGCCCAACAACCTCGCCGTCCGTTACGGCGTCGGCGTCGGCCGCGACGGCTTCCAGTGGGGCGGCATGCACAAGATCACGCGCAAGGCGGAATGGCCGGACTGGACGCCGCCGCCGGAGATGATCGCGCGCCAGCCTTATCTGCCGCGCTGGGTGGCCGGCGGCCCGGGCAATCCGATGGGGGCGCGCGCGCTCTACATCGGGACCACGGTCTATCGCATCCACGGCACCAATGCGCCGGAGACGATCGGGCAGGCGGTGTCGTCCGGATGTTTCCGCCTGGTCAATGACGACATTGTCGATCTCTTCGAGCGTGTGCCGGTCGGCACCCGGGTTGTCGTCCATCACCGGTAATGCACGCGGTACGTGTCGTCGGGCCTGCAGGGGACAAAAAACGAGTTGTGCCAATAGCTGAATTGGGCAATTCTTCAGCCTCCCGGTGCGATCCGATGCCAGACGTGGGGTATGCGCGTGTGTTGCGCCTGGAGAAGGAGCCGCGCGAGCAATGTGCGATTCTGAAGCCCTGGTGTCGTTCCGCAGGGTGCAGAAAACCTACGACGGCGAACAGCTGGTGGTGAAAGACCTGAACCTCGACATCCGTCGGGGTGAGTTCCTGACCATGCTGGGGCCGTCCGGTTCGGGCAAAACCACATCCCTGATGATGCTCGCGGGGTTCGAGGTACCGACCCACGGCGAGATCACGCTCGCCGGCCACTCCCTGCGCGATACCCCGCCGCACAAGCGCGACATCGGCGTCGTCTTCCAGAATTACGCGCTGTTCCCGCACATGACGGTCGAGGAGAACATCGCCTTTCCCTTGTCGGTGCGGCGCGTGTCGAAAGGCGAGCAGAAGGCGCGTGTGCGCAAGGCGCTCGACGTCGTCAAGCTCGGCGCGCTCGGCAGCCGTCGGCCGGGGCAGTTGTCGGGCGGGCAGCAGCAGCGGGTCGCGCTCGCCCGAGCGCTGGTGTTCGAGCCGAAGCTCGTGCTGATGGACGAGCCCCTCGGCGCGCTCGACAAGCAACTGCGCGAGCACATGCAGATCGAGATCAAGCACATCCACGAGAATCTCGGGCTCACGGTCGTCTATGTCACGCACGACCAGAGCGAGGCGCTCACGATGTCGAACCGCATCGCCGTCTTCCACGAGGGCGTGGTGCAGCAGCTCGATTCGCCGCAGGGTCTGTACGAGCGGCCCAACAACAGTTTCGTCGCCAACTTCATCGGCGAGAACAACATGCTCGGCGGCACGCTCGAGGGCGTCGAGGGCGATGCCTGCCGGGTGCGGCTCGACGACGGGACGCTGATCCTGGCGCTGCCCGGCTGCGGCGAGGGCAGCGGCCGCCGGGTCAGCCTGTCGTTGCGGCCGGAGAAGGTTGACATCGAGCCGCAGGGCGAGACGGCCAATCGGCTGCCCGCGACGGTCAAGGAGACGATCTATCACGGCGACCATATGCGCGTGCGCCTCGATGTCCTGGGCAACGACGATTTCACCGTGAAGATGCGCTACCGGGCGAACCGGGCGGTGCCGAAGCCGGGCGAGACCCTGTCGATCGGCTTCTCGGCGCGGGACTGCCTCGCGCTCGACGCGCCGCATTGAACCACAAGAGCCCGACTGCAGGGGGCAGCGGGTGACACAAGAGGGAGAGCATCGATGCCTTCAAGGATGATTGTGACGCTTGCCGCGGCGGCGGTCATGGCGGGCGCGGGTGTCTCCGCCAACGCGCGCGACCTGTCGGTCGTGTCGTGGGGCGGCGCCTATCAGGCGGCGCAAAAGAAGGTCTATTTCGATCCGTTCAAGCAGGAGACGAAGATCCCGCTGAGCGAGGAGTCCTGGGACGGCGGCATCGGCGTGCTGCGCGCGAAGGTGCAGGGTGGCAACGCGACCTGGGACGTCGTGCAGGTCGAGTCGGAAGAGCTCGCGGCCGGCTGCGAGGAAGGGCTGTTCGTCACGCTCGACTGGTCGAAGATCGGCGGCAAGGACAACTACATCAAGCAGGCCGTCGACGACTGCGGCGTCGGCGCGATCCTCTACGACTTCGTGCTCGGCTACGACAAGGACAAGATCAAGAACCCGCCGACCTCCTGGGCGGACTTCTTCGACACCAAGAAGTATCCAGGCAAGCGCGGGCTGCGCGCCGGACCGAAGACGACGCTGGAGATCGCCTTGATGGGCGACGGCGTCCCGCCGCAGGACGTGTACAAGGTGCTGAAGACAAAGGAGGGTGTCGACCGCGCCTTCAAGAAGCTCGACACGATCCGCAACGACCTGATCTTCTGGAAGGCCGGCGCGCAGCCGCCGCAGCTTCTCGCCTCCGGCGAGGTCGCGCTGACGTCCGTCTATAACGGCCGCATCGACGCCGCCAACCACGACAATCACCGCAACTTCGGCATCTCCTGGAACGGCGCGCTCTACACACTCGATTCCTGGGTGATCCTGAAGGGCACGCCCAATCTCGACGCTTCCTACCAGCTGATCGACTACATGGGCCAGGCGAAGAACCAGGCCAAGCTGCCGGAAGCGATCGCCTATGGCGTCACCGCCAAGGGCGCCAATGCGTTGATCCCGAAGGCGCGGCTCGCGGATCTGCCGACCTCGGAGGAGAACATCGCCCACGCCGTGCAGATCGACACCGCGTTCTGGATGGAGAACATCGACCGCCTGACCGAGCGGTTCAACCAATGGGCGGCGACGAAGTAGCCGCCGTCGCTCCGGCGCCGTGCCGCGTCGTTCGGCACGGCGCTGCCCTCTGCGCCCGGAGGCGCCGCTGACCAGCCACAGCATCGCCGAGCCGCTCAAGGAGCTCGGGATCGATCCGCGCCCGCTCAAGGCGCAATTGCGCCGCGCCCAGCGCATGCGCAAGCTGCGCGCCTTCGCGCTCGTCCTGCCGCTGCTGCTCTTCCTGCTGCTCACATTCGTCGCGCCGATCCTCGACATGCTGCGCCTCGCGGTGTTCGACAACGAGCTCGCCTCGGTGTGGCCGCAGGTGACGCAGACGATCCGCGTCTGGAACGATCGCAGCAAGCTGCCGCCGCCGGCGGTGTTCGATGCGCTCGCTGCCGACCTCGCGGCGAGCTATCGCGCCCGTACGTTGCCGACGGCGGCGCGGCGGCTCAATTACGCGATCGACAACGGCCGCTCGCTGGTGTTCGGCACCGCGCGGCAACTTCCCGCGACATCGCAGGACTGGGCGGCGACCTTGCAGAAGCTCGACCCGCGCTGGGGCGACCTGAACACCTGGGCCGCAATCGACCAGGCGAGCGGGCCGACGACGAGCTACTTCCTGCTCGCCGCCGTCGACCTGAAAAAGACGGCCGACGGACACATCGCCGCGATGCCGGCGGAGCAGGCGATCTATATCGACGTGCTGATGCGCACCTTCACGGTGAGTTTCACGGTCACGCTGCTCTGCATCGTGCTCGGCTTTCCGGTCGCCTATCTCCTGGCGACGCAGCCGCCGGGGCGCGCCAATCTGCTGATGATCCTCGTTCTGCTGCCGTTCTGGACCTCGCTGCTCGTGCGCACGGCCGCCTGGATCGTGCTGCTGCAGGAGCAGGGCCTCGTCAACAACGCGCTGATCTGGCTCGGCATCGTCGATCGGCCGATCCGCCTCATCTACAACCGGGTCGGCGTCTATATCGCGATGACGCACATCCTGCTGCCGTTCCTGATCCTGCCGTTGTATTCGGTCATGAAGGGCATCAAGCCGTCCTACATGCAGGCCGCGATGTCGCTCGGCGCCTCGCCGACGGCGGCCTTCCTCCGCGTCTACCTGCCGCTGACGCTCCCGGGCATCGGCGCCGGAGCGCTGCTCGTTTTCATCCTCGCGCTCGGCTATTACATCACGCCGGCGCTGATCGGCGGCGCGGCCGACCAGATGATCAGCTACTTTATCGCATTTTACACCTCCGACACCGTAAACTGGGGCATGGCGGCGGCGCTCGGCACGGTGCTCCTGATCGCGACGCTTCTCCTTTACTGGGTGTACGACCGCCTGGTCGGAATCAGCAACGTCAAGCTCGGCTGAGGGGAGGGCGATGGCGGCGAGGCGCGGATCGACGAGAGAGGAACGGTTCTGGCGCGCGGTGCTTTACACCACGAGCGCGCTCGTCCTGTTTTTCCTGATGGCGCCGATCCTCGCCATCGTGCCGCTGTCGTTCAATTCCGGTTCGTTCCTGACCTATCCGCTCGATGGGCTGTCGTTGCGCTGGTACGACGCCTTCCTCGCCAGCGGGCAATGGATGCGCGCGCTGAAGAACAGCTTCGTGATCGGGCTGTCGGCGGCCGCGCTCGCCACCGTGCTCGGCACGCTGGCGGCGCTCGGGCTCACGCGCGCCGATTTCCGCGGCAAGGGTCTGGTGATGGCGATCCTGCTGTCGCCGATGATCGTGCCGGTGGTGATCGTCGCCGTCGGCTTTTATTTCTTCTTCGCGCCGCTCGGGCTGACCGCCAGCTATACCGGCCTCATCCTCGCGCACACCGCGCTCGGCACGCCCTTCGTCGTCATCACGGTGGCGGCGACGCTGAAAGGCTTCGACGACAATCTCGCGCGCGCCTCCGCCAGCCTCGGCGCCGCGCCGGTGACGACCTTCTTCCGCGTCATCCTGCCGTTGATCGCGCCCGGCGTCTTCTCCGGCGCCCTGTTCGCATTCGCCACGAGCTTCGACGAGGTCGTGGTGGTGCTGTTGGTCGCAGGGCCAGAACAGCGCACCCTGCCGCGCGAGATGTTCTCCGGACTGCGCGAGAACATCAGCCCGACGATCACGGCGGTCGCGAGCATCATGATCTTGGTGTCGGTCCTGATGCTGGCCCTGCTCGAGGCCTTGCGCCGGCGCAACGAACGCATGCGTGGTATCCGCAGCGCGTAGCGTCGCAGGGCCGGACGCGGCAGACGACGCACAATTCACTCCTTCAATCGCAACCGAAAGCCGGCCGGTGGCGGGCGCTGTCATCGCGGAATTGAGGCTGTCCGCCTGTGGGCAAAATGTCGCCCCCCGCCGCTCCGGCCCAGCGCGCGCTTGGAGATTGTATCCAAGAATGCTACAGGGCTCGTCCGCGTAAAATGGATAAGGGAGGATCTAAGAATGAATTTTTCGAGACGCGCCGTGATCGGCGGGCTGGCCGGTTCGGCCGCTTTGCTGGGGCGCTCGAACCTGATTTTCGCGCAAGAGAAATCGATCGTCGTCACGAGTCTCGGCGGACGCTGGGAGCAGTCGATCCGCACGCATTTTGCGCCGCTTTTCAAGAAGAAGACGGGCGTCGACGTGAAGGTCGTATCGGGCGGGCCGGCGCAATGGACCGCGCAGATCGAAAGTCAGCCGTCCAATCCGCCGCTCGACGCCGTCGACAACAGCGAATTGCTGGCGCAGGCGCTGATCGACAAGGGCCTGGTGCTCAAACTCACGCCTGACCTGGTGCCCAATCTGCGCGACGTTCCGGCCCAGTTTTACGAGCCGTGGGATTCCTTCGGCGTGTCGTACCAGTACGGTGCGTCCGGCATCTTCTACGACAAGACCAAGATCAAGCAGGCGCCGCAGAGCTGGCCGGAATTCCTCGAGCGCGCGGGCAAGGGCGAATTCGGCCGCAACGTGACGCTGCCGGACATCTCATATCCGTGGACGCCCGAACTGGTCTGGCATCTGGCGTCGACGCTGGGCGGCAGCATCGACAATCTCGACCCGGCCTTCGAGGCGCTCAAGCGCGTCCGCCCCTACATCACGAAGTTCTGGGGCACGGCGATCGAGGCCGAGCGCCTCATTCTCTCCCGCGAGGCTGAAATCGGCTGGCTGTGGGACGGACGCGTTTACGCGATGATGGATTCCGGTGCGCAGTATCTCGACTTCACGCGCCTCAAGCCCACGTCGCTGTTCTCGCTCGTTCCGGCGCAGGTCGTGAAGGGGTCCAACAGCAAGCTCGCCTACGAGTGGGTCAACACGCTGCTCGATCCCGAGCCGCTGCTCGAGTACTACAAGCTCATCCAGTACACGCCGGTGAACAGAAAGGTCGTCTTCCCCGAGGCCACCGCCAAGCGCGTCATGCCGGCATCGGAGGGCACGATCCCGAACCTGCGCGATCTGGCGCGTGTGACGCCGTCCATTATTGCCCGGTGGAACGCCGAAATTCGCGGCTGACGGCGGCGCACATCGACAACATGTCCACCTCTGGCAACATCACCCCGGGCGGTCCCCGCCCGGGCGCGTTCCGGCATAGTCTGACCGGCGCAGTGTTGGCGACGC
>Ga0187815_10000594_pt1 | contig 17312 bp, 11 predicted proteins | sample NC_S_5_FD_132962 | JGI IMG/M metagenome (GOLD analysis project Ga0187815, IMG submission 132962) | Wetland sediment microbial communities from Neuse River Estuary, North Carolina, USA - ASW-S_5 | ecosystem: Environmental > Aquatic > Freshwater > Wetlands > Sediment | place: USA: North Carolina...
GCGCTCGCGATGCCGGGAGTGCCGCCTGCAGCCGACACCACCGCGAGCGACTTCCGCCCGCTCGATTCCAGCGTGGTCCCACCCAACGGCAAGAGCTTCTACATCGAGACCTTCGGCTGCCAGATGAATGCGCACGATTCCGAAAAGGTGGCGGGCGTCCTGCTCGAGCGCGGCTACGCCGTGGCGGAAAACATGGCGCAAGCCGATCTGATCCTGTACAACACATGCAGCATTCGCGAAAAGGCAGCGCAGAAAGTATTTTCACGCCTCGGCGAGATGCGCTACGCCTCGACACGCAAAGTGATCGGCGTCCTCGGATGTCTCGCGCAGCAGGAAGGCGAAGAGATTTTCGAGCGAGCGCCGTGGGTAAGCCTGGTATGCGGCTCGGCAAGCTACCGTAAACTGCCCGAACTCGTCGCACAGCTAGAAGAGGGCGGGCGGCGCGTCACCGGACTCGACCTCGATACGGACGAAACGTTCGAGACGGAAATCACGCGGCGCGACAATCCCATTCGCGCCTATCTCACAATCATCGAAGGGTGCGACTACGCCTGTGCCTACTGCGTGGTGCCGCACACGCGCGGCCCCGAGCGCAGCCGTGCAAGCGACTCGGTGCTTGCCGAGGCGCGACGCCTCGCGGACGCTGGGTACACCGAAATCCAATTGCTCGGGCAAACGGTAAATTCGTATCGCGATCCCTCGCCGCGCGGTCTAAATTTCGTCGGATTGCTGCGGGAAGTAGCCGCCGTTAACGGCATCCGCCGCGTGCGCTTCACCACGTCGCACCCGAACGATTTTCATCGCGGGATCGTGGAAGCAATCGACGCCACCCCGGCGCTTTGCGACCACATCCATCTGCCGGTGCAATCCGGTTCGACGCCGATCCTGCGTGCGATGCGCCGCACCTACACGCGCGACGAATATCTCGAGAAAATCTCCTGGATTCGCGCCGCGCGCCGCCCGATCAGCATCACGTCCGACATCATCGTCGGCTTCCCGGGCGAGACGGGAAAAGATTTCGAGGAAAGCATTACGCTGCTCGAGGCGGTCGGCTACGACGGCATCTTTTCCTTCAAATATTCGCCGCGGCCCAATACATCGGCCGCCACTATGCCCGACGCGATTCCGGAAGAAGAGAAGAGCAGGCGCCTCGCGATCCTGATGGATCGCCAGCGCCAGATTCAGATCGCGCGCAACGAAAAGCTCATCGGCGGCACCTTCGAAGTGCTCGTCGACGGCCGCCACGAATCGCGCAATCAGTGGGCTGGGCGCACCACTAGCAACCGTCCCGTAAATTTCACTTCGCCTCATCAATCTCTTTTGGGAGAATACGTGCAAGTGAAGGTCACACGGGCGAGCGCCAACAGCGTTGCGGGCGAGCAGGTGATTTAGCGGCAACTGGAACCAAAACTGGAGGGCCACATGGAACTCGAGGTCAAGATCAGGGGACTGATGATGGACCCGATGACCAACATGCCAGTGGTCGTCCTGAAGGAAACCCAAGGCAGCGGCGTGCTGCCGATCTGGGTCGGCGTCTACGAAGCCAACGCCATCGCTCTCGAAATCGAAAAGGTGCAGACGCCGCGCCCGATGACGCACGATCTGCTGAAGAACGTCCTGAACGGCCTTAACGTCCGCGTGCAGCGCGTCGTGGTGTGTGACCTCAAGGAAGACACGTTCTACGCGCTGATCTGGATGGAGCGCGAAGGACAAATTATCTCGATGGATTCGCGGCCCAGCGACGCGCTCGCTCTCGCGCTGCGCCTCGATTGCCCGATCTACGTCGACGATCAGGTCCTGAAAAGCTCGAAGGTCGCCGGCCCCACCGCCGAGAAAAGCTCCAACGAGGAATTGCGCAAGTGGCTCGAGAACCTCAATGACGAGGATCTCGGCCGATACAAAATGTAATCTTCGCCCGTGCTCTTCGCCCAATCCCCTCTAACGCATTTTCGCAAAATGTAGGGGCGGGTCTCAGACCCGCCCGCTGGAAGCTGCGGTGTTGTGTGCGATCAAAAGCGGATCAGCGGAAGATGATGGAGCCTCGAGGCGAAATGGTAGGCGATTCCGGAGACGCCGTCCTGCGTTGCATGCTGCATCATGCCCGGGCGCAGGCTCTTACGCATCGCTGCGAGCGCCCCGAACATCATGCCGTAGACCGAAATTACGGGGATGGCTCTGAGTCCCTGGTACCCGTGCGCAACACCGAAGACGAGCCCCTGCAATATGACGGCAGCGACCACATTTTGCGTTAGGGCCAAAAACTGGCGCTGCAGATAACCGCGAAACACCAATTCCTCGCAAAACCCCGCACTCACCGCGAGCACGACCCACAGGATCATCTCCGGGACGGTCTGCGGCATCAGAAAACTCGCTGCCTCCGCTCCATTGAAATGCAGCGCATACGATAGCGCCGTCAACACCCCAAGGATGACGAGCCAGAAGATGAAGGCGACGCCCACGTCGGTCCAGAAATCCTTCCAACGCGCCCATCGACCGCCGATGATGTCACGTAGCCTGACCCGGCGCAGCCACAGGCCCAGCCACACCAACCCGAGCAGGAAAAACTCATAGCACATCGTGAAGATATAGGTGGGGACGCGACTGGAGAGGTGAGCCGCCCTTCCGGCAACGCCAGGCATAGTCTGCGCTACGGTTTGCAGCAGAGTGACCGCGAGAAGAATGGCCAGCAAAAGCACCGTGTTCCACACCGGCGCAACGGCAGGTATGCGGCCTGGCAGATTCTGGTCGGGCGGCTGAAGAACGGTCTCGGTGCTCGCCATGCACACCTTTCGTCGAGTGTGCACGCCCATCGGCGTGCAAGCACGAGTTTAGCAGGAGCGCGCGGCGCGGCCAAGTTTGCTCGCAGCCGCGAACGCCGCGCCGGCGTCTCGCCGGCTCTTCTCGTGAGGTGGAAGCGTGAGCCTTTAGGCTCGCGAAAAGCGTGCTGGGGTAACTGGGCTTCAGCCCCGGGCTGGCCGCCCGAGCGATCGCGAGCGCTTACGCAGACGCTTGTGCGGCCGTCCCTTTGAAAAACGCCAGCAGATCGGCGTTGATAATGTCCGCGTGGGTTGTGGGCATGCCATGCGGAAGGTCTTCGTAGACCTTCAGCGTCGCCTTTTTCAGGAGCTTGGCGGCCATCGGCCCCGCCGCGGCGATCGGCACGATCTGATCGTCCTTGCTGTGCAACACCAGCACGGGGATATCGATCTTCTTCAGGTCCTCGGTCGTGTCGGTCTCTGAGAACACCTGGATGCAATCGTAGTGACCCTTGATGCTTCCGACCATCCCCTGCAGCCACCAGTGCTCCCGGATGCCCTCGGAAATCTTCGCGCCCGGGCGATTGTAACCATAGAAGGGAATCGTGATGTCTTTGTAGAACTGCGGCCGGTTCGCTGCGAGCGCGGCGCGCAAGCTGTCGAAAACCTCACGGGGCGCGCCGGTCGGGTTTCGATCGGTCTTCAGCATGAGCGGCGTGATCGCGCTGATCAGCGCCGCCTTCGAGACGCGCTTGGTGCCGTGCCGGCCCAAATAGCGCGCCACTTCGCCGCCGCCCGTCGAGTGCCCCACCATGATCGCGTCCTTCAGATCGAGTTTTTCGAATAACTCGGCCAAATCGTCCGCGTAGGTGTCCATGTCGTTGCCGTCCCACGTTTGGCCCGAGCGGCCGTGACCCCGCCGGTCGTGTGCAATCACGCGATAGCCGAGGTTCCCGAAATACAGCATCTGCCCGTCCCAATCATCCGCGGTCAGCGGCCAACCGTGCGAGAAAACGATCGGCTGACCCTTGCCCCAATCCTTGTAGAAAATCTCGGTTCCGTCCTTCGTCGTAATCGTCGCCATAACGTGTTCTCCTTGGACTGCTGTCGGCTGGTGGGCGACAGCATGCAAGGAGTCGCCCGCGCCTCACCAGAGATATAGATGAAAACGAGCCGCTCTTGATTCGAACCAATCTGTGGAAAAAGAGAGCGCCGCCGTCTGGGCGACGATGACGCAATCCAGTTTCGCGCCCGAACCGAACAGATTTCTCTTGCGTTGGGCGGCGCAGACTAGGTACATTGAGCGCTACTCGTAGTGGAGGGCAAACCGCAGGGCACTAGGTATTGGTCTGGGGTTGCACTACGAGACTGAGGGGCAAAGGTTTGACCTGCGTCCTGGCAATTGCCAATCAAAAAGGCGGAGTCGGCAAGACCACTACAGCCATCAATCTTGCTGCCGCCATCGCGCTCAAGAAGAAAAAAACGCTCCTGATCGATCTCGACCCGCAAGCCAACGCCACCATCGCGTTCTTCAACCAGGACGAAATCCAGACCACCATGTACGACGTCTTCGCCGACCAGCGCGCCGATATGGCAAAAGTCATTCGCTCAACGAAGGACCCGAATCTCTTCGTTGCGCCCGGGCGGCTGACTCTCGCGCGCCTCGAGCAGCAGCTCGCAGGCCAATTCGACGCTCCCTTCCGTCTGAAAGACTCGCTGGCGCCGATCCTGAAACAGTTCGACTACATCGTGCTCGACACGCCGCCGGCCCTCGGCATCCTCACGGTAAATGCTCTGGTCGCGTCCACGCACCTGCTTGTGCCGATTCAAGCCGCCTATTTCGCGATTGAAGGCACCGACGACCTGCTCGAGACCTACGGCCGCATCCGCGCGCGCCCCAACCCGGATTTGAAAGTTCTCGGCGTCGTCATCACGCTCTACGACAAGCGCACCACCATCGCGCGCGATACTTACGAGCAGATTCGCACCGTCTTCGGCGGCGCGCTCTTCAAGACGCGCATCGCCAAGAATGTCCGTCTCGAGGAAAGCCCGGCCTACAAAGAAACCGTGTTCAGTTATGCGCCGAAATCTTCCGGCGCGGAAGACTACAAGAAACTGGCTCAGGAGGTATTGCAACGTGTCGAAGAGGATCGGGTTGCCCGTCACTCTCAAGATGCGGCATGACGCGCATTACGTAGAGACACTAACAAGCTTCAGCGGCGCATCGGTCGGGCGCATGATCCCGATCGACAAAATCCGTCCCAATCCGGATCAGCCGCGCAAGACCATCGGCGATGTTCGCGAACTCTCCGACTCGATCAAGCAGAGAGGTGTGCTCGAACCACTTCTGGTCCGCTACATCCCGCACGAAGACACTTATTACATTATCTCGGGAGAGCGCCGCTATCACGCATCGATGGCCGCCGGCCTGCACGAGCTCCCTTGCATTGAGAAAATCGCCGACGACGCCGAAACGCTCGAAATCGCGCTGATCGAAAACCTCCAGCGCAAAGATCTCACAGCCTTCGAAGAGGCCGACGGCCTCCAGCGCCTGGCCGACCAATTCGATTACACGCACGACGACATCGCCAAGAAAATCGGCCGCTCGCGTTCGTCCGTCACCGAGACGATGTCGCTGCGCGTGATTCCGGACGAAGTGCGCCACACGTGCATCGAAAACGGGATCGTCTCGAAATCTCTGCTTCTTCAAGTCGCGCGCCAGCCCACCGAAAAGAAGATGCAGGAGATCGTACACCGCATCGTCCAGGGCAATCTCACCCGCGACGAAGCCCGCCGCGCCCGCAAAGAGGAAATGGAGTCCGCGCCCAGGCCCCAGCCCTTCGTCTTCGACTACGAGTCCGACGACGGCGCGTTCCGCGTCCGCCTGCAATTCCGCAAGAGTCACGTCAGCAGCGAAGAGCTAGCGGCAGCCCTGCGCACAGTCCTGCGCCGCCTCGAATCCGGCTCGCTCTCGTCGTCGGCAGCGTAGACCCTTCGCGCGATAGCCTGCGTTCTTGTAGGGGCGCTGCTTGCCGTGCCCCCCGTGCACCGCCTCCGCCGTGCGAATCCGGCTCGCTCTCGTCCTCGGCCGCGTGAGCGGCGACAAGGGTGGAAGCGTGAGCCTTCAGGCTCGCGAAAAAGCACCCCCCCCCAACAAGCGGGCTTTAGCCCTGGGAATTGTGGTTCGGGTTGATCGTCACTTCCGCAGAGCCAGCGAATTGTAAATCTCATCGAGAAACGCATCGCTGTTCACAAAATTCCCCGATAACTTCTGCCACGGCGCGAGGATCTTCTCTTCCTTCATCTGCGCCAGCGTCCTGTGGTCATCGAGCGCCTTCTGCACCGCAGCCGTCGTGTCCTTCAGCATCTGATCGTAGTCGCGCAAGTCGTCCATGGTGGCGAGCGCGCCATGGCCGGGAATCACCTTCGTATCCGCCGGAAATTCAGCGAGCGCCTTGTCGCATGCGGCGATCATGCCCTGCACGCTCCCGCCGCCATTCACATCGATAAATGGGAATCCGTAGCGGACGAAAATGTCGCCCGTGTGCAACACCTTGTTCGTCGCAAAGAAAATGAACGAATCGCCGTCGGTATGCGCCGCTGGCATGTGCCTCACCTCGATTTCCTCGCCGTTCAAGAAAATGTTGATGCCGTCGTCGTACGTGATCACCGGCAACGCATCCTTCGGCTGCGGCGGCTGAGGCATGTGGATCGAGCCTCCATTGCCGACCGTGCTTCCTTCCGCGAGACGCCTGCGCAAATTCTCGTTCGCGAGGATCGTCGCGCCCGCCGCGGCGAACGCTGGATTTCCATTGCTGTGATCGCTGTGGTAGTGCGTGTCGACCACAAATCGCACCGGCTTGTCCGTGATGCCGATGCCCTTGAGCGCGGCCTGAATCTTCGCGGCCAGCGGCGCATACTCCGTATCGACGATCAGAATCCCGTCATCGCCAAGCGACGCCGCAATATTTCCGCCCGCGCCCTCCAGCATGTAGACGTTTCCCGCAACCTTCGTCACCTTGATCTCGACCTTCGAGAAATCCTGCGGCTGCTGCGCCAGCGCCGCCCGCGGCATCAGCAACGCCGCCGCACCCAGCGCGATCAGCGTCATCACAACCAGAAACAGTTTGCGCATCGGAATCAACCTCGCTTCGAAAAGTTTCCACGTAAAGCGCCCGGATTCTACCATCGAACGCGGCCACGCGCTCCGGGCCTCAAATTCGGTGCGGCGCAACGCCTTTTAGGGGGTCGGAGCTTCAGCTCCGACGTTCAGCGATCAGAAGAAATTGGGCTTCAGCCCGTGAGGAAACTCCCCCTTGCTGCGCAACATTTCTGGAAGAACCCGCCCCTCGGCCTCAGAATATTTTTCCCCCTGCTCCGCCTCTTCGCCAAAGTGGTATTCTTTTTCTCTATGGAATTGACGCCCCAGCAGGTCGGCTTCCTCGCACAACTCAAATCGCAGGGCTTCGACGTAGTTGCCTTCCCGATGTACGAGAATTTCGTCGGCGTGCGCAAAGGCAACGTCGGTGCGCTGCTAGCTCCCAGCGGCCCGACCAGCTTCACGCTCTACGGCGAGCCATCCTATCTCGTGGGCGGCCAGCTTAGCGCCCGGATGATCCAGTCCGACGGCCACTGGTTCGTGCGCAAGCAGGACAAGGTCGAAGTCACTCCCGAGCGTACGGCCGAGCTCGATGCTTTTGCCGCCGAGCTTGCCGACGCCCTGCTTCCCATCGCCTGACGTTTAATGGCGAAGCAAGAGCAAATCGAAAAGGACCGAATGTCGCGCATCCACGATAGCGTGAGCGCGCAATTCGGCGCCGCCGCAGCCGCATATACGACGAGCCCGGCGCACAGCGATGCCGAGGCGCTACGCCTGGTGGTCGAGCTCGCGAAACCGGCGCGCACCGATCGCGCTCTCGACATCGCCACCGGCGCGGGCCACACGGCGCTGGCGCTCGCTCCGCATGTCGCTAAAATCGTCGCTTACGACATGACGGAGCCGATGCTCCGCGAGACCGCGCGTAATGCCGCCGCCCGCGGCCTGGCCAACGTCGTGACGCAGCAGGGAATCGCCGAATCGCTGCCGTTTCCCGACGCGAGCTTCGATGTCGTCACTGTTCGGACGGCGCCGCATCACTTCGCGGACGTGCGCGCCGCGATCGGCGAAATGGCGCGCGTGGCAAAACCTGGCGCGCGAATCGTCATCGTCGACAGCGCGTCTCCCGAAGACGCCTCGCTCGATCGCCAGTGGAATCACATCGAAAAGCTGCGCGACCCGTCGCACGTGCGCAACTACACGCCGAGCGAGTGGCGCTCGATGCTCGCCGACGCCGGCCTGCGTATCACCTTCGAGCAATCGGGCTTCGCCACCGAAAACGGCCGTCCAATGGGTTTCGCCGCATGGGTTCGCCGCATGAATACGCCGCCCGCAGCCGTAGAGGAATTAACGCGGTTCTTCCGCGATGCGTCTCCTGCGCTCGTCGATGCGCTGCGCATCGAAATCGCCGCGGACGGCGCCATCTTCTTCAGCGTCCCGCTCATCACCCTCGCCGCCGTCCGCCCGTAGCAAGCGCCCTTACCGCGCCTGGCAGTGGCAAAGCTTCCAGACGCGATCGAAAAACGCCTTCGCGCTCGAATCAACGCCGAGTTCGCCGGAATATGCAGGTCGATCGCCCGCCAGATCAACGAGCGCACTGAGCCCGTCGGAATTCCGAAACGCAAACTCGAAATTCGGCGCAAGAGCCGGGTCGTTCGCAATGAGGCTTCCCGCCTCGCAGTGGAATCCTTTTCCGTAGACGCTCTCGAAAAACGCCGGCGCTGCTCGATCGGCATCCAGTTTCCCTACGTACGACAGCTCGTTGCCTTTCGCGTCCAGAGAGCCGGATTCGCCCGAGGACGATCGAAACGCGAGGTGCGTGAACAGCACCGCATCCGGTTTCGCGGCCGATCCACCCGGCGCCACGCTTGAAGAAAGCGCGACGAAATCCTGCGGATGCGCGGGTACGTCGAGCGCTCCCGTCATACCCGTCGCCGCGTCCAGCACGGCGATCCGCAGGCGCTGCGTATCCGGTTTCGCCTTAAAGACCACCACGTTCCGCACATCCTGCGCCTGCCATGAATGATCCGCGCTCTCCGGCACCGCTCGCGAAATATCGCGCTCGTAAATCCGAAAAGTTTTGCCTTTCGGATCGTATTCGCACACAGCCGTCTGCAAATTCAGCGCGAGCGATCCAGCGACGGACGTCAAGCTGAGGCCGCTCGCCGAAATCGTCACGAAGTATCTCGTCTCGTCCGACTGCTTGCCGCCCTTCGGCGGCGTAATCGCCTCCGCTGTGAGCGGAATCGTCGTGGCCGGCAATTGCGAAGCGCAGGCGTCCCTCAGCAGTTGCATCGGTTTCTGCTTGGCAAGCCCCACCGTGTCCGTGGCGAAATAGCCGCGGCGGAAACGCAGCCGCACCCCGTGCACGGGCGTCTTCACCGTGATCGCATGAAAGCTGCCGTCCCACCGGACGTTTTCCGGATAGTAGGAAATTTCATAGTAGGAGGCGCCGTCCTTCATCGCCGTCGCGACGCATCCTGACAAATCGTTCGTGTTCCGGCACGCGATGCCTCCCGTGTCCGCGGCCATTTTTTCCATCGTGTCCTGCGAGAAGCCCCGGTCCGTATCTTCGCGGACGAGTTGCGCGCCCATCAGGGCGCCTGCGTTGATCGCGTCCTGCGGATTGCCCGACGTCATCGCCGGCGGCTCCGTCGAAGCAGAATACAGCCCCGACACATCGAGCCCTCGCGCATCCACCGGATAAATGGTCACACGCGCGTCGGTCAGCGCCTCTGCGGCCGAGCGCACCTGCGGCGCGAAAGACGCGCTTCCGGCGAAAGCTTGTCGCGAGTAGCTCGCGAGCTGCGCGTCGGTGTTCCCGTTGTAATTCGCGCCGGGCTCGATCCACAGCGGAAATGCCTCGGAAATCCAGACGAGATTCTTTCGCCCCGGATAATCCTTGAGGTAGTTCGCCATGGCCATCATCGCGTCCGCGTTTTGGTCCGCCAGCACGGTCAACTGCTCGGCGTACACCATCTGCTGGGCATCCTGGAGCTTCTGGCGCTCGTCGCCCGTCGCCTTGTTCGCCGCGCTGTCGGGATCGTCCTGGGGATTCTCGATCTTTGGGACGCTCGTCCCGAAGGCGCGGTTGACGCCCTTGCGCAAAAGCGCCCGGTCGGTCGTAAATCCTTGCACCACGGTGAGCGAGTGCGTCAGCAGAAAAACAGCGATCGGCGTGTCGGCCGGCACATCGTCCAGCAGCTTGAGCGCATGGCGTTGCGCTACAGCGTGATTCCCGAACTCAATGTTGAGCGCGTCGATCAACAGGACCGTCGGCGGCACCGCCAGATGCGCGTAAGCCTGATTCGAGTACGTGCCGGCCGTTTCGTGCGCGGCCGCGCCCGCCGCAGGCTGCCCCGGCTTTGCCGACCGGTCGAAGTATAGGAAGCGCGCGATTTTCTGCGGCCCGTCGCGATCGTCGAAAATCTGGAAGTCCGAAGCCTTCAGCCCCGCGATCGAATTGCCGTGCGAGTCGCTCGCGATCACGTCCACCGTGATCAGCCGCGTCTTCGAACTGAGCGCGTTCGCCGGAGACCGCGAGGACGCAGACGATTGCGCGGCTGCGGCCGGCGCCAACATCGCCCCCGACAAAATCAGAATCGCCAATGTCTTCGCTAGTCGCACAGCCTGCCCACCCAGAGCTGCTGTCGCTCGATTGAGCCGCGAGGCCATTCTATCCGAAGCCCCTCCGAACCCCGCGCATAATTCTGCTCTTGCCTTGCGATGCCTTCCAAATGTAGAAGGAGGCAACTGGGCCACCGCCATAGGCGACGGTTTGAGAGGGGAATCCGAATCGCATCGGAGGCAACCGTATGAAAATTTCGCGCACTTGGATCAAGCCGTTGGTGATGGCTGGCGCCATCGCCGCGTTCGTAGGATACGCCGCCGCGCAAGCGCAACAGCAGCCGCCCGTGCGTTTCGCGGGCGCGCCGTGCCTCGAGCCGCCGATCCTGCACTGTCCCGATGCGGACTGCTCGGCAGATCGCGAGATCAACCAGGGCCCCGTGGTCGAAATGAAAACCCGCCGCACCTACTTCCTCGACTATCCCTGCGACCTCAAGCCGGGCGAAAAGGTCACTCTGATTCTCAGCATTCACGGCGCGGGCGCCTACGGCAACTGGCAGCGCCACTATTTCCCGCTCCTCGATTACGTCGGCAAATACCGGCTGGTGGTCGCCACGCCGAATTCCCCCACGCGCATCTGGTCCGCGGCCGACGACGAGTACTTGCAAAATATCGTCACCTCGCTCGTCGACCAGATCGGCAAGCAAAACGTGAAAGCGTTCTGGCTCGTCGGCCATTCGCAGGGCGGCATGACGTCCAACCGCCTCGTGCGCACGGATTTCTTCGCAAGCCGCGTGGACGGCTGGCTCAGCCTCTCCGGCGGCCGGCTGGGCCCGCAGCCGCCGATCCCGGCCAGCTTTTTCGCAGCCACGCGGCCGAATCCCGGCACTCTTCCGCCTCTCAGCCCCGGTGACCTGATGGCGGCGATGGCGGCGCTGCGCGAACCTCCGTCCGCCGATTTCTCGTTCATCTTCGAAACGGGCGAATACGAACTCGGCGGCCAGCCCTTGCCCGACGCCTCGCCCTGGGCCGCGAAGTACGGCTGCGGCGCGCGCGTCCGCCTCCCCGATGTCGTCGACACCAAGCCCGGCTACGTCTACGACCCCGAGCACCAGAATCCCGGCTCCGATTCCTGGGGACATGTGCCGCGCCCCGGCACCGCCGAGGTGATGCAATATCCCGATTGCAAGGACGGCCGCGTCGTCGCTGACGTCATCCGCGAGAAAAAAGGACACACCGAAGGCCTCGAGCCGAAAGTCACCGAACAGCTCATCCAACTCATGCTCTCCGCAAAAGGCGGCAAGATCGCAGAGTCTCAATGACGATCCGACGAGGATCGTCATCCTGAGGCCGGCGAATTTGGTTCTTGCCGGCCGAAGGGTCTCTCTTCGGTCGGGCGAGGATTCATCCCCGCCATAAAAACCCGTCGCGCGAAGCGCGCACCGCTGCGCTGCCTCACCCGCAGCATGTACTCACGGTGTTTAGGCCTCGACGACAATTACGCCGAGGATTCAGGCGTTTGGTGGCGGCTCACGCAGGACCTGTGGCTTAAGAGCCATTGCGATTCCTGTACCTTTCGAGGACGGACTTGATGACTGCCTCGATTCGAACACCGCGACGATGAAATCCGAGCTCGGGAAGCAACTCATCGATGATTTCCTCGTCGGTCCTCAAACGGCCATCGGATTCAATCCAGTCAATGATCGCCTTCAGTTCCCATTCGGGGTATTCCGTGATCGCATTCCGGTGAGGGATCTGCGGACGCGCTGTGCGGCTCGCGCGTGCGACAGGAGAAGCAGTCCGGCCCACCGAGGGTGGCTCGGCGCCCGGGCCTCCAGCGGCCTGGGAATCGGCGCGCGCGACAGCGTTCTCATAGGCCGCCAGCGCACGGTTTACCTCCTCGTCCTTACGCATGAACCAGTCCGTGGACCATATGCGATGGAAGCTCCAGCCGAGGTTCTCAAGTTGTTGCTGTCGCAAACGGTCTCGGTCTCGCGCCGTCGGACTCGAATGGTAGGACGCGCCATCGCATTCGATTGCCAAAACGCATCTGCCCTTCTGTCTGGGATGTTGAGCGACAAGATCGATTCGGTAGTTGGAGGCACCCATTTGAGAAACCAGCGGAATTCCCTTTGATTCGAGCACGTCGAAGACCTCTGCCTCGAACGAATTCATCGGGAAGTCGGTGGAAGCCACATCTCCGAGTCTCTTTCCACCGCTCGCCGCATATTCCAGGTAGTGGCGGAGTAACTCAACCCCTGTCCCTGGCTTCACCTTTGCCAAGTCCATATCGAGATGACTGAAAGACGACACTACTGTCATGCGCTGCCGAGCGCGAGTGACTGCCACGTTGAGTCGCCGCTGGCCGCCAAATGAGAGAAGAGGACCGAATCTGAAAGGCAAATTGCCGGCTCGGTCCTTCCCATAGCCAACCGTCAAAATGATCGCGTCTCGTTCGTCTCCTTGAACGCGCTCCAGATTCTTAACGAAGAATCGTTCTTCAGCGCTCGCATCGAAAAACGGCCCAAGCTCAGGCCTCTGCGCGAGCGCCTGATCGATTGCGCGTTGCACGCGGTCTGCATGTCGTATTCCCATGGCGATGACGCCTAGTGATTCGTGCGGTTTCTTTTCAGCATGCTCAAGGACGAGCTCAACGACCTTGCTGACCTCTGCCGAGGAGCTTTCTTCCTGTCCGTCCAAACCTGGGGATTGTTGAACCAAAATGTGCTGGATGGCGGGGGATGCCGCCGGCCCGGGAAACGTCACAAGGCGATCTTTGTAGATGTAGTGATTCGAGAAGCTGATTAGCGCTTCGTCCCGGCTCCGATAATGCCAATCCAGGTACCACGACGGCATGAAAGCATTTGTCGCGTCGAGTAGGCTCTCGAATCCTTCCGTCGCAAGGTTTGTTTCGTCCTCGACCAGCTCATCGTCATCCGCAGCCGCAAAGAAAGTTGTCGGGGGCAGCTGCCATCTATCGCCCGCGACGACGAGATTCGAGCCACGCATGACCGCGGGGATTGCGTCTTCCGGCAAAACCTGGCTGGCCTCGTCGAAAATGACGAAGTCAAAACAACGCGTGGTGTCCAAGAGCTGGCTCACCGATAGCGGGCTCGCCATCCAGCAAGGACATACTGCGGTTAGGACGTGTCGCGCCTCGGCAAATAGTGCGCGAAGGGGTTTGTGCCGCCGCTTTTTCTCCGCTTCGGACCGGATGATAAATTCTTCGTTCGGGTGTTCGTTCATCGCCGTTATGGCTCGCTCCGCGTAGGTTCGCTGTACACGCGCAGCTGCGATCCGAATTCGCTCCTTGTCGAGCTCCTTGAATTCCCGCACGAACTCGTCGTGAGTTCTTCCATTGAATCCCGCAATTTCGGGATCCTCAACCTGCGCAGCCTCAAGGCTGGAGGAATACCACGATTGATCAAAGGCGGGCACCCATGTTCCCGATGCCATCTTCTTTTTGCGGAGTTCCTCAACCAATTTTCCTGCGCCAGAAGTCTCCAGCGCCCGCTCAAGCTCTGACAGCTTTGGCAGCTTCATCGGAGTGAGCCGGTCCTGGGCGAGCGCGTCGATGAAAGCCGCGACCTCATCCAGAGGCGTCGAATCGAGTTGCTTCCTGGGTACAAAAGAAGCCAGCGCTCCGAGATCGGCGGCAGCCAACTCCAGCTTTGCGTGGTCATCCGCATAGCCTGAGATTTTCTGCGGCTGCGATGACCGCCCACTAAGATCCGCCCACCTTAGCCGCTGATCTTCAATCGCGCTTAGTTCCATGAACAATTGCGGCCCCGCTGTTTTGCCGGCGAAGCGATAATTAAGAGCCTGAGTTCGAGCGCGTCGATATTCGCCGCTCGTGCACCATTGCCAGAGTGCCCTTATACCTCCGGGCCTACCGGGAGCCAGCCCGCGGATCATCCCTTGGACATCCTGGCGGAAGGCTTCGGGCGCGTAGAGGTCGAGCGTTCCGCTGACTGCCGAAAGCAATGAGTACATGCGCTGCGCGTCTTTTAGTGTCTTCGGCCTTCGGAAACTAATGAGTTTCGAAAGCTCCGCGAGGGACAGCACGAAGTCAGGCCAAGTTTTTGACGACAAGCGAGAGGCTAGGTCGACGGCATGCTGCGCAGCTGCACCGTCTGCCAGTCTTACGCCGTTCCATGGCGAGGGATCGCATCCCAGAAAGAGGGAGGCGAGGCCGCCAGCCTCCCTCAACAGGTCGCGGACCTTGCCGGGGTCAGCCTTTTCGATCTTCGCGAGCTCAGACCCTCGCCACCGAGTATCCGACTGGACTTGCGACTGCAATCGAAGAAGCATTCCCTGCAATTCGTACACCGACATCCCACTTGGCTTGCGCCTTCGGTGCAAGCTCTCGACGTGGCGGTTCAAGCGATCCCGACGTTCTGTATATTGCCGATGCATGCGATCGCAATCCACTGGCACGGCTTGTCGCACCGTGGCTAGGGCGGCGGCAATCTGTTCCATGACGCGTTTCGACGATACGTCGGCCCCATGTAGATCGATAGCAACCTTCTCCAGGCCAACTTGCTGGAGTCGTTTGAGCACCACCTGGAGCGCGGCCCGCTTTTCCGCTACGAATAGCACCCGTTTCCCTGCCGCCGCGAGGCTTGCTACCAGATTCGCGATAGTTTGACTCTTGCCAGTGCCAGGCGGCCCGTGAATGACCGCGCTCTGACTGGAGAGAACGGCGGCTATCGCTGATTGTTGACTCGAGTCAGCATCGAGAATTAGGAATTCCGATTGAGGCGGAATCTTGTCGAAATCTCTAGGGTCAGGGTTCTGCCTCTTGGCTCCGATCAATTGCTTCGCTTCTGTGTCACCCGCCAACGCAGCTATAAGATCGCTGGAAACGAGATTCTCCAGACCCTCTTGTAGATCTCGCACCATAGCCATTTTCTGGAAAGCGAAGTTGCCAAGAACGGCGACGTCGCGAATCCTGAACTCCGGGATCGAGACGCAGGACTGCTTGAAAAGCTCATAAACAGGGGATGGATCAAAGACCTCTTCTTCCTCGTGGCCCTGCAAACGTGAGAGTGCTTTTTCTGGCGAGATCGAGACGCCGAACTCGGCCTGCAATACGTGGAGAAGAACAAGATTGGCCTGAACCGGTCCGCTGCGGCGAATTGAGAGTGAGGTTCCTGCGTGCCCCTTCATTTCAAGACTGACTGGGAGAAGTAGTACCGGCGCGTCGGAGTCCCTACCACCGTCGGCAGCCTTCCAACTGGCCATGCCAAGGGCGACGAACATCGTAGCCAGCCCTTTTTCCTCCTGATTCTCCTGAGCGCGACGCCAAATGCCCAACGCCTTTAACGCTAGCTCCTGGTCCGACAAGTTACTGACCAAACTTCTCACTGATACGGAATCTCCCCGAAGGAGCGCGGCCCACCGTTCGCCCTCATCGAGCGACAAGCCTAAGGTTCCCCATTTGAGATGGCGATAGTAGATAAGGTTGTTGCGACGCGAGAGGTCAATCAGCCTCTTGATCCAAGCTTGCCGCGCCTTCTCCACGGATTCTCGTCTTCCCACACTGATTTCCAAGATTATGCCTTCATCGTACAAGATAGCGACCACGGTCAGTAATGGTCTGTGAGGCGCGAATATACCACGGAGTAACGACGGCACGCCTGAGAGCGCCAAAGTTCCCGCGCCAATACGTTCTCACTAAACCAACCCGTTGCGACGAACGAGACCAACTTAGTGGCTAAGGTCGCCATCCACATCACCACCTCGCATCTCAGCCTCTCTCAGGCTCACCCCGATGAGAATTCCTTGCGACGAAATCCCGGATATGGCAGGGTGAATGTGGAGGATTGTCGTGCAGAGCGAAGGCGCAAACCTGGACGCGTCAGGCACCGCGTGGATCGGCCAAGCGGCAAGCAAGAAGCGGGGCTTAACCTGCAAGGGTCCTCGCGCGGCAGGGCAGCGCGATTGCGAGCCTCGCTCGCGGGCGCGGCGGCCTGATGGACGCGCACAGGAGATGCCGCGGAATCAGCGCCGAATTGGCCGATTTCTAATCGACACTGCGGCGATTAGAAATGGCTGCAAGCTGATGAAAACAAACGATGGGTGTACAGTCTAATCGACACAGTAACGAGAGGTAGGCGAGACGATGTTTTGTAGCGGCCGCCTCGCTTTTGGGTGGGCCTTTTTGACTTACGAGAGATACGGACAGAAAAATTGAGCACGAGTCACGACTCACGGAACGCGCACGACGTGATCTGCATCGGCGCGGGGCCGACCGGCTTGGCCTGTGCGATCGAGGCCAAGCGCGCCGGCATGACCGCCCTCGTCATCGACAAGGGCTGCCTCTGCAATTCACTTCAGCACTATCCGACGAACATGCTCTTCTTCACGACGCCCGAGCGCATGGAAATCGGCGACCTCCCGATGACTACTGCCGGCGGCAAGCCGACGCGCGCCGAGGCGCTCAAATACTACCGACGCGCCGTGGAACACTACGGAGTCGATACGCGGCTTTACGAAACGGTGGGGCAGGTCGACGGCGCGGAGGGCGACTTCGTCGTGCATACTCGCGCAGCGCACGGCACCACAACCCACACTTACCGGGCGCGCAAAATCGTAATCGCCACCGGCTATTACGATTTACCGAACTACCTGGGCGTTCCCGGCGAGGAACTACCGAGCGTCTCGCACTACTATACGGACGCGCATCCGTATTGGAACCAGGACGTCGTAATCATTGGCGGCAAGAACTCGGCAGCAGAAGCCGCGCTCGACCTTTTCCGCGCCGGCGCGCGCGTGACGATCGTTCATCGCGACGCTGAGCTCGGCAAGAACCTCAAATTTTGGGTCAAGCCCGATATCGAGAACCGCATCCGCGCCGGCGAAATCCAGGCGCTCTTCAAGACGCACGTCAC
>Ga0187815_10000595_pt1 | contig 17303 bp, 16 predicted proteins | sample NC_S_5_FD_132962 | JGI IMG/M metagenome (GOLD analysis project Ga0187815, IMG submission 132962) | Wetland sediment microbial communities from Neuse River Estuary, North Carolina, USA - ASW-S_5 | ecosystem: Environmental > Aquatic > Freshwater > Wetlands > Sediment | place: USA: North Carolina...
CCCGGCTCCCGTATCCCCACCAGCTCCCGGAGGAGGAGCCACGAGGCGTGAGTGGGGGCGGCCACGACCACCCAGCCGTCCTTGGCCCGGTGCACATCGTAGGGATGGAGCCGGGCATGAGCGGCACCGTGCCGGGCGCGCACGACGCCGCGCATGAAGTAGTCCAGGGCAAGATTCTCGAGAAGGACGAAGAACATCTCGTACTGTGCGACGTCGACCGACTGGCCTTTCCCGGTTCGTTGAGCGTGGATGTATCCCATGAGCCCGGCGGTGGCCGAGGCGAGTCCCGTGACCGTATCGTTCAACGCCGTTCCCGCCCGCATGGGCGGTTCGGGGTCCGGGTCTCCCTGGAGCGAGAGATAGCCGCTGAAGGCCTGGGCCGTCAGGTCGTACGACGGTGCCTTCACCCGCTCGGGGTCGCCCGTTCGCCCGTGGCCGGAAACGTGGACGATCGTGAGGCGAGGGTTCGCGTTCCAGACCTCACCATCCGATAGTCGGAGCTTGTCGTAGGTGCCCGGGCGGGACGATTCGATCCAGAGGTCGGAATGTCGGACTAGGTCCAGGAAGACCCGGCGCCCGTCGGGGTTTCGGAGGTCGACTCCTACCGAGAGCTTGTTGCGGGAATACTGGACCCAGGACTCGGAGACGGAATCGTCCGGTGAACCTCCCGGCAACAATGGGCGCAGAGTGCGGGTCGCGTCGGCGTACGGCGGCTCGAACGGCGGGCCCTCGAGGTGGATGACTTCGGCGCCGAACTCGCCCAAGTACGTCGCCGCCCAAGGACCCGCGACGAAGCGTGCCGAATCGAGGACCCGCACACCGCTGAGGGGCCCGTACTCCGGGACCAGACGCCCAGCCGCAGGTGGAGGAGACACGGGCGTCGAGCCGGGAGTTCCTCGATAAACGCCGAGGTTCAGCACGGAACCTCGGGCACCAAATAGACCGCGTCGGTCGGCGAGCCGATGACCGAAGCCCCCTGGGTACGGTTCGAGGGCGCGAAGTTCCGCGACGAGCTCACGAAGTACAAGATGGCGAACCACCCGTTCAAGACTCATCCGTTCTTCGCCCGACTTGAAAAGGGGGACGTGCCGCTCGCGGTCGTGAAGGCGTGGGCCCAGCAGTTCTACCCGTGGCTCGCGAGCGTCCCGATCGCGATGGCCGAGCGGTTCGCGAACTGCTCGTGGGAACCGGCGAACGACACGTTCCGGCGCATGATCCTCGACCAGCTGGTGGAAGAGGCCGGCGACCCGAAGGGAAAATCCACGGGTCACCCGGAGCTCTGGCTGCGGTTCTGCGAAGGTCTCGGCCTCGCCCGAAGCGAGGTCCAGTCGGCGTCCCTCCTACCGAGCACGATGGTCGCGATCGACGATTTCCTGTACACCAACCGGGTGAACTCGTTCTACGTCTCGGCAGCTGGGTCGTCGGAGCCACCGAACGTCGAGCTCTGCGCGCGGCTGCTCCCCGCGTTTCGAAAGCACTACTCGGTCGACGAGGCGCACTTGGAGTACTACACGCTCCACGTCGTCGCCGACGTGGAGCACAGTGAATGGATCGGCCAGATCGTCGCGCACTTCGCCTCGACGCCCGAGGTCCGCCATCAGATGTGGGACCAGATGCTGCGGGGGTTCTCGATTCACGCTCTGCTGGTCGATGGAGTCCTCGCCACGACCCAGGGCGGAACACCTCCGGCGAAGGCTAAATAGGAGTGCGAAGGTCGGTACGCCCGATGGCGGACCGGACCGGCGCTCGCGTCAGTGCGGGGTCGACGTGCCGGGCTGCCGCGGTCTGGCTCTGGTGAACGGGAGGCGCCGGGAGGGCGCCGTCCCGACGTGCCGCGCACGATATGGGCCGGCGCCTTCTGGGCGTCTCCCCCAAGGAAGAACATAGAGGGGAGAACCGATGTACGGAAAAACGATCCGACTGAAGCGACTGTTCCCGGACCCGCGTCGTAGGCTCTTCTCGGTCCCGCTCGACCATCCGGTGTCGATGGGGCCGATCGACGGCCTGGAGGAACTCGCTCCGCTCGCGAAGGAGTTGCAGGACGGGGGAGCGGACCTGCTCATCGTCACGAAGGGGGCGGTCCGAGAACTCGTCTCCGCCCTCAAGCCCTCGACCGCGCTCGGCGTTCACGTCTCGGCGTCCACGAGCCTCGGGTCGACGTCGAACCTGAAGGTGCTCGTGGGCACGGCCGAAGAAGCGGTGAGCCTCGGCGCCGACTTGTTGAGCGTCCAGGTCAACTTCGGAATCCCCGAGGAACCCGACATGCTCCGGGACCTCGGCATCGCCGCAGACCAGTGTCGCCTGCTCGGCCTTCCGCTGCTGTGCATGGCGTACGTGAAGAAGGCGAACGGGGGGACTCCGGACGAGCTTCGACACGCGGCCCGGGCGGCCGCGGATACCGGCGCCGACATCGTGAAGACGAGCTATCCGGGCTCGCGCGAGGAGTTCCAGAAGCTCTGCCGGACGACGCCGGTGCCGGTCCTCATCGGCGGGGGGGTCCGTCTCGACGACGAGGCTGAGTTCTTGCGGATCATCGACGACAGCGTGGCCGCCGGCGGGGGAGGCATCTGCATCGGGCGGAACCTGTTCCAGCGCCGGCCCGTCGGGCCGCTAGCCCGTAGGATCGCCGAGGTCCTTCACGGGGACCGCTAGGAGGGGGCGGAAGTGACGCGGGAGCGAATCGCGATCGCACCGTCTTCGCCCGACCCAGAGGTCGTGGCCGCGATTCTCGACCGGGCCCGCCGCCGCGGGTTCCGCCGGTTCGTCCTGGACACCACGGTCCCGCTTTCGTCCCCGCCGGGCGAGGAGCTGGTCCGCCGCCTCGGGGATGAATTGCTCCACGAGGGCCATCCTCCGGTGCCGGTCGTCACGGTTTCCGACATGGCGGGACTCCTCGGCGCGGTCGGGCGAGTTCCGGACGGAGGCGAGATCGCCATCGAGTGGTCCGGCGACCGGGTCATTCCGCTCGAGAACGCGGTCGCGGCGCGGGGCCGGCGCTTCGTGATCTGGACCTACGCCCGGACGCCCTCCGAAGTTCCCGGTGCCCTGGGAGCCCTGGAGCACGGAGCAGACCACGTCATCGTGGAGGTCCACACTCCCGACGACGTCGACGAGCTCGAGTCGATCGTAGAAGGTCCGCTCCCCGTCGGCATCGACTGGACCCTGGTGCCGGTCACCTCAGTCCGACCTGTGGGGGTCGGCGACCGTGTGATCGTCGACATGACCTCGCTCCTCGGACCGGCCGAAGGGCTGCTCGTGGGCAGCGCGGCTGCGTTCCTCTTCCATGTGGCGAGCGAAGCGGTCGGTTCTCAGTTCAGCCGACCCCGTCCATTCCGGGTGAACGCAGGGTCGGCGCATTCCTACGTGCTCATGGCCGACGGCACGACCCACTACCTGGCCGAGCTCATGGCCGGAGACGCCGTGCTCGTCGCGGAACCCCGCGGCCACGCCCGTTCGGTCCGGGTCGGCCGCATCAAGATCGAGCGACGACCGCTCGTCGTGATCGGAGCGGATGACCAAGGAACGCATCGGACCCTCTTTCTTCAGGAGGCCGAGACCGTGAGGGTATCGGGGGAGACCGGCCGGGTCGCGACGACCGAACTCGACGTCGGCCTTCGTGTCTATGGCGTTCGGCTTCCCGCCGCTCGCCACCTCGGACATGCCGTGGAGGAGACGATCGAAGAACGATGACCTACCCGGTTCCCGCGATGGTCGTGACGCTACCGGCGGTCACGGCCGCCGAAGCGAAGCGCCAGGTGGTCGAAGCCGCGGCCGACGGAGCCGACCTCGCCGAGATCCGATTCGACCTCTGGTCGGCGGGCGCCCGAGCCGAGGTCGGCGAGCTCTTTCCTACGCCCCTCCCGCTCGTCGCGACGGTGCGCTCCCGGGCCGAGGGAGGCGCGGGCCCGAATGACCCGGAGTCGCGAGCGGCTCTCTTGGCCGAGCTCGCTCGCCACCCGTTCCGCTGGATCGACCTCGAGGCGGACCGTGACCTTGCATTCATCGATCGACTTCCACCCGCCGAGACGATCGGGCGGATCGTTTCTACGCACTATCCCAGCGGAGTGAGCCCCGCGGAATGGAGGCGCCGCGTTCGAGAGCCCGCCCCGCAAGGCGGCGTGCGCAAGGTGGTGGCCCGAGCCGGCGTGGGCTCGCTGTTCACCGACCTGCTCCCCCACCTACCACCTCCCGGAGAAACGGCGCTCATCGCGATGACCACCGGTCCGTCGGGTCCCTTGCTGCGGGTGTGGTCCCGCCGCTTCGGTTTCCCGATGGTCTACGCGGCTTTGCCCGAGCCTGCGGCCGGAAACCCCGTCCGGTCGACGGTGGAACCCAGCCAGGTGCCGGTCGACCGACTGCGCCCTTTCCTGGCGGCCGACGCGGAGGCGCCCCTCTACGGATTGGCCGGCCATCCGGTGGCCCACACCCACAGCCCCGCGCTGCATGCTCGATGGATGCGGCACGATCATCGGGTCGGGCTCTATGTCCCGCTCGACTTCGAATCCGAATCCGAGTTCGTGGACGCGTTGACCCCCCTCGCCGACGGGGGATTCCGCGGGCTCAACGTGACGCATCCGTTCAAGAAAGCCGCGCTCGAGGCCGCGACCGAGGTGGAGAGCGGTGCCTCCGTCTGCGGGGTCGCGAACTGTCTCACCTTCCGTGGCGACGCGATCGAGGCGGAGAACACCGACCTCGTGGCCATCCTGCGGCGACTGGAGGAGCTGAAGCGAGACGGACGCTGGGACGGTCGTTCGCTAACGGTGGTCGGAGCGGGAGGCGCCGCCCGCGCCACGCTCGCCGCGGCCCGCGCGATGAACGCGGAGGCCCGCGTGTACGCGCGTCGTCCCGAACAGGCCGATGCGGTCGCCCGACTCTTCGGCGCACGGAGTCCCCCGATGCATGAGGCGGGACCCGACTCCCTCCTCGTGCACGCGACGGACGTGGGGCGGCAGGGAACGGGACCCCTCGAGGTACCGGTGGGTCAGCTCGTCCGTCGGGGGACCCACGTGCTCGACTGGGTGTACGCTCCCGACGATCCGCTCGTTAAGGAGGCGGTCGAGCGGGCGGGCGCAACGTACGAGGATGGGCGGCGGCTCCTCGTCTACCAGGCCGCCGCGACCTATGGGGTCTGGTGGGGCGAGGATCCGGACGCGGACGAGGTACGAGCGACCCTCCGGGAGGAAGGATGCGCGGAGTAGGGCGCGCTTCCGCCGCGATCACGATCGTCAACGCCCTCCCGACCGGGGTCGGATGCGCGCTCGGGATCGGCCTCTATGCGAACGCCGAGGTGACTCTGCGCGAAGGGACCACCCGCGCCCCGAACGAGCTCCGGATCCCTGCGGAGTGTCGGACACCGCTCGTGGAAGCCGCGCTTCGCGCGGCGCTCGAGCATTACGGGCTCCCCCACGGGATCGAGGCCGAGCTCTCCCTTCGCTCCGAGATCCCTCCTTCGCGCGGACTCAAGAGCTCGAGCGCCGTCACGAGCGCCGTCGCCGAGGCCGTGGCCCGAGCCGCGGGGAGATCCCCGGAACCGCTCGAGACCGCCCTCCTCTCGGCCGAAGTATCGAAAGCCGTTGGAGTGAGCGCGACGGGCGCGCTCGATGACGCGCTCGCCGGCCTTTCGGGCGGCTTCGTCGTCACGGACAACCGGCACGGGACGGTGCTCAGGACCGGATCCGCCGACCCTGATTGGGGGGTCGCCCTCCTCGTCCCGCGCGGGACGCATCGACCCTCCCCCGAGTGGAGGAAGGAGTTCGAGGCGCACGCCGAAGAAGGGCAAGGGGCGGTCGAGGCAGCCCTCTCCCGGGACTGGTGGGGAGCCATGACACAGAACACGGAACTGGTCGAACGCACGATGCACTACGAGTACTCCGGTGTTCGTGAGGACCTGAGGCGACATGGAGCTCTCGGGAGCGGAGTGAGCGGACTCGGTCCTGCGCTCGCGGCGGTGGCCACCCATCGTCAGATTCCCGACCTCATGAACGTCCTGCCAGACGCACTGGGTGAGAAACGAACTGTGCCGCTGACCGCGGCCGAATCGGGCGGCGTTCGGAGGTCCCCGTGAGCGTGATTAAGGTTCGGGGCGCGGTGGCCCGGGGGGTCGTTCGGGCCCCTCCTTCCAAGAGCTACACCCACCGAGCGCTCCTCGCAGGGCGGCTTTCTCAACGAACCTATCGGGTGGTCCGACCGCTCGACTCCGACGACACTCGGGCAACCGCGGGAGCACTGCGGGCGCTCGGCTCGACGGTCCGCTGCACGAGGGGTACCTGGACGGTTCGGCCGCGTCACTCGGCGTCTTCCTACCGGACCGCGGTCATCGACTGCCGAGAATCGGGCACGACGCTGAGGTTCGCCGCCGCCTTGGGTGCGCTCGACGACCGTCGTGTGCTCCTGGAGGGCAGCGGACGCCTGCTAGAACGTCCCATGGCGACCCTGTTGAAGGCGCTCCGGGCGCTCGGCGCACGGTGTCGTGCGGCTTCGGCCCACGGGCCGGTCGAGGTCCACGGCCCGGTCCATGCCGGTCAGGTGACCCTCGACGCGTCGGAGAGTTCTCAATTCGCGTCCGCGCTTCTTCTGACCTTGCCGACCCTCCCAGGGGACAGCGTCCTCGAGCTGAAGGGGCCGATCGTATCAGCACCGTATCTCGAGGCCACGCTGGCGGTGCTCGCGTTTCACGGAGTCCGCGTCGCGCGACGGGGACGTCGGTACTCCATCCCAGGGGGACAATCGTACCGCGCCTCCTCGTTCCGTGTGCCCGGGGATGCCTCTTCCGCGGCCTATTTGTGGGCCGCCGCGGCCGCGACCGGGGGGACGGTCCGTGTGACCGGCGTCACCGAGGAATGGCCCCAGGCGGACCTCGCCTTCCTCCGCATCCTTCAGAAGGGCGGGGTCCAAGTGCGACGCTCCGGCGAAGGGGCTGAGGTGAGCGGGCGGGTCAACCGACCGTTCACCGTGGACCTGACCGACTCTCCGGACCTGTATCCTCTCGTCGGCGTACTCGCCTCGATCGTGCCCGGTCGCAGCGAGCTCACCGGGGCGGCCCACGTCGCATTCAAAGAATCGGACCGCCGCGCTGGCACCGCCTTGCTGGCCCGGTCCCTGGGCGCACGGGTCCACGGGTCGGCTCGTGGGCTGGTCATCGAAGGGACCGACTCCCCCCGCCGGTTCTTACTCCCGACCTTGAGCGATCACCGCTCGGTGATGAGCGCCGCGGTCGGGGCGCTCTCGGCCCGGGGACCTTCGGTCGTGGGCGATGCCCGGGTCGTGGCGAAGTCGTTCCCGGATTTCTGGAGCACGCTTCGGGGAATCATCGGAGGGGGACCGCACGGATGATGGAGTGGGGCGAGCGCTTTCGGGTCGGGATCTTCGGCTCAAGCCACGGACCCGAGGTCGGGGTCACCGTTGTAGGGATTCCCGCAGGGACGCCGATCGACCCGGCCCAGATCCAGGCCGACCTGGACCGGCGTCGGCCGGTGGGCCGGCGCCTCGCGACCCGGAGGATGGAGGAGGACCGCCTGGTCATCGACGCCGGTGTCTCCGATGGACGGGCCGACGGCTCGACCTTCCGCGCGCACGTGGCGAACGAGGATGTGCGTCGCGAATCGTACGATCGAATGCACGACACCCCTCGGCCCGGCCACGCCGACTATCCTGCCCGCGTGCGTTTCGGCCCCGACGCGGACCTGTCGGGGGGTGGGATCTTCTCCGGGCGCATGACGGTCGGGCTCGTCATCGCCGGAGCGATCGCACGAACGATGCTTTCGAAGATCGGGGTCGACCTCGTCGCGTACACTCGCTCGGTCGGGGCCGTGAGCGCCGAAGTGCCCGAGGGGCTCGCGGTGAGCGAGCTGCGCGCCCGGTCCCGCTCGAACGAGGTGGGAACACCGGACCCCGAAGCGGCGAACCGCATGGAGGAGGTCATCGGCGTCGCGCGCCGAGAAGGGGACTCCCTCGGCGGGGTCGTGGAGGTGCGCATCGATGGCGTTCCGGTCGGCCTCGGGGAGCCGTTCTTCGACTCCATCGAGAGCTCGGTCGCGCACGCGGTCTTCTCGGTCCCCGCCGTGAAGGCGATCGAATTCGGTGCCGGGTTCCGCGCCGCGCGCATGCATGGAAGCGAGCACAACGACCCGTTCATCTGGGTCGACGGAAAGGTCCGGACCGAAACGAACTACGCGGGCGGGATCCTCGGTGGCCTCGCGACGGGTATGCCGATCGTCTTCCGGGTCGCGGTCAAGCCCACCTCATCGATCGCTCGAGAGCAACGCACGGTCAATCTCGCGACGGGAGAGCCCGCGACCCTGGGGGTCACGGGGCGACACGACCCGTGCATCGTCCCCCGTGCGGTCGTCGTGCTCGAGGCGGTCGCCGCCATCGCGATCACCGACCTGGCGCTGCGCGGAGGGTACCTTTCATGACCGAGGAACCGATCGCGTGCGCGATCCTGGGAGCGAGCGGGTACATCGGACAGCATTTTGCTCGGCTTCTCGCGGAGCATCCCTCGTTCGCGTCGCCCCTCCTGGGAGCGGGCGAGCGCTCCGAGGGGAGGACCCTCGGTGAGGTCTGGCAGCTTTCGGAAGCTCCCCCGGCGACGCTCGAACACGAACGGATGGTCCGCGTGAGCCCCGGCAGGCTTTCGCGCTCTGGCGTGAAGGTTGCGTTCTCGGCACTGCCCTCCGGCACCGCGGGACCGGTAGAGTCCGAGCTCGTCCGCCGGGGGGTCTCGGTGTTCTCGAACGCCGCGGACCACCGGATGGACGCCGACGTCCCCCTCCTCGTTCCCGAGGTCAACGCCGACCACTTGGGGATCTCGCGCGCGGCCAGGAAAGGGCGGGGTCTCCTCGTCACCAACCCGAACTGCTCGACCACGGGCCTCGTGCTCGGGTTGGCGCCCGTGGTACCTCTGCTGCGACCGCGTTCCGTGCACGTCGCCACGTACCAGTCGCTCTCCGGCGCCGGATACCCGGGCGTTCCCTCCCTGTCGATCACGGACAACGTGGTGCCGTTCATCCGCGAGGAGGAGGAGAAGATGGAGCGGGAGACCGCTCGGATCCTCGGCGCACGACGCGGTCACCGCATCGTGCCGCTCGGGACTCCCGTGTTGGCTCATTGCGCCCGTGTCGCCACCCGGGAAGGTCACCTCGAGGCGGTCACCGTCGAAGCGCGGGGTCGACCGACGCGGTCGGCGCTCAACCATGCGTGGAGGTCGTTCGACCCGCTCGCAGGCCTCGAGCTGCCGACCGCTCCTCACCCCCCGATCGAGCTTCGGACCGAGCCCGACCGCCCTCAGCCCCTCCGCGATCGCTGGGCGGGGTCCCCCGCCCGGGCGCGCGGAATGGCCGCCGTCGTCGGCCGGGTCCGCTGGGAGCCTCCGTTCCTGCGATTCTTCGTCCTCTCGCACAATGCGGTGCGGGGAGGCGCGGGCGCCTCGGTGCTCAACGCGGAGCTCGCGCTCACGCGGGGCCTCCTTCCCAGCGGGGGTGGCTGACGCAGTGCCTCGTAAAGTCGCCCCGGTCGTGCTCAAGTTCGGCGGCGCGTCGTTGGCGGACCCGTCGAGGGTCCTCTCGGACGTCCACGCGCTGCTTGCAGAGCGGGTGCCCGTGGTCGTGGTCGCTTCGGCCCGAGCCGGGGTCACCGACCTCTTGAGCGAGGCGCTGGCTCATCCTCGTTCCGAGAAGATCCACCGTCGGGTCGCCGACGAAGTTCGCCAGCTGCATCCGGGACTTCCGGTCGTGGGCCGGCGCCAGCTTGCTCGCCTGCGCCGGTTGCTCGTCCTGCTCGAGTCGTCGAGCGGCCACGACGCCCCTCTCGCCGACCGTATCTTGAGTCAGGGGGAGCGGCTCGCGGTCCAATGGCTCGCCGAACAGCTGAATCGCGAGGGCCTCCCCGCCGTGCCGGTGGAGAGTGACCATCTCGGCCTGATCACGGACAACGCCTACGGCGCTTCATGCATCCTCTTGGACCGGTCCCGGGTCGCCGTCCGGCGGGGCCTTGGTCGCATTCTGTCCCGGGGTGACCTCCCGGTGGTCACCGGATACTTCGGTCGGAGCCTCGAGGGACGGGTGGCGACGTTGGGCCGCGGAGGCTCCGACTACGCGGCGTCGGCCATCGGCGCGCTCATCGGGGCCTCACGCGTCGAACTCGTGAAGCATCATGTGGCCATTCTCTCGGCGGACCCGCGGGAGGTCCCCGATGCGCGGCCCATCCCCGAGCTATCGTATGAGGAAGCGGAGGAGCTCGCGCAATTCGGAGCGCGCGTTCTTCATCCGCTCACGATCGAGCCCGCCCGGGCGTACGGGATCGTGCTCCGGGTGCGGTCGCTCGAGGACCCCCGCGTGGTCACGACCATCGCCCCCGCGAAGGCCGGACGGCGGAACCGGGCCCTCACGATGTTGCGGCCCCTTCGACTCGTGCGTTTGCGGGTTCCGGGCGGCCGACAGCGCCCCGGGATCGTCGCCGAAGTCTCCCAGCGGCTCGCGGCGGCGGGGGTGAACCTGGTCCAGCTCTACACCTCATCCGCGCTCCTCTGCATCGTTCTCGACCCACCCCAAGTGCTGACGGCGCTACGGGCGCTCGCACCCGTTACCCGAGAGGCCGCGGCGATGGTCGAGGGGCCGTACCCCGTGACGCTCGTTATCGCGATCGGCGACGGGATCCTCGACGACCTCGACCGACTTCCAACGGCTGCGGTCGAAGGCGCCGAGGGGTTCAGCGCGACCCCCCGGGCCCTCTCCCTCGCGGTGTTGGAGCGTCGCGGCCCCGAGGTGCTGCGGGAGCTCCATCGCGCCCTCGTCTCCGAGAGGAACTGATGCGGGACCCCTGGGCGACGTTCGCGGACCGAGCGCAACGCTCGGAAGTGGCCGGTTACTTCGAACGGTCGACCGGGTCGGGTCGAGGGCCGGGTCTCAGCGCGTCGTTTACGACCGCAGAGGAGGTTCTCGCGCTCCGACCGTCGTCCGACGTTCGCGAGATCGCTCGGACGACCGACCGGTTCCTGCGGCGGGCTCCTCGCCGCCTGGTAATGGGATACGCCGGGTTCGACGCGGTCGGACTTTTCGAGCCGGCGCTTCGCTCCTTTCCGTCGGGCTCTCCCTTCCCGCTCGGGGAGTTCGCGTTCGCGAGCGACGTACGGGTGACTCCCACGCTCCCGCCGAGCGCCACGACTCCGTCCCCGTCAGGAGCTTTGATCCCAACGAAGGACTCGATGCCGAAGGCTCGATTCGAAGCGAGCGTGCGCAGCCTTCGCCGAGAGATCCGGAACGGGGAGGCCTATCAGGTCGTCCTTGCCCACCGGCGACAGTGGCGCAGGCCGGCCGACCTCCTCGCCCGCGCGGGTCGTCTTCGCTCCACGGAACGCTTCGCGTTCTTCTTCTACCTCAAGTTCGGCGACCGGGAGCTGGTCGGTGCCACTCCCGAGTCGGTCGTTGAGGTGGAGGGGACCCGCGCGCTCGTCAACCCGATCGCGGGCACCCTACCTGCAGGCCGCGCCGGTGCCGGGCGTCTTCCTCTCGAGGTCGACCCGAAGGAGCTCGCCGAGCACCGGATGCTGGTCGACCTCGCTCGGAACGACCTCGGCAGCGTGGCGCGCCCCGGGACCGTCCGCCTCCTCTGGCAAGAACGTCGGGAGCGCTACGCACGCCTCGAGCACCTGGTGAGCCGCGTCGCCGCACGGCTGCGTCCCGGCGTGGGTCCCTGGGAAGCGATCGGAGCGACCTTCCCCGCCGGCACGGTCAGCGGGGCCCCCAAGATCCGGGCGACCGAGCTTCTCCGACGCGAGGAGGGAACCTGGAGGGGGCCCTACGCCGGCACGGTGGGCCTGCTGCGTCCCGGGGGCCGGGCCGACTGGGCGCTCACGATCCGGTCTGGGTTCGCTGCCGGACGAAGCCTCTACACAGCCGCCGGAGGAGGGGTCGTCTACCGGTCCGAGCCCCGGCGAGAGTTCCAAGAGACGCTCACGAAGCTCGCGCACGTCGAAGCGACCTTGGTCGGAGGGTCTGAATGAAAGTCCTGCTCATCGACCACGAGGACTCCTTCGTCCACAACATCGAGCAGGCGCTCTCGGCGGACGGTGCCGAGGTTCGCTGCCTGAGGGCCACCACTCCGCTTCGGGACGCGGTGCGCTACGACCCGGATGCCCTGGTCTTCTCGCCGGGACCAGGGCACCCGCGCGACCGCCGCGTGACCGGACTCGCTCGCGCGCTCCTCGGCCGCTGGGACCGGGAGCGACCCTTCCTCGGGGTCTGCCTGGGGCACCAGCTCATCGCGGAACACTACGGAGGCACGGTCGTGCATGCTCCCGCGCCCGTGCACGGAGAGCTGAGCGAGCTCGAGCACGACGGCCGCGGGATCTTTCGAGGAGTCCCCTCCCCGATGTCCGGCGCTCGGTATCACTCGCTGGTCGTCCAGCGCGCCTCCCTGCCTCGGTCCCTCGAAGTCTCGGCCCGGGGGACCGACGGGATCCTGATGGGCCTCAGACACCGCGAGCGACCGGTCGAGTCCGTCCAGTTCCACCCGGAGTCGTACCTGACCCAGCACGGACCTCGGATCTTGAGGAACTTCCTGGACGAGGTCCATCGATGATCGGTCCGACCGTCGCCCGCCTGCTCGACCCCCGCAGGCTCTCTCGCCTCGAGGTCCGTCGAACCTTCGACGCTCTTCTCGCACGCGACGCGACCGACGCTGAGAGAACTGCGGTCCTCGTGGGACTCACCGCCCGAGGCGAATCCGAAGAGGAGCTCGCGTCGTTCGCGCTCGAGATGCGCCGTCGAGCGCGTCCGTTCCCGCTCGCCCACGGCGACCGCCCGGTCGACCTGTGCGGCTCGGGCGGAGCCCCGCGACCGTCCTTCAACGTTTCCACGGTCAGCGCGTTCGTGGTCGCCGCCGCCGGCGCCTCGGTCGTAAAGCACGGCAATCGCAGCGCCCGGGGACTCTGTGGCTCGAGCGACCTCCTCGAGGCCCTCGGACTACCGGTAACGACCTCGCTGACGTTCCCGCGGGCGACGTATCGGAAGTTCCGTCTGGCCTTCCTGCACGCTCCGCTATTCCACCCGGCCACGCGGGCGGTGGCTTCCGCTCGGAAGATTCTGGGGATCCCGACCCTGTTCAACCGATTAGGCCCCCTGTCGAATCCTGCGCGCGTGCCGTTCCAGGTCGTAGGCGTACCGAACGTCCGGGCGGCCGAGCGGTCAGCGAAGGTACTCCCCCGCCTTGGGGTCCGACGAGGCCTCGCGATGACGTCCACCGAGGGATGCGATGAGTTCTCCCCGCGGGGCCGGACTACGGCGATCGTCTGGACCGCCGAGCGCGTTCGGCGTCTCTCGTTGCGACCGGAGCAGTTCCTGCCGGTCGAGGATCGACGAGGGGCATGGACCTCCCTCCCGCCCTCCGAGGCTGCGGCGGAAGCCGAACGGGTCCTCGCCGGTGGAGGCGGAGCCCGACGCGGCTCGGTGCTCCTGACGAGCGGGGCCGCTCTCTGGGTGTCCGGTCGAGCCGCCACGTTCCGGGACGGCGTTAAGAACGCCCGCGAGGCGCTGGACGATGGCCGCGCGGAGCGCCTCTTGGACCAGCTGCGAACGCTCGCCCGAGAGGACCGGGCGGCGAAGGGAGCCTGACCGTGGGGTTTCTCGCGGAGGTCGTCGCGGCGACTAGAGAGGTGGTCCGCGACCCGGAGTACGGTCGCGACCTGCCACCCCGGCGTCGCGGTGTACGGCCTAGCCTACGGGCGGCCTTGGAGCGGGACCGGCGGGTCGGCGCTCTCGTGGTCGAGTACAAGCGCGCGTCCCCCGGACAGAAGAACCCCGAGCTCCCCCGCCGTTCGGTGGAGGAGTTCGTTCGGGCGACGGAATCGGCGCGTATCTCGGCCTACTCCTGCCTCGCGACCCGGCCGAAGTTCGCCGGAAGCCCGGAGGACGTGGCGGCGCTCGCGCGGGCCACTCACCATCCTGTGCTGTTCAAGGACTTCGTGCTCGACCCCCGCCAGCTCGACACCGCCGCGCGGGCCGGTGCGGGTGCGGTCCTTCTGATCGCGCGGCTCGCGTCGGAAGGGCATCTCAAGGTCCCTCTCGCGGACCTGGCGGACGGCGCACGCGCCCGCGGGCTCGAGGTCCTCCTCGAATTCCACGACAAGTCAGAATTAAGTGAAGCCGAGCGCGTGGCCGCCGACATGTATGGAGTGAACGTTCGCGACCTGGACTCGCTCAAGATCGATCGGGCTACCGCGATGGCGACGATCCGGGCGGCAGGCCAGCGGGGGCTGCGCCCGCTGCTCGGACTGAGCGGGGTAGAGACCCCGGAAGACGCCGAGCGCTTCTGGACGGCCGGCGTCGACGGGATCCTGGTCGGAACGGCGGTCGCGCGAGCATCGCATCCCTCCGAGTTCCTCGCATCGTTACGGCCACGGCCGCCTCGGAGTCTCCCATGAAGACCTTCGTGAAGTTCTGCGGGCTGACCGATGTACGCCACGTGGCGGAGGTACCGGCGGGAGGCGCCGGCGGCTTCATCATCGACGTCCCGCAATCGCCGAGGAATATTCCCACGGAGCGGGTCACGGAACTCATCGAGAAACTCCCGTCGGAGGCGGAGGCGTGGGCCGTGGTCGTTGGGCCTTCCGCCGAGCTGATCCATCGGTTGTTCGACGAGGTCGGAGTGGACCGGATCCAGGTGTACGGCGACGTGCCCGCCGGGCTCGAGTTCCTCGAGGTCCACCACCTCGTTCCTTCGGTCCCCATCCCGGCCCACAGCACGGGGGAACCGGATCCGGTGATCCCTCCTGCCGAGGACTATCCGCGCATCCACCTCGACGCCGCCGGCCAGCACGTGCCGGGCGGGAGCGGCGTTCGACCGGACTGGGAGGTCTGCGCCCGGATCGTGGACGCTCATCCGGGTCGAAAGATGGTCCTCGCGGGAGGGCTTACACCCGAGAACGTCGCCGAAGCGCTGGCTACGGTCCAGCCCTGGGGGGTGGACGTCTCCTCCGGAATCGAGAGCGCTCCTGGAGTGAAGGATCTCGAGAAGATGCGCGCGTTCGTCCGTGCGGTCGAGGAGTTCGAGCAGCGGCATGCCTAGGCGCTACGGACCCTACGGTGGGTCGTTCGTCCCCGAGACGCTGGTCCCCGCGCTCGAGGAGCTCGAGCGGACCTGGCGCGAGGCTCGACGGGACCCGGCGTTTCGCGGCGAGCTGAAACGCCTTTCCGAGACCCTCGGGGGACGTCCTACCCCGCTCTATTTCGCCCGCAACCTGACCCGGCGAGGGGGCGGAGCGGAGATCTGGCTCAAGCGCGAGGACCTTCTGCACACCGGGGCGCACAAGTTCAACAACGCGCTCGGGCAGGGACTGCTTACTGTTCGCATGGGGAAGCGCCGGCTGATCGCCGAGACCGGCGCCGGCCAGCACGGAGTCGCGACCGCGATGATCGGCGCAGCCCTCGGCCTCGAGACCGAGGTCTACATGGGCTCGGTCGACATGGAACGTCAGAAACCCAACGTCGATCGGATGCGCCTCCTCGGGGCTCGGGTGGTCCCCGTCACCACGGGCAGCCGCACCCTGAAGGACGCCATCAACGCCGCCTTGCGGGACTGGATCGCGAACGTCCGCACGACCCACTATCTCCTCGGTTCCGCCGTCGGGCCGCATCCGTTCCCCGCGATGGTCGCGGACTTCCAGAGCGTGATCGGCCGGGAGATCCGCCGCCAGTCCGTCCGATCCTTCGGTCGACTGCCGGACCTCGTGGTCGCGTGCGTGGGCGGCGGCTCCAACGCGATCGGTACCTTCCATCCCCTCCTGCGCACCCCGGTGGAGCTCCTCGGCGTCGAGGCGGGCGGCCGGCGCGGCTCGCACGGCGCGGCGTCCCTTTCCTTCGGGAGTCCCGGGATCCTGCACGGCTCGTACTCCTACGTGCTTCAGGATGAGAACGGTCAGGTCGCCGAGACCGAGAGCGTGTCGGCGGGCCTCGACTATCCGGGAGTCGGGCCCGAGCACGCGTGGCTGAAGGACTCGGGGCGCGTTCGCTACGTCGCGGTCCACGACGAGGACGCGCTTACGGCGTTCCACTGGCTCGCGAAGGACGAAGGGATCCTGCCGGCCCTCGAGCCCGCGCATGCAATCTTCGCCGCCGTCCGCGAGGCGCGGCGCCGGCGCAAGAAGGACCACCTCGTCGTGACGCTCTCCGGCCGCGGAGACAAGGACCTCGCGGTGGTGCTCCGTGAATCTCGCTGACTCGCTACGGACCGCGCGCCGGGAACATCGAACGATCGTCGTGCCCTACCTCATGGTCGACCGAAACCGTCGGAACGCGCTGCGGGCCACGGTGGAAACGTTCCGGAGGGCGGGAGCGACCGCGCTCGAACTCGGCTTTCCGTTCTCCGACCCGATCGCCGACGGTCCAGTCCTGGAAGCTGCCGCGGGCCGCGCGTTGCTCCACGGGACCACCTGGACCGACCTACTCCGCGCCTGCCGGACCGCGAGCGAGGTCCTGCCGACGGCCGTGATGACCTACGCGAATCCCGTCTGGCGTCGCGGCCTCGACCGTGCCACGTCCGAGCTCGCCGAGGCCGGGGCTTCGGGTCTGATCGTCCCGGACCTTTCCCTCGAAGAATCTTCCACGTGGGCGCGAACGGCGCGGCGACACGGCCTTTCGTTGGTCCTCCTGGCAGCTCCCGGGGTCTCTCCCGAGCGGATCCGTCGAATCGCCCGCGCGTCTCGAGGGTTCCTCTACCTCGTGTCCCGATACGGCACGACCGGCGCTTCGAAGACGGGGACCGGCGTCGATTTGAGACCGCTCGTGAACGCGGCCCATCGTGCGACGCCGGAGTTACCGGTCCTCATCGGATTCGGCGTTCGGGACCGGGCGAGCGCCGCCCGAGCCATGGGAACCGGGGCCGACGGCATCGTGATCGGAAGCGCTCTCGAAGAACAGCTCCAGCAGGACCCTCGACCCGCCGCCCTCGCTCGTTGGCTGGCCCCGATCGCTCGAAGCCTGCGTTAGGTTACGGCCAAACCCCCGAGGCCTCCGCGCTCCCTGGGCGTCGACCCTACGGGCGGATCCGTTCGAGCGAAAGGAACCGGACCTTGGCGTCCGCGTAGACGCCCGCGACCAGGAATTCCTTGCGGACCCCTTGGGCGACCCTCACTCCGCCGGCGACCTCGGGCCAGGGCGCCCTATGGTGAGCTGGTACGGCCTGGATGAGGTACCGGGCATGGGCGTTCGTGGGATTCCGAGGGTAGGCGCGGAAATGGGCCCCGTACTTGAACCCGGTTTTCACCACGAGGTGCCGACCCCTCAGGTCGCGGTATGCGGCCAGCCGCTCGA
>Ga0187815_10000596_pt1 | contig 17257 bp, 18 predicted proteins | sample NC_S_5_FD_132962 | JGI IMG/M metagenome (GOLD analysis project Ga0187815, IMG submission 132962) | Wetland sediment microbial communities from Neuse River Estuary, North Carolina, USA - ASW-S_5 | ecosystem: Environmental > Aquatic > Freshwater > Wetlands > Sediment | place: USA: North Carolina...
ATCTCGGCTTGCTGCGAGCCCCAGCAGGCGGTCGCGGCCAGTTCTTCGTTGAGGCCCGGCTCGAAAACGATATCGGACTGCTTGAGCTGCCCCTTGGCCTTCCATAGCTGCAAATCGAGCCCGCCCAGCGGCGAGCCGCGATAGCCCGAAACGAAGCCGGCGGTGTTGAGGCCCGCGCGCCGGTCCCGCTCGCGCTGCATCAGCAGCATGCGCACCACCGCCTGCGCACCTGACAGGAAGACGCGCTCCTTGCCGAGATCGAATTTGTCGTCGAGGGCAACGTCGTGCAGCGTCATCGGGGCATTTCCTTTGCGACCGGGCGACTCGGAGCCGCACGGGTCGAACAGTATGGTTACTGTTTCTTTCCTTGGCGGTCAGGTCAAACGAAAAGCACCGTCATCCGCAAAGAACAAGAACCGCAATCGGCAAGACCCTTGCCGGAAAATCGGATTGCGGGAAACCCCCTGCGCAAAGAACGAAAATTATCCTCAGCTGCCGGTCGGACAGGCCACGCCGCGCCCGCCGGGCAGCTTGCCGTCGGGATGTCCGGCAAGCACCGGATTTCTCTGGTAGCCGGGGCCTATGACCAGCGGCTTGTCAGGCAGCATGTTTTGATCCTGCGAGGAGATCATGGTCGTATCGATAGACTGCAGCAGCGTGCCGTCTTCCTTCTCGATCCTGATCCCCACCTTGTAGGGCCGGTCCTTGACCACGCATTCCAGCGGCGGGCTCTCGATCGTCACCTTCTTATGCTCGGGAAACAGCTTTTGCCGGACCACAAGTGGCTCGCCACCGGCCGGATTCTCGAAGGTCGTCACCGCCACCTGCCTCTCGCCGATCGGCTGGATGGGGGTCAGATTCATCAAATAGGTCACCTTGGCCTCGCGATAGTTGAAGACCATTAGCCGGCTGGAAAGCTCGAACAGCTTGCCGCTGTCGCGGCAGGCGCCAAGCGCGAGCGGCACGAGCAGCAAGGCGGTAAGCAGCAGGGTTTTGCGCGCATGTTCATGCATGTAGAGCCTCCTCCGCCTTGCGGCGCCGATAATGGCGCTTCGCCTTCTGGCGATTGCCGCAGACCGTCATGTCACACCACAAGCGGCTGGCATTGCGGCTACGGTCGATGAACAACCAATTGCAATTCGGACAGATTCTGAGCCGCCGCAGACTGTCGGACGAAAGCAGAGACAGCGCCGAGATGGCCAGCGCGGCTTCCAGCTCGAGCGGCGTGGCCGGATCGCCGAACGGCCGTTCCGGCAGGTACAGATGCTCGTCATGGCCAGCCAGCCCATCGGCGCAGGCGCGCAGGAATTCCGGCATGTCCGCCGTTGCGACGGAACCGCGCCGCACGGCATTGCGGAAAAGCCGGTCTGCCGCCTCGCGGATCGCGAGCACATTCGGCAGCGCGGCCTTCGCATCGCCGACCGAAAGCTGCCGCGCGCCGAGTTCGGCGGCGCGAAAGCCGGTCGCGGCGGCGGCAAAGCGTGGCAGCTCGTTCGCCTGCGCGAAACGGTCGAACGAGCGCTCGGGATCGCCGCGCAACACCACCGTGTTGGCTGCATCGAGCGCCAGCGCACCACCGGAAAAGCGATGTCTCGTCCAGGAAACGGTCATCGGAGAAATCTAACCTGTATTATGCATTTGACAAGTTAGATTTTTGCCAGCACCCTTGCTTCCGCAACGATGGCGGCATGTGGGCGGTCCATGCTCTATTTCCTGCAGCAGGTGCTGAACGGCATTCACATGGGCGCGCTCTATGCGCTGCTCGCCTTCGGCTATGTACTGGTCAACGGCCTGCTCCACCGCACCAATCTGGCGCATGGCGCGATCTTCGCCTTCAGCGGCCAGACCATGATCCTGATCGCCGTCTTCGGGTGGCAGGTGTTGTGGATGACACTGCCGATGACCATCGGCTTCGCCATCGTCTCCACATTCGCCTATGCGGCACTGATCGGTTGGATACTGGCGCGCGGCGTGTTCGAGCCGCTGGCGAGGGCCGCGCCCAACGCCATCGTCGTGGCCACCCTCGGCACGCTGATCTTCCTCAGCGAGCTTGCCCGCATCGCCGCCGATACCCATGATTTCTGGCTGCCGCCGCTGCTGGCCACGCCCGTGGTCTTCGCCGAGGGGGGCGGCTACCGCGCCACGCTCACAACCATCCAGCTGTTGAACTGCGCCATCATCGGAGTGTTGCTGGTGCTGTCCGGCATCATGCTCGACCGCTCCCCTTTCGGGCGCGACTGGCGCGCGGTGTGCGACGACCCGGCGGCGGCGGAAATGTGCGGGGTCGACACGTACCGCATCTTCCGCGCGGCCGTGCTCTACGGCGCGCTCACCGCCGCGCTGGCAGGCATGCTGGCGGCACTTTATTTCGGCAATATCGGTTTCGGCAGCGGCCTGATCTTCGGCCTGAAAATCCTGTTCGTCACCGCCGTGGGCAGCTATCGCTCCCCTGCCCGGGCTGCGGTCGGCGCCGCATGCTTCGGCATAGGGGAGTCGCTCTGGGCCGGCTATTTCCCGATCGAATGGCGCGATGCGTGGATGCTGCTGTTTCTCACGATCATGCTGGTTTTGCGCTTCAGCGGGCAGGGCGCGCTGCAGCCGTCTCGCCACAATTTCTAAGACTTTCGTTTTAGCCATCCCGAAAAATCGCGGATTTCCGGCAACGGCTGGCACAATCCAGTGGGCAAACTGTGCCACGCATTATTGACGCCGCACCGTCCGGCATTTTACCGATTCAGAAAAAAGCGTCGCCGGGAGGAACCACAACGGCGCACGCAAACCGTCCGGGGAGGAACCTCATGACAGGGCTGCTCGCTCTCTCGAGAGCCATCGACCGCATCAACGAAGTCATCGGCAAATGGGTGGCATGGCTCATCCTGCTCGCCGTGCTGGTCAGCGCCGCCAATGCGGTCATCCGAAAAGCGTTCAACATGTCGTCGAATGCCTGGCTGGAACTGCAATGGTATCTGTTCGGCGCGGCCTTCATGCTCGCCGCCGCTTACACGCTCAAGCAGAACGAGCACATCCGCATCGACATCATCTACGGCATGTTCTCGCGTCGGGTGCAGCATTGGATCGACCTTTTGGGCCACATCCTGTTCCTGATGCCCTTCACCATCCTGATGATCTGCTATTTCGTGCCCTATGTGAGCCTCTCCTACCGCTCGGGCGAGATGTCCTCCAGCGCCGGCGGCCTGATCCTGTGGCCGGCCAAGGCGCTGCTGCTGATCGGCTTCATCCAGCTCGGATGCCAGGGTGTTTCCGAGATCATCAAGAAAATCGCCGTGATACGCGGCGACATGGAGGACCCCAACCCGTTCGTTTCGGCGCATGAGCAGGCGGAACTCGAAGGCAAGGCTATCGCCGAAGAGGCCCGCTCATGATCCATTTCATCGCCGAGAACATGGCGCCGATCATGTTCTTGTTTCTCATCCTGTTCCTGCTGATCGGCTATCCCGTCGCCTTCTCGCTCGCCGCCAACGGCCTTCTGTTCTTCTTCATAGGCGTGGAACTGGCGCCCTATTCCGGCGGCACGATCAATCTGTCCTGGCCGCTGCTCTACGCCATGCCCGAGCGGCTATGGGGCGTGATGTCCAACGAGACGCTGCTCGCCATTCCGTTCTTCACCTTCATGGGCATCGTGCTCGAACGCTCGGGCATGGCCGAAGACCTGCTCGACACGATCGGCCAGCTCTTCGGACCGATCCGCGGCGGCCTCGCCTATGCGGTAATCTTCGTCGGCGCGCTGCTGGCCGCGACCACCGGCGTGGTGGCGGCTTCCGTCATCGCCATGGGCCTGATCTCGCTGCCCATCATGCTGCGCTACGGCTACGACCGGAGGCTCGCCTCGGGCGTCATCGCAGCTTCCGGCACGCTGGCGCAGATCATCCCGCCATCACTGGTGCTGATCGTGCTGGCCGACCAGCTCGGCCGCTCGGTGGGCGATATGTACAAGGGCGCGCTGATCCCCGGCCTGGTGCTCACCGGTATCTACATCGGCTATGTGCTCATCATGTCGATCGTGCGGCCCAAATCCATGCCGGCGCTGCCGCCGGAAGCGCGCACGCTCGGCCATGGCATCGTCTCGCTCGCCGTCGCGCTGGTGGCGGCCGGCGCGGTGGCCTATGCCGCCCATGTCGCGCTGACGCCCAGCCTCGGCGTCGACGCCGACATCTGGGGCGCGGTGGTCGGCATCGCCATCATCTATGCGGTCGCCATCATCGACCGCGCGATGAACATCAACATGATGTCGCGGCTGGCCCAGCAGGTCATCATCGTGCTGATCCCGCCGCTGGCGCTGATCTTCCTGGTGCTCGGCACCATCTTCCTCGGCATCGCCACGCCGACGGAAGGCGGCGCCATGGGCGCGGTGGGCGCGCTCATCATGGCCGCGGCCAAGAAGCGCCTGACGATGGACGTGATCCGCCAGGCACTTGCTTCCACCACGCGGCTGTCGTCCTTCGTCATCTTCATCCTGATCGGCGCGCGCGTCTTCTCGCTCACCTTCTATGGCGTCAACGGCCATGTCTGGGTCGAGCACCTGCTCACCTCCCTGCCCGGCGGCGAGGTCGGCTTCCTGATCGCGGTCAACATCCTGGTCTTCTTCCTGGCCTTCTTCCTCGACTTCTTCGAGCTGGCCTTCATCATCGTGCCGCTGCTGGCACCCGCGGCGGAGAAGCTGGGCATCGACCTGATCTGGTTCGGCGTGCTTCTGGGCGTGAACATGCAGACCAGCTTCATGCACCCGCCCTTCGGCTTCGCGCTGTTCTATCTACGCTCGGTCGCCGCGCGCGTGCCCTATCTCGACAAGATCACCGGCAAGCGCGTCGCGCCGGTCACCACCGGCCAGATCTACTGGGGCGCGGTGCCTTTCGTGTGCATCCAGATCCTGATGATCGCGCTGACCATCCTGTTCCCGCAGATGGTGATGCACTACAAGGGCCCGACCATCAATCCGGACGACGTGAAGATCGAGATGCCGGCGCTGCCTGGCCTGGGCGGGGGTGGTTTCGGCCTGCCGCCGCTCGGTGCGCCGGAGCAGCCGGGCACGAACCCCATGCCCGCAGGCCCGGCGATAGACCCGCCGGCACCCGGCAGCGATCTTTCCAAGCCGCCAAGCTTCAACTGATCCCCGAAAAGCCCGGCCGCGCGCCGGGTTTTTCTCTTGCCCATAAGCAAAACCCCCGGAGCGCGAAACTCCGGGGGTTTTTAGTGCCGTCCCTCGAGATGAGATCAGAGCTTGCCGTTGCGCTGCTGGATCATCATGAAGGTGTCGTAGTTGTACTCGGCGATCTGCGCCCAGAGATAATGCTCCTTGCGGAAGTCCTTGATCGAATCCCAGATCTTCTTGAAGGGCGCGTTGCTTGCCTCCATGTCGGCATAGACCTCGTTGGAAGCGTCGAAGCAGGCCGAAAGGACTTCCGGGGTGAAGGGCCGCAGCTGCGCGCCGGCAGCCACCAGACGCTTCACCGCCGGCGGGTTCACATAGTCGTATTTCTGCAGCATGTCGGCATCCGCCGCCTGGCAGGCGGTGCGCAGCAGCGACTTGTAGGCCGGCGACAGTTCCTCATACTTGCCCTTGTTGAACATGAAGTGGACGGTCGGGCCGCCTTCCCACCAGCCGGGATAGTAGTAATAGGGCGCGACCTTGTGGAAGCCGAGCTTCTCGTCGTCATAGGGGCCGACCCATTCGGCCGCGTCGATGGTGCCCTTTTCCAGCGCCGGGTAGATGTCGCCGCCGGCGAGCTGCTGCGGCACCACGCCGAGCTTTTCCAGAACCTTGCCGGCAAAGCCGCCAACGCGGAACTTCAGGCCCTTGAGGTCGTCGACCGAATTGATCTCCTTGCGGAACCATCCGCCCATCTGCACGCCGGTGTTGCCGCCGGGCAGGCCGAACAGGCCCTGCGTCTCGAGGAACTCGTTGAACACGTCGATGCCGCCGCCGTGGTAGTGCCAGGCGTTCATGCCGCGCGCATTGAGCGAGAACGGAACGGCTGCGCCCAGCGCCCAGGCAGGGTCTTTGCCCCAGTAGTAATAGGCAACGGTGTGGCAGGCCTCGACCGTGCCGGCCGCCGCCGCATCTGCGGCCTGCAAACCGGGCACCAGTTCGCCGGCGGCGAAAGGCTGGATGGTGAAATTACCGTCCGTCGCCTCGGACAAATACTTCGACAGTGTCTCGGCACCGCCATAAATGGTGTCGAGCGATTTCGGGAACGACGACGCCAGGCGCCAGGTGACTTTGGGATTGGACTGGGCAATGGCGGGTGCCGCAAGCGTGGTGGCTGCCACGGCTCCGGCACTGGCCAGACCGGCCTTGCTGATGAATGAACGGCGATCCATAAAGTTCCTCCCTTTGGACCAGACTGAGCCGGATATGCTTGAAATCACAACGTTTCCGGCATGAGCACGCAGAAACAATACATTGCGTTTGGTCCAAGTCCAGCACGAGGGCACACAAAGCCCCTCTCCCAAACCATTGAAATTGAACGACTTGGGGCCGAGCTAAAACTATAGTCTTAGACGCTTTTCGCGTTTTCGCGGCATGGTTTGAAACCCACTTGGAAAGCCGCCGGAATATCGCCTATTTTAGGGACACAAGTGCCGTTTCACTTTCCAATCGAAAGCAGCCACACCAAATGCATAAGCCGCTCGTCGCCGTTTCCACCGATGTCCGCCAGTTCGACAACTACACCTGGCACGCCGCACCGCAGCAATATCTGGAAGCGGCGATCGTCGGCGCGGAGGTCACTCCGGTTCTCGTTCCCAGCTTCGGCGACCGTCTCGATCTCGACCGGCTGCTCGACTCCGTCGACGGCGTCATGCTCACCGGCTCCAAGTCGAACGTGCACCCCTCGCTTTATGGCGAGGAAGCCACCGAGGCCAACGGCCCCTACGATCCGGACCGCGACGCCACCACCCTGCCGCTGATCCGCAAGGCGATCGAGCGCGGCGTGCCGCTTCTGGCGATCTGCCGCGGCATCCAGGAGATGAACGTGGCGCTGGGCGGCTCGCTCGCCACCGAAATTCAGGAGCGCGAAGGCGCGCTCGACCACCGCGCGCCCGTCAGCGACAAACAGGACGAGCGTTTCGCCATCCGCCAGAAAATTTCGATCAAGCCCGGAAGCTGCCTGGCCGGCGTGTTCGGTGCTGGCGAGGTGATGGTCAACTCCGTGCATCGCCAGGGCGTGGATCGCCTCGGCGGGCGGCTGCAGGTGGAGGCAGTCGCCGAGGACGGCACCGTGGAAGCGGTATCAGTCAAGGATTCCCGCGCCTTTGCCGTGGGCGTGCAATGGCATCCGGAATATTGGGTGAAGTCGGACAGTGCCTCGGCGCGCATCTTCAAGGCCTTCGGCGACGCCGTGCGCCTGCACGCCGCCGCCCGCGACGGCGCACGCCAGGCGGCGGAGTAAGGCGGCGGAGTAAGGCGGCACTTCCATCCTCCCCTCGATGGGGAGGGTCGGACCAAAGGTCCGTGGTGGGTGATTTAGCGCCGTCACCCTCACCCGCCGTCCCGAACAAGTCCAGGACGGCGACCTCCCCCATCAAGGGGGAGATAGGAGCGCCTACCCCTTCGCCGTCACCTGCGCGGTCTCGGCCACCGGCGTCAGCGCCTTGCGGTCGGAAAACCAGGAAATCAGGTTGTCGACCACCAGATCGGCCATGGCATTGCGCGTATGCACCGAAGCCGAGGCGACATGCGGCAACAGCACCGCATTGGGCAAATCGATCAGCGCCTGCGGCACATGGGGCTCGTTGGCGAAGACGTCGAGACCGGCGGCGCGGATGATGCCCTCGCGCAGCGCTTCGGCCAGCGCATCCTCATCCACCGTGCTGCCGCGGCCAATATTGATGAAGACGCCATCGGCCCCGAGCGCCTTGAAAATCCGGGCGTCGACGATCTTTTCCGTCGCCGCCCCGCCCGGCACGACCGAAATCAGCGTGTCGACCGCTTCGGCCAGCTCCTCAAGGCTCGGATAGTAGGGATAGGCCAGTCCCTCGACCGGCCGGCGGTTGTGATAGGCGATCGACAGCCCGAACGCCTCCAGCCGCCTGGCAATCGCCATGCCGATCCGGCCCATGCCGAAAATGCCGGCGCGGCGGCCGCGCAGCGTCATTGGCGTGAGAGGATAGCTACCCTCCCTTTCCCAGCGGCCGGCGCGCAGATAGGCTTCCGCACGGGGCAACTCGCGAACCGTGTTGATCAGCAGGCCGAGCGCCGTATCCGCCACCTCCTCGGTCAGCACATCGGGCGTGTTGGTCACCATAATGCCTTTGCCGCCGGCATAGCCGGCATCGACCGCGTCGTAGCCGACGCCGAACGAGGCGATGATTTCCAGATTGGGCAGGGCGTCGATGAAGGCGGCATCCAGCGGCTCGCGAAAACCCGACGCGGCCACGCCGCGCACGTCGTGCTTCATCTCCGGCGTCAGCAGGGCAGGATCGACGCGGTCGATGCGCACGATGCGGAAGGTCTCGTCGATGCGCAGCACGGAGCGCTCATGCAAGGGACCCGGCACGAGGATGGTGAGGGGAAGTTTTGCGATCATATGCGCTCCACCGGCTTGCCGGTCGACTGCCGGACATGCAGCTCCGGCCTGATGAGCTCCTGCGAAGGCCGAACCGGCTGGCCGTTCAGCTTGTCGAGCAGCGCGCTTGCCGCGCGGCGCCCCACCTCGCGCTGGCCGTTCCACACCGTCGTCAGCGCTGGGGTAGCGATGGCCGCCTCCTCGAGATCGTCATAACCTGTCACCGAAATATCGACGCCCGGCACCAGCCCGGCGCGCGCGATGCCGTTCATCAGACCAATGGCGACGAGATCGTTCCAGCACACGGCGGCGGTCGGCTTGTCCTTCAGCGCCAGGAACTGGCTGGCTGCCTCGAAGCCTGCCTGCTTGGTGCGCGGACCGGGGACGCGCCACTGCGGATTGACCCCAAGCCCCGCCGCCGCCATGGCCTTGACGTATCCCTGGTAGCGGTCACGGCCGGTCGAGGTCTGGTCGGTGCCGCCGATCATGGCGATGCGTTTGTGGCCGAGCGAGATCAGATGGTTGGTGGCAAGCCCTGTGCCATAGGCGTCGTCGCCGCGGAAGACCGGCACGTTGGCGCCTTCCACCGTGCGCGCGATCAGCACCGCCGGCAGGCCGTTTTCCTCGGCCATTATGATGTCGTCGGCGGGCGTGCCAATGGCCGGCGACATGATCACCCCATCGGCGCCAAGCTGCAACAGCGTGTCGATGAAGGTGCGCTGCTTTTCCAGATCGTCATAATGGTTGGACAGGATGAAGGTCTGGCGGCTGCGGTCGAGCTCGCTTTCGATCGACTTCAGGATTTCCGCGAAGAACGGGTTCATGATGTCGTGCACGACGACGCCGACGATGCCCGACCGCGACGTGCGCAGGGATGCGGCGCGGCGGTTGTAGATATAGCCGATGGCGCGCGCATGCTCCTTGATCCTGTCGCGCGTCGCATCGGCAACCAGCGGGCTGTCGCGCAAGGCAAGCGAGACAGTCGCGGTAGAGACACCCAGCGCATCGGCTATGGTCGAAAGCTTGATCTTCTGTGCCAGCACGTCCTCCCGGCCCACAGGGCGCATGGCATGAGACATTTAAACAGTTTAAACGCCTATATGCCATCGGGCGGCGGCAAATCAAAGCCTTTTTGCCAGTTCCTCGTCGCCGGCCATGGGCACGGTGCGGTTCTTGAGCCGCAAGCGGTGCTCGCGGTGGACGATATAGAGGCCGCTCGCCACGATGATGCCCGCTCCCGCCAGCGTCCAGCCATCGGGCAACTGGCCGAAGATGAAATAGCCGAAGCCGATCATCCATACCATTTGCAAGTAGGGGTAAGGGGCAAGCGCGGTGGTGGTCGCCTGCTTGTAGGCCTTGATCAGCAGCCAGTGGCCGAAGCCGCCGAAGAAGCCGAGCATGAGCAGGATCGCCCAGTGCAAGGCATCGACCGGCATCGACGCCGAATAGAGCCCCACCGGCATCATCATCACGGCCGGCGCCAGCGCGGAATAGAAGATCAGGCTTTCGGCCGTTTCGCGCGCGCCCATATGCCGGGTCATGATGACATAGAGGCAGTAGCTGATGGTGGAGCCCGCCGCATAGGCATGGCCGATCTGGAAGGTGGCTACTCCCGGCCGGGTGATGACCAGCACGCCGACGAAACCCGCCAGGATCGCCATCCAGCGCCGCCAGCCCGCCCACTCGCCAAGCAGCGGGCCGGCAAGCGCCGTGATCAGCATGGGCGCGAAGAAATAGATGGAAGTGGTTTCAGCAAGCTGCAGCGTCTTGAGCGCCGCGAAATTGAAGATGGTCGAGCCGAACAGGAAGATGCCGCGCAGCACCTGCATCGGCAGGTTTTGCACCCGAAACATGCTCCTGTTGGCCCAGGCGCGGAACAGCACCAGCACCAGCACGACATGGACGGCAAAGCGCACCCACGACACGAAAGACGCCGACAACCCCGACAGCACGAGATATTTGGCGCTCGAATCAAGGCAGGAAAACATGAAGCCGGCGCTGAAGACCAGCAGGATAGCTGAAGCCGGGGTCGCCTTCTCGCCGGTGACGGTGGTGGTGCTCACGGGTGGGCTCGCTCGCTGGCAGTGTTCACCTGCTTGTGAGCGAGCCGGCTGGCGCGTGCAAGCCTAATTGGCTGGTCCAACACCAAAGCGGCACGCATGTAGCGTTCGCGCCTCGGGTTCAGCCGTGCATGCGCGCGCCCTTGACGATCTTGTCGACCAGTTTCTTGTCGGCTCGCAGCGCAATGCCGACGACCTTGGCCTGCGGCGGCGCGAACTGCGCGAATACGGCCCGATTGGCCGCATCATGGCCGGTCGAGAACATTTCTTCGATGTAGAGCGAGGTCTTTACCGCACGATCGAGCGAGCGGCGGTGAATGGCTGCCATCGTCTCGCCATCGGCCGACAGCACGATTACCGGCTGGACGGACAGCGGATTATATGCGTTGCCCGCCGCATCCACATAGGGCTCGCCGATGACGTCCGGACACTGGGCAACGATGCCGCTTGCCAGAAATGCTGTTACGTTGAGTTTCTGCCAGACGGCGATGTCTTCGCGCAGGACAATGGCAAGCTTGGTATCGAACATGGAAATCCCTGGTTGGTGGCAATGAGCGGACGGGGCCGATGTCGAGCCATCTAGACACCCACGCCGCGCGGCGTCTTGGACGTTTGTGCGCGGATGACAGCGAGAACCGTATCGTGCCGGCACCGGCGCTGACCGGCATGGAACGGATCGAGGCAAGGTTCCACGGCGAGGCCTATGCCCTGCACCGCCACGACACCTACGCGATCGGCGTGACGCTGAAAGGCGTGCAGGCCTTCCGCTATCGCGGGCGCATGCGGGACAGCCGGCCCGGCCAGGTGATCGTGATCCATCCCGACGAGTTGCATGACGGCGCCGCAGGAACCGAGGAAGGCCTGCGCTACCGGATGCTCTATCTCGAGCCGTCCCTGCTGCTCGATTGCCTCGGCAACGAGGGCGGCTCGCTGCCCTTCGTCCGCGATCCGGTGCTGACCGACGAGGCGCTGTGCGCCACGCTGCTTTCCGCGCTGGGCCCGCTCGACCAGACGCTGGACGAGTTGTTTCTCGACGATTTTGTCATGCAGTTGGCGCGCAGCCTTGCCAGGCATGCCGGCCAGCCCCCGAAACCTCTCGGCAAGCCTGCCTTGAGGGCGGCACTCCTTGCCCGCGACTATCTCGAAGCCAATGCAGAGCGCCTCGTACGCTCCGGTGAGTTGGAAGGCGTGACCGGTCTCGACCGCTATGCGCTGGCGCGCCATTTCCGGGCCGTGTTCTCGACCAGCCCGCATCGTTTTCTGATCATGCGCCGCCTGCAACGCGCCCGCCGCCTGATCGAAACCGGCGAGCCGCTGGCCGAAATCGCGGCGGCGACCGGCTTTGCCGACCAGAGCCACCTCAACCGGCAGTTCAAGAAAGCCTACGGCATTACACCCGGGCGCTGGGCCGCGCTTGTGCGGCCAGGCCCGCCTGCTGTTGCGCTCGAGCGAGCTTGACGCGAAGCGCTATTCGGCCGCTTCGGCATGCGGCTCGACCTCGTGCTCTTCCTCGGCCTCGATTTCGTTGGCGTGGGAGAGATTGGCCTCGATTCGCGACAGAAACTTGGCAAGCAGCTTCTGTTCCTTCTTGTCGAAGCCGCGGAACGCCTGCTTCTCGGTCTTGCGTACCGACTTTTCGATGGCGCGGATGGTTTCGCGCCCGGTTTCGGTCAGGAACACATGCGCCTGGCGGGCATCGGCCTCCGAGGCGCGCTTTTCGAGAAAGCCCTGCACCTGCAGGCGATTGATGGTCTTGGTGACCGTGGGTGGCCGCACGCCAAGCCTGACCGCAAGTTGGCCGGGTGTCTGCCCGTCTTCGGCGTCAAGCGCCAGCATGACCTGGTCCTGCCCTGCATAGAAGCCGTATTCGAGCAATCGCGCGGCTAGCGCCGTGCGCGCCAGCCTTGCTGCGGTGTGCAGCCGATGCATGGTCGCGCTCCTGTCTGCCTTGGACATCGTTCACCTCTTAAGGCCGCGCCGACCCTTTCGGCACAGAATAGTGCAGCCGGCTCAGTTGGCAATAATAACTAAGTGCCAGACGTCGCGCGGTCTTTGCCGGCCATCACGGTTCCGCGCAAGGCGCTAATGCCAGAGAGACGTAACAGTTAGATGACAAAGTAATTTGCTTTGACTGCCAAACCGATGGGTAGCCGGCGTTAACCGCCACGATCAGAGCGCTTCGTTGTGTATAAGCCGCGGTGACGGCGGCAGGCTGGAATTGATGGAGATCGCGCGTTGGGTTGGCAGATTGCCGCCATGCGGTTTGGAAAACGGGCCGGGCGGCAATCTGTCTCTGTCACTTCAAGCGAACTTGGCGTCAGTCGGCCTCTCCCTGGGGCCCGCCGTAGAAGATATGCCCGCTATATTGATGCGAGACATCATGATAGTGGCGGTAACCGCCTTCCACATGCGGCCCATCCTTCCACTCGCCCTGTCCCTGGCTGAGCGCCAGCGCCAGAGTATGGGCCTTCTTCTTGTCCGAATGGACGTCCAGCCCCTGGCGGACGCGGCGCACCGCGTCCGCTTTTTCGATTGGCCTGCCTTCGGAAATCAGACGGCCTCCCGACAATCGTACGGGCGTATAGCTCATGAAAACCTCCCATTCAGATCAAGTGGCTTCACACAGGGCTGATGTCGCCGGGCCCCGAATATACGTAGGCCTTGTGAGGAGCGACGAGAAACTCCTCCTGCTTGTGGTCGTTCGGGTGAATCTTGAAGAATGCTCCCGAGGCCGCAACCGTGCCATACTTGCCCGGCGCAACGAGCACCTTCTGTGCTGAAACCCAATGAACGGTGTCGATGTAGTTGTAGACGTAGAAAGTCACATTGTTCGACGTGTTGTTGAAGATCGCGGCACTGTTCACGGCCGCCACGCCGATGAGTTTTGCAATGTCCTCCCTGGCGATCTCATAGAATTTGTTCAGGTCGATCTTCGCATCCAGCGTTGCAGACATTTCGTCCTCCTATTTTAGATTGTTTAAAAGATTAATGTGCAATCGATCCCGAAGGAGACGCCAACATATGTAGTTGATCGCGCAAACCGACAATCATACTCACGAGTAAAGGCGATCTCGGTACACCGCTCTCCGGTTATTTCAACTAATAGGACAAGGGGTCACCGAATGTCGGTTTCAAAACACGACCGAAAATATCAGTCCTTTTCTGGAATATCCTTTTCAGCAGACGACAGCGGCAGGATTGGAACGGCACGTTTCGCTGCCGCAATCGCGGGCGCCTTGCGCAGCGAGTTCGGCGGCAGCGGAAGCGCGATCAAGACGATTGTCAGGCTCACGACCGCCAACGAGCGGGCGGTAAAAAACTGGTACGAGGGCAAGAATGCGCCGAGCGGCGAACTGCTTGTTCTCTTGTGCCGGCATTCCGATCACGTGCTCGAGACATTTCTTATACTGGCGGGGCGACGGGAACTGGTGTCGGCCAAGAAGCTTGTCGACGCGAAAGAGAAACTGCGCGAGATGCTGGAGATCCTCAGCGAGTTGGATACGCGGTAGCCGGCGCGCCATGTTTGCCCGTGCAAAAGCGAAACCGCCGTCCTATATGGAGCCCAACCATCCATTCGAGGACCCCCCATGAGCGAAGCACAGACGCAGATTCCCGTAACGGTGCTCACCGGCTATCTCGGCTCGGGCAAGACCACGCTGCTTAACCGCATCCTCTCCGAAAACCACGGCAAGCGCTACGCAGTCATCGTCAACGAATTCGGCGAGATCGGCATCGACAACGATCTGATCGTGGAATCCGACGAGGAAATCTACGAGATGAACAATGGCTGCGTGTGCTGCACGGTGCGCGGCGATCTGATCCGCGTCGTGGAAGGCCTGATGCGTCGCCCCGGCCGCTTCGACGCCATCGTGGTGGAAACCACCGGCCTGGCCGACCCGGTGCCGGTGGCGCAGACCTTCTTCATGGACGACGACGTCCGCTCCAAGACCAAGCTCGACGCCGTGGTGGCGCTGGTCGACGCAAAACACCTGCCGCTGCGCCTGAAGGACAGCCGCGAGGCCGAGGACCAGATCGCCTTCGCCGACGTGGTGCTGCTCAACAAAACCGACCTGGTGACGCCCGAGGAACTGCGCGACGTGGAGGCCACCATCCGCGCCATCAATCCCGCCGCCGCCATCCACCGCACCACCCGCGCCGGCGTGCCGCTGGAAACCGTGCTCGACCGCGGCGCCTTCGACTTGAAGCGCGTGCTGGAGAATGACCCGGATTTCCTCGAAGCCCACGACCATGACCACGATCATGAGTGCGGCCCCGACTGCACTCACGACCATCATCACCACGATCATGACCACCATCACGACCATGATCACCACCATCACGATCATGCCTCGCCGATCCATGACGTGACGGTGCAGTCGGTCTCGCTGCGCGGCGGCGTGATGGACCAGAAGAAGTTTTTCCCCTGGATCGAGAAGATCACGCAGATGGAGGGGCCGAACATCCTGCGCCTCAAGGGCATCATCGCCTTCAAGGACGATCCGGACCGCTACGTCATCCAGGGCGTGCACATGATCGTCGAGGGCGACCACCAGCGCGCCTGGAAGGACGACGAGAAGCACGAAAGCCGCCTCGTCTTCATCGGCCGCAAGCTCGACGAAGAGCGCCTGCGCCGGAGCTTCGAGGCCTGCCAGGCCGCTTGATAGTGGTTGGCGCGGCCAGCCGCGCCACACCTTCCTTGTCTGCCCGATCAAGGTCGGATAAGCCCGGGTGCTTCCTCGGAAGCACCCGTTATATTTCATAGGAACGCGCCCATGCCCACCGTCGCCCCGCTAGATCTCGAAGGCCACTGCATTGCCGCCGCCTTCCTCGGCGGCGTGCCGCATTTCGCGCTGGCTGACGGCGTCGTCCACCGGCTCGACCACGGCCACAAATGGACCGAGCTGCATGACGGTCTTCTGTCCACGGCCTATGATCCGGCGCGCTCGCGGCTGATCACCGGCGGCGAGGATGGCAAGGTCTGCGCCCTTGGCTTGGGCGACGCGGTCGAGACACTGGCCGAAATCGGCAAAAAATGGATCACCAGCGTCGCCGCCGGCCCGCAGGGCGCCATCGCCTATGCCACCGGCAAGACGGCAAGCGTCCGCTTCTCGGACGGCAAGGTGAAGGACTTCGTTCATCCCCGCTCGGTCGAGGGCCTGGCCTTCGCGCCCAAGGGCATGCGCATCGCCGTTGCCCGCTACAATGGCGCGACGCTGCATTTCCCGGCCACCGAGGGCAAGCCCGTCGAGCTCGAATGGGCAGGCGCCCACACCGGCATCACCTTCTCGCCCGATGGCAACTATGTCGTCACCACCATGCAGGAAAACGCCCTGCACGGCTGGCGCCTTTCCGATGGCAAGCACATGCGCATGAGTGGCTATCCGCTCAAGGTCAAAAGCATGTCCTGGAGCGCCAAGGGCAAGTGGCTGGCAAGCTCCGGCGCGCCGGCGGCCATCGTCTGGCCCTTCGTCGGCAAGGACGGCCCGATGGGCAAGGCACCTTTGGAACTCGGCACGCGCGGCAACGCCGCTGTCACCTGCGTCGCCTGTCACCCGAGCGAGGAGATCGTCGCCATCGGCTACAATGACGGCATGATCCTTGCCGCCCGCTTCGCCGACCAGAAGGAAGTGCTGCTGCGCCGCCCCGGCAAGGGCGCCATCAGTTCCATGGCCTGGGACGACGAAGAGCGGCGCATCGCCTTCGGCTCCGAGGCCGGCGACTGCGGCGTGATCGACATCACGGGCTGAACGGCCCTTTACCTACCGCCGGCTCTGCCCACCGAAGGGGAGGGCAATTGCATATGGCACGGCCTACCCCCACTCCGCCTCGCTTCGCTCGGCCCCCCTCAAAAAGGGAGAGGAGAGGTGCCAGGCTCGCGGACGGCGATTCCTCTCCCCCGTCGATCGGGGGAGAGGTGGCGCGCGAAGCGCGACGGAGTGGGGGGGCGAATTCCAGATGCGACAGTCCCGCCATAGGCTAAAGTCGCCCCTGCCCCAACCGCCCGCCATTGCCTGAATGCGGGCGGGACGCTACAACTTCTGCTCCACAATAATGGGCAGGAAATAATTGCAGATATCAGGGAACAAGGCCGCCACGCAGGGCGGCATCAGTCTTGCGCGCATCGCAACCATCCGCGCTACCGAGGCAACCCACTTCCGCGAGGCACGGCCGAAATCCGAGGCCGCTTTCGGTAGTGGCGTCCAGGGCTTCCTCGACGGCGTGCCCATGCACTGGATGAACGACTGGCCCACCCCGTTCCCGATCATCGCCGAAAAGGCCAAGGGCGCCACCATCACCGACATCGACGGCAACAAGCTTGCCGATTTCTGCCTCGGCGACACCGGCTCCATGTTCGGCCATTCGCCGGCGCCGGTCGCCAAGGCGATCCGCCGCCAGGCCAAGCGCGGCCTCACCTACATGCTGCCGAGCCAGGATGCGCTGCCGCTGGGCAAATTGCTCGCCGCGCGTTTCGGCCTGCCCTACTGGCAGATCGCCACCACCGCCAGCGACGCCAACCGTTTCGCGCTGCGCGTGGCGCGTGCCGTCACCAACCGGCCCAAGATCCTCGTCTTCAACGGCTGCTACCACGGCGCCGTGGATGAGACGATGGTGCGCATGCAGGACGGAAAACCGATCAACCGTCCGGGCCTTGCGGGCGAGTTCCGCGACCTC
>Ga0187815_10000597_pt1 | contig 17255 bp, 11 predicted proteins | sample NC_S_5_FD_132962 | JGI IMG/M metagenome (GOLD analysis project Ga0187815, IMG submission 132962) | Wetland sediment microbial communities from Neuse River Estuary, North Carolina, USA - ASW-S_5 | ecosystem: Environmental > Aquatic > Freshwater > Wetlands > Sediment | place: USA: North Carolina...
TACGACAGTCTTTGCCTCGCTCAACGTTGCAAGCCTCCATTGGATCTCGAGGTTTTCATTTCCAGCAAGGCTTTCCACAATTCTCCGCTCTTCTACAAGTAACTTGAATTCACCCGGTTGTTCGTTGTTTTGATCGTTAGCTCCATTCAATCGTGTCGTGAAGTCGATACGACCGGTGGGGAGCCAATCATGCTTTACAACCCCGTTGGGCGACACGGTTTTGTAGGCTTCCGTGATTTGCGTCATTCTAGTCATAAGCCAATATGCGATATATGCCGCCATCGCTAATGCGATCAGAGCGATCACGATCCAGAGCGCCTGCACCATCTCTTTGTCCTTTCAAAAGTTTGCCCAATGCCTAAGTTGCGGTCGTAGGATATGGCATGTTGCCACTGCGGGTGATTATCGACGATCCCCACAGTACTCTTTTTCTAAGCGTTTTATTTGTTTGTGACCATTTTGAGCAAAACGGGTGTACTTTGTTGGGAGTTTCGCGCCCAATGGAACCTAATAAACGGGATTTTGTGTTGTCGCGGTTCAGGCCGCCTCGCGCGCCGTCGCCTCTTGAGCCTCGGCTAGCATGACGGCGCGGCTTGATCCGCTGGCAGCGATCTCACGGAGCTAACAAATCTTCGCCACGCGACCATCGCGTCGCGCTTTAGGTCTTGCGGGCATTTACGTTGCGGTCGGGCGCAGTGGATCCGACAGGGGCGCACGTTTATGAGCCGCGTGTGGGAAGCTTTAGTCGCCTCGTGCACCGGCAAATCTGCCGGCTTGTCACCCTTAAGAACGCGGCCGACGTAAACGTCTAATTCACGAGCGGCATTCAGAAAGGCTGCTCCGTAGCTCATAAGACCACCGGCCGATCGGATCTTCCGAAACCCAAGCTCTCAACCTGAGTTTGGCCGGTTCCAAAAAATCGGGCGCCTTAAAAAGAACATGAACACCACAAACATTTTCCGATATGCGCTGGCGGGTGGATTTTTTTAAAGACTTGGTCGGCTCTGACGGGCAGGCGTTTAGCAGCCTTCAGCAGAGCGTGGTGATCGACCGAGCCGATAATGGCGACCGTGCCGCAGAGGCGGCCAAACGTTGGTATGAGCAGCTTTGTCGAGTGCCGATCTGGTCGCTATATGCCGACCGACTTGAGTTGGAGAGCGAGGGAAAAAGAATCTGCTATTATCCGACTCGTGATGAAATTGCACTAACGCGTATTCCCGGCCGTGACCAAAATGCCGATTAGCCGTCTGTCTGCGAACATGCGCATCAAGTCCTGATATAACTGGTGACGATGCACGAACGCATTGAAGCCTTCCTGAGAGACGTTCTGTGCTATCAGGGGAAGAACTCGGGCGCGGTTCGAGAGGGTGTGCAGCGTCTGCTGACCGCCGAAAGGGAAATTTTGGCGGCTCTGACCCCAGCCGTTCCGAATGGACGTACAAAGCGACGGACCGACCGTGCAGTCAGCAAGCAGGTGAACGCACGGACCATCTAACTACAAACTGTGCTTGTAGATTGTGGGCAGTACCTCACTGAGCCGAGCTGAAGAGGTCGTTCTGGCCAAGATTTAAAAAGCCCCGACGCTCTTTCGCCGGGCCTGCTCAGGCTCGCGATGTCATAACAAACACGATCCTGAGTCTGCAGTCTCAGCTTATGCTGCCCAACGACTGGCTTTGGTCCGTGGTGACTGCACCAATTCAGCGGATCGCTGCACCATCTGGCTTCGACATTCCGCAGCGTTTGCTTTGTATTCGGTCACCGTGCGCATCACAGTACCCCTGCGAACCAGTTAGAAGGGAGGCCAGTCTTTGACGCACGACACGTAACAGCGCGAAGTCAGGCCGCCGACCGGCGATGTACCGACACGACGTGTCGAGCCTTCTCCATGTGGCGGATGAGATCACCGACGACGTCGATCGCAGTGACGTCAGAAAATTCAACGCCCACGAATTCATCTTCGATCAGTACTAGCAATTCGAGCTGGTCCAGCCAGTCAACCCCGAGATCGTCGCTGAGGTGTGCTTCATCAGTAACTTGGCTGGCGTCGACTCCAATATAATCGGCAATGAGCTGTCGCACTTTGTCGGCACCAAAGTCCCGCATGTCCATCGTTTCCCCGATTAATTTCAGCCGGCAGCCGTTTACGCCATTTGTCAAAACGACAAGCTTAATTTGGTCAGAGGAATGCTGTAGCTGATTCGGGCTTTGCCGAACTGATCGTGCATCGCAGCAAAATTGATCCCAAATGGAAATAATCGCGGGCCGGTCGCAACTCCGGCTGGCCACTTTTGTCGCTACCTACGCACCGTGAGGTAGTGGCCGCTGCGTTCCGGATTTCCGCTTTGGGTGCCCCCCATTAAAAGAGCCCCCGGCTCCCGTGCGTTCCGTGCTGCGTGTCTGCATTCCACGCCGCCGCGATCAAACGAATCAATTACCTACGACTAAATAATTGCACAAGCGCCGAGCAGTCTCACTAGCTGGTATTTGTGCACAGATCCCTTCAATTGCTTGTGGCTCGCCGATAATCTGGAGTTTTGACAAGTAATCCTACGGGTAAATGACAAAGAATTCGCTTGAGATCGACTTTTTGACCAATTGAAATTTGCTCATCTAGCAACGCATTTGTAAAAGTCCCCTGCAGCTCCGGCGGGACCAAAAGACGTTCATCTTTGCGCAACAGGCTACAAATGTTCTGGATGTCGTTACTGCCAAAAAGCTGCGCAGTAAATCGGCAAAATAAAGTGATGGCCGCAGCACCGTCCAGAACTCGGGCAAATCCAATAAAATTTTCCGGCGCTGGTCCGACAATTTCGAGCGGCTTGTAGGCACCTTTCGAAAAGAGCTCTGGCAGGTTCCTTCGCACGGCAAGAACACGGGCAATGAGAAATTGCTTGGTTCGACCGTCAATACCGGTCGGCGGATGAGACGTCAGGGCATCGAAAGATGTCCGCCGGGCAGTGAAGTCCACCGGTGATCGATTGTCCGGATCAACCAGGCTGAAATCCCAGTACTCCGTGCCTTGATAAAAATCCGGCACGCCAGGTGCCGTTAGCTTGAGGAGAGCTTGCGCCAGGCTTTTGGCCGCGCCGGCGGCGCGAACATTCCTGACAAAATCCGCGATTTCTGCCAGCAGTTGTGGCGATCCGGAAAAAATCCACTTTAGGAAGTCGTTTGCGGCAGCTTCATACTTCGCGTTTGGCTTAGCCCAGTCACTGTATAGTTTTGCCTCCCGAAGCGCCTTGCATTGCCAGGCGGCCAAGCGTTTGCGATAGATCTTGAGCCCCTGGCGATCGGTTTTCGTTAATCCATCCGGCCAGGCTCCAACAATCGTCTGGAACAGAATAGCGGCATCGCCCGTGCTTGGCATGTCGTGCAGCTTGCTGCGACAAGATTCGCTGAGGTCTAGCCATCGCTCGAGTGCCCGTGTCCAATGTCCAGAAATTTCGCTTAGCACCGCGAGACGCGCGCGTACATCTTCGCCACGTTTGTGGTCGTGCGTTGCGGTCGCGAGCATCGCGTGTGGGATTAGGCTCGCGCGACACTGCATCTTGCGATGAAAATTCGCAATTGTAGAAGCGAAGTGTCGCGGATCGAAACCGACATCGTTTCGCGAGAGCAAGCGGCCGTACCGGTAAAAAGCCGTGTCCTCCACTGCTTTTGCGCAAAGCGGTGCGCTCAATTGCTGGAATCGCATCAGCGCGACAGATTGCAACGGATCAAGCTCTGGTTTAATGCGCGCACCCGAAAGCCACCGGCCAAGCACTGCAACCAGAGCGGCGTCAGCGCGAGCACCGCTTTGCCGGGCGCGATCAACTGCGAAGGATAAAAACTCGCGGTCCGCTTGGGACGCGTAGCCAACGCGGGCATAGATCCTGTACACAGGAAAATGAACCAAAATTTCCGTCAGGGCGCGACAAATCGCAGATCGTGAATAATCTCGAGTAGCTGCGTCTGTTTGCGTGATCGCATAGAGAGCCTCGACGGTTGCGTTGAGTTGAGCACCAAAGCTGCGTTGCAAGATCTGCCTGCGGGCGAGTTCCTCCTCACTGTCAAAACGGTCGGTCCGGCCACTGATGCGTCGCCACAAATCCCCAAGCGGCTGCTCGCCGCGTTCATCGTGCAGCAATGCGCTCGCCTCGTCCATGAAATCATAGCCCGTCGTACCATCGACATCCCATCCGATGGGAACGCTTTCGTTCCGCGCCAGAATTTTCTCCACGATGAAATATGCGCGGCCCCGGGGCGCCCCGGCGGGCCGTACTCGTTCAAGCTCACCCAAGCGCCCGCGCATCCTACGGCAGTATGCGTCCGGCTGAGCCAGGCCATCGATATGATCGACCCGGATGCCATCGATCCAGCCCGAGGCATAGAGGCGAAAAACTGCTGCGTGAACGGTTTCAAATACCTCGTCATCTTCGACGCGGATCGCAGCAAGATCATTGATGTCGAAAAAACGCCGCCAATTAATTTCCTCATCGGCCATGCGCCACCAGGCCAGCCGATAGTGTTGCCGCTGGAGCAAGGCGTGCAACCGCTCTCGCCCGCCCTGGGACGATGGATTAAACGCTGCGAGCGGGTTCTCGGTTAATGATGCATTCGCCGCGATTGGTAGCACATGATCAAAATACCGCATGACAAAGCAGCCTCGCTCGGAATCGTACGCAAGGATGATTTCTCCTGCATCGAGAACCTCACAGAGCCGCCGCCCGAGGATTGGCAATAGTATTTTTCCTCGCAAATTAGCTCTCGGCGAATTCCAATCGATATCAAAATATTTAGCGTACCGGCTCTCACAGCCTTTGGCCAAAACGTCCATCCACCAAGCATTTTCGTTATCGGCGGCCATGTGATTGGGAACGATATCGACGATGATGCCCAGCTCGTATCGGCGAAGCTCTTTGACGAGGGAAATGAACTCGTCTTCTCCGCCTAGAACCGGACTAATTTGGGTGGGATCGACGACATCATAGCCATGCATCGATCCGCGTCGTGCCGTCATAATTGGAGATGCGTAAACGTGACTTATTCCCAATGATGCTAGATAGGAGACCAGGGACCGCGCATCGCTAAAAGTGAAATCGCGGTTGAATTGCAAACGCATTGTGGCGCGAGGCGGGTTCATCGCGCGCCTCGATTGGCCAAGCTCGCAATCCGATACCGCACACTGGTCTCGTCGAGCATGCTCGCGGCTTCGGGATCGTAGCGATGGCGCCAGTTGGGATATTCAACGATGGTTCCGGGCATGTTTGGCTGTCGTTCGACGCCGAGCGCGTCTTCGAGCGGCAGCAATGCGAGCTGGGCCGGCGTCTTGGCGACAAAGCGCACAGCTGCATCGACGACTGGCGAGGTTTCGGTTGCCGTAGGTGCCTCACCCCCGGCTACTTTGGCTGACTTGAACGCTATCCAGAGCGCCTCACGCTCGGAACTTCGGACCATTCGCTCGGCCTGAGCATCGCGGATCAAGCCGCCGCTCGCCCGCGCATCGAGATCGGTGCCACGCCACCAGCCCGCCACTGTGGGAAGATCGTGGGTTGACGTCATGGCAACCGCAAGGCTCGGCCAGTCATGGGGTGGCACAAAGCCTTTCCCATTACGGGCGAACCACAGCACGCTCATACCGTAGATGCCTGCTCGCGCGAGGCGTTCGCGGAAACCGGCCGGCACTGTTCCGAGATCTTCTCCGATGACGATCGCGCGATGCCGGTGGGATTCCAGTGCCGTTAATCGAAACAGATCGCTGACCGGATACGCTATATACGCACCCGCGGCGGCCGTGGCGCCCTGCGGAATGACCCACAGCCGCATGAATCCCATAGCGTGGTCGACACGTAAACCACCAGCATGGCGCATACACGCACGCAGGGTAGCAATGAATGGTTCATAGCCTTGCGTTTGCAGTGCGCGGGGGGAAAGCGTAGTCAAACCCCAATTTTGACCATTCGCGTTGAACAAATCGGGTGGTGCCCCGATTTGCAAGCCACTGAGCACGTGGTCCTTGTGGGCCCAGGCGTAACTGCCTGCGGCGCTCATCCCAACCGCGAGGTCCGCGATCAGACCAATCGTCATTCCTGCAGTCCTTGCCCTTTGCTGCGCGCTGGCGAAGGAGCTGTCAGCGAGCCACTGCAAAAAACAATGGAACAAGATCTCGCGTCGGTTTTGTGCGGTAAACTCTCCGACGGCTGCACTGCGTGGATCGCGCCAAATTGCCGGCCACTGGTTCCAGTTCAGCTGCTGCGGATCGGCGTTGAGCCTGGCTTGATGTAACGCTTCAAACAACGCATGCTCCTGAAGGGCTGCGCCGCCGTCGCTACAAAACGTGGCGAAATCTGCTGCAAGACCGATCGTCGGATTTGCGGCGAGATCAGTAGCGGCAAAGTCTTCGAACAGACGGCGGAGAACCGCCATCTTTGCTCGCGTCGATGCTCCCCAATCGACAATGGGTGAGCTTTCCAGCTCGCGTATTGGCAGATCCAGACCGGCCGTAGTCCGCGCCCGGGCCACGCGTTCGTTGCCCAAAACCGACGCTGCATCGGCATGGAGAGGATTGTAGAACAGTCGGTTCGACGGCGAATATGGACTGAACTGGCCCGACTCCGCGGCGAACAGGGCGTGGACAGGACTCAGCGCAAGGGATTCGAGCCCGCGAGCGGCCGCTGCTTGCGCCAGAGCAGCGACACCCGACATGTCGCCGATGCCGCAATCACCGGCATGACGCAGCCCATAAATTTGTGCTGCCACACCCGCGAGCCGTTCACGGTTCGCGATATCGGCAATGCCAATGCATCGCGCCGGCGCAACCGCCAACGTTGTGCGGGCCTGACCTATATCCAAGGTGTGGTAACCAATAGCCTTGACGCCTTGCAAACGGATGCCCCGTGAGGTCTGACGCACGAGAACATCCGTTGCCGCCCCGTCGTCACGAATAAGGCGTGCACGAGGGGGAGCATCTGGCATTCGCCAGGGCAAATCGATCACTCGTCCCAAAGTCGCCGTGACCAAAGGCGGGATCGTCGCATTGTCCAATGCGCGTCGACTGTGCCTGATGTCGTCCGGCGTCTGGCAAGGCAGTTGAAGGGCGGCGAGAATGTGCCGTATCGTATCCAACGAAACGCGATGGCGTTTGCCGAACCGATCAGTCCACTGCACGGCGACCCCCGCGCGACGCGCAAGTTCACGAACGGATGAATCGTTCATCTCGTTTTCAGGAATACGACGGTGCAATAGGGCTGAAGCGTACCGTTTTGTGCCGATTGACCAGCCTCGGTCGAATTCGCAAACAGCAATCTGCCGTTTAGCTGCGTGACTGGTGCCGCTGATGTGCCGAGATTGGTACCGATCATAAGCGATGAGCGATCACCCATCTGCCATCGGGCAAGTACTGCTGCGGGCCCGATGGCGTGCGCGTCCAGCGCTTGGATATCGTGCAGCCGGGGAACGATCTCCGTCTGACGTATGGCGAGCAGTTCTTTGTAAAGCGCCTCACGCCTGCTGCCTAATGACGCGTCTGAGCCGGGCTTTGAGCGTTCAAATGTGTCAGGATTATTGGGATCTGGAATTCTTGCTAGATAATCTCGATCGTGACGCTGCGAAAAGCTGGCAAATTCACGACGTCTGCCTTCGCGCACAGCCTTGGCCAGATCCGGATTGTGATCGGTAAAGAATAAAAATGGTGTGCGGCTGGCCCGCTCCTCGCCCATGAAGATAAGGGGGATTTGCGGGCAAAGAAGCTGCAATGCTATGGCGGCTTCAAGCGCTCTAGGATCGACAAGAACGGTCAAGCGCTCGCCAAAGGCGCGATTCCCGATCTGGTCGTGGTTTTGTAAAAACAGAACGAACGCGGTAGGTGGCAGTTCTGCACTGCGCGTGCCGCGCGCTTTGCCACCGCGATAGGGCGATGGCTCGCCCTGATAAATAAATCCATCCTTAAGGCAACGGGCGAGACGCGCAGCCGGGTCATCACTATAATCCTGGTAGTATCCGTCGCGTTCACCGGTCAGCAACAGATGCAGAACGTGGTGACCATCATCATTCCATTGTGCGTCAAAGGCGCCGGCTAAATATTTGGCGGCATTGTTGTCGTTTTCCAGCACCAAATGGACCTGTCGGTCCGGTCCAACGACTCTCCGGACCTCCGCGGCCATTTCGTCCAACCAGTCTTGTTCCTGTATTTGATTGACCGCATCGAACCGTATTCCATCGAAGCGATACTCGAGCAGCCAGTACAGCACGTTTTCGATAAAGAAACGTCGGACTTCATTGCGACGAAAATCAATCGCCGGCCCCCACGGCGTCGACAGGTCTGTCCGAAACATTTCGGGTGCGTATAGATGCAGATAATTTCCGTCTGGCCCAAAATGGTTGTAGACGACATCCAAGAAAATCATCAGGTGGTGATCGTGCGCAGCATCGATCAGGCTCTTCAATTCGTCAGGCGAGCCATAACTGCATTCCGGCGCAAAAGGCAAAACGCCATCATAGCCCCAATTTCTCGAGCCCGGAAATTCTGCGATGGGCATCAACTCGATTGCGGTGATTCCAAGCTTTGCCAAGCGGCACAATTCCCGGGCGACGCCAGTGAAGCCGCCAAGCAATCCGACATGAAGTTCATAAATAACTGCTTCCCGCCAGGGTCGGCCTCGCCAATTTCGGTTACGCCAGCGATACGAACGCGGATCAATAACGATGCTTGGGCCGTGAATATCACCCGACTGGGCTCGCGCTGCCGGATCCGGTACTTGCGTACCATCTGCCAAAACGCATCGGTAGCGGGTGCCGGCTCCACAATCCGCCTCGACAGCGAACCAACCTGTATCATCGCGCGCCATCGCTAATGATGGCCCGCCTTCTATCGCGACGGAAAGCGAGCTTTCCGTCGGCGCCCAAATTCGAAACTGTGTTCGATTAGCGGCAATGAGATTTGCCCCAAACGGCAGATGCCAGTGCGAAGCATTCATTGCGAGCGAGGTTCGAGCTTAGCGTACACCAGCACCGCACTACGCGAGTCCACCTCGACCTTTGAGTCTTTTAAGTCAAATGCTTTGGCATGGGGGTGCGCCGTGTCGACGAGCACGCAGGCTGGCAGAGCCGGCTGGGGTAATTGGAATACACGCTTCTCGCCGGTTGGGTTGAGGAGAAGCGTCAACAGCGACACGCTTCGATCGGCATTCCGGGTCGCACGGCGCAGGCAAAGGAGCCGGTGTTCGGGATTTTTCCAGGATGCCTCAGGAATGTTCTCACCATCGTCGTTGAACCAGGCGATATCGAAGATACCGGGTGCGGGTTCGCGCTGACCGTGCAAAAAATGACGTGACCGCAATCCGGTATGTTCCTGGCGTACGGCTATAAGTTTCGACACGAAGTCTCGCATTTCACGGCCCGCCGCAGATTCGGCCATCGCCCAGTCCATCCACGATATCTCATTATCTTGGCAATAAGCGTTATTGTTTCCCCGCTGGGTGCGACCGAATTCGTCCCCAGCAAGAAGCATCGGCGTGCCATCCGCAAACATCACCGTTGCGAGCATCGCGCGCCTGACCCGAGCTCGGATATCAGTGATCTTTTCGTCCGAGGTTGCACCTTCTACCCCCCAATTCGCGGAATAGTTCTCGACAGCGCCGTCGTTATTAGCCTCGGCGTTGGTCTCATTATGCCGCTGCGTGAAACTCACTACATCGGCAAGCGTAAAGCCGTCGTGTGAAGCGACATAGTTGATCGAAGCCCAAGGCCGGCGCGCATAACGGTCGAACAGATCCCCGGAGCCGGCAAGTCGTGCCGCGAGTTCAGGGCGCTCGCCGGGATCGCCACGCCAGAAACGTCGCGTGCTGTCGCGAAAGCGATCATTCCATTCAGCAAATCCCGGTGGGTGATGGCCTAGTTGGTAGCCGCCCGGACCAAGATCCCATGGCTCCGAGATCAATTTGACTCGCGTCAGTACCGGATCCTGTTGCAGTGCATCGAAAAAGCCACTGCCGGGGTCGAAACCGTGGGCTTCTCGTCCCAGCGTGACGCCTAAATCGAAGCGAAAGCCATCGATATGAAACGAAGTTACCCAATAACGCAGCGAATCCATCACCATCTGCAGGACACGCGGATGCGATAAATTCATTGTGTTGCCAGTGCCCGTGTCATTGACGCAGTGGCGCCGATTGTCCTGCACCAGCCGGTAATAACTGGCGTTGTCGAGGCCGCGAAAGGAAATCGTAGGTCCGAGCTCACTGCCCTCGGCGGTGTGGTTATAAACCACATCGAGGATGACTTCGATTCCGGCGGCGTGTAGCCGACGCACAGCGACACGCATTTCGTTACGAGATCCGTTGGAAAGGTACGCTGGTTCGACGCTAAAAAAGCTGAGTGAATTATAACCCCAATAATTCTTCAAACCGTGCGCGATCAGGTGACGGTCTTGAACGAAGGCGTGGATCGGTAACAACTCAACCGCGGTGATGCCCAGGGATTGCAGGTGTTTAATCACCTTTGGATTGACCAAGGCCGCGAAGGTCCCGCGTTCATTGGGACGGATGTCGTCACGAAGCATGGTCATGCCGCGAAGATGCGCCTCATAAATGACCGTACGCGACCATGGAATATTGGGCGGTCGATCATCGCCCCAGTCGAAGACATCATCACTCACGATCGCCTTCGGCATGCTCGGCGCACTATCGCGCCGATCGAATGAGAGATCTGACCGAGGGGAATCGACCCGATAACCAAACAGGGCATCGGTCCAGCGCAACTTTCCAATTAAGCGCCGAGCATACGGATCGAGCAAAAGCTTGTACGGATTAAAGCGATGACCCTCCTGTGGACGATACGGACCGTAGGCGCGGTAGCCGTAAATCAAACCCGTGCCCGCATTGGGCAAATAGCCGTGCCAGACTTCGTCGGTACATTCCGGCAAGTCGACACGTGCGATTTCGCGGCGCCCGCCGGGGTCAAACAGACAAAGTTCGATCCGCTCGGCATGAGCCGAAAAAACCGCAAAATTTATTCCCAAACCGTCCCAGGTAGCGCCCAGCGGATAGGGTGATCCACGCTCAAGTTGGACAGAGTTTGGTAACATCGACAATCAATGGTGGCGAAGATAAATCGTTGCGAGCGGCGGCAAAATGATTTCAACCGAATAAGGCTGACCATGCGCAGCAAACTGTTGGGTCAGCACCTGGCCGTGGTTTCCGAGGTTCGAGCCGCCATAGAACTCCGAATCGCTGTTGAAAATTTCGCGCCAGGCGCCGTCCAACGGCACCCCGATGCGATAGCCGTACCGCGGGACCGGCGTCATGTTGGAGACCACCAGGATCGGAGGATTGTTAGCGGCATAGCGCACAAACGAAAATACCGAATTGGTGCGATCGTCGCCGACTGTCCATTGGAAACCGTTTGGCTCGCAATCGCGCTGATGCAGCGCCGGTTCGGAAGCATAGAGTCTGTTGAGATCGCGAACTAGCCGCTGAATACCAGCATGTGTGGAATCTTGCAGTGACGGCCAGTCAAGCTCGCGGTCGTGATTCCACTCGCGTTCCTGCGCAATTTCGCCGCCCATGAACAGCAGTTTTTTGCCCGGATGTCCCCACATGAATCCGAAATAGGCACGCAGATTGGCAAAGCGCTGCCAACGGTCACCGGGCATCTTAGCGATCAGCGATCGTTTTCCATAGACTACTTCATCATGCGAGAGCGGCAAAATAAAGTTTTCGCTAAACGCATAAAGCAAACCGAACGTCATATCATGATGGTGGTACTGGCGATGAACGGGATCCTTAGAGATGTAATTTAATGTGTCATGCATCCATCCCATATTCCATTTATAAGAAAATCCAAGCCCGCCGCTCGAAATCGGTCGGCTTACTCCGGGCCAGGCCGTCGACTCTTCGGCCACCATGATTGCGCCGGGACAGCGCTCGGCGACCACCGCATTGAGATGACGCAAAAAGCCAATTGCCTCCAAATTTTCGCGGCCGCCGTAGACGTTGGGGAGCCACTCGCCTTCTTTGCGGCTGTAGTCGCGGTATAGCATCGAGGCCACAGCATCGACGCGAAGGCCGTCGACATGAAAGTGCTGCAACCAATAAAGCGCGCTGGCAATCAAGAAACCCTGCACTTCGCGCCGACCGAAATTGTAAATCAAAGTATTCCAATCGAGATGAAAACCCTCGCGTGGATCGAGATGTTCGTACAGCGCTGTACCATCGAACCGCGCCAAGCCGTGCGGGTCGGTCGGAAAATGCGCCGGCACCCAGTCGAGAATGATGCCGATATTGGCGCAATGCAGCGCGTCGACAAAGCGCTGCAAACCGGCCGGCGGCCCAAACCGTGCGGTCGGTGCGAACAAACCGAGCGGTTGGTAACCCCACGAGCCGCCGAACGGATGTTCGGTGATCGGCAGCAGTTCGACATGGGAGAATCCCATGTCGACTAAATAAGGCAGCAACCGCTCGGTCGCGAAGTCCCACAGCGCAACCGATTGATCACGTTGATCGGGTTTGAGCCAGGAATCGAGGTGCACCTCATAGATCGTGATCGGCGCATGGACCGCCTGGCGCACGGCCCGATCCGCCATCCATCGGTTATCGCGCCAAGACCAATCATCCAGTTGCGGAACGACAGAGGCGGTTTGCGGCGGCATCTCTGTCTGCCGCCCGACGGGATCGGCCTTCCACGGAACGGTAGTGCCGTCAGGGCCGACGATGTCAAACTTATATTTTGAACCAGGCGCGACCCGCGGCACAAACAATTCCCAAATCCCGGCGCCATAGCGCACCCGCATCGGGTGGCGACGACGATCCCAGGAATTGAAATCACCAACAACCGCGACGCGCTTTGCGTTTGGCGCCCAAACCGCGAAGCGCACCCCAGGTATACCATCGACAGTCATAACCTGCGCGCCGAGACAATGCGCCAGTTCGAAATGGCGACCCTCATTGAACAGGTGAAGATCGATGTCGCCTAAGAGTAAACCGAAGGAATAGGGATCCTCGGTCTCCTGGACGGCGTCCGGCCAGAAGATGCGCAACCGATATAGACCGCGATCCTGTATCAGGCTTTCAAATAGCCCGTATTCGGTGTGCGACTCGAGCGGCGCCAAAACGGCACCATCGGAGCGACGCAAGACTTCTACCTTTGCGGCCCCAGGCAATAAGGCGCGAATCACGCGGCCGTCCGGCATATCGTGTGGTCCAAGCACGGCGAATGGATTGTAATGAGTCGCATGCGCAAGCGCCCGGGCCGATTCCGCGTCGAGCTGCCAGGAATACCTCAGTCGCACGTCAGCCATCGTGGTCTCAATCCACCTTTATCAGGCGTGGGCTTTATCAAGAATGCGCTCGGTCAACTGCAATAATCCGGCTAGCGGTACGCCAATCCAGGTCGGCCGATTGGCTGCCTCGTAGTGGATCTCGTAGGCGGCCTTTTCGATCAGGAAGAGTTCGAGCAAAGCCCGCTCTTGGGCACCAGCTATGACACCGCGGGCGGCCCAATACTCTTTGAGGAACGCGCGCGTCGCCCGCGCCCGAAACTCTGCAATAAGACGATTGCGCTGGTTCTCATCAACCGGCGCGGCACCGACTCCTTTGCCCTCTATGAGGGCGGCACCGGCATAATCAATCGAGCGAATGAGCCCGGCCACGTCGCGCAGTGGGCTGGTCTTGGCACGGCGTTCTTTGATTGATGTCGCCGGTTCGCCTTCGAAATCGATGATGAACACATCGCCGCTCGCCACCAATACCTGGCCAAGGTGAAAGTCACCGTGGATCCGAGTCGTCAGACTTCCTACACCGGATCTTGCATGCGTATTAATTGCGCGGCAAATTTGCGCGCGCCAGTTCAAAAGTTTCGTTGCCCGATCACGATCAGGATCGTTAGCCCAATCGCGTATTTGTTCAATGGCGGCAAACGCCTTGTCGAGGCGCTGTTCGGTCTTTTGCGCCCAACCGGCAGCAGCCTTGTCATCGGCGCGCCCCGGGGCAAAGGCTTCATTCGATGTTTCGCGCCCGAGCGCCGCGTGCATCTCGCCCAGCCGCCGTCCGATCGCTCCGGAAATCGCCTCGCAGTCGCTCAACTCAAATTCTGAACTGGTCGGCGCTAGGTTATCCAAAGCGCGGGTCAAATGATCGAGAGTCCATGACCAGGCATCGCCCTGATTGCGTACAAATCCCACGGCGACGGCCAGCGTGCGCGAGTGTCCCTCACTACAGACCTGCACGATATCGCCAAGTAACGGCGGCGCATGAGTAAAGCCGGCTGCCGTCAGATATCGGCTCATTTCAGCTTCGGGGTGTTCGCCTTCCGCGATGCGACGGAATAACTTCAGCATCACGCTGTCGCCGATCGTCAATGAGCTGTTGGATTGTTCTGCAGTCAGCCAGTTCACTTGTGCATTTGGATCGGCGCCGGCACGGAGCAATTCTTTGCCGGTTTCGGTCGGCCGAAATCGCACCGTGCCCTCCGAATTATCAAATTCGCGGCTGTGCACGAGCGCATCGGCAACGCGATGCGCAAAGTTCGGCAAGGCAAAGCCATCGGTCAGCAGGCCAACCCGCCGGCCCCGCCGCACGCGCGCCAGCGCAAGACGAATGGGCAGGGCAAGAGTGGATTCCTCTCCCCATAATATTCCGAGCGGAAGCAGCCACCGCGTTGCGGCGCCGTTAGCCTTCACTTCGATTTCTGTCAATAAAATCTCGTGATCGCTGTCCCCGATATCGGTTGAGGTGGCGATCCGGGCCGCCTTGATCGTTTGATCTTTGAGCCCAAACCAGCGGCGTTTGCCGATGTATTGTGGTAACGCCTCATGCTCGAGCTGGGTGTGAGCCGGGCCGGCGAGCGCTTTGACCAAACTTTCGCGCATTACTACGGTCACAAACTCCGGAAGCGGCTCCGGTGCTGGCGTATGCCAGGTTGGCCAGTCACGTTGCGGCGCCAGCGCAAACCAGTAGAAACCGTACGGCGGCAAGGTGAGGAGATAGGTGAGTTCTCCGAGCGGTGGAAACGGCGTGCCAGCGTTGAGCTCGACCGGTACACGGCCGGAAAATTGCGATAATTCGAGCTCAACCGCCTGCGGACTATGGGCGAGATTTGCGACACACAACAACACGTCATCCTGATATTCACGTAGGTAAGCCAGGATTTTCCTATTCTTCGGATAAAGCAGCGTAGCTGTGCCGCGGCCAAAGGCGGCGTGCCGTCGGCGCACAGCCAGCATGCGTCGCATCCAGTTGAGAATGGAGTGTGGATCACGGCTTTGCGCTTCCACATTCACTGCATCATAGCCGTAGACCGGGTCCATGATCGGCGGCAACACCAAGGCCGCGGGATCGGCGCGCGAGAACCCGCCGTTGCGATCTGGCGACCATTGCATCGGTGTACGCACACCATTGCGGTCGCCGAGATGGATGTTGTCGCCCATGCCGATTTCATCGCCGTAATAGATCACGGGAGTGCCCGGCATGGACAGCAACAGGCTGTTCATCAACTCGACGCGGCGGCGGTCGCGCTCGAGCAGCGGTGCAAGGCGGCGCCGGATGCCAAGATTAAGTCGCGCGCGGCGGTCGGAGGCGTAAGTCTGCCACAAATAATCGCGCTCGCTGTCAGTCACCATTTCTAACGTCAGTTCATCGTGGTTGCGCAGGAACACCGCCCATTGGCAGGTCTCCGGGATCGGCGGCGTCTGGCGCATTATGTCACTGATTGGAAATCGGTCCTCGCGAGCGATCGCCATGTACATGCGGGGCATCAGCGGGAAATGGAATGCCATGTGGCACTCATCGCCGTCGCCAAAATAATCTTTAGTGTCTTCAGGCCATTGATTAACTTCAGCGAGCAGCATTCGGCCTGGAAAAGCATGATCGACCTCAGCACGAAACCTTTTGAGAATGGCATGAGTTTCCGGAAGATTCTCATTGGTCGTACCTTCGCGTTCGACGAGATACGGCACCGCGTCGAGCCGTAGACCGTCGACGCCCAACTGCAGCCAAAATCGCATCACGCTCATTACCGACTTGAGCACCTGCGGATTATCGAAATTGAGGTCAGGCTGATGCGAATAGAAGCGGTGCCAATAATACGCGCCCACCTCTTGGTCCCACGTCCAGTTCGAGCGCTCGCTATCGACGAATATGATACGCGTACCGGCGTATTTTTGGTCGTTCTCCGACCAGACATAATAGTTGCGCCATGGCGATCCGGCCTTGGCGCGGCGCGCCCGCTGAAACCATGGATGCTGATCAGAAGTATGATTGACTACAAGTTCAGTAATGACGCGAATTCCGCGCGCGTGGGCTTGCCGAACGAAGTGACGAAAGTCGGCGAGCGTCCCGTAATCGGGATGAACGTTGCGATAGCCGCTGATATCGTATCCATCGTCCAATAGCGGCGAGGGATAGAATGGCAGTAACCAGATGGTGTTGACGCCAAGCTCGGCGATGTAATCGAGCTTTGAGATTAGGCCAGGTAAATCGCCAATCCCGTCGTTATTGCCGTCGTAGAATGATTTGACATGCAGCTGATAAATGATCGCATCCTTGTACCACAGCGTATCGGACGCAATTGCTATTGAGGGTTTCACCTGGGCTTCCATATCAGCCCCCCAGACCTGGCATGATGCGCCAAATAGCGAAGGGAAGCTCTGCCGGATCCAGCCGTAACCGTTGCAATTTGCCATGCCAAGTGAACTGCATGTCGCGCATCAGGTCGCTGACCTTCATCATCGCGTGATCGGGCCGCTGCCATTCCCACAACGGCACTTCGATGGTCACATCGTGGGCATGAAATGGATCAAGGTTGACGGCAACCAGGATCATCTCCACTTGGTTCGGCAATCTCTTGCCATACAACAGCACTCGATCGTCGTGCGCCGGGTAAAACCTAAGCCCGAGATGGGTCTGCAGCGCCGGATGAGCGCGTCGTATGCGGTTTAACTTAGCGATCTCAGCGACAATGTTTCCCGGTGCGTCGTAATGCCGGAGCCGGATCTGGTACTTTTCGGAATCGATGTATTCTTCGCGTCCGGGCAGTGCAGCGGCTTCACATAGCTCAAAGCCGGAATACATGCCCCATAATCCAGACAACGTGGCCGCGAGCGCGGCGCGAATAAGAAATCCCGGTCGTCCCGAGGTCTGTAAAAAATATGGATTAATATCTGGCGTGTTGACGAACAAATGTGGCCGAAAGTAATCGCTCACCGCAGCGGTGGTCAGCTCAGAAAAATAGTCGGCCAGCTCCTGCTTGCTGTTGCGCCAAGTAAAATAGGTGTAGGACTGTGAAAA
>Ga0187815_10000599_pt1 | contig 17236 bp, 16 predicted proteins | sample NC_S_5_FD_132962 | JGI IMG/M metagenome (GOLD analysis project Ga0187815, IMG submission 132962) | Wetland sediment microbial communities from Neuse River Estuary, North Carolina, USA - ASW-S_5 | ecosystem: Environmental > Aquatic > Freshwater > Wetlands > Sediment | place: USA: North Carolina...
GACGCCGAGGACGACCTGGACCCCGGCGTAATAGACGGTGGCGAAATCGAGGTCGTATACGTTCACCGCGAGGACGGTCGTCAGGCCGATGTTGGAAGTGCACGCGGCGTTGGCCACGGGGATCGTCTTCGCGTGAGTGACCGGGTTCGTCCAGTTGTAGCTCGTCACGCCCGCCGACGGGGTGAGAGCGTACGGAACGCCGCTCACGTTCATCTGGGTCATGAAGAACCGCTGCCAGGCGCACGGGTACTGCGTGCCGATCTCGTACGAGACCGTGAACGGCTTGCTCGACGCCTCGGTCGAGGAGAGGACCTGAGAGTACCGCAGGTGACTGAACACCTGCTCGGAGCCCTGGCCGATCACGGTCGATGCGTTGCCGTAGAGCTGTAGGAAGCTCGTGGTGAAGGTGGTGTTGCCTGCGACCGTCGTGATGTTGAACGGCGGAGGGGACGCCATAATCTGGGCGAGCCCTCCCTGGCTCTGGATCACCCCGTCGTCCTCGAAATAGAACGTCTGCGGGTTGAAGTATCGGTTGGGGAGCACCATCTCGACCACGCCCGATGGCACTTTCTGGTAGTAGGGTCCAGAGCCCCCCGGACCGGTCGAAAGGCTCACGTTCTGGAACACGCAGTAGGCGGGGTTCACGGGCTGCCCGTAGTTGGCGGCGTTCGCGCCCGAGACCCCCGTCGTGTAGAACCCGCCCGGGCACGTGGTCGGGAGGAAGACGAGCGTCCCTTGCGTCGGCTGGGCGATCAACGGGACCCCCTGGGAGCTGACGGTAAAGGGGGTGCCGTACGACTGGGGAGCGCCGAGAACGTACTGTTGGTCGATGTTCGACTTGAACTGAAAGAACGAGGTGGCCGCCTGGCTAGTGAACTGCGATTCGTTGTCGGTCATCCAGAGCGGGACATATTGTGTCAAGAAGATGCCGAAGAGGGCGAAGAACACGAGGAGGGCAAGCAACGTGCCCACCACGGCGACGACGCCGCGACGGCTATCCCGCAGCCGCCGGGCCCGGCGAAATCGACGGCGTGCGCTCGGAACGTTCGCTCCCCCCATCCGATGGACCGACGCGAGGGTCTACAACCCCGCGCACCGAGAATTAGGTCCGATTCGGGTATAAATACATGCGCGGACGCGTGCGGCGGTAACGTCGAACCTTTAGACCGCCGGCACTTCCGGAGGAGCACCGATGCCTCTCCGCGAGATCTCGCTGAGCCTGCCGAATCGACCGGGGGCGCTCGCGGGCGTCGCGCGAGTCCTCGCGAAGGAGCGCATCAATCTGGCGGCGATCAGCGTCGATTCGGCGTCGGGAAAGGGTCGGGTGCGGCTCATCGTCAACGACCCGGACCGGGCGACCGCCCTCCTCTCGCGCGCGGGCTACGAGGTCGAGGTCCGAGAGATGCTGGCCATCCGTCTTGAAGACCGTGCGGGCCGCTTTCTGCGCGTCCTCGACGTGCTCGCCCGGGAGAAGGTGAACATTCAATCCGTGGCGATCCTCGTCGCGCGCGAGGGCAATCAACCGCTGGTGGCGCTGTCGGCGAACGACCTCCCCCGCGCGCGCAAGATCCTCCAGAAGGCCGGCTTTGCGAGCCCGGTCGCGGAGCGAATCGTGTCGAACGAGGAGCTCCTCGCATCGGCCCCCTCGATCCCTTCGGAATCGGTCGGATTCCTGCTCTGAGCGTGGAGAGTCCGCCCCGCCACACAAAGCGTATGAGGCACCCGACTTCCGGGGAGAACGCGCGGTTGTGGTCTAGTGGTTAGGACGGTAGCTTCCCAAGCTACCTACTCGGGTTCGAATCCCGACAACCGCACTCCGGGGGAGGTTCGAAGGTGTCCCGTGCCACCACTGGGGACGCGGAACTCCCCAACTCCCCTCTCCCATCCCACTAGATGGTATGCCTTAGGAGGGAATGCACATCCGGTAGGTTGTGAGCGGAATCCGGTTCGCCTATCCGCTCTCGGAGGGCATAGGAACGGGCTCGCGGGCGACGCCGTACGCGACCGTCCTTGGCCCTACGGCTGAAGACCGGAGCAGCGGCTTCAGGCTAGCCTCAGGCGCGATTCCCATCGCCACGGCGACGACGCCCAGGAGGACGAACTGGAACGCCCAGCGCAAGGAAATCCCGACGGGGCCGATAGCCGGTGGGACGATGGCTCCCCAACTCGCGGGGAGGCTCAGGAAACCCAGCACCTCGTTGCCCAAAGCCACCGCACCCGCCCGGCTCATGGATGCCGGCATCCACGTCAGGAGCGCAAGTCCGGCAGTGATCAGTATGCCCCGAATCGCGAGACGGGAAGGTGCCCCCGGAAGCTTCTCCCAGAAGGCAAGGGTTCCCGCGGGAAATAAGGCAACGAGGACCGCCAGTATGCCCGGTACCTGATGCAGGACAACCCACCCGAACCACGCCGACGCGCTCGCTCTCCCCGGCGGCGTCGTGAACCAGCCCACGAACATCGAGAGCGACCACGTGAGGCCGGCTGCCACGAGCGCGACCCTCAGAACCGCGCTCCCCGCCCCCCTCCAGCCGAGCTGACGCGGCATCGCGTTCCCGGGACGAACTTTGGGTAGTCCCAAGGGCGGACTGCCGAGCAGGAAGCCGTAGACGCTCAGGAGCTGCTCCTGTGCGATGAGAGCGACGTAGATGACGACGACCTGGAAGACACCGAGGTACCAGGCATTCGCGAGCACCGCGGCCGTGCTGGTACCGGTCGATTGGGCGGCAAGGGCAATCCCAGCCGTCGCGGCGGCGGTGGTCGAACAACATGCGCCCAACGTGACGAGCGCGATCATGGCGGGAGTTAGTCCGGCCACCGATCCCACGGCCGTCGGCCCGAGGAGCCCTGCGTTGCGGTTCCGAATCAGGCGGGCCCCCAGGAGCACGGCCAACGACATCCCGAGACCGACGCCGGCGGCGCTCAAGGTCATCAGGATTCCCGAGACGAGGGGCAGGACGACCTGGAAGGACGGGCCACCCGCCAGAATCGCAGGGTACGTCCACGATGCACCGGGGCCGGACGGATAGATGTAGAAGAACCAGCCCGTCCGCAGAGTGTGCGCCGGAAAGTACAACATTCCACCGACCACCATAGCGCCGAGAGCGTAGCCGAAGCCGATCAGTCCGACCAGGATGCGGACGCGAAGGCCCGAAACGAGCGATCGAGTGCCATGCAGGGTCAGGAGCGACCAGACCGGGAGCGGCTTGCGAGGGGATGGCATCGGGTGACCGAGCGAGTCAGCTCTCGCTTGATATGGCCACGGTAAGGACCTTGCCAGAGGTCTCGGTGAGCGATCGCTCCCTCTCAGCGGTCGCCCGTAGCCGGAATCTCGAGGGAGGGAGGCGAGGGCCGATGGACCGAACGGCTCGGCCCTTCCGTTCGGTGAGTCCTTCAGGGTCGGTAGTCTGGGCCGGAGGTCGCGAGAGACTCGTGCGAATCGAAGGATAAGGACCCGTAAAGCGACGTGGAAGCGGCACAAGGACCATAGAAGTTCAGGGGTCTGCCTATGCAGCAGATTCTGAAGTGCACTGGAGACCCCCGACGCGGCCCACGACGGGCCTCCGGCCGGGGCGAGGGGGGTTGTCGCTAGCTCACTGGCCGGGCTTAGTCGACAATTACACTAGAGATAAGAAACCGCCCACGGTCCAACCCTCGATGGCCGGGGAAGGGAGCACACCGCCGGAGGAGGGCCAGGTCAAGTATCGGGAGATGAGCCGGGAGAGCGGCTCGCACCCGACGCCCGCTCGCGCCCCTCAGAGGAGCTTCCTCCCGTACGTCGTGCTGGTCGTCGTCACGTTCCTCGTCACATGGTTCGTGTTCGCGACCATAACCGGGTACCCTGTGGGTCTGGGTCCCTCTCCGACCGGGAAGTCGTCATCGGGTACCCCGGTGACCGGCGTCGTGTTGACGATCAACAATCCGTTCGACACCGCCATGAACGCCAGCACCGACCAGTTCGCCCCGGCCAACTTCAGCGTGCCAGCGAACACCCTCCTGGAATTCACCCTCTTCAATTATGATACAGGGCAGAATCCGGTCACCCCGCTCGAGGCGACCGTCAGTGGGACGGTCGGGAACTGCATCTACCTGAACTCGACCCCTACGTCGCTCGGGCCATGCGTGCATTCCGTGGATGCCGGATTCGTCACTCACACCTTCTCCTTCGAGAGTGGCGCGTACGCCGGGTTCAACGTACCGCTCCCCTCCGCGGTCGACTCGTCCGAGGGGGGCATCGGGGCGAGCGTGACCTTCTTTGCGTACTTCAACCAGACCGGTACGTTCACCTGGAACTGCCTTGCTCCGTGCGACCCCTATTCCATGGCGACCAGCGGTTTCATGACCGGAACCATGACCGTCGTCGCACCGTGAGCCATGGCGACCCGGCCGGAGCACCGGGTGCCCACTCGCACGGCCCGGCTCGTCCCGGCCTTCGCGCTCATCCTCGGCGCCCTGGCGCTCCTCGGGATCGCGTCCGCCGTCTCGCTTTCTCCCGTAACGGGCGTGTCGGACCATGGAACCATCGTCGCGCTGCCCTCGGACCAGAACGGCTCGAGCAACGGCGATCCACCCGGATCCGCCGACGCGCTCTGCCCCTCCGGGGGACCGACGATCCTTTGGGTCGAATGGAACTGCGTGGCCGAACTGAACCTGACCGAGCTCGCGCTCTTCCTAACGAGTATCGGCATCGTGGCCTACGTCTTCAAAGACGCCGACCGGGCGGAACTGCCGGGAGAATCTGAGGAGGTCCCCATCACCGCGGAGGAGCTGGAGGCGTACCGAAGGGCGAGGAAGCTCGGGATACCGTATGAACCGCCGGAGCCACACACGGGGGATGAGAGGCGTTGACCGGGTTCGGGCACACGCCCTCCGAATCACTGGATTGCGCGCTGTGTCCGATGTCCTCGCCGATGTTCTATCGCCTCATGGACGCAAGCCCGACCCGGCTCCCACCGGGGATCGTTCGTCGAGTCGATGCCATCCCACCGCCCAGTCCGGAAGAGGTCGACGAGGCCAAGCGTAGCACGCTCAAGCTGGCCTTGATCGGAGGCGTGATCGCTCTCAGCGGGGCGGGGATCGCGAGCTTCCTTCGATTTGCGGTCCCCCCACCGGCGGGGGCCGCCACGTATCCTAAGGTTCAGCTCCTCTACGACGACGGGACCCCCGTCCTCGCGTCCAAGTACCGCTACGCCTCCTCCTCCACATCCCTGATCGTTTTCAATTATCCGTTGGACAACGAGCCCAACCTCTTGCTGAACCTCCCCTCGGCGGCTCCGGGAGGAGTCGGTCCGAACCAATCCCTGGTCGCCTACTCCGCGGTCTGTCAGCATCTCGGTTGCACTCCGCCGTTCATCTCGTACTATCCCCCCGGGGCCTGCGGTTCATTCAACGGGGGCGCGGCGTTCATCCACTGCGTCTGCCACGGCTCTTCGTACAATCCGGCCGTGGCCGCACCGGGTGGAGGAGCGTCGATCATCACCGGTCCCACTCAATCGGCGCTCCCGCAGGTCGTCCTCCAGTGGGACCAGACGACGGACGAAGTGTTCGCGGTGGGCGCGCTCGGCCCCGCCGTGAAGGGCCACACGAACACGCTCGTCGGAGGGAACGTCGTCTCCACTCCGCTACAGACCCAGGCTCCCCAGACACCGACCCAACAGTGCCCCGCGTAAGACGGAAGCTCAGATGGCAGAGAAGAACGACCGTTCCGCGGCCCGGGTCCCCCCGAAGCAGGGCACCTGGTCTTCGGTCTACAGCCGGTCGCTGAATTCGCTCTGGAATTTCCTGGAAAGCCGGACCCACATCTCCAAGTGGCCCTATCGGCCCCAGCCCGAGTTCAGCTTCAATCCGTCCTACTGGACGGGCGCGTTCGTCGCGGTCGCGTTCATCCTTCAGGTACTCACCGGGCTCTTGCTGCTCTTCTACTACGACCCATCCGTAACGGCCGCCACGACCGGCGGCCCGCCCCAGGCTTGGGCATCCACTCAATACATCATTCAGACCGCACCGTTCGGTTGGCTTCTCCTGAGCAGCCATCTCTACGGAGCGTACGCGGCCATCATGCTCGCGTTCCTCCACTTCTTCCGGGGATTCTACACCGGGGTTTACAAGAAACCCCGAGAAGTGTCATGGATGCTCGGGACGCTCCTCCTGGTGTGCATGTTGGGGATGGGGTTCACCGGTTACCTCCTCCCCTTCACTGCGCTCTCGGTGGGGGCCACGGACGTCGGGCTCGCGCTCGTCAACTCCGTCCCGGTCCTCGGCCCGATCATGTATCCCCTCATCCAGGGCAATGGGACCTACCAGGGTCTCCTGTCTCGGGTGTTCGCCCTGCACGTCGTGCTGATCCCCGTGGTCCTCCTGGCGCTCTTGTACGCCCACGTTACCTTGTTCGAGTCTCACGGGATCGGTCCCAGGGCCAGCAGTGACCCCCGCGCGAAGCGGGTCTTGACCGCGGCCGATGACCGCAAGCTCGGGAGCTGGTTTCCGAGGGTCTTCCTCTACACGCTCAAGTGGGGCCTCGTGTACGTCGGCGTTCTTCTCGCCCTTTCCTCCACGTTCCTGGTCGCTCTGCCGGCGGCCTTCGGCTCCCAGAATCAGGGCGGTGCTTCACCGGAACCGGATTGGTACTTCCTCTGGCTCTACAAGGTCGCGGATTTCCAGTTGGTCACTCCAACCATCGCGGTCCTTCTGGTCGGCCTCCTTGCGGCGTTCATCTTGTTCGTCCCGTGGATCGAGACGGTCGTCGGTCGCGTCATTCCCCGGTTGAGGAGCCTAAGGACGCATCCCCGGGACCGACCGTTCGCGCTGTTCACGGCCACCTACCTGCTATCGTTCTTCGCGCTGATGACCGTCTGGGGCGGGGTCATGCCGGGAACCACGATCCCGGTGCAGATGTACGTATCCTACTTGGGCGGTCTGGCTCTTTTGGAAGGTCTGGTCATCGCGTTCTTCTATCTGCGGTATCGTCGAACGTACCTCGCGCGCTTGGCTGGGGCGAAGGGCACCCCTCGGGTCACGGCACCCAAGGTCTCGGCCCTAGAGACCGCCAAGGCAGGGCGCGCTTCCTCGACCCCGCCGCGCCACCATGACTTCTGGGATGGCTCCACCGCGATGGTCGTGATGACCCTGGCCGGTCTCTTGATACCCCTAGGATTCATTCTGGACCAGCGGTCCTACGTGGGGGCCGGGAATGAACAAGCGTTCGGTGCGGCCACGGCGGTCATGGCGCTGGCCCTTGCGGGAATGGTCCACGTCGTGGAGCGAGCTCTGTTCCGGCGCCCTTCGGCACCTAGGGCCTAAGCCACTCCCCGGAGGCCCATTCTCCACGAATCTCGGAATCGGCCGGTTCCGCGGACTTCGGAGTCGGGGCGATGGACCCGCCATGAAGCCACCCTCGGATGGGCTCGTCTCGCGTGGCAGGATCGCCCCCCCCGCGGCCAGGCCTGCTTGATACCACTGCGAGAATCCAACCCTTCTCGGCCCGGTCGAAGGTTCGGTCAACCCGAAACCAGGAGCAGACCCCACATCCGGCCCGCCGCCATTTGGTTGTTGTCGCAGTTGGCCACGCAACCCCAGGTCGTCATTTCCGACTGGTTCATGGTCAGTTCGAAGGTGACGACGCACGGCACCGTGGGGCTCGGGGAGGGTGGGATAGGAACGGAGATGTTGTAGTCGGAGTCGAGCACCGTGAACGTGTGACTGATTCCGTTACTGGGCAGCGTGCGAACGATTTCCGTGCCCTGCCCGCAGTTCACGCTCTCGTTCCCCCCGACGGTTCCAACCACACGGTTGTCCCAGGGAACAAACAGCGGGCTTGCGGAAGGGTCGTAGTTGGTGATCGTCACGACCACGAGGGTGTGCGCGACGATCGAGATGAACGGAGTGGTGTAGTTCCCAATCTGGGTGGCGGGGTCGTAGGTAATGGTGAGATTGAGGTACGTCTTGAGCTGCGGTGTCGAGGTGGTGGTAGCGGAGTGGGTGGGCAGGATGACCCCGAAGGCGAACAGCAGTAGTACAGCGATCACCACGGCGGCGGCCCCCGCCCCGAGAGTGACCCACTTGAACCGTCTCGAGCGGTCCATGGAGGCTTCCTGAGAATGCGGGAGGGCTCGCCGGGAGATAGTTCGCGAGTCAACTAGTATTCACTCGTTCCAAAGCCCCGGGGTGGCGGAAACGCTACGGAAGTCGAGATGCCACCGCTCTTCTCGCAGACCCCTTCCAACCCTCTGGTTCCGGACCGCTCGGAGCCGGGTGGAGTGCCACTCCAGCCGCAGGCATCTGGCCTCGCCCGGGGGAGGGTTGCTCCCAAACCGGTCCATCATCACCGGTAACCATGATGCCGGTTCAGCCTCAGGTCCCGGCTGCCTGACTCGAACAGGCGACCTGAGGATCTCCACGGGGGCCGCCGGAGGTCCGGCAGTCTCGCCTACAGTCCCCCGCTCTACCACTGAGCTAAGCCGGGACGGCGCAGAGAGCGGGGCACGACCTATAAACTCTCCGCCGGCGTCCGACACGACCGCGTGGGATGCGCTTCCTCGAGCACCGCCGGCACAGCCGCCGCGACCCGGCCAGCCCGCATCTGAACGCGGCGGGGCTTGCCCTCGCCCAACGCGTGGCCTCCTCGACCGGACCGTTCGACCGGGTCGTAACGTCCCCGAAACCCCGAGCGGTCGAGACGGCGGTCGCGATGGGTTACCCGGTCGCCGCCGAGCTCGATGAGCTCAGCGAGATGCCGAGCGAGGTGGAGAACTTGATCGACGCGCTCCACCCCCGGACGTTCGCGGACTATTCCGTATTGGTCGGGCGGAACCCCGCGATGGCCCGGTACGCCCGAAGCCAGGAAGCGTTGTGGCGTCACGAACTGGAGGGGTTGCCGGAGGGCGGTCGACTACTGCTCGTCTCGCACGGTGGGGTGATCGAATCCGGAGCGGTCATCGCCGCTCGCGCGTCAGTGGAAGCGTGGGGGTCCACCCTCGGCTACTTGGAAGGAATCCAACTCTACCGCGATGCTGGTCGCTGGGTGCGAGCCGAGATCGTACGGGTGGGTCCGTAGGGGTCCCGCCCGCTACCGGACGAGGGTGCGAACCCGACGAGCCACGTCGTCCGGGTTCCCCCGTGCGTCCACCGGACGCAGAAGGCCACGGTCGCGGTAGAACTGGAGCAACGGTGCGGTCTGCTCTGCGTACACGGCCAGGCGCGTGGCGACCGCCTCGGGGCGGTCGTCCGACCGCTGGATGAGGCTGGCCCCGTCCTTGTCGCACCGACCGGCGGCCTGCGGAGGGCGGCTCGAGAGGTTGTAGACCGACTGACACTGCGGGCAGACCCTGCGGGCGGAGAGTCGTCGGACGATCTCCTCCGAGTCGACATCGAACGACACTACGGCGTCCAGCGGCGTGACCCGGCCCAACGCGTCGGCCTGCGCGAGATTCCGTGGGAAACCATCCAGAAGAAAGCCCGCCTTCGCATCGGGCCGGGCGAGACGTTCTTCGAGGATCCTCAGGACGAGGTCGTCCGGGACCAGCCGCCCGGCACGCATGTGGTCATCCGCGGCCAGCCCGAGCGGGGTCCGTGCCGCGACGGCTCCGCGGAGGAGGTCACCGGTCGAAAGGTGTGGGATCCCGAGCTCCCGGGCGAGCGCGGCCGCCTGGGTGCCCTTGCCAGCCCCGGGAGGTCCGAGGAAGACAATGCGATGCACAGGCGACGCAGCGGGGGTCGGCTAAATAGGAGTTTGGAAGGGCCAATCCCCGGTCACCCCTCGACGCGACTGCCACGGAACTGGCCGCCCGTCAGCGCGACCTCGAGGTTGGCGAGGTCCCTTCCTTCGAGGACGAAGAGAGGAATACCGGCACGGGCCAGAAGGTCGGCTCCGAGTCGGTCGAACAGGAAATTCTGACCCGCCTCGGTCGAAGTCCCGGCGTGTACCATCGCTCGGAACTCGGACCAGCGCATCCGCTCGATCCGGCGCGCGGAGGGGTCCTGCCGCGGGTCCCGCTCGTAGATCCCATCGACGTTCGTCGCATTCACCAGCCTCGAGGCTCGGACCCGCACGGCGAGCAGGGCTGCGACCCCGTCGGTCGTGTGACCGGGCTCCGTGCCGCCCAGGACCACAGGGGAGGCGTGTCGGAGCTCGTGGACCGCCTCGGAAACGGTCGTCGGAGGACGGGATGGGCAGGGCGGTCCGACCCGCGCGGCGAGCAGCCGAGCGTGGAGCCGAGTCACGTCGATGCCGACCTCATCGAGCTCGACCTCGGTGAGCCCGAGGTCCCGGCCGAGGCGGATGTACTCCCGAGCCGTCCGACCGCCTCCGGTGGTGACCAGGAGCGGAAGCTGCTCCCCGATCCGCCCGAGTAGGGAGGCCAGGCCCTCGAGAAAGGCCCGGTCGTCAGTTCCCGTTACGAGCACCGACCCGCCGACGGACAGGACCACCGGTGCGACTCGAGCCGGGGAACCCTTCGGCATCCGGGCCCTGGGAGGTTCCGGGCGACTTAGGTCTGTCGGAGGGCCCGGCCGCCGGATTGAAGAGGTCCCGCACCTGCGGGAGGGCGTGAGGGATGACCTCGAGCGGGCCAAGGAGGCCGCCGCCCGTCACGCGGTCGAAACGTACGTTCGGCCCGGGCTTCGTCTCGCTCTCGGGACCGGATCCACCACCGCCCTCGCCATCCACGCGCTCGTCGACCGTTTCCCGAAGGAGCGATTCGATTGTGTCGCGAGCTCCCGTGCCACGGAAGACCTCGCGCGGTCGCTCGGGATCCCGGTACGCTCCCTCCGCGGCGAGGACCGATTCGACCTGATGTTGGACGGGGCCGACGAGGTCAGTCCCGCCTTGGACCTCACCAAAGGCGGTGGGGGTGCGTTGTTACGGGAGAAACTGCTGGCGCGCCTCTCCGACGAGCTGGTGATCCTCGTCGACCCGAGCAAGCTGGTGGCGGCGCTCGGCGAGAGGGCGCCGATCCCGCTCGAGGTCGTGCCGTTCGCCCGGCCGGTGGTCGAACGGGCCGTGGCGGCCGAGGGCTTCCGTTCCCGCCATCGACTCGCGTCGGATGGAAGAGCCTTCCTCACGGACAACGGGAACGAGCTCCTGGACCTTGTACCTCGGCAGCCATTGCATGCGCCGGCCGACGCGGAACGGCGGTTGCGGGGCCTGACCGGCGTGGTCGAGACGGGGATTTTTGTCGGCCTCACCCATCGCGTCGTGGTAGGACAGCCGGACGGTCGGGTCGAGGAACGGACGCGGCCTCGAACCTCGGGTCGTTGAGGCCGGGTCGGGAGCGTCGGCGTTATCCGCCCGGAGCGGTGCGTTCGACCACCCGCCGCTGGGGCGGAAGAGGGAACATGCAAGGCAAGTACGTTCGCACCCGCATCGACGATCACGTAGGCCACATCGAGGTCGGGAAGCCGAAGGCGAACACCTACGACCTCGACATGATGCGCGAGATCGACGCCGCGGTCGAAGAGCTGCGGTTCAATGACGACGCCCGGGCGGTCGTCCTCGAGAGCTCGCTTCCCGGCTTCTTCAGCGCCGGGGCGGACATCGAGATGCTGAAGCAAAGCCAGCCGGACTTCAAGGCAATGTTCTGCCTTCACTGTCAGGAGACGCTCGACAAGTTCGCCAAGACGCCGAAGATCGTGATCGCATCGATCAACGGGCATTGCGTCGGGGGCGGTCTCGAGATCGCGCTCGCGTGCGACCTCCGGATGATGGCGAAGGATTCGGGGAAGATCGGACTGCCTGAGGTGACGCTCGGGGTACTACCGGGCACGGGCGGGACCCAGCGCCTCCCGCGGCTCGTCGGTGCCTCGCGGGCGCTCGACATGATGATCACCGGAAAGCTCCTCAGCCCCGACGAGGCGCTCGCGATCGGTCTCGTGAACTACGTCTACCCCAAGGAGTCGTTTGCGAAGGATGTCCAGGCGTATGCGAGCGCTCTCGCCCACGGCCCGGCGCGCGCCGTGAGCCTCATCAAGCGCTCGGTCGTGGAGGGCATCGAGATGCCCCTGACCGCAGGCCTCGCGCTCGAGCGGGAGCTGCAGAACCGCCTGTTCATCACTGAGGACGCGAAAGAGGGCCTCTCCGCGTTCGTGGAGAAGCGAAAGCCCAGCTTTAAGGGGCGTTGAACCCTCCTCACTCACGGTACGGGTCATGCCGGAGACCACGAAGAGCCTGAAAGACGGGGGCACGGTCGAACCCGTCCGGGAGATCCTCTGGGGCGCGTCCGCGGGCGTGCGGAAGTACGAGACAGCGGAGGAACTCCCCGCGGACATGCGCAAGCTCGTCGTGAAGCTCATGGTGGTCCAGGCCGACACAGAGTTCGCATCGATCCAGCAGCACCGGCCCTGGCTCGACCGCGCGCCGACCCTCGAGGACCGATGGATCGAATCGCGGATCATTGCCGACGAGGCCCGCCACGGCCTCCAGGCGTGCCGGATCCTACGGGACTTCGGCGAGGAAGGCCAGCGGTTCATCGACGAGCTCCTCACGAAACGCGAAGGCGAGCACAAGCTGGACGCCTTCAACATGAAGTTCGACCGGTGGAGCGATGCAGGGGCGTTCACCTGCTTCGTCGACCGGGTCGGCGTCTACCAGCTCCGGGCGTTCCAGGAGTGCTCCTACGGCCCGCTTGCCCGCGCGATGCCGCTGATGCTGAGCGAGGAGCAGCTTCACCTCAACTTCGGTGCGAGCGTCCTCCGAAGAATGGTCCAGGACGGGGCGAAGTACTACGGCTCGAAGGAGGAGGCGCAGGAGGCGCTCCTCAAATGGTACCCGAGGGCGCTCGACATGTTCGGCCATTCGAATTCCGATACCAGCCGCCGAGCGATCGAGTACGGGCTCAAGCGCTGGACGAACGAGGAGGCCCGGGCGCGGTACATCCAAGAGGTCAGCGCCCTCATGGCTCCGCTGGGGCTCGAGCTGCCTCCGCCCGAGTTCGACCGGCACGTGATGTAACGCCCGCGCGGACATCGGCCGCCTCGGGAGAGGCGCTGCTATCCGGCCTCAATGCGCCGTCCGCCCGGCCCTGGCCGCAGGCTCAGGGTGCGCTCCACTCCCGGGAGCCGGCCGAGGCGTCCCCGGACCCTGGAGAGGTGACGGCCGAGCGTGAAGACATGGACGTGGGCGCCCGCATCGTGCGTATAGGCGGCGATCGGTCGGCCGGCCTCGCGGTTGAGGGCGCGCACCTCGGCCAGGATCGCCCGGGACGTGGCGGTGAGGTAGTCGAGCGAGGGGCGGGTGGTCTCGCAGACCTCGCGAAAGCTGTCGCACTCCTCCATGACGAGGGGGAACAGCCGTTCGGCGTCGCGCGAACCAATCGCGCGTCGGGTCTTCCGCAGCCGGGCAGGGAGCTCCCGCAACCGGGTCGCGTAGAAGGGGCTCGTCCGTACGGTCTGCTGCATCGCGTCGGCTGAGCGCACTTCCTTGACGGGGGCCCTTTCGACCAGGAGCACGAGGTCCACCAGCGAGGGCCAGTGGCGCGGCCCGTACATCGGGCGAGCATAGCAGTCCTGACCATCGGGTCGAGTTCCGGCCCGCCACTCGACGAACCCTCCGAACACCGAACGCGACGCGCTGCCCGACCCGAACCGGGCGAGCTGCGAGAGGGCGCGAGGAGAGAGCCGGAGGTTCGCGGCCGCCGTCGCCGCCCCCGCGAGCGCGGCGAACCCGCTCGCGCTCGACGCGAGGCCGCTCGCCGTCGGGAAGTTGTTGTCGGACCGGACGTCGGCGGCGAGTTCAAGATTCGACATCGCCCGGATTCGGTCGAGGAAGCGCACGACCCCGTCCCGTGGGCCCCCCGTTGCGGTCTCGCCGTTCAGCGTGACCCGGTCGCCGTCGAGGGAGGGGTCGAATCGCACCGTCGTTCGAGACCTCAGCCGTTCGAGGGAGACGGAGATCGACGAGTTGTAGGGAAGAGCCCGTTCAGGGTCGCGAACGCCCCAGTACTTCACGAGGGCGATATTGGGCGGGGCCTCGTACGTTGCAGAGAGCACCGGCCGTCGCGCCATCCGAACCAACGCCCGACGGCCTCACGCAGTACTTATCCACGGCGGCCCTGTCGCGCGCCGATGCCGCGCCGAGAGCGATTGCCCGAGCCGCGCCCGGTGCGACCGCTCCCCGACCTTCTTCGGGCGGCCCGGCGCCGCGGGTTCCACACCGAGGTCGGGTTCCGCATCGACACGGCTCGCAGCGGTCACGGGGTTTGCGTCGTGACCGGTAAGGTAGAACCTCGCCATCTCAACATCAACCAGGTGGTGCACGGCGGCGTCTACGCGACGATCCTCGATACCGCGATGGGGGCTTCGGTCGTTTCGGTGCTTCGCGAGGGTGAGACCACCGCCACGACCTCCCTCTACGTAGAGTTCCTCCGGGCCGCCCGCCAAGGGGATACCCTGACCGCGCGAGGGGAGGTGCTGCGTCGCGGCCGCCACATCGCCTTTGCCGAGGGCAACCTGTTCGACGCCGCCGGACACCGCCTAAGCCAGGCCCGAGGCACCTGGTACATCTGGTCGGCGGTCGCGAAGCGCCCGCTCCCCCGCGCCCGCTCTTCCGCCCGCTAGCGGACCCCGCGAGCTCGGAGGCGTTCGAACAGCTCGAGTCGCTGGAGTCCTTTTGCGATGCCTCGGCTTGCGTCGGGGTACGGGTGGTCCCGGTAGAACGCCTGCGTCTCCTCGACGCGTCCGAGACCGGCGAAGGGGATCGTCTGCTCGAGCAGCAACGAGAGGAGGGTCGACCCTCTCAACGTCTCACTGAGCTCAGGGAGGTGACGCTCGAGCCAAGGTTGGACGAGCGGCCGACCGGCCGGGTTGACGGCGGCCTGGGGCACGACAGCCGATAGATGTCCTCGGTTGAGGGCTCCCGAGCTCGCGAGGTCGAGGGTCGAGGCCACGAGCGACGGCTCGGTGCTCCAGGCGAGAGCGATCTCAAGGCGGAGTGCCTCGGTCTCCGGGAGGGGGCGGTCGAGCGCTCGGCGGATCTCTCGATACCCGGCCGCGCCCTCGGTCCGCGCCCGGGCGATCGCCGCGGCGCCGCGCAGGTCCGGGTCGAGTCGGTCCCACGTCACGAATCGCTCGGAGAGCGCCTGCGCGAAGCCGTCATCGACCCGCACGCGAGCGCGCGTAACTCGCTGTCGCAGGATACCCGTCACCGCCGGTTCGGTCGGTTGGCGATCGACGCCCAGTCGGTCCGTCAGGCCTGCGAGGAACGAACGGCTCAGCTCTTGGACCTGAGCATTCGCGGGTAGCAGGAGGGCCGACTCCGTCAGCGCGTCCGTGAGCTCTTCCACCACCAACCGGTCGGAAGTGGAGCCGAGCGAACGGGCGAACCGGGCGTAGGTGGCCCAATCCTCGTCGCCGGAGAGGACGAAGGCCGCGAGGTCGTTGAGGATGATCCAGCGGTCCACGGCCGGTCGACCCGGCAGGACGCGCAACAACCGGTCGTACAGGACTGCGTCATAGTGCACCCGATAGAATCCGACCGCCCCCGGGTTCAGGTGGACCGTGGCGGAGGCGAGCATGGGGACCGTTCGGTCACGCGTATCGAACAGGAGACGGTCGGACCGGCCATTGACGTCGAAGACGAGGGGAATCGGCCACGGGGGTCCTTCCCGACTTTCTCGGTACGAGAATCGGGACTGGGTGAGCTCGAGGCCCGAAGCGCCGAGGCGAGCGCGGATGAGCGGAAAACCCGGTCGTTCGATCCACGGTCCGACCACGGAGGAGACCGGGAGCGTCGAGCTCCGCCCGAGGGCCTCCCAGAGGTCCTCCGTGCGGGCGTTCCGGAAGCGGAAGCGGCCGAGGTAGTCCGTCACCCCGGCCCGGAACTGGACCTCCCCAAGGTAGGCGTCGAGCATGCGTAGCACGCTCGCCCCCTTCCCGTAGGTGATCTCGTCGGGGACTTGGCTGATCTCCTCCGGTCTCTCGACCGCCGTCCGCACCGGATGGGTCGACTCGAGCGCGTCTCCGTCGAGCGCGCCCCGCATCCCCCACGAATGGAGGATCAGGTCGCAGTATGCGTCGTATTCGGGGGCGATCCGGTCGGTGAGCTTGGCCTCGAGGAACGTCGCGAAGCTCTCGTTGAGCCACATGTCGTCCCACCAGGCCATCGTTACGAGGTTGCCGAACCACTGATGCGCGATCTCGTGCGAGATCGTCTCGAAAACGTCCGTCCTCGCGTAGGACGACGAGGTCTCCTCGATGAGGAGGCGCATGTCGCGGAAGCTCATCGCTCCCCAGTTCTCCATGGCACCGAAGGCGTGCTCGGAGACTGCGATCAGGTCCAGTTTCGATAGCGGATACTCGAGGTTGTAGTACGTCTCGTAGGCATTCAGGATCCGCTGGGCCGACTCGGCCGCGAACGCCCCGGAGCGCCCGCGGCCGGGGGGCGTCAGGACCCGAATCGGGACTCGACCCGAACGGTCCTCGGCCCGGTCGAACTGCCCGACGGCGAGATAGAACAGATACGTTGCCATGGGAGGTGTCGGGGCAAACACCCACTCCTTGCGCCGACGCAAATCCTGCGTCCGCTCGACTGCCGTGTTCGAGACGACCTCGAGCGACGCGGGCGCCCGCACCGTGAGAACAATCCGGGCCTTGCGGTCGGGGCGGTCGACGCAGGGGAAGATTCGTCGGGCGCCCACCGGCTCGCATTGGGTGGTGAGGACGTAGCCGCCTCCGTGACGGCACCGGTAGAGTCCGACCAGTCGCTGGGAGGCGATCTTTCCTGCAAACTCGACTCGCAGGTTCGACGCGCCGTGGGCGGCGAGGGGAATCACGAGCTGGGAGGTCTCTGAATCTTTACGGAACGCGGCGCGTCCCCCGTTCCGCGTCACCGAGAGGATCTCGAGGTCCTCCGCATCCAGCCCCACCTCGCGGGGACCCGGCGGGAGGTCAAACTCGACCGTACCCGTCCACGCGAGGCCCTCGAAGTCGATATCGAGCGTCAGCCGGTACTCGGCGATGGAAGGAGGGCCCTCGGTCGTCAACGGAGTCGCCACAAGTTGCGGAACGTTACCGAGCCGCGTTCCGACCGACCGGGCCGACCGCCCATAGGTCTTGCTCCGCGTCTCGTCCGGTCTCGGAACGGTCTCGCGCGGCCCAAAGTTAAATAGGAGCCGCCCGTCGCACTCGTTGGCTGACGGCCAAAGCGGCGGGGAAACACCCGGTCTCATTCCGAACCCGGCAGTTAAGCCCGCTGGCGTTCCGCGCGGTACTGAAGTGCGCGAGCCTACGGGAAACGCGGAAAGCTGTCAGC
>Ga0187815_10000600_pt1 | contig 17222 bp, 19 predicted proteins | sample NC_S_5_FD_132962 | JGI IMG/M metagenome (GOLD analysis project Ga0187815, IMG submission 132962) | Wetland sediment microbial communities from Neuse River Estuary, North Carolina, USA - ASW-S_5 | ecosystem: Environmental > Aquatic > Freshwater > Wetlands > Sediment | place: USA: North Carolina...
CCCCCGGCGGTTGCCCGCCGGGGGTTTCATCACACGATCGGGTTCAGCCGATCAGGGATAGAAGTTGCGCTGGACGCGGAAGATGCCCGAGACCCAGTCCTGATCGCTGACCGGGATGCCACCCGGGACGGCGACCTGGCCCGAGAACGCGGTGTCGAGCCTGTTGTACATCACCTCGACGCTCAGATCGAGGTTGGTGACCGGCGTCCACACGGTGCGCGAGCCGATCTGCCAGAAGTCCCAGTTCGCCGACGCACCGGCGATACCGCCCGACAGAACGAGGCTTGCCGCATCGCTGTAGCGCACCTGACCATAGGCGCCGTACAGCGAGGTCTTCCACTGGCTGCTCCAGAAGTGCTCGAAGCCGCCGGTGACGCTCCAGCCCGAAGCCAGGTCCAGATTGTTGCCGGGGACGAGAACCGCATCCCACATCGGGCCGAAGCCGACGGAGCTGAACGGATAGTCCTTCGTGACCGCCATCAGCGGGTTCGAGCCGCTGGCCACGTAGTCCATCGCGCCCTTGCCGTAGGTGACCTGGGCGATGACGTAGTCGCCCTTGCCGAGCATCGGCGCGTTGAGCTTCAGGCCGGCGCCGACCGCCCAGCCGGTCTGATCGCCCGGATGCGAGCCGGCAACGCCGGCGACGTCGCTCGCGCGCACGTCGTGGATCGCACCCATGACCTGGGCGCTGCCCCAGGCCTGGTCGATGCGCAGGTTGCCGACGATGTCGGGCCACGCCTGGTTGCCGTAGGTGACGGTGGTCGCGCCGGTCGTGTAGGTGAAGAACGGCGGGGCCGCAGCAACAGCACCGAGAACGGCGGCGCCGTTCGTGATGCCCATCGAGTGGCCTTCGGCGTTCTCGGCCGCGATCGAGGCCGACAGGCCGTTGCCGAACTGCGCGGTGTAGGCGAACAGCTCGACGCCGTTGCCGCCGTTGTTCGAACCCCAGAAGTTCGACTGGTTCGAATAGGGCTGCCCGTCGAAGTCGAAGAACGAGCCCGTCTTACCGGCCGTGAAGCCGGCGAACTGGATGAACGCCGCGGGGGCATAGAGGCGGGTGTAGCCGCTCGAGCCGGCGCCGTTGGCGGGAGCCGGGTTGGCGGAGTTACGACCGCTCTCGTCGTCCGTCGCGGAGATGAACAGGTACGAACGCAGCGTGCCGTATTCGGTCTGGCTGCGGGCATCGAGCGTGATGGCCGCGCGCGAGCGCCAGTCCTGCATGAACGCGTTGCGGTTGTTCAGATTGAACGACGCCGGGCTGCCGCCGCTCGGGCCGACCACGCCGAACGAGCCACCCGCATTCACGTTCACCTCGGCGCGGACGTAGCCGCCGACCTTCAAGCAGGTGTCGGTGCCGGGGATGTAGTAGAAGCCCGCTCCGTAGAGCGAGCAAATCTTCACGTACTGGACCGGCTTGGCCTTAACGGGAAGATCGGCCGCCTGAGCCCCAGCAACCGCCACCATACCGGCGGCAGCACCGAGGAGAAGGCTTTTCACCATCTTCATCTTGAACCTCCAAAACGTTGTTTATCGTGAGAGGGTTCCGTATCCGTCCAGTGCGACAGCACCGATGGAACTTCCCCTTGCTCCCCGCTCTCCGGCGGACGTTTCACACCGACTTGATGACCCGACGCACGAACTGGAAACTTGGTAGCTGGGTATCACGAGGTGCAATCCGAGACCGGACAGCGCGACATGGGGATGCCCCCCTCCGTCGCAGAGCCAGATTAGCGATTGGCCCCCCCCAGGCAATGAAGAAGCACCGTTCCCACAGGCTCGTGGAACGCTTTTCGACCGACTGTTGCGCAAAAAACACGCAATTTCGCCACGCCCCCGAACGCTCGCCGCCGCCGATCGGCGAGAGCTCGTTTTATACGCCATATCAATGCGTTGGGCCAGTTTCTGCAGGCGGAACTCAGACGGTCCCGGCGGCAAATCGGGCAGAGCGCGAAGCGGCTCACAACCGAGGCGAGCGCGGCCGCGGGCCCGCACTTTGCCTGAAAACAGGCACCTCGATACCGCCCTCGCCCATCGCGGAGGGCATCGGCGGGCGAATCGTGCCGACTCAACGCTGCGACGGTGGCGATGTGGGCGACGGCCGACAGCCGGGATGCCCGCGCGAGGCGGTCCGGCGGTGATGGGCCATTCGAGACAATGTCAGGGCGGGTTGCTGGCGGAGCCGGAGGGATTCGAACCCTCGATACGCCTTTACAAGCGTATAACGGTTTAGCAAACCGCCGCCTTCAGCCACTCGGCCACAGCTCCACGCAAGGCGGATATGCCCGAGGCGACCCGTAATGGCAAGGAGCGAGGCGGCGTATAATTTCCGCCGCGGCACGAACGGGTGGCGCGCGGCCGAGTTAGCGCTGCAGGCCCACGATCGCGAGGAGTTTCACGGCATGCGTCCGCTTCTTTTCGCGCTGTCTGCGCTGGCCTTCCTGGGCACGCTCGGCGGCGCCGTGCCGCCGGCGAAGGCGCAGGAATACCCCTGGTGCGCGCAATACAGCGAGCGCATGGGCGGCGGCCGGAACTGCGGTTTCGTCAGCCTGCGGCAGTGCCAGGCGACGATCAGCGGCGCCGGCGGCTGGTGCGAGCCCAATCCGCGCTACACCGAGGGGCGCGGCCATCAGCGGCGGTCCCGCGCCTACGGACCTTACGAACGCGATTGAGCGCGGCGACGCCGGCCGCCCGATTTGTCAGGCGGCGATGAGCGCTGCGCGCACCGGCAGGCTCGGCTGCGGATGGCTGCGCAGCCAGTCGCGCGCGGCGCGCTGCGCCGAGCCGATCTCGCCGTCGCCCATCTGCTCGGCGACCTCGCGGCGCAGACGCGCGGCGTCGCGGTGGCCGCGCATCGCCGCGATGTTGAACCACTTGTGCGCCTCGACCAGATCGACGGCGACGCCGGCGCCGGCCGAGTGGATCATCCCGAGCGCGAAGCACTCGTCGGCGTTCGAAGGTTCGGCGCGCGCGACGCACGCCAGTGCGAGCTCAGCCATTGCGGCCTCCCGTTATCGTTCGCCACGATCTTCGGGATAAAATTTGAATGACAGTTTAAGTGTCGCGATGAATCGAAGGTGAACGCGCACCGCGCAGCCGCGCCGCAATCGCGCAAAAAGCGCCGTATTTTCAGGGCCAAATCGCGCCGGCGCCGCCGCGCGGTGAGGAAGCGCTAACCGATCCGGTTCAGCCGCGACTAACCACTCGCCACGGCGACGCGCCTCAGGCGGTGCGCGCCCGCTGCCCGAACAGCACCGACTGCACCGCGGCGTCCTTCATGTCGACGGTGTTACGCAGCGCGAGGCCGAGCGCCATGCCCCTCGCGACCGCCGGCCGCGCATTCACCGTCTCGAGCCAGCGCTTGAGATGCGGGAAGTCGTCGATGGTCTGACCCTGGCGCTTCCACAGGTTGACCCAGCCGACACAGGCCATGTCGGCGATCGAGTAGCGCCCGGCGAGAAAGGCGCGATCGGCGAGCCGGGTGTTCATCACGCCGTAGAGGCGGTTGACCTCGTCCTCGTAACGCTTGATCGCATAGGGCAAGGCTTCGCGCGCGTAGTGCTTGAAGTGGTTGAGCTGGCCGGCCATCGGCCCGAGCCCGCCCATCTGCCAGAACAGCCACTGATCGACTTCGACCCGGCCGCGCTCGTCGGCCGGATAGAACCTGCCCGTCTTGCGGCCGAGATATTGCAGGATGGCGCCGGACTCGAAGATCGAGATCGGCCGGTTGCCGGGCCCCTGCGGATCGACGATCGCCGGCATGCGGTTGTTCGGCGCGATTTTCAGAAAGCTAGGCTCGAACTGCTCGCCCTTGGCGATGTTCACCGGGATCATCGTGTAGGGCAGCCGGCACTCCTCGAGCATGATCGAGATCTTGAAGCCGTTCGGCGTCGGCCAGTAATAGAGCGCGATCGGCTGGGCCGGCTTTGCTGCCCGTCCACGCGCGGCCTTCGTCGCCGCCCTCCCCGCGCTCACGGCCCGCGTCCGCCCCGACGGCTTTGCTCGCGTCCTCGCCTTGCGCGCCATGACATCCTCCTGGCCGGGCCCCCGGCGGGGCCACGGCGTCGAGTGCTAGGCGGCCGTCCGCCAATGCGCAACGGGCGCCCGAGGCCCACTGACCTCGGGCCGGAGACGACCCTTACGGGGTCTTTGCCAATGCAATCTCCGGTGGTTATTCTGTGAAATGGGTTGTGGCGCCGCCGGGTGCGGGGCCGCGGCCCGGGGACAGGCACCAACGATCGACAGGGGGAGATCATGAACCGCAGGATCGTTGCCGCGACGATCGCCGCAGCCCTGCTCGCCGCGCCGCTCGCATTTGCGAGCGCTCCCGCCGGCGCGCAGACCGCAACGACGACGACACAAACCAAATCGAAGCGCGCGCAATCCGCCGCACAGCAGGCGATGCACGAGCGTCAGAAGAAATGCGGAGCCGAATGGAAGGCGGACAAGGCCGCGGGCAAGATCGAGAAGGGAATGACCTGGCCGAAATACTGGAGCGCCTGCAACAAGCGCCTGAAGGCGGGCGGCTGATCCGCGATCTGCCGACGCTCGTCGGCAACGCGCCCCTTAAAGTCCAAGGGCGTCGGCGAGAGCCTCTGCCTCGCCGACGCCCTGGAGTGTCATCCGGAACCGGGGCGCCGCGCAGCGCCGCGTCACGCTGGCAACTCCGTGGCCGCCACCGGCCCGTATGACGCAATCTTCGGCACTACGGATGCAGTGCGAAGATCAAGATCGGCGTCAGACTAGAGCCTCTTCTTCCGGCTCTTCTTCTTCGCCGTCTTCTTCGCCGCTGCCTTCTTCCTACGTTTCGCCATTGCTGCCCTCCTAGCCATGAGATCATGGCGGTGTCGCTTCAGTGCGCATCGCGAATCGAAGCGCACTGCATTTCGTTTACTACAGCACAACGAAAAAAGCAGCGTTCCACTTAACGAAGCGTGTACGCCGCGCATCGTCGTCGCCATGTCGCGCGCGCTTCACGCGCGCTTGCGCAAAAGCGACGCGCTCACGCGGCATGTCGGCGCGACAAAACGCAGTCATATTCAGAAATTGCAAAAAGCGCGATTAAACAAGGCATTTCTGCACGCGCGATATTTCTGCCCAGATGCAATTGACAGCCAAACCGGCACGCCGACGTGACGCGTTTTGGCGCGCCGGACATCGCGCGTCGCGTCGATGCGCGCGTGGAAAAAATTTTGCACAGGCCGCCCCGCGCGGCCGTTCCCGCCGACCGGAATCGATCAAAAACGAGCGAATCGCCCGCCGCTGATTCGCGGCGCGCGCATCGTTTCGAGATCGGATGAGGTCGTTGCAGGGCGTCGGGACGGGTGCGGCGAGCGCTCGATGACACACAAAGAGGCGTGCCCGCGGCACCGCATTGGCGGTCGCCGTCGTCGCGTGCACCCGGTTCGTATCAGAGGCCGAGCTTGATCTTCAGCAACTCGTTGACCGCCTGCGGGCTCGCCTTGCCGCCGGACGACTTCATCACCTGGCCGACGAACCAGCCGATCGCCTTCGGGTTGGTGCGAGCGTCGGCGACCTTGTCCGGGTTCTTGGCGACGATCTCGTCGATCGTCTTGCCGATCGCGTCGAGATCGGTGACCTGCTTCATGCCGCGCGCCTCGACGATGGCACGCGGGTCGCCGCCTTCGGTCCACAGGATCTCGAAGACGTCCTTGGCGATCTTGCCGGAGATGGTGCCGTCGGCGATCAGATCGAGCATGGCGCCGAGCTGCGCCGCGGCGACCGGCGACGAGGCGATGTCCCGCCCCTCCTTGTTGAGACGGCCGGTCAGCTCGTTGATCACCCAGTTCGCCGCCGCCTTGGCGTCGCGCCCCTTGGCGACCGCTTCGAAGTATTCCGCGGTGTCGCGCTCGGCGACCAGGAGGCCGGCGTCGTAGGCGGACAGGCCGAAGTCGCGGACGAAGCGCGCCTGCTTGGCGTCCGGCAGTTCCGGCAGATGCCTCTCGAGCTCGGCCACATAATCGGCCGTCACCTCGAGCGGCAGCAGGTCCGGATCGGGGAAATAGCGATAGTCGTGCGCCTCTTCCTTCGACCGCATCGAGCGCGTCTCGCCGCGGCCGGGATCGAACAGCCGCGTCTCCTGCTCGATGGCGCCGCCGTCCTCGATGATCTCGATCTGCCGGCGCGCCTCGAACTCGATCGCCTGGCCGACGAAGCGGATCGAGTTGACGTTCTTGATCTCGCAGCGCGTGCCGAGCGGCTCGCCCGGCCGGCGCACCGATACGTTGATGTCGGCGCGCAGCGAGCCCTGGTCCATGTTGCCGTCGCAGGTGCCGAGATAGCGCAGGATCGAGCGCAACTTGGTCAGAGAGGCCTTCGCCTCGTCGGCCGAACGCATGTCCGGCTTGGACACGATCTCCATGAGCGCGACGCCGGACCGGTTGAGGTCGACGTAGGAATAGTTCGGGTGCCTGTCGTGCAGGCTCTTGCCGGCGTCCTGCTCGAGATGCAGCCGCTCGATGCCGACCTCGACCGTCTCGCCGCCGTCGAGAGCGACGCTGACGATGCCCTCGCCGACCACCGGCGACTTGTACTGGCTGATCTGATAGCCCTGCGGCAGGTCGGGATAGAAATAGTTCTTCCGATCGAACACCGACTTCAGATTGATCCTGGCCTTGAGCCCGAGCCCGGTGCGGATCGCCTGGGCGATGCATTCCTCGTTGATGACAGGCAGCATGCCCGGCATGGCGGCGTCGACCAGCGACACGTGACTGTTCGGCGCGCCGCCGAACTCTGTCGAGGCGCCGGAGAACAGCTTCGACCGCGAGGCGACCTGCGCGTGCACCTCCATGCCGATGACGACCTCCCAGTCGCCGCTGGCACCGCGGATCAGCTTGCTGGACGCGCTCTGTACGCTCATGGCGTTACACGTAGCCGCCGACTTCACGGGGAGCAAGTTCATCGCCGCGTGTGCGGCCGAACCGTGGCAATAGCGCGATTAGTTCCAGCTCCATCAGGAACTTACAGGCAATCCATGCAGGAACCGACGGCCGCTGCGGACGTTTCCCGCGCATGATGGACAGGGACACAGGATTCCTCGGGTTGATCGTCGGCGGCATCGTCGCGCTCGGCGCGGTCATCTTCATTCTCAGCGGCGGCGATCTCGGGGGGAAGACGACGGTGTCGAGCGATCGCGACCTGCCGCCGGTCGCCACCCTCGAATGAGACGGTTCAGGCCCACCACTTCTGTGGCGTGAAGCGGCCGGCCGCCTGTTCGACCACCTCGCCGAGGGCGAACAAGGTCTCCTCGTCGAACGGCCGGCCGATGAGCTGCAGGCCGAGCGGCAGGCCCTGCGCGTCGAGACCGGCCGGCACGGCTATACCGGGCAGACCGGCCATGTTCACCGTCACCGTGAACACGTCGTTGAGGTACATCTCGACCGGATCGCCACCGCCCTTCTCGCCGAGGCCGAAGGCTGCCGACGGCGTCGCCGGCGTCAGCATCGCGTGAATGCCGGCGTCGAAGGCCTGCTCGAAGTCGCGTTTGATCAGGGTGCGCAGCTTCTGCGCGCGCAGGTAATAGGCGTCGTAATAGCCGGCCGACAGCACGTAGGTTCCGATCATCACGCGGCGGCGCACCTCGGCGCCGAAGCCGGCGGCGCGCGTCGCCTCGTACATGCCGGTGATGTCGCGCCCCGGCACGCGCAGGCCGTAGCGCACGCCGTCGTAGCGCGCGAGGTTCGACGAGGCCTCCGCCGGCGCGACGATGTAATAGGCCGGCAGCGCGTATTTCGTATGCGGCAGCGAAATGTCGACGAGCTCGGCGCCGGCCGCCTTCAGCCACGCCTTGCCCTTTTCCCACAGCGTCTCGATCTCGGCCGGCATGCCGTCGAGCCGGTACTCCTTCGGAATGCCGATGCGCAGCCCCTTCACCGAGCGGCCGACCGCCGCTTCGTAATCCGGCACGGGCAGATCGGCGCAGGTCGTATCCTTGGCGTCCGGGCCGGCCATCGAGCGCAACAGGATCGCGCCGTCGCGCACGGTCCTGGCGAAGGGACCCGGCTGATCGAGCGACGAGGCGAAGGCGACGACGCCCCAGCGCGAGCAGCGGCCATAGGTCGGCTTGATGCCGACCGTGGCGGTGAAGGCCGCCGGCTGGCGGATCGAGCCGCCGGTGTCGGTGCCGGTGGCGCCGAGGCAGAGCTGCGCGGCGACCGCCGCGGCCGAGCCGCCCGACGAACCGCCCGGCGTCAGCGGCGTGTTCGATCCTTCGCGCCGCCACGGCGAGGCGACCGGGCCGAAATGCGAGGTTTCGTTCGACGAGCCCATGGCGAACTCGTCGTTGTTGGTCTTGCCGAGCAGCACGGCGCCGTCGCGCCAGAGCTGCGACGTCACCGTCGACTCGTAGGTCGGCACGAAGTTCTCGAGAATGCGCGAGCAGGCCGTGGTGCGCACACCCTTCGTGCAGAACAAATCCTTGATGGCGAGCGGAATGCCTTCGAGCGGCCCCGCCTCGCCTTTGGCGATGCGCGCGTCGGATGCCGTCGCCATCGCCGCCGCCTGCTCCGGCGTCTCCAGCACATAGGCGTTGAGCGCGCGCGCCTGCGTCATCGCGGCGACATGCGCCTGCGTCAGCTCGGCGGCGGAGAATGCTTTCTTGCGAAGCCCGTCGCGGGCTTCGGCCAAGGTGAGAGACGTGAGGTCGGTCATTGATCGGGCGTGTCGCAAACGAAGGCGGTCGCCTCGGATGGCGCCACCTGCTTGATGAGGATGCTGCCGTCGGGCTGCGTCTCGCGCACGAGCTCGCCCGGCACCGGTAGCCCCATGGCGCGCAGATCGTCGACCGTGTGCCCCTCGGGCAGGCGGCCGTGCGAGATGACCTCGATCATCTCCCAACGCTGCTCCAGGTCTCCCTGCTCACAGGCGAGGCACATGGGCTATTCCACCACTTTGGGCACGAGGAAGAAATGGTCCTCGGTCGCCGGCGCGTTCCGCACGATGTCCTCGGCGATGCCGCCGTCGGTGACGACGTCGGCGCGCTTCCGCATCGCCATCGGCGTCACCGAGGTCATCGGCTCGACACCGGCGACGTCGACCTCGCCGAGCTGCTCGACGAAGGCGAGCATGGCGTTGAGCTCGCCCTTGAGATGCTCGACCTCCTCCTCGGCGACCGCGATGCGGGCGAGATGCGCAATGCGGCGGACGGTGTCGGCATCGACGGACAAGGGAACCCTCGCGAGGTGAATTCGCCCCGCCTATAGCAGAGGCCCGTTCCGTCTCGCAATGCGGGCCGTCAGCCGGCGAGCCGGTGCATCAGGTCCTGCGTGTCGCGCGCCAGCGTCGCCGTCAGTTCGCGGGCCGGCAGATCGCGGCCCAGCGCCGCCGCCTGCCCGGCCCACACGCTCGAGAAATCGCTGGAGCCCTGCGCCTTGGCCTTCGCCCCGAGCGGCGCCAGCGCGCCGCCGGCCAAGGGAAAGGCCGGGGCGATCGAGCTGATCGGCCCGAGCTCGCGCATCACCCGGTTGATGAAGCCGCGCGCCGGGCGCCCGGTCATGACATTGGTGACGGCCGTCTCACGGCCGCGCGCCGTCCGCAGCAGGTCCCGGTGCGCCGGCGCGATCCTGGATTCCGGACAATGCAGATAGGCGCTGCCGACCTGCACACCGGCAGCGCCGAGCGCGAGCGCCGCGGCGATGCCGCGCGCGTCACTGACGCCGCCCGCGGCGATGACCGGCACCTTCACGGCGTCGGCGACGAGCGGCACCAGGGCGAAGGTGCCGATCTGGGCGCCGAGATCCTCGCTGAGGAACATGCCGCGGTGACCGCCGGCCTCGTAGCCTTGCGCGATGATGGCATCGCAGCCGCGCGCGTCGAGCCAGAGCGCTTCGGCGAGCGTGGTGGCCGACGAGAGGACCTTCGCGCCCGCTGCCTTGACGCGCGCGACCAGCGCCGGCTCCGGCAGCCCGAAATGGAAGCTGACGACCTCGGGCTTCAGCTCCTCGACGACGGCGCAGAACGCCGCGTCGAACGGCGCCCGGTTCGACGCCGGCACCGGCGCGCTGGGGTCGATGCCGAGCTCGATGTAATAGGGCTTCAGCGCCTCGCGCCAGGCGTGCTCGCGCGCATTGTTCGGCACCGGCGCCGTGTGGGCGAAGAAGTTCAGGTTGATCGGCTTGCCCGGCGCCGCGGCGCGGAAGGCGACGACCTGGTCGCGCAGCTTCGTCGCATCGAGCATGGCCGCCGGCAGCGAGCCGAGGCCGCCGCCATTGGCGACGGCAGCGGCGAGCTCGACGTCCATGGCCCCGGCCATCGGCGCAAGCAGGATCGGATGCTCGATGCCGAAGAGATCGATCAATCGCCGGTCGTGCCACATGACGTCGTCCTTTCGCTGAAGCGGGGCGAGACTAGCGCGACAGAACCGCAACACCAATTCGCCAGGGATGAAGCGAGGGTTCGCCGGCGGCGGAGCGGCTCAGGCCCATTCGGCCCACGGGCCCGCGGCCCGCACGGCCATTGGGCTGCCCGCTGACAGCGGCCGCGTGCTCACAGCGCCCTGCTCATGCCGCGGATGCGGCGCGCCAGAACGCGCATGATGTAGGTGGAGAAATTCGGCACCTCGTCGACCATGAAGCGGAACGTGCGCGCGTCGATCAGCGATAATTCGCAGGCCTCGCGCGCACGCGCGGTCGACGAGCGCGGCAGGTCGTCGATCATCGACATGAAACCGAGCGCCTCGTTGGGGCCGATCGTCTCGATGACGGTGTCGCCGATCACCATGTCGATCGTGCCGGACTGCACGATGTACATGCAGTCGCCCGGCTCGCCCTTGCTGAAGACGATGCCGCCGGCCGGCACATGGACGGTCGCGCCCGCGCCCTTGGCGAAGGTGCGCATGTCGATCTCGTCGCGCCCCCGTCTGCCGCCGCCGCCGCCGCTCATCGGCCCCTGCTCCTTCCCTTGCTCCCGGTCAGACCGTGAAGGGCTTGCCCTTCTCCGGCACGATCACCCTGGTCTTGTGCCCCGCCATCGCCGCGACGAACGTGTCGGCGGTCTTCTCGATGATCGGGAAGCTGCCGTAGTGGCATGGTACGACGGCGTCGAGCGTGAAGAAACGCTTGACCGCGAAAGCGGCGTTGGCGGCATTCATCGTGAAGCGGTCGCCGATCGGCGCGAAGGCGATGTTCGGCCGGTAGAGCTCGTTGATCAGCGCCATGTCGCCGAACAGGTCGGTATCGCCCATGTGATAGACGGTCGGCTCGCCCGCGGCCTTGATGACGACGCCGCATGGATTGCCGAGATAGATCGGCATGCCGTCCTTGATGTCGCCGGAGGAGTGATCGGCGCGCACCATGGTCACGGTGAAGCCGTCCTGATCGGTGGTGCCGCCGGTATTCATCGGGTCGAACTTCTCGAGTCCCTGCGCGGCGAGCCACATGCAGAGGTCGTAATTGGTCACGACCGGCGCGCCGGTCGCCTTGGCGATGTCGAGCGTGTCGCCGACGTGGTCGCCATGACCGTGCGTGAGGACGATGTGGGTCACACCCTCGATGGCCGCGGCCTTGTCGGACACGAAGGCCGGGTTGCCGGTGAAGAACGGGTCGATCAGCACCGCCTTGCCGCCGAAATCGAGCCGGAACGCGGAATGACCATACCAGGTTATCTGCATCGGACGCTTCTCCTTGCCTGCACCCTCCGAAATCGCGACTTCCTTATCGCGCCGGGCTGCGGTTGGCGATGCCTTTGACGCATGCTACCGCTCGCAGCATGGCCGTCATATTGCCGCTGACCGAAGCCGCCGCCCATTGGCCCGCGCGCGGGGCGCTGCTCGGGCTCGACCTCGGAACCAAGACCATCGGCGTCGCCGCAAGCGACCCCGACCGCCGGCTCGCGACCACCGTCGAGACCATCGCGCGCAAGACCTTCACCGCCGACGCGCGGCGCCTCCTCGCACTGGCCGCCGAGCGCGCCGCGGTCGGTATCGTGCTCGGCCTGCCGATCAACATGGACGGCTCGGAGGGACCGCGCGCGCAGTCGACGCGCGCCTTCGCCCGCAACCTCGCCCGGCTCACCGAACTGCCGATCGCGCTGTGGGACGAACGCCTGTCGACCGCCGCCGTCGAACGCGAACTGATCGCCGCCGACGTGAGCCGCGCGCGCCGCGCCGCCGTCATCGATCAGCATGCGGCGATGTTCATCCTGCAGGGCGCGCTCGACCGGCTGCAGCGGCTGGCGCCGTGACGGCGCAGCACATGAAAAAGGCGGGCCGTTGCGGCCCGCCTCTGTCGTTGCGTGAGATGCCGCCGCTTCAGTGATCGAAGCAGGGGACGTAATTCTGCGACGCCGGCGAGAGCAGGCAGCCCTGCTCGCTCAGACCATTCCAGGTCGGCTCATAACCATAGGCGCGATAGCCCGGACCGTAGCTGTAATAATCCGGGGCCTGAACGGCGCTGTCGTAGGGCGTCGCCTGGCTGCGGGATGTCTGCCGCGTGGCGGCGTCGCTCTGCGCGGTCATGGACACGGCCACGATCCCGACGACCGCGGCGGCAGTTGCGAACTTCACGAACATCTTCATGGGAGGCTCCTTCTGCGCCGCCGATCCGCCAGAGGCGTCGCGCGGCCCTTTTTCATCCGACGTCTGTCGGCGTCGGCGATCACGCGCGCCGCGAGTCATTCGCCGCGCACATGTCGATGAACACCGGAGCCTCGATCCAAATTTTGCGATACAGCAAAAGCGACTTCACGAAGTCTCGATGAGAGCGACAGAAACCTGACGAAGATCATGCCGGCCCGAGTGCAGTCGCATTTGAGCGTCGAACGTATCCGCGCCTGCATGAAAAAAAGGCGGACGATGTGTCCGCCTTTTTCCATTTTATGCCGCGGTAATAGTTATGCCGTGGCAATACGGATCACGGGTTGCTGAGACACGGCACGTAATTCGTCGAGCCCGGCGACAGCATGCACTGCTGCTCGTTGACGTTCGAGTTGTTCACCCGTCCATACGGATAGGTCGCGTCGGGACCGTAAACCGGCGCCGCATAAGCGTACGAACCGTAACCCGGACCGGCGTCAGCGTACGAGTCATAGCCCGGCCCCGCATAACCATAGTCGTAATAGCCAGGACCATAGGCGGCGTTCGCCGCCGCGGCCCCGACCAGCGCACCGGCACCGAAGCCGATCGCCGCCGCCGCGCCACGGTCGCCATGCGACCAGTTGCTGTGGTGGCGCCACGCAGCCTGGCTGGGTGATGCCATCGAAACGGCCAGAGCGCCGGTCAGCGCCGCCGCCGCCGCGAGTTTCGCGAAGGTCTTCATGAGAGACTCCTTTTCCCGCCGTCGGACCCTGTTGAGTTCCGCACGGTCTTTTCGGTCAGACGTTTCGGTTCGGGCGCGGGCCATAACCACACACCCGCAGGTCAACCCCGGAACAATGTCCACCGTTCCCGCAATGCAATATGCGTCCGGTCACGAAAACTCGATGAAACCGCCCGAAGGACGAGAACAGGGCCGGATTTCCGCGCGATAATGCGCCGGATGCGCTGTGGATGGGCGATGCGCGCACTTGCCGCACCGCGGAACTGCGCCTATAGAAATCGCTTTAATGATCACCGCACAAAAATCATCCTTCGTCCTCAGCCGACGTCATTTGCTGGGGATCGAGGGCCTTTCGCGCGACGAGATTTCCGGCCTGCTCGACCTCGCCGAGGAATTCGTCGAACTCAACCGTCAGGTCGAGAAGAAGCGAGCCTCGCTGCGCGGGCGCACGCAGATCAACCTGTTCTTCGAGGTCTCGACCCGCACGCAGGCCTCGTTCGAACTCGCCGGCAAGCGCCTCGGCGCCGACGTCATGAACATGTCGGCCTCGTCCTCGTCGATGCGCAAGGGCGAGACGTTGATGGATACCGCGGTCACGCTCAACGCGATGCACCCCGATCTCATCGTCGTGCGGCATCACGCCTCCGGCGCGGTCGAGCTTCTGGCGCGCAAGGTCGACTGCTCGGTCGTCAACGCCGGCGACGGCGCGCACGAGCACCCGACCCAGGCCTTGCTCGACGCGCTGACCATCCGCCGCAACAAGGGCCGCATCGACGGACTGACCGTCGCGATCTGCGGCGATATCCTGCACTCGCGGGTCGCGCGGTCCAACATCATCCTGCTGAACACGATGGGCGCGCGCGTGCGCGTGGTCGCGCCGTCGACGCTCTTGCCGAGCGGCATCGAGCGGATGGGCGTCGAGGTGGCGCGCGACATGCGCGCCGGCCTCGCCGACGCCGACATCGTCATGATGCTCCGCCTGCAGCGCGAGCGCATGAACGGGTCCTACGTGCCGTCGAGCTCGGAGTACTTTCAGTACTGGGGCCTCGACGAGCGGAAGCTCGCCTACGCCCGGCCCGACGCGCTGGTGATGCATCCGGGGCCGATGAACCGCGGCGTCGAGATCGACTCGATCGTCGCCGACGGCGCGCAGTCCCTGATCCGCGAGCAGGTCGAAATGGGCGTCGCCGTGCGCATGGCGGTGCTGGAAGCCCTGTCGAGGAATTTGCCGAATGCGTAAGCCTCTCTCCGACGTTCCGGTCTCGCTCGCCGCGCGGGCGATCCGGAATGACAGGATCAGTTGACGATGCTCTCCGACAGCCGCCCCATCCTGCTCGCCAACGCACGGGTCGTCGATCCGTCACGCGACCTCGACATTGTCGGCGACGTGCTGATTGCCGACGGTGTCGTGCGCGACGCCCGGCGCGGCATCGGCGCCGCCGGCGTGCCCGAGGGCACCGACGTCATCGACTGCCGCGGCAAATTGGTGGCGCCGGGGCTCGTGGACATGCGCGCCTTCGTCGGCGAGCCGGGCGCGGCCAGCCGCGAAACGCTCGCCTCGGCGAGCCAGGCCGCCGCCGCCGGCGGCGTCACCACTATCGTCTGCCAGCCCAATACGTCGCCGGCGATCGACGACCCGGCGACGGTCGACTTCGTGCTGCGGCGCGCGCGCGACACAGCCATCGTGCACGTGCATCCGATGGCGTCGATCACCAAGGGTCTCGAAGGCAAGGAGATGACCGAGATCGGCCTGCTGAAGGCCGCCGGCGCCGTCGCCTTCACCGACGCCGACAAGAGCATCACCAACGCCCAGATCATGCGGCGGGCGCTGAGCTATGCGCGCGACTTCGATGCCCTGATTGCGCACCACACCGAGGATCCCGACCTCGTCGGCGACGGCGTCATGAACGACGGCGAGTTCGCCTCGCGGCTCGGCCTGCTCGGCGTGCCGACCGCGGCCGAGACGATCATGCTCGAGCGCGACCTGCGCCTCGTGGCGCTGACCGGCGGGCGCTATCACGCCGCCTCGGTCACCTGCGCGGAGTCGCTCGAGGTGCTGCAACGGGCAAAGGACGCCGGCCTCGGCGTCTCCGCCGCCGCCTCGATCAACCACGTCACCCTGAACGAGAACGACATCGGCCCCTACCGCACGTTCCTGAAGGTGGCGCCGCCGCTGCGCGCCGAGAACGACCGCAAGGCCCTCGTCGAGGCGCTGCGGACGGGACTCGTCGACGTCGTTATGTCCGACCACAATCCGCAGGACGTCGAGACCAAGCGCCTGCCCTTCGCCGAGGCCGAGCCCGGCGCGATCGGATTGGAGACGATGCTGATTGCCGGCCTGCGGCTCGTGCACAGCGGCGAGCTCGATCTGACGGCGCTGATCCGCGCGATGTCGACCCGTCCGGCCGAGTTGCTCGGCCTGCCCGGCGGCACGCTGCGCGTCGGCGCGCCGGCCGACATCGTCGTGGTCGACCTCGACGTACCCTGGATCGTCGATCCGAACGAGCTCAAGTCGAAGTGCAAGAACACGCCCTACGACGAAGCGCGCATGCAGGGCCGCGTCCTGCGCACCATTGTGGCCGGCCGTACCGTTTACGAGATCGTGTGATATTTTTCGTCTTTCCGGGACGCGAACGACGTAAGCGCCCCCGGAGTCCGGAGGCACACACGGACTTTGGTGCCGGAGTCCGGGTTCGCCCCGCCTTCACCCCGAGGGCTTCGGCGCGACGCCCCGGAATGACAGGGTCAGGGCAATGAACGAAGCGATCGCCTTCGCCGTCGGCTATCTTCTCGGCTCGATCCCGTTCGGGCTCATCCTCACGCTCGCCGCCGGCGGGCCGGATGTGCGCACGATCGGCTCCGGCAATATCGGCGCCACCAACGTGCTGCGCACCGGGCGCAAGGGGCTCGCCGCCGCGACCCTCGTCTGCGACGCGCTCAAGGGCACGGCGGCGGTGCTGCTGCTGCGCCATTTCGCCGGCAACGAGGCGGCGCTCGTCGGGGGTTTCGGCGCCTTCCTCGGCCATCTCTTCCCGGTCTGGCTCAAGTTCAAGGGCGGCAAGGGCGTCGCCACCTATATCGGTCTGCTGATCGGCGTCTACTGGCCGTCGGCGCTGATCTTCTGCGGCCTCTGGCTGATCGTCGCCTTCGCCAGCCGCTACTCCTCGCTCTCGGCCCTCGTCGCCAGCGCGCTGACGCCGGGCGCGCTCTACCTGCTCGGCGAGCACGGGCCGGCGCTCCTGTTCCTGCTGCTCAGCGTGCTCCTGTGGGTCATGCATCGCGGCAACATCGCCCGGCTGATGAACGGCACCGAAGGCCGGATCGGCGCGAGCGCCAAATCCTCCTAAACCGCGGGTTGTCACCGGGTTGTGCCTTCTGCGATGCTGCCGCCACAGGGGGCAGCGTGGCCGGGCACGGGACACTCACCGACGAACAACGGCTCGACTGGCTGCGGCTCATCCGCAGCGACAATGTCGGGCCGCGCACCTTCCGCGACCTGATCAATCATTTCGGCGGCGCGCGGGCCGCGCTCGCGGCGCTTCCCAAACTCGCCCGTCGCGGCGGCGCGGCCGCCTCCCGCGTCTGCACGCAGGCCGAGGCCGAGGCGGAATTGCAGGCCGCCCGCGCGCGCGGCATCGACTTCGTCGCGCTCGGCGAGCCCGATTATCCGCCGCGGCTGACGATGATCGACGACGCGCCGCCGCTGCTCGCCGTGCGCGGACGACATGACATCTTCGCCCGGCCCCTCGTCGCCATCGTCGGCTCGCGCAACGCCTCCGCCGCGGGCATGAAGTTCGCCGCGACGCTCGCGCGCGCGCTCGGCACCGCCGGGTTCGTCGTCGTCTCGGGCCTTGCGCGCGGGATCGATGCCGCCGCGCATCGCGCCGCGCTCGAGACGGGCACCGTCGCCGTCCTCGCCGGCGGGCACGAGCGCATCTATCCGGCCGAGCACGC
>Ga0187815_10000601_pt1 | contig 17221 bp, 7 predicted proteins | sample NC_S_5_FD_132962 | JGI IMG/M metagenome (GOLD analysis project Ga0187815, IMG submission 132962) | Wetland sediment microbial communities from Neuse River Estuary, North Carolina, USA - ASW-S_5 | ecosystem: Environmental > Aquatic > Freshwater > Wetlands > Sediment | place: USA: North Carolina...
CCGCCTTGATCAGCGCCGTGTCGCCGAAATTGTTTTTGGCCTCGATGTTGGCACCCTTGGCGAGCAGCAGCTTCACCACCTCCGCGTGGCCCTTTTCAGCTGCTGTGATTAGCGCCGTGTTCCCGCTGGTTTCCCTGGCCTCAATGTTTGCGCCCTTCTCAAGGAGCTGACGAGCGTGCGCGGTGTCTCCGTCACCTGCGGCGTCGATCAAATTCCGATCCAGCCCACTGCTGGAGCTGGCCTGGCCAGCTGCCAGATGACTTAACGAGAAGAAAACTGCTGACAGGATGACTGCTGCCGGGAGTTTCTTCACAGCTCTTCCTCATTGACACGGATTCTAGTCGGTCGGAGGATCAAGCGGCAGGCCAAGCGCGAAGGTGCGTGCAAATTGTTAAGCGGGAGCAGATAGCCGTTCATAGCGCGCAATCATCGCGGCCGCCAACAAGTTCTCATTTCGGTCCGATCATCCCGGCATCGGATAGCGGCCAATCAGGCTCAATCCTGACTTCCTGTCGCACCTCGCCCAACGAGCTCTGCGCGGCAACTACTTCGATCCTCACACACTCGCGTCACACAACTCGTCCACGCTAGGGCTGGGGCGTATTGAGCGCTTGCAGGCGACGAAACTCCTGCATTTCCCTGGCAGCGAGCTCCGTTTTTCCTTGTTTCCTGTGGATACCGGCCAGAACAAAATAAGCTGCACCGGCAAGCTGTGTCTCTTTCTCCATCGCAAGGACCCGGTTCAGAGCCTTCTCAGCCGCCTGGGGATTGCTGGCTGCAGATGCTTTCCCCAAAGCGTAAAGGGTCTCCGGCATATTCGGGCGCAACGTATCAGAACGCCGCAGTTCCTCAATCGCTCCTTCCATTTTTCCCTGCTGCAGCAAGGCATCCCCTAGCCGATAGGCAGCTTCCGCGCTCCCGGGTTGCAGCTCCACTTCCGTACGCAATTGTTGCTCCGCCTTCGCCCATTCGGAAGTAGCGGCATAGACTTGCCCAAGTTCAAGCCTTAAGCCAGGCAAATCGGGACGCAGCAAGATGGCCTTCTCGTATTCCTGAAGGGCTTGGGGGTACATTTTCATCTGATAGAAAGTCCGTCCCTTGGCCTGGTGCGCCCGCGCGGAATCCGGGAACGCGGATAGAAGCTTATCGAGGGACTCCGCAGACATTTCATCACCCGCACGGCTCAGGTAATAGAGAAGGTCCGGATCGTTCGGACTCTTGGCGAGTGCGGCCTGCAGACTGGCAACCGCCTCTGCGGGTTGGCCCGCCTGCAATTGTGCGACTCCCAAAGCACCGTACTCATGAACGAGTTCAAGATGAGGAATGGCTTCCGACGCATAGCCTTCAGTCAGAAGCGCATAACCCAGCAATCGATGGACGACCAGAGAGTCTGGGTCTAGTTCGGCAGCCCGCTTCAGAGGACGGATCGCAGCCGCATAATCATGTTTCTTCATGTAGGCATCGCCTAACCGGAGGAAGGCAATGGCCGCAGTGGGCGCCAGGTCCGTGGCCTTACGAAACGCAGAAATAGCCCCATCGAGATCGCTACGACTTTCGGCGTCGCTGCCGGATTGCAATAAGGTGCGCACCTCGGGAGGGAGAGAATTCTCCGCCGACGTTGCCTGCAACAGCATGCAGAGCAGTAAGAGCACGTGAATCATGTCTCTGCCGCTTCCTCTACCACTATGAATTGGTCCGCCCTGACACCCCGCGCAGTCTGGTGTATGCCAGAGGGCCAGAAAACCTCTACATCTGCGGCATCCGCGGAACCTAATCCGAAGTGCAGGCGCTTGTCGTTTGAAGAGAGATAACTTCCGGTGGCAGTGGCGAAACGCACTTGACCGTTCACTTTGACGCGCGCCCCGTAGCCATCCCGGTTGCTTCGTTTTCCGTGCAGCGTGATCGTAAGCCAGTGCAATCTCCCGCCGCGGTTCAGATACAACTGAGGTTGCTCGCCAAGAGCCGTGGTCACCACGTCCATCCAGCCATCGTTGTTCAAATCGCCGAACGCCGCGCCGCGGGCAGCGACCGGTACATCCGAGCCAGCGTCGGCTCTTTCGAAATGGCCGTTGTGATTCAAGGCAAGCAAGGGAGGCTCCCGGTAATGGAGGGAACTGTCGTACTTGTGAACGTTATCGAAGACATGGCTCTGGACGATAAAAACGTCCTTCCAGCCGTCATTATCAAAATCCTCCAAGCCTACGCCCCATCCGCCAGTGCTTCCAGAAATCGCGCCGAAGCCCGTCTCTAGTTCGCGCGCGCTGAAGGATCCCTTACCATCATTGTGAAAGACAACATAAGGCTCGTGAGGAAGTTGTGTGACCAGAACATCAGGAAGCCCGTCGTTGTCGTAGTCCTGGAAGACAACTCCCATGCCGGAAAGCATCTTACCGCTGTTGGCGAGAGCGGCTCCTGAATCAAAGGCACATTCCGTGAAGGTGCCGTCGCCATTATTGTGAAACAGAAACTGCTCGACCACGTCCATGGTAACGAAGATGTCCGTGTAGCCGTCGAGGTCGTAGTCTGCGAATGCAACTCCCAGGCCGTGGCCCTTTTTTGCGCCGATCCCCGAGGACATGCTGACGTCTTCAAAGGTGCTATCGCCCCGATTGTGATAGAGGATGTTTGCGATCGGCGGGAATTCACCCGGGGGGCAATACGTTGGCTCTAGGGAACCACACGCTTTGCTTTTTTCCACGCTCCAATCAAGATAGCGCGTCACAAACAGGTCGAGCTTACCGTCGTTGTCATAGTCGAGAAAACCAGCGGAAACAGACCAACCGCCAGCGGCCACACCGGCTTTCGCGGTCACGTCCGTGAAAGTGCCGTCACCGTTGTTGTGATAGAGAACATTTCTCCCGTAGTTGGTTACGTAGATGTCGGGAAATCCATCGTTGTCGTAATCCCCGACGGCAACCCCCATTCCGTAGTTCATATCGCCGATGCTTGCAAGACCTGCCTGTTCCGTGACGTCGGTGAAGCTGCCATCCTTGTTTTGACGGTACAGTCGATTCCAATAACGCGGATCACGGCGACCGAAACTGAAGGGCGGATGCATGGGACTGGTGATATGCCCCCCGTTGACGAAGAAGATGTCCAATAGCCCGTCGTTGTTGTAGTCAAGAAGGGCCACGCCACCCGGCATGGTTTCAATCAAGTATTTCTGTGGAGTTGGCGAGTTAAGAAGGGTGAAATCCACCCCCTTCAAAGGCGCAAGCCGGAACATAGGTTCGGACACGGATTTGGTTTGCAGCCCAAGCAGCCTGCGTGCGCCAATTAGAGCCCCGGATGAGCCCAGGGCAGAAACCTGCAGGAACTGGCGCCGATCTATGGTGTTAGGACGAGACCTTCCATGGCCCATGTTTTCTCTCGGCGCGGCCCAACAAGCTCAGGTCGATTGATTGTCCAATCACCCCAGGACACTGCCACTCGGTTTTTGATCACCGCGGGCCTCAGTCTAGCGGACGGATTTCGACAACGCTACCATGAATTTCGTCCGGGATATCCAATGTCAGGAGGTGCCGCGCAATCTCGATCGAAGGCGCTGGAGGGCTTGGCATTCCTTTTACGGTAATCGCTGCAGCTGGTGAATTCCATCCGTACAATTCAACATGAATTCGATTCCACCACGGGCGAAAAGTCCCCTGATGCTCTCCAACCTGAAGAGCAAAATCGCTGGGCGTGGCCCAGCAGGAAAATTCGATACGTAGGTAATCTCCATGCTTGTAGGCCATGGTCGTGCCGTCATCCATGTAAAGAGAACCCTTACAATCCTTCCCCGGATACACGCGCAGGATCAGTGGTCCTTGTGGTTTTTCCTCGGTACTTTGTGTCAACGGTTCCATGGGTAGGATCGTTCCTTCCCGGACATAAACGGGAAGCGTGTCGAGTTGTGGCTGAATGACCGGGTCACCAGGATCTTTGTTGCTGTTCCCCTCGCCACTCTGCACTTGGGCGCCTGTCCAATAGTCGTACCAAACGCCGGGAGGGAGTCGCAGCCGATAACTGTCTCGCTGCTCAGGAAAAGGCGGAGGCGCAACCAGGAAATCTGGTCCAAAAAGAAACTCATTGCCAGCGTCGATATCGAGCGGATGCTTATCTCCGGTCGCGTCTGGAAATTCGAGAAAAAGGGGACGAACAATCGGCAAGCCTGTACGCGAGAGTTCCTCAACCACGGTATAAAAATAGGGCATCAGGCGGTAACGCTCCTCGATATATCGGCGGCGAATGGCCTCTTGTTCCGGCCCGTCGACCCAGACTTCCTTGTCTCCAGACCCTTTGTTCGTGTGGTTACGGTCTATCGGTTGAAAGGTGCCAAGCTCAGTCCAACGGGTTAGCAATTCGGGGCCCGGAGTTCCGACGAAGCCTCCCACATCGGCTCCGGAAAGTCCGAACCCGCTCAGTCCCAGATTCAAAAGCATTGGTGTGGTCAAACGTAGATGGTTCCATGAGCTGGTGTTGTCGCCTGTCCAAGTTGCCGCGTAGCGCTGCCCGCCAGCATAGGTGGCCCGCGTCAGAACAAACGGACGCACATTGGGATTGATTTTCAGCAGCCCTTCGTACGTAGCACGGGAATTTTCCATGCCGTAAACATTATGTATTTCCAGATGACTCGCGGTGCGCGGCGTGAATCCTATCTCGTCTATGCGATGCTGAACGTTGTCGGGCATAGTCAGACTTTGGGTCAGAAAAATGGAGGGTTCGTTCATGTCGTTCCAAAACCCCGCCACACCGTCTGAGACGAAGTCTTTATATAGGTTGCCCCACCAGTCCCTAGCTTGTTGCTGAGTGAACTCGGGAAAGACCGATGGGCCGGGCCAGACTGTCCCGACATAGTTGGAGCCATCGGGATTCTTGACAAAGTGATCGCCTGCCAAGCCGCTGTCATACGGGATATAACCGGCATTGGGAAGCCGTGCGATGTGCAGGTCCGTAATGGCGACGACGTGAAAGTTGTCACGCTTCAGATCGGAAAGCATCTCGCGAAAATGAGGGAATCGATTCGTGTTCACTGTAAACGGACGGTATTGTTTCTGATAATCAATATCCAAATACAAGACGTCAGAGGGAATCTTATCCACTCGCAATCGCGCCGCTATCGAGCGTACCCTGTCCTCCGTTGCATAGCTGAAGCGAGACTGCTGAAAACCGAGAGACCACAGGGGAGGTAGAGGCGGCAGGCCTGTGAGCAACGCATACGTCATTACGACGTGTTTTGGATCCGGTCCATAGAAAAGATAATAGTCGATGGGACCGCCGTCTGCTCCGAACGAGTAGATGTCTCTTTCTGTCCGTCCGAAATCAAAACTGGTCGACCACGTGTTATCCAATAGAACTCCCAGTGAGCGCCCAGCACGCATAGTCAGAAAGAACGGGATGCTCTTGTATAGGGGGGCAGTCGATTCCTGGAAACGGAAGGCATCCGTATTCCAAAGACGGAAGGCCTGCCCTCGGCGGTTCAGGGCTCCCACCGCGTCTCCAAGGCCGAAGTAGTGTTCGTCCGAAGGCATTTTCTTGAAGACACGAAAGGCAGACCCATGAAACTCCATGGGCCAACCGACGGCATCCTCCTGCAGGATGTTTCCCTGCCTGTCCGAAATGGAGAGGCCCAGGGTGGCGCGATCAATTCGAACGTGTAATGCGTTGCTGCGAAAACCAACTGCGTCAGGTGCAGCTTCGGGAGTCACGGCCGCGGCTTGATGGCGGACCTGCTCTGGGACAGCCCACGAGGCGTCTTCCGGCAATTCTCCGTTGCCACTCGCGCGTACGCGCAACACATCGTCGCGCAGAGCCACGACTTGCAAGATCAACTTGCCGCTGCTCAGCTGGACGCCGTTCGGCAGCGCCTTGCTGGTTGACTCGCCGGAGCCAACCAAAATTGCCGTGCGCTGCGGCCCCCAGGCGCGGGAAACCTGTGCAGGGTGAAATGCGACAGCGAAGAAAAGAAGAACCAGCAGAGCGCTACCCAGGCCTGACTTGGTGGAAATCTGACTCTTCATATTCGCACCCCACGCACGAGCCAGAGTTTCCGTGTGAAGCGTCCTTTGCCGAGCAAGTTCAGGGTGTCTTGATCATCGAACATCTCTCGCTGCTATGCCGCGGGCTGAGGATCTGGCAGGCTGCGAACTGTTGCTTGCTGCCTGCCAGATCCTCGATTTCTCCGGGGTGGGGAGAAACCTATGAGCTAAGGAACGTTAAAAGAAAAACTTTCCAGCGATTTGTGCAGTTCGCGCCTGGTAAGCCGCATGTATCTGCCCAAATGTTGAGTCCCCTAAATTGGTGTCCGGGACGTAAAAGTCTGGATGGTTGAAGGCGTTGAACATCTCGAAGCGGAATTCGAGTTGCTTATGCTCAGTGAAATTCCACCTCTTTTGTAGGCTCATGTCCCAATCAAAGTAGCGAGGCGCCCGTATGTTCGCGAAGAAGCGCGGGGCGTCTCCAAATGTGAATGGAGCGGGTTGGGAGAACGCCGCTGGATTGACCCAATTATTGATCGACTGGTTTGCAGGTTTCGGATCCACTCCGGGTACCACATTCGGACGCTGACCGAAACCGTAACCGACATTGTTCGTTATTGGATTGATGGAAAGGGGCAAGCCTGACTTCGCAGTGATGATTCCGGTCCACTGCCAGCCTCCCAGAATTGCATTCTCGGCCCCGTTCCAATCCGCACCGAACTGTTTACGCCTCCCAAAGGGCAACTCGTAGTTGTAATTGACGACGAGGCTGTGTGGCGTGTCGGTTGCGTCGACCGACCTCTCGGCATCGAGATTGTACGAATTTAGTGTATTAAAGGCCCCGCTCCCTGGGAGCGCCCACCCAGAGGAACCTTGGACGTTATCCAGGAACTTTGAGAAGGTGTAGGAAACGACCATGTTCAGTCCGGAGTGCCAGCGATGTGTATATGTGGCTTGAAGCGCGTTGTAGCTCGTCGTGCCGACAGCAGGCCCATTCCCCTCGTACACGCTGCAGAATTCGGGATACGGCTTCAGCAGTTGGTTCAGGGAAACCGTCTTGTTGTTGAGACCGCAGCTACTTGCCGTTATGGCACCAAAGAAGGGGTTGGGTACCTGGGCGTTGAGCCCAGCTCCCAGCGACAAATCTGCGGCCGGAAACTCATTCCACTGCAAGCCTGACGAAAGCAGGTTTTTGCCGGCATTCCCGACGTAACTGATGTCCACCAGATCATTATTCGTAAACGAGTATTGGATCCCAGTCATCCACTGCTGCACACGAGAACTGGGCCGGTTGGTGTGAGTCGCGCTCGCCCCAAAGCCAACGTCTGTCAGCGTGCCCTTGGAATTGGCCGATGGCAGCAATTGACCCTGGTAAAATACAGCGGGGCAGGGGGCACTCGTTGGTGTGAGACAATTTACATTAGCATTCCCGCTCAGAGTCGAGGCGGGATTCAAACCATTATTGAGAGTATTGATCCACGATGTCGGTTGTGAGTATCCGTCGTTAGGCCCTTGGTTGAAGTAGTTCGGCACAAAAAAGATGCCGTAGCCGCCACGCACCACAAGCCTGTTGGCCGCTTGATAGGCAACTCCAATGCGCGGCGCCAAGTTCGTATGCTGAGTATGGTATAACCCTCTGTCGCTGTTCGAGTTGTAGACGACTTCACCCGGAAAGGAAGCAGGAAGACCAGTTAAGCCGGTCACTATGCCGCTTATGGGGTTTACAGCAGTGAAGTCAAAATACTGTTGCGCGTTGTATCTTTCCACTGGCGCGGTTTGGATCTCGTAGCGCAGGCCCAGGTTGAAGGTGAACTTGCGCGTCACCTTCCAGTCATCCTGCAAATACCAGCCGAGGAAGTGCTTATCGGTGGCCTGGAATTGGTTATGACCGCTTCCTCCGCTCCCCACTCCGGTAAGGAAAGAGGCGAACCCGTCTCCCGTTCCCGCGGTTTCGTTTAGCGGATCTGGCCCACCTGTGTCCGCGGTAGCGAAATTGAGAGCCGTGTCAGCCCAGTGCCCGCCATTAAGCCGGAGCCATACGTCCATAAAGCCAAAAGAGAACACCTGCTTTCCCGTCGCTTTCGTGAAATCGAGCGACTCGGTATACAGCGTTTGCGGAGTGATGTAATCATCGTTTCCGCCTGTTGCACCAAGGTGAGCGTAAATTCCTTCTGTAAACTCCGGGAAGTGTGGGGAATTCGCATCGAGCCAAGACGGCAGCCCCAGAGTTGAGTCTTTGAATCCCAAGGACTGTGTTTGCCCCCCCTCAACGTGGCGATTCACTCCCACGTTCGCGGTCATGGAAAACGTTGGGCCGAAAATGTGGTTTTCGCCAATGTTGACGCTGTAGCGGTTATTCGGATTGGTTAACCCGGGACCTGCAATGTCCGAAGCACCGTAGAACGTTGGCGTGTTTGTTTTTGTCTGGTATTTCTGCGTCCAACGCGCGTAAAAACGGTCGTTGTCGGAGTAATTGTAGTCCACGCGGCCCGAATACTCATTTGAATGTTCTGGGGCGGCTGCGGTCGCCGTAAAATTGTTTGTCAGGGCATTACCCTGAGGCATGGGCCAGTAATTACCAGTTGCGAGTTTTGAGGCCAGCGTGTCCATCAATGCCGCTGGGATCACGTTGCCATTGATAGGATCCCGGATGTATCCGCTCTTTGTAGCGGTCAGGCCTGTGACCGGATCGACCTGCCCTGCCGTAATCGGGCGCGTGCTGAACGGATTATAGAGCTGACCGCTGAGGATTGGCCTCCCGAGAGCGTCAACTTGCCCCGTCGCTGCTCCCAGCAGGGCGGAGAAGTCTCCGGTCCTTTCCGTGGAGGTGGGCATCGTGAATACCGCAGTTTCCGGTGACGATTGCCTCAGGCCTTCGTAGTAGGCAAAGAAGTAGATTTTGTTCTTCCGAATCGGGCCGCCGACGGTACCGCCAAATTGGTGGCGATGGAAGTCCGGTTGAGCTCCATGGTTGAAGAAGTTTCTCGCATCAAAAGCGCTGTTGGCGTAAAACTCATAAACGTCGCCGTGGAGTTCGTTGGTACCTGATTTGGTTACTATGTTGACTACGTTGCCGCTGCTCCACCCGTACTGCGCTGTGAACGCGTTCGTCTGAATCTTGAATTCCTGCACAGCGTCTACTGACGGAGTGTAGATCACGCCTCCCCAATCGGCGCGCGTGTCCCATGTTCCATCCAGAAGGTACGCTGCAGTATTGAAGAAGGTGCCGCCGAAATTCAAAAACGAAATGTCCTGGTCTGCGGTCTGGGCGAGACCCGGGGCCCCCACAACCTGCTGTTCAGCAGTGTTACTGACCGAAGAGTTTAGCATTGCCAAGCTGATCACACTTCTAAAGTTCAAAGGAAGATCTTCCGTCTGTTTCGCGGAAACATCCGACGAGATATTGGCGTTGTCTACGTTCAAAAGCGGGGCTTGCGAAGTGACTTCGATATTTTGACTCACCGCTCCAACGGTCAGTTGAACATTCTGTTCGGCTGCCTGACCCGCTGCCAGGGTGATCCCCGCTTGGGTGTAACGTTTAAACCCGGGCGCTTCCACCACCAACATGTAAGTCGCGGGCGGCAGGAGCGTAAACGAATAGAGTCCAGCCTCTTGCGTTGTATAGGCCCAGGAAGTTCCGCGCTCCGGGCTGGTTAGAGTTACCTTCGCGCCATTAATGGCCGCGCCAGTAGGATCTGTTACGGTCCCGGCCAGTGTAGCCGACGAGGTTGCGTTCTGGGCATGCGCTGGCCCCACGGCAAGAAACAGGACCGCGAGAGTCCCTGCTAGAAACAACAATTTCCAGTACCGCTCTCTCCGAAACATAACCCCCCCTGATTTCAGAGTCCACTCACCCTCAGGAAACAACACAGACGCACTCCAGAAACCGCCTCAACGTATAGAGTCTTCATACCAGAATCGCAAGGGTTTGCAGGATAAAGCATGGCGTTAAGAGCGAAAGGAGAGCACAGGATTACGTATCGTCTTTTGCTGCAGTCGCTTAGCCCTCGGTTCTGTACACGATAAGAGCCATTTTTTACTGTTGCAGCCCATGAGCACGTAGTGTACGATGCACCCGCTTACGGCCCAGGGGTGGGGTAATAGTGCCAGCAGATCAAACATCGGTCGGCTGGAAGCCCTCGACTGAAGTTGAGCGGGCAGCCGTTCAGCGTGAACTCGAAACGCTGCTTGCTACTCCCCTGTTCCACTCCAGCAAGCGCTATCCCAGCTTCCTCAAATATGTCGTGACTCGCGTCTTGGCTGGTCAAACCGATCAGCTTAAAGAGCGTATCTTGGGCGTGGAGGTCTTCGGTAGACCTGCGGACTACGACACCAACAAAGACCCGATTGTGAGGGTGACCGCAGCAGAGATTCGCAAGCGGATCGAACAATACTATCACGATGCCGGGCACGACCACGAGATTCGTCTTGTTCTGCCGTCTGGATCCTACGTGCCCCACTTCTCTTGGCCGGGGCGAACTGCGAACGGATCTGCCGATTTGCCGGACTTGTCCGGACACGCTTCCACGACCATGGAGGCACAGGCCACCTCGCCTCGGTCGGCTCGATCGCGTTTCTCCGGAGCCACGATTGCAGTTCTTTCCGTAATTGGATTGGGGATTGTGGCCGTTGCAGGATTCATCTCGCATGCCGGGCGGCCCTCCGTCACAAAAAGGTTTTGGGAACCCTTTGTAAACTCTACGGAGCCCGCCCTTTTCTGCATCGCGGACCAGAGCGAATACTCCACAATTCGGTTGCGCGACGCCGCCAATCCTCTCCACCAAATCACTTTGCCGGACAAAATGGATACGCTCATCATCGACGACGTGGTTCCGCTCGTCAACATAGCCGGCTTGCTTCGTTCATATGGAAAGACCTATCGAGTGCTCGGCGAATCGACGACCAGCCTGACGGACTTACGTCGCGGACCCTCCGTCTTTATAGGTGCGTTCGATAACACCTGGACGCTCCGTCTGACATTCCCTTTACGCTTTCATTTTGCAAACGATCCCGATATGAATCGCCTGTGGATTGAGGACCGGGCGAATCCCAGCAAACGCGAATGGGTACTCAATCGGCCGGAGCAACAACAGACGGGCACCTATAAGGACGCTGCGATCGTGACGCGGTTTGTTGATCCGACCACCGATCAATTGGTTGTCGTCGCTGCGGGCATCGGACGAGGTGGAACTGTCGCTGCAGGTGAGTTTCTTGTGGATCCTCAGCGCATGAGTGGAATGTTGAGTCAGGTGCCCAGTGATTGGACGCAACGGAACCTTGAGATTGTTCTGGAAACACAGGTGATTGAGGGGCGCTCTGGCCCACCGCGCATCAGCGCAGTCTATGTGTGGTAACTTGCGCTCCTGATTGCGCCCACCCCGCTTCCTCCCGCAAGTCCCATCTCGCTCAACTTCTCTAGCCTATTTTCCCTCCGCTGCGGTCACGCACCTGCCTGTGAGCGCGCGGCTATGGAGTGGTTCCGTATTCCGCGATCACGCCATTCAATGTTTGGAGCAGATTTTGGATGCCAAATTTATTTTCGTTGGCGTACCAATCGGCGAAAACAGGCCCCTGCACCCGTTGGTTCAAAGAGGCCTGGGCCGCTTGAAGCGCGCTCTGGGCCGTTTTCAAGCCCCTTAGGACAGCGCCACTATCATTGTTGCCGAGCGCAATCATGGACTCGTCGAGCGCACGCAAGAACAGGTTGGCTTGCAGCATAAACTGCGCTTGGAGACACATGTCGTCATTGAAAAACATCTGATCCCCTTGTGGTAGTCGCGGCGACAGCGCCGCGCAGGACGATACGAGCGGCCTGAGTGCGTTTACTGCAGCGGTCGTCCCGTTGAGCACGGCCCCGATCTCAGTCGTCGCTCCTGAATCCGCGGGAACGATCTTGTAAAAGTCCCGCTCATGAGCATCAAATGGGTTGGCGTTGTAGGTCCTGCTTGCCAAAGCGGCCAACAGGACTCGTGCGGCGCGGTTGTAGCGCAGGTCCTCGAAAACGTATTGGCGGGGGAAACTACCGGGAAAATCAGGTGCATGCTGCTGCCAGTATGCGTTGTAGTAATCGGTGTAGAGCGAAGCGACCTGCGCGGCCTGGGCGCTCCCGAAATAGCGCGTGCTGAAACTCCGCAGCGCAGCGTCCATCGTGCGGCTGCCCGAAAGATACGAGTTAAGGTTCCACAGCAGGTCCCCACCCAACGATATTTCCATCGCGAATTCGCGAACGTTGCCGACGTTGAATTCCGCTATTTTGTAGTTGCCGGGACCGGCCTGGGCCGAAACGATTCGATTGTTCAGCTCCTGTTTCCAGGGACCCTCTCCTGCCGTCAGATGCGAACCCGTGCTCGTATACTGCAGGTTCATGTAGTAGCCCACAGGATTGTTCGGGTAGTCCTGTTGCTTGTAGTTCATGACGTCCGTGTTTGGAAAGTGATCGCGCCGCTCGTTGGAAAAATTCCAGACAAGGTCCGGTTCCATGGGCGGCTTCAAATATCCTTTCGCCATAAAATCGGAGACTTCGGAGTAAAAGATCGTCCGCATCATGGGAAGAGGGCTGAGCTTAGAATTCCACGTGCTTTTCAGCAGCGCGACTTGAATGGGCAATAATTCGTTGATGATTTCGGCCCTCTGCTGGTCGCCGGCCGGCGCGCCGGAGAAGACCCTCCAGAAAGGTTGATCAAAGTGGCCTCGGAAGACGACGGTTTCGATGACCTCGAAGCCTTCACGCTGAGCGAGATCGATGTAATAGGCCCAGAACTGCTGCAATTCAGAGATCAGCGCCGGAGTGAGCGTGCCACTGCTGGAAAACTCAAGCGCCGGAGGTGTCTGACGTGCTATCAGAGTCCAATAGTTGTCCCAGTCGCCGATGTCCGCGCCAAACGGAGTGTAGTGTGTGAACGTGACGACGATGCCCCTCCTCTTGCACTCCCGCGCCCACTCTAGCCCCTGATTCGGGGTGTTGTTGTAATCGGAAATCCTGTCGACATTGAGTGTGTTGTACTTCAGCCGCAACAAGGTCTCGAACACCGCGTTGAAATTATCCGCGGACCGGTTCATCCAATCGGCAATGAGGTCTTCGTCGTTGGCAAACCACACGCGATACGGCATGTCGGGGGACACAAACCGCGCGTCGAGCGAACTCAGAAAGCTGACCTGCGCCAGCGCCTGCGGTTGCCACGAACTCCAATACCAGAGAGGAGGCACCTTCAGATAATCGTCCGAGAATTCATAGATAGCGTAGATGGTCCCGCGGGTATCGGCTCCCGACAGGACGATCCGCGGCGTTGCACTTGTGCCCTCCGCCTTCAACTCATGAGTTTCCACACCCGTCAGCGCCGGATCACGATAAATGGCGGTGGCCGGGCCCATGCAAGTGACCACGATGGCGGGCCGCCCGGCGATGGCAGAGGCGTCGCTCACAACCCGCGAGGCCACTCCGAGGACTTTCCGCAAATCCCTCTGCAAGTCCTGGACGGCCACTTGAATCGGGCCAGCCTCGGAGGAGTCAACGAGAATCGAGACACCCGGCGGGAGGTTGAAAGTGCCAGCGTGCTTCGTGGGCGGTTGCGGGGCTGCGGCGGCCTGGCCCGAATTGCCGCTGGAGCCGCTCACGCCCGCGCACGCCACCGCGAAGAAAATCAGGAAGATTGCAGAAACGAGGAATTGCCGCATCTAGTCTGCTCCGTCTTCCCGCAGAATCAAATCCGTTCAGGGAGGCAGGGTAGACAGGAATTTCCATTTTGACCTCCCGGATAGGCACGCTTATACACCCGAGGCCCCTCGGAGTGAACCTGATCGTTCTTTGTGGCATGACGCTTCACTAAAGCGAGGGCGTCAAGTACTTTGCCTAGAGGGCGCTGCGTTTGGGGGTTCGCGTTTGATCCGGGCGACGGCTCAGTCTGGCCGCAATGACGGAAGCCACTGGCTGCGTTTTGTATATGTCCGCGATGTGCGCAAGGGCAGTATCGATCACCCGGTTGTATTCTCCGATCTGACGGCTCAAGTTCTTGTCCCGATTTCTCGCTGCGAATGCCTGGGAGTCCTCCGTAGCGTGCATGCCATCGATCAGCTCGCTCAAGCCAGCGAGCTTTGCTGGGAGCCCGCTCACTTCCGCAAATGCCGTCTCCGGTTGGTAGCTGATGCGGTCGCCAGTCTGCATTGCATCGATCAAAGGATCGGGAGACCAAGCCGCTGGCCAGGCCGCATTCAAAATGTTGTACGTTTCGCGGAGGCGCCTCATCCTGCCCGCAAAGCCATCGAGCAGGGCGCGATTGCGCGCCATCTCCGGCTTGATTCGTACGGTGAAGGTCACTCGATCGGTCACGCGAAAGCGGCTCGTTGCAATCACGGTCGTCAGCGTGCTGCCATCAAAGTGCCAGCTGGGCGTGCGATTGTACTTTGAGTGCGCGATGGACTCTCCGTTAACACTCACCGAGGAAGGCGGCCAGCTTCCTGGCAGGCGCAGTTCGTATGCCCTTTGCGTTGGCATCCCTTTGTAGTGGCCCTCCGCGGACGCGACCGTCACTGTGAGCTTGCTGCCGTCGCCGCTCAGTGCGGCGCGAATCGAGGTCCAAACGCTTTCCCCATGCTGGTAGCTAGGCGTATCGCCCGCATCCTCGTACAGGCGATATTTCGACACTTGCCCCTCTTTCAGCGGGAGGATGGTGAGGATGTGAGGATCAACGGATTTCTCGCCCGTATAGCTCATGGCAGGCTGCATGGGAATAATGCTGCCCGTCTTCACGTACAGAGGGATTTGGCTGATTGAAAAGCTGCGCTCCACCGTGACAGGGCCATGGAAACTCGCGCCGCTGTCCCATTCGATCCAGTTCCCGGCGGGCAGCCATACCAAGATTTTGGCAAGTTCGGAATCCTTCGCGATTGGCTGCGTCACCGGATCAGCCAAAATACTATCGCCAAACATGTATTCACTCTTTGCGTTATAGGAACCCGACGCTTCCGGCCAGTCGTAGTACGTCGCCGGATCAATCCCCATCGTGCGAGCCATTTGGGGGTACCGATCCTGCCACGGCTGCACGCCCCCAGCCGGGTGAAGATTGACTGTGGCCTTGAGACCCTGCTCGTGCACACCCGCGAGAAACTGATTCGGGTCTGGAAAAAGCAGTCTGTTCCACGAGTACCCTGTCCAGCCGAGCCTGTGGCCGGAAGCGTCCAGTTTGTAGTTACCGGCGACTTCGTTGAACGTCGGATGCCAGTCCATGTCGATCACCAGCACATCGAGAGGAGTGGTGTGCTGTTGGAATCCTTGAATCAGTTGCTTGAATTCTTGGTCCGTGTACGACCAGTAGCGCGACCACCAGGCTCCAAAGGCAAACCGCGGCGGCAGCGGAACTTTTCCTGCCACGCGCGTGAAATCGTAGAGAGCGCGCCGATAGTCGTGGCCGTAGCCGAAGAAATACCAATCCTGCCGGTCCCCGGGTGGGCGCGACTCCACCCACGGCCAAGGACTTCGTTCGCCCTGCGCGAAGGAAAAATCGGCAGAGTCGAAAAGCTGCCGTTGACTGTCGTCCACAAGGGTCCAGCCATCGCGCGAGATTAGTCCCGGCTCCAGCTTCACGTCAGAGCCTCGGACTCTGTCGACCGTGCGCGCCGTGCCTAGCAGGTTGCCTATATCCTCCGTGCCTGGTTTCCACACCACCTCCCTTCCGTCGAGGCTAAGTGTGATGCTGAGATTGTCTGCGGCGAATTTGCCATCCGAGTTTCCCGGTGCGTAGACCAAGGTCAGCACGCTCGTTTTGATCACCGTGCGCCCTCCATCGGGCGCAGTTTCGTGCGTGAACTCCGGGACAGGCAGCTTGCGATTCAAAAACACAAGCGAAGCCCGATTTTCGAATTTGCCGTCTGCAGCCCATTCCATGCGAATCAGCTGCGGAGTCAGAATGGTAAAGCGTGCATGTCCGGAAACCACGACGGCGCTTGGATCGGCAATCGGATCAAAACGTCCCGGGATCTCTGTCGCTGCGATGGCGGAACGGGAGAGTGCCAAGGCTCCCAACCCTGCCACGAATAAGCCTGCGCAAAGCGCGCGTCGAAAATCCGTCATAATCTGCCTCCTTCGAGTTCTGGCAGTCCATTCACATGGAAAACATCCTTTCGCCCTATGCGCTGCTAACCCGTACCCCATGACATCAGGCTGCCACATATCACGCCGTGCCAACTTGCACAATCGCGGAGTTCAGCTTAATCAGAGGGCTGCCATATCGGCGACGTTTCATTGTCGCCCAGAAAATTGGCTATTGAACGACAGACACAAAGAGCGGAAATTTAGCGCGCGGCGCCAGAAGCGCGGTCGGGTACAGCCTGAGCAATTCGAGGTCTCCACTTCGATGCTCTATGCAGTAGTTCTTGGGGCAGCTCAAAAGAATAAGAGAAGTGGATCCATGCTCCGTGTGAACATCGCTTCCAGGACTGGCCGCCTGACTTGGATGGTAGTCTTCTGCGCGTTAAATGAGGCGAAAGCATATCTAGGGCGTAGTCCTCTTTTTTTTTTGCACAGCGAATCCTAGCGAGAGGAAAGGCATTCCCATGAATATTTTCCGAGCATTCGTAGCCGGAGCATTGTGGTTGCTACTGGGCATTTCGTCCGTGGCGGCGAAGACTAGTGTCACTAAACAATCGTTTGGAAAATTGCCTGATGGAACTCCGGTCGACATCTACAGGCTTGCCGATGGTCCAGTTGAAGCGCGAATCATGACCTATGGTGGAGTCATAGTTTCGTTAAGGGTCCCTGACAGGAGTGGCAGGGCTGGTGACGTGGTGCTCGGTTTCGACAACTTCGAGGGATACGTCGACAACGTCGACGCGTTCTTCGGGCCGCTAGTCGGACGTTATGCCAACCGGATCGCTCACGGAACGTTTACCCTAAACGGCAAAACCTATCACCTTCCGATAAACAACGGCCCCAATTCTCTGCACAGCGGGCCACATGGATTCAACACTGTCGTGTGGAAGGCCAAACCGATCGAAAACGGAGTCGAACTCAGTTACCTGAGCAAGGATGGCGAAGGTGGCTATCCAGGAAACCTCAACGTAATGGTTCGCTACACGCTGGTAAAGGTCGACTTGCGTATCGAGTATTTCGCCACAACCGACAAGGATACAGTTCTAAATCTGACCAACGGCTCCTTTTTTAATCTTGCAGGTGCAGGGGCCGGTGACATCCTGAAGCATCAACTTACGCTGAATGCCGCACGTTTCACTCCCGTCGATGCGACGCTGATCCCAACGGGTGAACTGAGGCC
>Ga0187815_10000603_pt1 | contig 17155 bp, 18 predicted proteins | sample NC_S_5_FD_132962 | JGI IMG/M metagenome (GOLD analysis project Ga0187815, IMG submission 132962) | Wetland sediment microbial communities from Neuse River Estuary, North Carolina, USA - ASW-S_5 | ecosystem: Environmental > Aquatic > Freshwater > Wetlands > Sediment | place: USA: North Carolina...
CCAGCTTGCGGCCGGTGAGCTTGCCAAGCTGCGCCAAGCGCGCTGCCGGGCGCTCTCCGGCAAGATGGCCGAATTCGGTCGGGATCACCAGGGCCAGCGTATCATTGCCTTGCGGCTCCCAGCGCAGCTTTGGAATGACGCCCGGCATCGCCGCCGAAAGCAGATAGACCACGCGGAACATCGCGCCCAGCAACCGGGCGCGCTCGAGGTAGCGCGGCGGGGCAAGCGACTTCAGTTCGGCCGCGGCACCATCGTTGAAGATGCCCTCGTGCCGATAGAGGTTGGCCAGCGCCAGATAGACACGGCCCGGATGATCGACACCGATGAAGGATGCATGGGCGATGATGTTGAGCGACTGCGTGCCGCGATATTCGGGATGCGCACGCCAGCCGATGTCTGCCAGCAGGCAGGCGGCATGGCGGTAGCGGGCCTCTTCCTCGGTCTCGTCTATGCCGAAGGTCGCGAAACTCTGCCCCGTCCACTGCACCAGTTCGTGCGCGTGATTGACCGAGCGTGCGCGCAGCACCGCCAGCTCTTCCGATGCCGAGATCAGCGGGTCCAGCTTCTGCTCGCGTGAAGACAGCAGCGAATAGAGAAAACCCTCGCGCACACCGAGCGCCGACACGACGATCTTCGACGGCTTCATGGCCGCGATGATTTCCAGCATCACCGCCGCGCCATAAGGCAGAAGCGACCGGCGAACCTTGGAGACGCCTTCGATGCCCCTGATCTTGTCGATGTCACCCCTCGCGACCTGGCGCAGGAAAGGCAGCGAGCTTTCGATGCCCATCTCGTAATGGTGCATGACGCTCAGCGGATAGTTGGTCATGTTCATGTGCAGGCGGGCGAGGTTTCGCCACGTGCCGCCGACCGCATAGAACACCCTGCCCTGCCCGCCTTTCAGCAGCTTGGCGCGCTTCAGCTCGTCGCGCGCGATCTTGGCCGCCGCCATCGGCGAATTCTTGGCCATGTCCTGCAGGCGCAGGCCGCCGAGAGGCAGCGTGATGCCATCGCCGATCTTCTCGCCGGCAACGTCGATCAGTTCGAGGCTGCCGCCGCCGAGGTCGCCGGCAACGCCGTCCGCGGGATGGAAGCCCGAAATGACGCCAAGCGCCGAATAATGCGCCTCCTCGCGCCCGCTCAGCACGCGGATCTCGGTGCCGAGGATTTTTTCGGCGCGGTGGATGAAGTCGATGCCGTTCTCTGCCTCGCGCGCGGCCGCCGTGGCAAGCACGAAGAGGTCGCCCGCCCCGGCCTGATCCGACAGCGCCCTGAAACGACGAAACTCTTCAATGGCGCGTGTGACGGCCTCGGGGTCGAGCTTGCCGGTCGAAACGATGCCTCGGCCGAGGCCGGCCAGCATCTTTTCGTTGAACAGCACGGTCGGCGAGCGTGCGATGCCTTCATAGACAACGAGACGAATGGAGTTCGAACCGATGTCTATGATGGAAACCGGCCGGCGGTCCTGAAGCCGGCCCTGGGATCGTGCTATCATGCAGCCGCAGCCCGCTACTAGCCTTCGGAGACCTTGGTCTTCTTCTTGCTGCGCTTGAACTGCGCAATGCGCTTGGGCGCGTGCGACTTCAGCGCGTCACCCCGTCCTGACAGGCTAGGATTGGTCATGAAGTATTCCTGAGCGTTGAACGGTTCTTCGCCCTCGTCTGGCACGATGCGCCGCGAGGTTCCATCTGCCAATACTTCGAAACTTTGCTGGTTGTCCATAACGTTTCCCAGCATGATCTGCCCCAGCACCTGCTCATGGACGGTCGGATTGGTGATCGGCACCATCACTTCCACCCGGCGATCCAGGTTGCGCGGCATCAGATCCGCCGAGCCGATATACACGATCGCGTCGTCGGAAGGCAGGCCATGGCCGTTGCCGAAGCAATAGATGCGGCTGTGCTCGAGGAAGCGGCCGACGATGGACTTGACCCGGATGTTTTCCGAAAGGCCCGGCACCTGCGGACGCAGGCAGCAGATGCCGCGCACCACCAGATCGATCTCGACACCCGCCCTGCTGGCATCATAAAGCGCGTCGATGATGATGGGATCTACCAGCGCGTTCATCTTCATCCAGATTTGCGCCGGCTTACCCTTGGCCGCGTGCTCGATCTCCTCGGAAATATGCCGGAGGATGCGACTGCGCAGGGTGAATGGCGACATCGCCAACACCATCTCCTCGGTCGGCTCGGCATAGCCGGTGATGAAATTGAAAATCTGCGCCACGTCGCGCGCGATTTGCGGATCAGTGGTGAAGAACGACAGGTCGGTATAGATGCGCGCCGTCTGCGGATGATAGTTGCCGGTGCCCAGATGCACATAGTTGCGCAGACGGTTTTCCTCCCGGCGCACGACCAGCGACATCTTCGCATGCGTCTTCAGCTCAATGAAGCCGAACACCACCTGCACGCCCGCGCGCTCCAGGTCGCGCGCCCAGCGAATATTGGCTTCCTCATCGAAGCGGGCCTTGAGTTCCACCAGCGCCGTCACCGACTTGCCGGCCCCGGCGGCATCCACCAGCGCCCGCACGATCGGGCTGTCGTTGGACGTGCGATAGAGCGTCTGCTTGATCGCCACCACTTCCGGGTCAGCCGCCGCCTGCCGCAGGAACTGCACCACCACGTCGAAGGATTCGTAAGGATGGTGGACGATGAAATCCTTTTCGCGGATCGCCGCGAAACAATCGCCGCCATGGTCGCGCACACGCTCGGGAAATCGCGGGTTGAACGGCGGGAACTTGAGGTCGTCGCGCGGCAGCGAGACGATTTCCGAAATCTGGCTGAGCGCCAGCGGTCCGGTGAGCACGCTGATGCGCGACGGCAGGACGCCGAGTTCGGTGGCGACGAATTCGCGCAGCTCATCAGGCATCCGGCTGTCGAACTCGATGCGGATCACCTGGCCACGCCGTCGCCGCTTCAGCGCCGTCTCGAACAGCCGCACCAGATCCTCGGCCTCTTCCTCGACCTCGATATCGCTGTCCCGGATGATGCGGAACGTGCCGTAGCCCTTCACTTCATAGCCGGGGAAAAGCTTGCTGATGAAGATGTTGACCGTTTCCTCGAGCGGGATGAAGCGGACCGACGTCTTGCGGTCGGGAAGCCTGATGTAGCGCTTGAGCGCTACCGGCAGACGCAGCAGCGCGGTCATCCCTTCGCCGTCCTTGCGGTGGCGCAGCTGCAGGGCGATCGAGAAGCCGAGATTCGGAATGAACGGGAACGGGTGCGCCGGGTCGATCGACAGCGGTGTCAGAACCGGGAAGATCTGCTCCATGAAATGCGCTTCGAGCCAGGCCTTCTCGTCCTTGTTCAGCTTCTCGCCGGTGACGGTCTCGATGCCCTCCGCGCGCAACAGCACCGCGAGCTCCGAAAGGCTCTTCTGCTGGTCCTCCTGCAGCCGCTCCACTTCCACCAGAATCTGTTCGAGCTGCTGCTCGGGGGTGCGGCCATCGGGGCTGCGAATGACGATTCCCTGCCGCACCTGTCCGGCAAGCCCAGCCACGCGCACCATGAAGAACTCGTCCAGATTGGCCGCGGAAATAGACAGGAAGCGTACACGTTCGAGCAGCGGATGATGCGCGTTCTGCGACTCCTCCAGCACACGACGATTGAACTGGAGCCAGGAAAACTCGCGATTTACGAAGCGGTCGGGATTGCCCGCAGAAGCATCTCCGTCGGCAGCGCCCACATTGGTGAATTCGGCCTGAACCGGCCTCAGTTCGTTCATGTCCCTCGAATCCTCATGCGACGCTTCTGCCGCTTATTCGGCTCAGCTTACCTCCTGACAGGGTTTTACGACAGTTTGATTTCACATGGCTTGCAAAGCGATTGGCGATGTTCCAAACGCCTGCTATGAGCGACATGCAATCGACAGGAGAATGCCATGGCCGGCGGTTCCATCCCTCATTTCCAGAATGACGCGGGTCACGCGGTTATCGAGATCGGCGTGAAGGAGTTCATGTGCGTGGGTGCCACCCCGCCCTATGACCATCCGCACGTGTTCCTCGACATGGGTGCCGATTCCGAAAAGGTCTGCCCGTACTGCTCGACCCTCTTTCGCTTCAACGGCGCGCTGAAGGCCACAGAGACCCGCCCCGAGGGCTGCCTCTACGTGATCCAGGCGGCCTGACGCGCACGCTGCGACGGCCGATGCCATGGACGTTTCGCGTTCCAGGCGTGTAATCGTTGCCGGTGCCGGCGTCGCCGGCCTGTGCGCCGCGCTTGCCTTCGCCCGCAGGGGCTTTTCGGTAGACATATTCGAGCGTTCCAAGAAGCTGGAGGAGGTGGGTGCCGGCCTCCAGCTCTCGCCCAACGCCACCCGCATCCTCGGCAGCCTCGGCGTGCTCGAGACGCTACGCCCGCTCGCGGTCGCGCCGCGCGGCGTGGTGCTGCGCGATGCCCGCACGCTTGACGAACTGGGATGCGTTCCGCTCGGCGAAGCCGCCGAACGCCGCTGGCGCGCGCCCTATCTCGTCGCCCACCGGGCCGATCTCCAGAAGGCGCTGCTGGAAACCGCGGCAGCGCAACCTTCGATCCAGCTCTTCACCGGAGCGGCAGTTGCCGGATTCGAGCATCAGGACCAGGGCATCACGGTTTCGCTCCGGCGGTCTGGCACGGTGGAGAAGCAAGGCGCCCTCCTTCTGGTCGGCGCCGACGGCGTATGGTCGGCCTTGCGGGGCAGCCTGCAACCTGGCCAGCCAAGCCGCTTTTCCGGCGAGCTAGCCTGGCGCACGGTGGTGGCTGCCGATAGCGAGATCGGCCGCGCGTTCGCTGCGACCGGCGCGCGAAGCGTGGTGACGGCCTTTCTCCATTCCGACTTCCATCTCATCGCTTATCCGGTGCGGAGCGGCGCGGCCTTCAATCTGGTCGCCTTCACGCCCGGCCAGCGCATCGCCGAGGATTGGACCGGCAACGCCGACGCCGCGCTGCTGGAGCGCGCCATGCGCCGCACGGCGCCCACGCTCGCGCGGCTTGCCCGCGAAGCCGGACCATGGACGGCTTGGCCGATCCACACGGTGCGGCCGGACGCGCCATGGACCGCGCCCGGCATCGCCCTGATCGGGGACGCCGCCCACGCCATGACGCCCTTTGCCGCGCAAGGAGCGGCGATGGCGATCGAGGACGCCGAAACGCTCGCCGCCTTCGTCGCAGCCAATCCCGCCAACGCGCCCGCGGCGCTCACCGCCTGGGAACGCACCCGCCGCCCACGTGTTGCCGCAGTTGCCAGGCGTGGCGCCTTCAACCACTTCGCATGGCAAGCCTGGGGGCCGGTGGCGTTCGCCCGCAACCTGGTGCTGAAAACCCGGTCACCCGAAAAGCTCGCCGCCGACATGGACTGGCTTTACGGGTGGAACACTGAGATTGGGTGATCCGGTCCCTTCGAAGGAGGCTCACTCCTCGTTATCGGCGCAAACGTCTTTCCCTTGCCAAAACGCGATAGCGCAAATGCGTGACGAAAGGCGATTTCGTCACCCGCGTGCACACAAGCTCTATCGCGTCATCGCCAAGATCGTCGAACAGTCGTAAGCCGCCGCCCAGCAATACCGGCACGAGCTGGATATAGATTTCGTCGACAAGGCCGGCGCGCAGATATTGCCGCGCGGTCGCCGCGCCCATGAGGATGACATCGCGCTCGCCGGCGGCGGCAAGCGCATCTGCCAGCGCTCTTTCGATGCTTTCATTGACGAAGGTGAAGGTGCCGCTCTCCATCTCCATCGGCGCGCGCTTCTCATGCGTCAGCACGAAACAGGATGCCGGATACGGTGTATCCTCCCATAGCCCCAGGCCGACATCGAAGGTGCGACGGCCAAGCACCACCGCTCCCACGGTTTCGAAAAGCTCGCGCGCCATCTCCGGGTCGACGCCGCGTTCCGGGCTTTCATTGAACAGCCATTCGTGCAGTCGCTCTCCCCCCTCGCCCATCGGCTGACCGACGCTGACGTCCGGCCCGGCAACAAAGCCGTCGAGCGACATGCTGAACGTCATGACTACGCGTCCCATGGTCTCCTCCCTGGCTGCTTTTCCTTCCCCTCGGTCAGGCGTCCGTCACACTGCCTTGCCGATGCGCGATGACCTGCTCGTAAGCTGCCTGCAGTTCCGCGCGCACCGACAGCCCGCTTGCCTCGCCCGACGACGTCCCAAATTGCTCGGCACGCAGCTCGGACATGAACTTTTCCCACATCGGCGGGCCGCCCTCCTCCAGCAAGCGCGCGCGAATGCTGAGTTCTTCGCTCACCGGCAGCCATTTTCGACCCCAGGCGCCCAGATGCGCCATAATCGGCACCAGCTCAATCGCCCTTTCCGTCAGGCTGTATATGACCTTCTGCTTGTGGCTCGGATCATCAACCTTGGTTATCATACCCTCCTCCGTCAGCATCTTCATCCGGTCGGCGAGGATGTTGGAAGAGATTCCTTCCTCCGAACGCAGCAGCAATTCGCGAAAATGCCGCCGTCCACCGAAGATCATGTCGCGCAGGATGAGCAGGCTCCATTTGTCGCCAAACACTTCCAGCGACAGATTGATCGGGCAACCCGAGCGGGGGCTATCATTCATTCGTAGTCTCCATACTGGTTGCAGTGTCGCACCAGTGATTATAGGGTGCAACCAGTTGCAGTATGCAATCAGATTATCGAATGCCAACCGATGAAAGCGAACTGCCCATGTCTCTTACCCTTCATCTGCATCCGCTTGCCTCCTACTGCCACAAGACGCTGATCGCCTTTTACGAGAACGGCATTTCCTTCACGACCAACATTGTCGACCTGGGCAACGAAGCCTCGAGGAGCGCGTTCAAAAAGCTCTGGCCGGTCGGCAAGATGCCGGTGCTGCGCGACGAGGCTCGCGACCGCACCGTGCCAGAATCGTCCGTCATCATCGAGTATCTCGGAAAATATTATCCCGGCCCGATCGAATTGATCCCATCAGACCCCGAGGAGGCCTGGCAGGTTCGTCTCGCGGATCGCTTTTATGACCTTTATGTCCATGATCCGTTGCAGAGGATCGTGGCCGATCGCCTGCGCCCTGCCGGGCAGCACGATCCCTTTGGCGTTGAGCAGACCCGCGCCGCACTCAAGGCAGCTTACGACATCATCGAAACCGACATGGCCGACCGCACCTGGGCGGCGGGAGATCGCTACACGCTGGCCGACTGCGCCGCCTCGCCAGCCCTGTTCTATGCCAACGAGGTGCTTCCGTTCGAAGACACTCACAGGAATGTCGCAGCCTATTTTGCACGTCTGAAGCAACGGCCTTCCTATGCCCGGGTTCTGCGGGAGGCGGAGCCATATATGCATATGTTCCCGAGGCAGAATCTCGCCTGAAACGTCCGTGGTGCGCATGTCGGCGCCGATCTCGCTGGCCCAGCGCTTTATCGTTGCTCTTTTGCTCTCACATGCCGCAATCATGGGCAAATGCAAGAACAGCGGAATCGGAAACGCCTTGGCACCTTCGGATAATCTTCGCGGCGCATCGTGCATGGTCGTGTCGAAGGCCGGTTTGGCAGGCTTCTGCGGCGCAGTGCTCATTGCACCTACGGGAGGCTGGACGCCGATGTCGGCCGCAGGCGTCGGGCTGCCTGCGGGAGCGGCCATCCTGCTCCTGTGCTTGAGCCGAAAATCCTGAAGCACGGACGAGGCTGGACGGCAGGCGAAAAATCACCGATCTCTCCACCGGAATCACTCGATTGCGGAAGCCCCGCAAGGATCATGCAGGTTTTGACGACGTGACACAGCGTGTATTCGGCATCACAGGATGGAAGAACTCGGGCAAGACCACGCTGACCGAGCGGCTGGTGACGACGCTCACCGCACGCGGCTGGCGCGTTTCCACGGTCAAGCACGCCCACCACGCCTTCGACATCGACAAGGAAGGCACGGACAGCTTTCGTCACCGGCAGGCCGGCGCGGTCGAGGTCGCCATCGTCTCCGATCAACGCTGGGCGCTGATGCATGAGTTGCGCGGTGAGGATGAGCCGCGCCTGAAAGACGTCCTCGCCCGGCTCTCGCCTTGCGACCTGGTTCTGGTGGAAGGTTACAAGCGCGAGCAGCACCTCAAGATCGAAGCGCGCCGGCGCGAAGCCAGGAGCATGGCCCCGCTATCGACCGACGACCCGCACATCGTCGCCATTGCCACCGACCATACGGTTGCCGGCGAAACGATCCCGGTGTTCCGTCTCGACGACATCGCAACAATCGCCGACTTCGTCGAAAAGGCCGTGGGCCTAAGCAAAAACTGACGCTACGTCAGTTGACCGGAGCGCTCGGACCGCCGGCAAGCATCCGCCAACAAGCATCCACCAAGATGTGGACACGCCGTTGCGAAGTCTGGGTTCGTACGCGGTTTTGCAGTTGCTTTTTTGTCTCAAAGAGTGGGAGTATCCGCCCCAGTGAAGGCTCATCGGCCTTCAAACAACGTCGCACAGGAAGAGCGACGGGCAACAACAGAGAGGAACATTATGCGTGTTGCAATGCGTGTAGCCCTTGCGGCATCGGCCATTGTGCTGGCGATCGGAACCGCCCAGGCTGAGGACAAGATCCTGAAGATCGGCACCGAAGGCGCCTATCCCCCCTTCAACAACCTGACATCGGACGGCAAGCTCGAGGGCTTCGACGTCGACATCGCCCAGGCGCTTTGCGACGAGATGAAGGTCAAGTGCGAGTTTGTCACCCAGGATTGGGACGGCATCATTCCCGCGCTCCAGGCCGGCAAGTTCGACGCCATCGTGGCCTCCATGTCGATCACGCCCGAGCGCAAGAAGCAGGTCGACTTCACCAACAAATATTACAATACGCCGCCGGCCATCGCCGCGCCGAAGGACAGCGATATCAAGGGCGTCACCAAGGAAGACCTTGCCGGCAAGACGATCGGCGTGCAGGGCTCGACCACGCACTTCAACTATTCCGAGCAGACCTATACCGACAGCACGGTCAAGCCCTATCCGACCGCGCAGGAATACCAGCTCGATCTCGCCAACGGTCGCCTCGACGCGGTGAACGACGACGTGGTGGTGATCCAGCAGTGGCTGGATTCGCCCGAAGGCGCTTGCTGCAAGCTGGTCGGGACCATCAAGCCGGTCGAGGAAATCCACGGCCCCGGTGCCGGTATTGCGGTGCGTAAGGGCGAGGACGAGCTGCGCGAGAAGCTCAACACGGCCATCGCAGCCATCCGTGCAAACGGAAAGTACAAGGAAATCAACGACAAGTACTTCAAGTTCGACGTCTACGGCGGCTGATGCCACGATGAGGCAGTCGATCTGATCCGGCAAACGGCGGGATTTCATCCCGCCGTTTGCTTAATTGCGTTAAAGCGAACTTCCGATAAGAGAAGGCACGTTATTTATGGAAAGCAGTATCTGGACGCTTCTCAGCTGGGGGCCTGAGGGGTGGAGCCGCAGCATAGCCAGCGGGGTGCTCGTCACGGTGTCCCTGGCGGCGGCTACCTTGCCGCTTGGCCTTTTCATCGGCTTTCTGGTGGCCGTCGCCAAGCAATCGTCGGAGCCGACGCTGCGGCTGGCAGGCAATATCTACACCACCATCTTTCGCGGGCTGCCGGAGCTGCTGACCCTGTTCCTCGTGTATTACGGCGCCCAGCTCGGCATCCAGAAGATTGTGCAGTTTCTCAACCCTGGCACGAACATTGAGATCAACAGTTTCGCGGCCGGAATGCTGGCGCTGGGCGTGGTGTTCTCTTCCTACGCCAGCGAGGTTTTCCTGTCGGCGTTCCGCGCGATCCCGCTCGGTCAATACGAGGGCGGCTATTCGATCGGCCTGTCGAAGCGACAGACCATGCGGCTGGTGATATTGCCCCAGCTCATCCGCATCGCCCTGCCCGGCCTGTCCAACCTCTGGCTGATCCTTTTGAAAGACACCGCGCTCGTTTCCGTCATCGGCCTGTCCGATACTCTACGGCAGGCCACCATCGCGTCGCGCGTGACCAAGGAAAGCTTCCTGTTCTTCGGTGTAGCCTGCCTGGCCTATCTGGTTCTGGCCATCGTCTCGTCCTTCGGCATCAAGGCGATCGAACGCAGCGTCGGCAAGATGGAGGCGCAGCGATGAGCACTGTCCTGCAAGACTCCGAAATCGTCGATCGACCGCCGCCGCCCGCACGCGGCTGGCCACGCGAGCGCATCGTCGGCAATGCCCTCGTCGCCATCTGGGCGCTGTTCGGCCTCGGCCTGCTGCTGTTCCTGATCAAGGCCTGGGATCCGGACCTGTTCGCGAAATATGCGCCGCTCTATCTGCGCGGCATCGGCGTGACCCTGTCGCTGGTTGCCCTGTCGATCGTCATTGGCGCGGTCCTGTCGATCCCGATCGCCTTTGCGCGCATGTCGAGCAACTCGGTGCTGAACGCGATCGCCTATGCCTATGTCTATTTCTTCCGCGGCACGCCGCTTCTGGCCCAGACCTTCCTGATCTACTACGGCTTCGGCTCGTTCCGGCCGCAGCTCGAGGCGATCGGCCTGTGGAGCTTTTTCCGCGAAGCATGGTACTGCGCGATCCTTGCCTTCTCGTTGAACACTGCGGCCTATCAGGCCGAAATTCTGCGTGGGGCGATCCAGAGCGTGCCCAAGGGTCAGTGGGAAAGCGCTGCCTCGCTCGGCCTGTCGAAATTCCTGACGATGCGTAAAATCATCATGCCGCAGGCGCTGATCGTGGCGCTGCGCCCCTACGGCAACGAGATCATACTGATGATCAAGGGCTCAGCCATCGTCGCCATCATCACCGTTTATGACCTCATGGGCGAGACGCGCCGCGCCTATTCGCGCACCTTCGACTTTCAGACCTACATCTGGGCGGCGCTTATCTACCTGTCGATGGTCGAGACGCTGCGCCACGGCGTGGAATGGATCGAACGGCGCATCACACGGCATCTGAAGCGCTGACGAAAGACTGAAATTTACTCGGAACTTCCCTCCTCGTACATTTGCCAACTTGCGAGGAAACATGGACGATCCTTTCAAGCACGCTACGCTCGGCGCTGGCGTTTTTTATAAGGACCCCATGGCTGCTCTGACTTGGCTGGAGCACGCCTTCGGATTCCAGCGCAGTATTCTCGTTACTGATCCTTCCGGAAACCTGGTGCATTCCGAAATGCGATTTGCTGACGCCTACCTGATCATCGATTCGGAATGGTCGAGCGAAATCGCCAGCCCTGCTTCGGTTGGAGGCAAAAATACGCAAACCGTCTACCTGAAACTTCAGCGTGGGCTGGACGAGCATTGCGAGCGTGCGCGCCAAGCTGGAGCGGAAATTCTGCAGGAGCCGGCAGATCAGCTCTACGGTGACAGAACCTACAGAGCACGCGATCCCGAAGGACACATCTGGACATTTCTCCAAACTGTTCGGCACGTTTCGTGCGAAACTGCGGAAGCCATGAGCGGATGGAAGATAGACGGCTGGCATCAGAACTAGGCGTTTGGTCTCCGATGCCGCCTAAGCAGCCTGTACCAACAGACGCTCCCTTGACGAATCCGCCCCATGCCATAGACCTGAAATCACGAATATCGGACCGTTCAAGAGAGGGTGGAGAATGGCATCGGTTGCATTTCTGGGACTTGGCGTGATGGGCTATCCGATGGCCGCGCACCTGAAGAACAAGGGCGGCCATGAGGTGACGGTTTACAACCGCACCGCCGCCAAGGCCGAGAAGTGGGTTGCCGAACACGGCGGCAGCCTGGCTTCCACGCCGCGCGAGGCTGCCGAAGGCAAGGATTTCGTTTTTGCCTGCGTGGGCAATGACGAGGACCTGCGCAGCGTTACCACCGGCCCCGATGGCGCCTTCCAGTCGATGAAAAAAGATTCGGTGTTCATCGACAACACCACGGCTTCCGCCGAGGTCGCGCGCGAACTGGCCGAGGCGGCGGAGGAACGCGGCTTTTCGTTCCTGGATGCCCCTGTCTCAGGCGGTCAGGCCGGTGCCGAGAACGGCGTGCTGACCGTAATGGTGGGCGGCGAGCAGGCAGCGTTCGACCATGCGCGCCCGGTCATCGAAGCCTATGCCCGCATGGTCGGCCTGATGGGTCCGGCCGGCGCCGGCCAGCTCACCAAGATGGTCAACCAGATCTGCATCGCCGGCCTCGTTCAGGGGCTTGCCGAGGCGCTAAACTTCGGCAAATGCGCCGGCCTCGACATAGAAAAGGTCGTCGGCGTGATCTCCAAGGGGGCTGCCGGTTCATGGCAGATGGAGAACCGCCACAAGACGATGAACGACGGCAAATATGATTTCGGCTTCGCTGTCGACTGGATGCGAAAGGACCTGAAAATCTGCCTCGAAGAGGCCGACCGCAACGGGGCGGCTCTGCCCGTCACCGCGTTGGTCGACCAGTTCTACAAGGATGTGCAAGGCATGGGCGGCAACCGCTGGGACACCAGCTCGCTGATGGCCCGGCTTCGGAAATAGCTTTCCTGCCTTGTCACGCACACCGCTCAGAACGGGAGCATGGCAATGACGAAAGTGACCTACCAGATCGTGGAACACGATGGCGGCTGGGCCTACAAGCTCGGAGACGTCTTTTCCGAGACGTTCCGCAGCCGCGAGGCCGCGCTCGAAGCAGCCAAAGCCGCCGCATCCGAACAGCAGATCGCCGGCCGCACGGAAGGCATCTCCTATCAGGATTCCGAAGGACATTGGCACAATGAGGTCGCCGAAGGTAGCGACCGGCCGGAAGCCGATGTGGAGCCGGGCAAGACCAGTCAGCAATAGGCTGCTGGTCGAAGGCACGGGCGCATGTGACGGCTGGGCCTGAAGTGTCACGCCCAAGGCAACCGGGTTGTGCCGTGAATGTCCTAAATCAGTGCGACCTCGTTGCCGAACGCAAGCCAGCCCGCGGTTTCAACACGCGCAAGCACGCCGAAACCGCCGCCGCCATGGCATGCAAGACAGGTGGCGCAAAGGCGAGTTCGGCCTGTGCCAGAGACGCCAAACCGCGCAAGAACGCTACAGCATAGCGTTGGAAGCTTGGCGTCTCATCCGCCAGCGAAATGGCGCGGGTCAGCGCACCTGGTCGAGCAGGCGCTTGCACTCCAGCAGGTCGAACAGAGCTTCCTGCAGCAGCGCGCGGTTGTCGCGCGAGAGCTTGCTGCTGCTGGCCTGCACCGGCCCCTCATCATCGGCTTTGCCAAGGCCGAAAAAGCGCCGGCTGGGCTTTGCCTTGGGCTCGCCGACCAACATCTCTTCATCGACACGCGGCTGCGCGGCGGAAGTCATCGGAGCCGCATCGGCTTGTTTGCGCTGGGCTATGACCTCCACGGCGCCAAGGTCGCCACTGCCGATGGCGACCAGGAACTGATTTCCGTTCTCGCGCAGCAGCTTCTGCACGCCCTTGATGGTGTAGCCCTGTTCATACAGCATGTAGCGGATGCCCTTGATGAGCTCGACATCCTGCGGACGGTAGTAGCGCCGACCGCCACCGCGCTTCATCGGCTTGATCTGGTTGAAGCGCGTTTCCCAGAAGCGCAGCACATGCTGCGGCAGGTCAAGTTCTTCAGCAACTTCGCTGATGGTACGAAAAGCGTCGGGGCTCTTTTCCATGGGCATAACCCTTGTTCGAAAGCCGGCACGCGAGCCCCGCGAGGCAGCTTCGCCTGTGCGGGCGGTCCCGCCTTGCGGGATAGCCCTCTCCGGCCAATTGGCCACGATTCGTCGCAAACCCGGCAATATTCCACACGAGCCGTATCCGGCCGTCCGGCAAACCGGGATCACGCCTGCAAACCGATTCGGGCTATATATCAGCGATTTGTGCGCCAACATTCAAGAGCGCTGCAAAACAGCCGCCCGCTTTTCAACCGCAAGTGGGCCAGAACCGCAAGGACACGAGGTTACTTGCCGCCAGACTTACTCTGATGTGCCTTCAGGATACGGCTCTTGAGCACGTTGGACGCCTTGAAGGTCATGACGCGGCGCGGCAGGATCGGCACTTCCTCGCCGGTCTTGGGGTTGCGGCCGACACGTTCGTTCTTGTCGCGCACATGGAAAGTGGCGAAGGACGACAGCTTGACGGTTTCGCCCCGTACAATTGCTTCGCAAATCTCGTCGAGAACGGCTTCGACCAGTTGCGCGGATTCCGTTCGCGAGAGACCTACCTTGCGATAGACGGCTTCAGCGAGATCGGCGCGTGTAAGTGTCTTTGCCGCCATGGGTGCAGCAACCATCCTGAGGGAAATGGAAATTCATCACAATCGTCAAGACGTTAGAAAATTGGCCAGCCAAGGTCAAGGACCGACCTTTTGCTCTTTCCGATTGATTTTGAATCGTTTTCGCCGCTTCCATCCTGTCGCGGCGTCATAATGGCCCACCGGGCACGGCACAGTCAGTCCGCGCCGGCCGGGTCGGTAAGGTGACGCGAAAAACGGCCTACCAGCGCAGCAGCACCGCGCCCCAGGTGAAACCGCCGCCCATCGCCTCGAGCAGCACGAGATCGCCCTTCTTGATCCGGCCGTCGGCAACGGCGGTCGCTAGCGCCAACGGCACGGAAGCGGCCGAAGTATTGCCATGAAGGTTGACGGTGATCACCACTTTCCCCTCGGCGATGCCGAGCTTCTTGGCGGATGCGTCGATGATGCGCTTGTTGGCCTGATGCGGAACGAACCAGTCGAGGTCGTCGGCGGTGATGCCGGCTTCGCCGAAAGTCGCCTCGATCACGTCGGTGATCATGCCCACCGCATGCTTGAAGACCTCGCGGCCCTCCATGCGCAGGTGGCCGACCGTGCCCGTGGTCGAAGGGCCGCCATCGACATAAAGCTTGTCCTTGTGGGCGCCGTCGGAGCGCAAGCTTGCCGCCAGAACGCCCCGGTCGGCGATGGTGCCCTCGCCTTCGGCCGCCTCCAGCACAAGCGCGCCCGCGCCGTCGCCGAACAAAACGCAGGTCGAACGGTCATTCCAGTCAAGGATGCGCGAAAAGGTCTCCGAACCGATCACCAGAACCCGCTTGGCCATGCCGCCGCGAATGTAGAGATCGGCCGTGGCGACGGCATAGACGAAGCCCGAGCAGACGGCCTGCATATCGAAGGCAAAGCCGTGGTGCATGCCCAGCCGGTTCTGGATCTCGACCGCGGTTGCGGGAAAGGTGTTGTTGGGCGTCGAGGTCGCCAGCACGATCAGGTCGATATCGGCAGGTGTCAGCCCCGCATCCGCGAGCGCCGCGCGCGCCGCCGCCTCGCCGAGCGAGGCCGTCGTCTCGTCATCGCCAGCAACGTGCCGCTGCCGGATGCCGGTGCGCTGGACGATCCACTCGTCCGACGTCTCGATGATACCCTCGAAGTCGGTATTCTTCATGATTCGGCGCGGCAGCGAGGAGCCAATGCCGCGCACAGTCGATCTGATCATGCAAAGTCCTATTCGTTGCTGTCGTCCGCGTGGTCGCTCGCCCTTGCGGACGACTGCGGGCGCCGCGCATGGAAAAGATCGAGATCGGCCTCGATCCGGTCCAGCAACCGGTTTCTCACCATGTCGTAGCCGAGTTCGATGGCCGCGGCGAATCCTTCCGAGTCGGTGCCGCCGTGACTTTTTACCACAATGCCGTTGAGTCCGAGGAAAACGCCGCCATTGGCGCGGCGAACATCCATTTTCTCGCGCAGGCGAGCAAAGGCGCCCTTGGCGAAGATGTAGCCGATCTTGGCCATGAGCGTGCGGCTCATTGCGGCGCGCAGATATTCGGCGATCTGACGGGCAGTGCCTTCGGCCGTCTTGAGCGCGATATTGCCCGCAAAACCTTCGGTCACCACCACGTCGACGGTGCCCCTGCCGATGTCGTCGCCCTCGACGAATCCTCGATAGTCCATCGCCATCTTGCCCGCTTCGCGCAGCAGGCGGCCGGCGTCCTTGACCTCTTCCTGGCCCTTGACCTCTTCGACGCCCACATTCAGCAGGCCGACCGTAGGCCGTTCCATGCCGAACAGCGCGCGGGCCATGCCGGTGCCGAGAATCGCGAAATCGACGAGCTGGTGAGAATCGGCGCCGATGGTGGCACCCACATCCAGCACCACGCTTTCGCCGCGCATCGTCGGCCAGATCGCGGCAATCGCCGGACGGTCGATGGTGGCCATGGTGCGCAGGCAGAATTTCGACATCGCCATCAGAGCGCCGGTGTTGCCTGCGGAGATGCAGGCATCCGCTTCGCCGTTTTTCACGGCCTCGATCGCCCTCCACATGGAAGAAACCCGGCGGCCATGGCGCAGTGCCTGGCTGGGCTTGTCGTCCATGCTCACCGCCACGTCGCAATGATGGAACTCGGTGATCTCCGCAAGTTTGGGATATTTGTTCAGTTCCGGCCGAACCGCATCCTCGCGGCCGTAAATCAGAAAGCGCACGTCGCTGCGGCGCATCGCGACCGCAAGCAGCGCAGGAATGACAACCGCAGGCCCATGGTCGCCGCCCATGGCATCGATGGAAATTCGGATCACTCGGTCTTTACTCTCGTTGGTCGAAAGGCGAGGCGCCCAGAAGGCTTGGCGAAAATAGCGGTTTTGAGCCGACGCACAACCGAGATTTAGCGATGCCTTGATGACTCTTCAGGATTTCTCGATCAGCGCCCTGAGCTTGCGCCGCAGTTCGCCCTCTTCAGGCTCGTCTTTTTCGTCTGGAGATTCCTGAAGCGACGCACCCGACTTACGGGGATAGGGATCGATTCCCAGGCCGAAAAACTCCTCCGCCAGCGCGCCGACATCGATCGTATCGCCTGAAAAAAGCTCCGGGCTGTCGGGACCTTCCGCGTCCAGCAGCATTTCACCGCCGGTTTCGAAGCCGAGACGACCGAGTTTTGAATCCTCGGGCAGGAAAAGACCTGAAACCTTTTCGGAAATATGATTCTGGATGGGATCGAGGGTTACCACGCATGTCTGCACGATATCGGCCTCGACCCTGCCCTCCACCTTCACGCCGTGGCGCTTCCAGGCGGTAACCAGAAGCTCGGCATGGAAGCGCTCCACGGCCTCCAGTCCGTGTTCGTGGGCAAGAGCGGCGCGCTGCTTTTCGTCGGCCTCGATGACCACCGGCAGCCCCTTCTGAGGCATGCGGGAGACATGAACCTCGAAGGAAACCGGGCTCTTGATCTGTTCTTCTTTCATGATGGTCTCCTGCTCGTCAGGCCGCACCCGCCGCCGGAAACCGGATTGTGCCGGCGCTGATCGCATCGGTAGGCTGCGCGGCAAGCTCCCTGTCGGCA
>Ga0187815_10000604_pt1 | contig 17153 bp, 19 predicted proteins | sample NC_S_5_FD_132962 | JGI IMG/M metagenome (GOLD analysis project Ga0187815, IMG submission 132962) | Wetland sediment microbial communities from Neuse River Estuary, North Carolina, USA - ASW-S_5 | ecosystem: Environmental > Aquatic > Freshwater > Wetlands > Sediment | place: USA: North Carolina...
CCTCGACGCAAAGCTGCTTGCCTTCCGAGGACAGCGCCGGCTTGTCGGTGCCGGCCTGCGCCAGGAAGGGCGAGAAATCGACGCGTTTGGCCAGTTCCTCCGAAAACTGGAAGCAGGCGCGCGGCGTGGCGCCGTCGGAATCCACGGTGTAGTCGAGCAGGCGGAAACCGTGCTCGCCGCGCAGCTTCTCGTATTGCCCGCGGATGTCGGCGACCTCGCGCATGTCGAGCGACAGCCGCAGCGCGTCCAGCGCCGGCCGCCACAGTTTGCGATCGGCCATGGCCCGGCCGAGCACGGCCAGCGCATCCGCCTCCTCGCCGGCATTGCCGGCGCGCTGATAGGCGATGTAGGCCGCCGTCGAGGCGCGCTCGAGCAGGAACGTCTGCTCGGTCGAGTTGACGGGACGGATCTGGAAGATGGTGCGCGCAAGCCTGAGCCAGTTGCCGCTATCGTCGGGCGCGGTGGACGCGATCTTGCCAAGCAGGTCGAGCCCGGTACGGAAATCGTTGCGCTTGAAGGCGGCATCGGCGTCGGTCTTCAGCGTCGCGGTGGTCTTGGCGACCGGCCCAGCCTCCTTCTTGATCTCCGCCTCCAGCTTGATCGCGGAATCGGCGAGATCGTCGCGCTTGAAGGTCTTGTCCGCGGCCAGCGCCGAATTCAGGCCAAGCGCCAGCGTGACGCAAAGGGCTGCGGCGCGTACCAAACCGATCATGGGGAAACTCCTTGGGCCGCGAACCAAAGCCGCGTGAGGCCTAAAAGGCAGCGAAAAGGTGACGGACTGATGGCGGGGTGACGGGGATGCGAAAAGGTCGCAAAGCATTGCCAAACGGGGTCCCTGCGCCGGACCAGATTGGCTGCCGGCGCGACTTGAAGCGCGGCCGGGACGCCAGCCGGGCCGCCCACCGCCCGCGTTAGTCGCAGGGTGCGGCCGGCGGGTTCGATATCGGCTTGGCGGCGCAGCGGATTTTTCATATTGGCAGTGTTACAAAGCCGATTCACCTCACCGTCGCAAACGGTCCGGTCCCGTAGCTCAACTGGATAGAGCATCAGATTTCTACTCTGAGGGTTGCAGGTTCGAATCCTGCCGGGATCGCCAGTTTCTGCCGCGCAGAGCAACTTCAATGGTTTGGCGGCAGGTTAGTCACCAAACCGAAGACGATTAGTTCACCTGATGTTGCCGATTTGATCTATTTTGGCCGCCAACCTGCTTTTTCGGCGCGCGCATTAAATGTCAGAGTTCGATAGCTGAGCCTGCCACAGGGAGTAACGATGAACGGAAACCGCGCTTACATAGTTCGGACTGAGAGTGCCAAGTGGGGCGTCAGCTTCGGTAGCGCGCTCGCCATGGCGATCAGCTACAATGCCAACCATTCGATCCTATGGGCGATCATTCACGGCATCTTGGGCTGGCTGTACGTGATCTACTTCGCGCTGTTCAAGTCGTAGCCACGAAGTTCGGCGAAACTCGCCCCGGTGGGCGGATGACGTGAGGTCTTCAGCGCAGCGGCGATCGCCGGCTGGCACTGGACCGTCCCTGCCTCCGAAAATCGCATCCGGTGCTCGCCGGGGGCGGTCCTTTTTGTCGTGGCGCGTTGATTTGTTGTTGAGCGAAGTAATGCGCTCCAACAATATTCCCGGGCGTCAATCGAAAATTTCTTGGTACCGGCGGGTTGCCCGCCCCGCCCTTCTGCGATGATGATTGGAAACGGCGGGAGGGAGTCCATGAAATCGCAAGGTCCCCATATCGTTAGCCTGGTGCTGGCTCTTTTGGCGGGAGCGGTAATCATTTGCATCGTGGCACCGCCAGCGGCCTTGCAAGCGGCAACCGCTTTCTTGGGCTTTTGAACAGACGGCACCCCGCCCGCGACGTTTACCTTCCAGAAGATCTGATGCGACGGCTTTGGTGCGGCGAGCCTGCTATCGGCTAGGCGATCAACAGAAAAGTCTCGAACGCCGCCGCTCCGTCCGCAAGCGAATGACAGGCTCGGCTGTCGATGAGAAGTTGTGCGTCATGGTCGAAGACGTCGACGATGAAAAGCGGCGGCTGCTGTCCTGCGATGCTCGCCGGCGCCGCGTGCATGCGGATTTCGCAATCGCCGATCCACGCCAAGGAAATCCCTTTTGTATCGCCGTTCGGACGGCACTGAAGGCTGATAAATGCTTGGGAAATTCTCAGCGTCGCAAAATTGTGCTCCAACGTGCGGCTCATGGCGTAAACCCGCGCTTTCATTGGTCGGGCCATGAAAATGCTGATTTGCGCCTTACGGGACGCTGGCGGCGAAGTTAATGTTTGGATAGGCGATCCAAGCTGACAGCGCCGAAACGGCCGCGCTTCCGATGGGTTTGAGCCCACTTGAGCGGGAGGCCCGCCAAAACCCGCCACCCAAAATTCGCAATTGTGTCCGAAATTCCCATGCGGGCTCGTGAATGACTGTCCTGCAAGGACTGCGGCTGCGCCAGCGGTCCGCCAAGCATGGAAGCGTCGATGAAGACTCTATCGGTTGCAATCCTCTCGATACTCGGAGCCGTTTGCCTGGAGCCTGTGTCTTTCACGCTGGCCGCATCTGACTGTTCAATGTCAGCGACCTTGGCCAACTGGGGCGAGAAGTCGACCGTCCAAATTGCCGTGGCCCCCAAGGAAAGTTGCCAATTCCCGCTCGAGTTACGCGGCACCATAAGCAGCTCGGAAGTCTCCAAGAAGCCGAGCCGCGGAAAACTGAAAAAGATCAACGCGTCGACTTATCAATACACGGCAAACAAGCGGTACAAAGGCACTGACACCTTTGCAATTACTGCGACGGGCAAGAATGAGACAACTTCAGGCACCTCAGAAGTCATCGTAGAGGTCACGATCAAATAAACATCACATCCAATTGGCAGGACGTGCGAGCCGCCGTGCGCCACGTCATTAACCATGCGCGGTTTGGAAGTTCCATTTTCCTCGAACGGCCTGCAGCCGTCGGTCGCACCCGCGGAACCCAAAAATCGCTTGCACTTGAAGACTGGTTAATCCCCACTTAACGAACGGTTAAACTTTGTAGGGGCGTAAAATGAGAATTTACGGACTTGCGATTGGAGTTGCCGCAGCAATTGCCGCCATAACCAGTGCTTCGGCCGACACCTACTACACCGCCAGCTTTTCCGGATATCTCGGAAGCTCTCCGAACATCAGGGCGCCGTTTAATCAACCGGGCAGCGGGTTTACGGGCGGAATGGAGTTTACCGGCACGATCGTGTTCGATGCCGATTTGATTCCGGGAAGCCCGAGCCCGGCGACGAACGTCTACTTCAAGGATTTCGCAGACATCGGACTTATTCCGGCTGCCACCGCGTTGACGCTGAACTTCGGTCCATACAGCTTCGACTTCTCCGATAACATCAACACGCTGATGACGAGCGGCCCGGGTATTCAATACTTGAATGGTCATTTCAACGGCCTGCAATTCATCACCGATTTTGCGTTTCAAGGTCATACCTATCAACTGCGCCTTTGATGGTCCGGTGCTGACCGTGTTCGCCCTTGATGGCGTTCCGACGATTTTCGATCCTAACGGCACGAAGACGGGGCTGCGGTTGATCGGCGGCACGATCGATACTTTCACTGGGCTAACGAACATCGCGCCCTATGATCCAAATGTTGCATCGCCTGCCGTTCCAGAGCCCTCCACGTGGGCGATGATGATTTTGGGCTTTGCAGGCATCGGCTATCTGGCCTATCGCCGCCGGGATCAAATGCTTCGGGTTGCCTGATTCGTCGCCCACCAACAATGACACGACGGAGAGACCGCCATTGGGCGGTCTCTTTATTTGGGCGGCCTCGTTGACTGAGCCTCGCTATTCCTCCCGGCCAAGCCCTGGCATGCCAATTTCCGGACCAAGATTGCGGGTGGAGTGACCTTTTCGAGGGAAACACGCGGGCAGATGACCTGATCGCGGCGCCGCTCCTGGACCGATCACAGCTTCGAGACCGATGAACCGGCCGCAGTCTCGCCGCCGACCAAGGGCCATAGCTGTTCCGGGAGGTTTTCATGCTTCGGCGAACGATGATGGCCAGCGCAATTGCCGCGCTGACGGCTTCCGTCACGGCGCGGACAAGCTGCCGGCAGACGACTCTGCGAAAAATGCCCCGGCGCGGCGAAGCGCTGCGGCTGTTGATGGCTCAGGGTTGAGCCCTTCACGGCATTGGGATCGGAGACGCGCCCCGTTCCACCAGCCGGTCGAGCCTCCGACGCGGGAATCGCGCTCTGTCCCTGCGGCCTTGCGGGCCGCAGAACAACAGGCGCGCGTTACGCCCACGCAGCAATAATCTTGACGCTCCACACCAGGAACACGGCGAACAATGTCAGCGTCGCCAACATCAGCACATTCTCAAAGGAAGCGAACTTCATCACACCTCTCCGCTTCCTCACCCCGGCACGACCGTATCTGATTCCGCGCCAAGCCCGCCACCGCGGTGGCCCGCAAACTCCTCCCTCATCCAAAGGTGAAATCCTCGCCGGGCTCCTCGGGAAGAGCGGAGCAGACGTGCAGGCTTCGAAGGCCGCCGTGTCGGTCGCATGCTCAGATATTGCCGCCGATGTTCATCAACGGTCTCGGCGAGACCTGATGGTGGCGAAAGCCTCGCGCGGCATCTTGACGTGACGAGCACGGCGTCGGGACTTCATCCGCCCATCATGACCAGGGCGAGCATCGTCAGCGACGCCAGCACCAGCATGGTTTCAAAGGAAGCGAGCTTCATCATGGCCTCCGCTTCCTACCCCTTCCGCAACTCTATGCGATTCGATGATTTGTCGGCATAGGCAGGCGCAAACACTCGATCAAACCTCGCCTCGTGCGCAGCGTCGGCATCGGGCCGCTAGACGACAACCAGCCTTCTTGTGTTCCCGCTGTGGCTGTTCGGCCACCGCGTTGGCTGCAGGGAACCAGGAAGCCTCCCGGCTCTTGATCAGAGGAGCATCGGCCGAGAACTCCGCGAGGCAACAACCATGGCCAGACTTGCAATTCTTTCCGCCGCCGCGCTGCTGGCGCTAGCAGCGTCCGCTTCAGCCCAGCCGGTGATCACCAACCCGGGTTGGTGCGCCCAGTTCTATCCCAACGCCAACTGCCAGAACCTGGGGCCCGGCAATCCCTATACGAGCTATGGCTGGCGTTATGCGTACGGACGCCACGGCGCCTATCCGCGCAACTTCCACCATCATCGCTATTATCGCCGCTATTAAGAAGGCGGCGCGCCGGGGTGCGCGCCCGATCGAAACCGGCACGCACCCCAAGCGAGGCTTCAATCGTAGTCGTAGGCGGCCCGCTTGTTCCTGCGCGCGGCGGCTTCGCGGTCCATCACCGCACGGCAGCCGGCGGATACTTGCGAGCGCTTTCGGATCATGCAGGCGGTGATCCGCCCGATGTCGGGTATTTCGCTCGCGCAGAGCCGCATGGCGTCGCCGGTGCACATTTGCTGTGCTTCGGAGGAAAACGCCGTGCCGCTCAATGGCGGGAGAGCGATCGCCGTAATGGCGATGGCGAAGGCCAGTGGTAGTTGACGTAGGCTGGAGAGAGTCATTCTGTGCGTCCCCATCAGGTTGCCGTTGCCGTTTCTTGGGGGCGCTGTTGGCGGTTTGAAGTGCCGCACTTGACGACGAACAGACGAAGCTCGCTTCCGGTGTTGACGCTCGATGTGTTGATCGAATCGAAAGTAACCGCGCTGCCCCGAGCGAATTATGAGCGCACGCTGCAGCCGATCAATTCTCACTGTGAATGAATTCACCGCTGTGATGCGCGTTACTTCGCAAGTGTTGCGCGCGCGCACTCCTGCGCTGCGTAAGTTCCGCGCGGGGAACATTGTTCGCGCTACGCCGTCGGCTCGACGGCCGGCTTCACCCTGGCGCGCAATTCGTCGACCAGCACGCGCTTGTTCTCGGAGTAGTCGATGGGAACGACGACCAGATGCACGCCGCCGCCGTTGAAAGCCGCCTCCAAAGTCGGGATCAGGCCGTCGGCCGAGGTGACGCGCGAGCCCTTCGCGCCGTAGCTCTCAGCGTATTTCACGAAGTCCGGATTGCCGAAGGTGAGACCGAAGTCGGGGAATCCGTCCACCGCCTGCTTCCAGCGGATCATGCCATAGGCGGAGTCCTCCAGGATCAGGATGACGAGGTTGAGCTTCAGCCGGACTGCCGTCTCCATCTCCTGCGAATTCATCATGAAGCCGCCGTCGCCACACACCGCCATCACCCGCCGCTGCGGATAGAGGATCGCAGCCATCATCGCCGACGGCAGGCCGGCGCCCATGGTGGCGAGCGCATTGTCCAGCAGCACCGTGTTGGCCACATAGGTCCGGTAGTTCCGGGCGAACCAGATCTTGTACATCCCGTTGTCGAGGGCGATGATTCCGTCCTCGGGCATGACCTGCCGGACGTCGTGGACGATCCGCTGCGGAGTCGGCGGGAAGCGCGCTTCGGTGTTGCGGTCTGCAACCCTCGTCAAAATGCCATCGCGCAGCGGCAGCAGCGCGCCGGCGTTGGGCAGGCCCGTCTCGATCCGGTCGGCGAGCAGCTCGAGGCTCGGCCCGACATCGCCAACCACCTCGCATTGCGGGAAATAGACCTGCTCGACCGTGGCCGGCGTGTAGCTGACGTGAACGACCTGCGGCCCCCCGGGCCCCATGATGAAGGGCGGCTTCTCGATGGTGTCATGGCCGATGGCGATGATGAGATCGGCCTGGTCCACCGCCTCGTGCACATAGTCGCGCTCGCTCAGCGCCGCCGTTCCCATGTAGAGATTGCTGCCGCCCGCGGCCGTCCCCTTCCCCATCTGGGTGGTGAAGAACGGAATTTTTGTGCGCCGGACGAAGCGGTTGATCCCCTCGGTGCTGCGCGGCCGGGAGGCGGCGGCGCCCAGCATGATCAGCGGACGCTTGGCGGCAAGGATCATTGCCGCGGCCCGGTCGAGCGAGGTGCGGTGGGCGACGGGAATGTCGATCGGGTGCGGCGGCACCACGGCGGCCGGCCCGGCCTCCTCGCCAGCGATGTCCTCCGGCAGTTCCAGCAGCACCGGGCCCGGTCTTTCCTGCGCGGCAATCCGGAAGGCATCGCGCACCAGGGTCGGGATCGTCGCGGTGCTGACGATCTGCCGCGCCATCTTGGTCAGCGGCTTGAAGGCGGTGACGACATCGACGATCTGGAATCCGGCCTGGCGGCTGGTCATGATCCCCTTCTGCCCCGTGATCATCACCATCGGCATGGCGCCGAGCAGCGCATAGGCCGCGCCCGTGGTGAGGTTCAGCGCGCCCGGCCCCAATGTGGTCAGGCATACCCCGGGCTTGCCGGTGAGCCGGCCGTGGGTCGCGGCCATGAACGCTGCGCCCTGTTCATGCCGGGTCACGATGAGCTTGATCGAGGAGTTGCGCAGGCTCTCGACCATGTCGAGATTTTCCTCGCCGGGAACGCCGAAGATGCGGTCGACGCCTTCGTTCTCCAGCGCGGCGACCATCAGGTCCGATCCCTTGCTCGATCGCTTGCTCGATCCCTTGGGCATCCGCTTCCTCTCCGGTCTGGTGCCGGCGATCGGTCCATGCCGACCGGCCGTCATGGTGATGAACTCCATGCAGGCACCATATCAGCATTTTCATGCGGCTCGGCTTCTTACCCCGGTCCTAATTCGCAATGACGGGAAACATACGTTCTCATTCTCGCAGCAGTTTTTTTGGTCCGGAGAGCATCGGCCGGCCGCTCGGGGACCGCAAATTCCTCCACACCATCAAGCGCAAGACGCAGCGCGTTCTCGAGCCCCCCAAGCGCGGCCCGAAACCACGGGCACAATAAGTTATCGATCGGTCTTGGCATCGCCTAGGCCCCATCCTGCTTCAGCCAAATTTCGAACGGGCTCGTGGAAGGCGACGTCCCCCGCGCCAAAAGATTCTGCGGCACGCGGATTGAGCGATGCCCATTCGAGGAGGCGTCCTTCATCCGAATTAATCAATTGCATTGCATCGAAAGGTAGCTATTACTACATAATAGTGTATACACTAATTCATCGGAAAGCTGCCCTCATGCCGCTATCGACAATCCTCAGTCGTCGCTTCAGAGCAATTGTTGGGGCACTACCGTTGCCCAAAAGGCAATTCATGAACCGCATTGGCGGCGCCTTGTCCTGCTCCCTCGCTGCGACAGCCCCGGGCTTTGCGCAGGATGGCCTGGGAGCGACGATCGGAACGGTCGCCCTGCCGCGCGACCTCAGTCCGTGGGGCATGTTCATGCAAGCCGACATCATCGTGAAGGCGGTGATGATCGGACTTGCCTTTGCGACCGTTGTGACCTGCACGGTATGGCTATCCAAGACGATCGAGCTCTTCAGTGCTCGTAGCAATGCAAGACGCGCGCTGCGCGAGCTCGCGGCGGCGAAGAGCGTCGAAGATGCGCTGCGCACGGTGCCCCAGGGTCCGCTGGCAAGGCTGCTCGACGGCGCCGTTGTAGAACTGAAGCTCAGCACCGACCGCATGGACAAGGAGGGGATCAAGGCACGCATCTCGTCGCGGCTGCAGCAGATTGAGGCCGCTGCGGGCCGGCGCATCGCGTTCGGCACCGGCGTGCTGGCTACGATCGGAGCCACCGGTCCCTTTGTCGGCCTGTTCGGCACGGTCTGGGGCATCATGAACAGCTTCATCGGGATATCGAAATCCCAGACCACCAATCTGGCGGTGGTCGCGCCCGGCATCGCCGAGGCATTGCTGGCAACGGCGCTCGGGCTGGTCGCCGCCATTCCAGCGGTGGTGATCTACAACCTGTTTGCCCGCCAGATCGCCGCCTATCGGGCGCTGCTCGGGGATGGCGTTTCGGAGATCGCGCGGCTCGTGAGCCGCGACCTCGACAGCGGCGTGATCGTGCTCCGCCGCCCTCACCTCGCGGCGGCGGAGTGATCGGATGGCGGTCAATCTCCATCAAGCCGGCGGGGAGCTCGCCGAAGTCAACGACATCAACGTGACGCCGTTCATCGACGTTATCCTGGTGCTGCTCATCATCTTCATGGTGGCGGCGCCACTCGCCACCGTCGATGTCGCCGTCGACCTACCGGCCTCGAATGCGACACCGCAGCCGCGTCCGGACAAGCCGGTTTTCCTCACGGTGAAGCCGGATCTCTCCCTGTCGGTCGGCGAGGAGGCGGTGAGCCGCGGCGCGCTGGCGGATGCGCTCGATGTGGCAACTCACGGCCAGAAGGACAGCCGGATATTTCTTCGTGCCGACAAGGCGGTGCCCTACGGCGAGGTCATGCAGGTCATGAACGGGCTGCGCGCAGCCGGTTATCTGAAGGTGGCCCTTGTTGGACTTGAGCAGTCGACTGCGCCATGACGACGCTCTCGGCCGACGACCTCATCGATCTGAAGCGTTGGGCCGTCAGCGGTCTTGTCGTGACGGCGCTCTACGGCGCCCTCGCGACGTCACTGATCGCATGGCGCGACCTCGACGAGCTGCAGCCGGCCGAGCCGTCGGGCGCGATCGTAGTCGATCTTGCGCCGCTTTCGGCAGCGACCTCAAGCACGCCGACAGATATTGCGCCCGGGCCCGAACAGACGATGGCGGAAGCGAGGCCCGCGGGGAAGCCCGATGCCACACCGCCAGACGATGCGCCGGAACTACCTCAGATTCCCGACGCCGAGGCTGCCCTCCATACACCAGTGAAGCCGCAGCCCGAGGCCATGCCCGAGCAGCAGGCGGCGGCCGTCACCTCGGCGCCGGCTTCGCTCTCGGAACGCGTCGCACCGGTGGCCGCAGCACCGGTTCAGGGACGGCCCGACCCGAAAAATGCCGAGGCGATTGCAACGTGGCGTTCGCAAGTCCTCGCCCTGATCGAGCGCAACAAGCGGTATCCCGAAGCCGCACGGCCCCGGCGAGAGCAAGGCACCGCGCAGGTGCGTTTCATGCTGGATCGGAGTGGCCGCGTGAGCGATGCGCATGTCGTTCAAAGTTCGGGTTCGAGCGCGCTGGACAGCGAGGCGATCGCATTGCTGCAGCGGGCTCAGCCGTTTCCCGCCCCGCCCGAGACGTTTGCGGGCCAGATGGTAGCCGTGAAAGTACCGATCCGATTCACGATGAAGTAGACTGTATTGCTTTTCATCACCCGCCGCTGCGGACGAAGAACGATGAACAACGGCCGGAGCTTCGCTCCGGCCGTTTGCATGTCTTTACCTTGCAGCCAGGCGATCGCCCGCACCGAACCTGTAGTTGACGCCAATGCGCACCGTATCGGTCTTCAGCCGCGCATCGGAGTCGAACGATGTCGCCACGTCCGCCGGCAAGTCCGGGACGGCGCGGAATGCGCCCAGATCGGTGTGCAGATATTCGATCTTACCGGTCCAGTTGCCGATCAGCCGGCTTTCGAGACCGGCCCCAGCCGTCCAGCCAAAGCGGAACGTATCCACACCGAAGGGCGTCGTGAAAGGAATTCCGGCGGTCGTGGCGCCTGACACCACACCGGAGGTCGTGACGGTACCGAACGGAACGCCGGCCGTGACATAGGCAAGGGTCGTTGGCGCAACCGCCACACCGATACGGCCGCGAACGGATGCCATCCAGTCGAGGCGATAGTCGAGGGTGGCCGACATCGGCGCATCGAGCGCCGGATTGCAGACCGCGCCGGGACAGGCGCTTGCCAAGCGGCCCTGCTGGTTCGCATAGACGAAATCGCCTTCAATGCCGGCGACGAGGCGTCCCGCCGTCCAGTCGTAGCCGGCCTGGACACCGACGCCCGCATGATCCAGCCGCGCCTTCGGCTCATTGCCAAACAACGGCGTCTCCGAGGCGTCGTCGATGAATCCGGCATAGGTCGTCGCCGAGCCCCAGACATATCCGACGTTGCCTCCGGCATAGAACCCGCCCCAATTCCAGGACGAAGAGACCGCCGGCATGTCGAAGACGCCCCCCGCGCCGCCCTGCCCTCGCCGGATGCCGATGGGCGCATTCGCAGGTGTGTCGGTGCCGTATTTGACATTGAGGAACAGCTTGAAGTTCCTGCCGGGCTGAAGGATCTCATCCTTGTGAAACTGAACCGAGTTGCGGATGTTGGAGTTGAGCAGGTTGTCCCCGATCAGCCCCGTCGCCACTTCGACGGGCCCCCACAGCGAATCCTTCCACCGCTGCCGGTGCTCGATCTGCAGCTTGAGCAGGTCATAACTGGCGGTCGGCGTGTCGAACTGTGCGTAATCGTTCTGACTGAACGCGTGCAGATAGCTAATCCGGGCGTACCAGTTGTCATTTCGCCAGTAGGCGCCCCCGCCGGCCCGCATCGGCGGGATGCGTGGCACACTGGTGCCGTCGGTGAAGGTTGCGCGCACGGCGTCGAACTGGCCTTCCAGGCCGAAGATGCCGTTGGAGAGCGGCGCCACGTCCCATTGCCAGGATAATTCGCCGCCGCGGAAGATCGCATCACGCTGCGCGTAGGCGACCTGGATATAGTCGCCGTTGCCGCCGGCGATGCAGGTTACGAAGATCGTGTCGCAGAAGTTGCCCGTCGTCCGGCCATAGATGAAGTTGTCGTAGCGCGTGTAGTAGAGATTGGCATTGAAGCGGACATCGCCGAGGGTCCGCTTCAGGCCGACCTCTGCGGTGTTGGCGGTCTCGAGGGTCAGATCGGAATTGCCGATCTTGAAGGTCTTCTCCGAATCGTCGGGGCCGCTCGCGAACAGTTCAAGCGCGCGCGGCGCGCGCTGGATTCGCTGGAGTGTCAGGCTTGTCTGGAGATCGAAGGGCAGATCCTTGATCATCGCGAAGCTGACGCTGGCCGGCAGGAAGCTCGACCGGGACGACAGACTGGGCGGCTCGTTCGGCGGCGGAAGGTAGCTCGACGGAAATTCGAACGCGGTGCCCGCGACGTTGACGGCCTCGATGCGGCCTGCGAACTGCGTGCGGAGCGTGTCGGTATGCTTCAGCTCCTCGAAGGCGTAGGCGGCGGCCGTCGTGGTCTGCGCCGGCAGCAGGATGGCCTGGCCGAGCGTATCCAGCCGCTGGTGCGCAAGTTGGGTTCCGACAATGCTCGTCAGCGCGCCGAGCGGCGTCGACACAGGCTGTGTTTCGAACTCGAACTTGCCTTCGGTCTGGCGGTTCTTGAACGTCGCGCCGATCGTCTGAAAATCGCCCAGCGCGATGCTGTTGAGATTGACTTCATCGTGCCGGTAGTCCGAGTAGCCGAGCCAGTAGCGGACGGCGGCGATCGCTGCGGCGTCGGGCCGATATTCGCCGCGGCTGGCGATCTTGGTCTGCTCGAGCTGGTTGTGCTGGCGGCTTTCGGCCGAGGCAATACCGGGGACATGGTAGTCGCTGGTGAAGCGCGAGATCGACAGGCCCGCATATCCGCCGTCGAAGAGATACGATCCGCCGATCGACGCGCCTGCGCTCTGCGTCGCCGAATTCGGTTGCCGCCCGTTGAGCGCTGGCGCGGGATCTGGCGGGACGAGATAAGGATAGCTCGGGATCCGATAGTCGCGGGCGCCGCGGGCGTAGACGTCGGCATGCACGGCCGCATTGCCGCTTCCGGCGTCCAGCAGTAGGCCACTTTCCCAGCCGCTGTCGACCGAGGTCACGGCGGACCGCAATTCCGCGGCCAAACCTCCGATGGGCGCGGCGGTGGGAATGCGGTTGTTCGTCACGTCGACGATGCCGCCGGTCGCCTGCGATCCGAACCGCAAGGCGGCGGGTCCGCGAAAGACATCGGTTCTTTGCAGCGCGAGCGGATCGATCGGGACGCCGTGATCCTGGGCGATATCCGAGACATCGACGCTGCCTACGCCGTTTTCCTGGATCCGAACCCTGGCGTCGGACAGGCCTCTGAGCACCGGACGCGCCGATTGGGTTGAAATACCCGTTGACGTCGCTCCGGGCGCGGTGAAGAAGAGATTTCCGAAGCTCGCGCTCGTGCTCGACTGGATCTGACCGCTGGTCAGCACCGATGGCGCGAATGGTGGAATGGTTGCAGGCGACGCCGGTGTGGCCGGTGCCGTAGCCTGGACGACCGGACGGGTGGCGGTGTCGCGGCCATCGCGGCGCTGCTTGGACTGCTTGGGCTGCCGCCCCTCCACGGTCACCTGCGAGATCTCGACTTCGGCCGGCGTGCCCGATGATGCGGGCGGCGCCGCAGTCTGCGATGGCGGAGGCGACGATGGCGGTGTCGAGGCCGTGTCAGATGGCGCTGGCGCGGCCGGCGCCGAGGGGACCGCAGCCGGTGCGGCAGGCTGCACGCCGGATGTGGATTGTTGGGCCGCCGCGATCCCGCTCAAGCAGATCATGGCAAGCGACGTCGTGCTCAGCAGAGCCGAGCGGGTTACGCGCAGATGCATTCCTTTTGACCCCCCAGGCCGCGCGCGGCAAGGCGACGCGGAGCACTTAGCAGCAACACCAAAACGTAGTGATAGCTACAAATGTCCGGCAGCAGCTACGATGTCAAGCACAGATGCAATTGCGAAGCTGTTGCAACAGGAGCGTTGGTCCGGTTGCTTGCAATGTCGAGGCGGAGGGCCCATGGTCCCGGCATCGACGAACGGGATTCTCCAATGCGTCAAAAGGCCTCGCCAGATCGGACGGCTCCGGTTCATGAGCTCCCCACCGAACAAGCGCAGGCGCGGCGCTTCGGGAAGGCGCGCTCGGCGCGCTCGACCGCCATCCTGGAGGATTATGTCGAGCTGATCGCCGACCTGATCGCCTCCACCGGCGAGGCGCGCGCGACTGACATTGCGCGTCGGCTGGGGGTTTCGCACCCGACCGCTATCAACACCATCGCGCGGCTGAAGCGAGAGGACCTCGCGACGTCTCGCCCTTACCGCGGTATCTTTCTGACCGCGAAGGGAGAGGCGTTGGCGAAACGGGTCCGCGCGCGCCACCGTCTCGTTCTCGAAGTGCTTCTTGCGCTCGGCGTGCCACGGGAGTCCGCCGAGGCGGATGCCGAGGGCATCGAGCATCATGTGTCGGAAGCGACACTCAGGGCCTTCTCCGACTTCCTCAAGGGACCGAGTGTCAAGAAGGCCGGTTGACGTGCCGCTCAGATAACTGACAGTCCGATTGGCGGCGCAGCGCCGGTCAGAGTCAGGGCGCTACCCGACAGTCGGCAATGTCTCAGTTTGATTTTCTTGGGGGGCTGCTTTGCCGGAAGTGCTCAACGGCACCGTTAATTTGAACCCAGTCATGCTTCGACTGCTCAAAAACTGATATGACGGGGCCTGGGTATTTTGGGTCTGCCATCGCGCCGACAGCAACGCCGATCATCGCGGGCAGACTGCTGACTTTCCAGTAGACTGTTGAGCCGCACTGCGGACAAAAATAGTTTTGCATTGTCCCGCCGCTTGCAGCGGCGTGCGTGAACTCTTTTGAGTTTCCTGAGATGGTGACAACCTCAGCCGGGTAATAGGCGCCTACACCGAACGGCGCGCCGGTTCGGCGTTGACAGTCGATGCAGTGACAAGCAACGACTATCTTGGTTGGTTCTTCTGGAAGCGAGAGCTTGACTGCACCGCAGCTGCATCGGGCATCGCCCATCGAAAAAACCCCACCCTCTTCTGAGCTTGCGCAGCTTAGCGCCGCAAGCCGCCGGGGGAAATAGCAAGCCCGTTCCGACGGACAGGCCGCGCCAGCGCACAGGATTTGAACCAGGGCCTACCGGGGCCCGACGGGCCTTCCGGTCGTCCAGCGGAATTGCGGTAACAGTGCGTCAATCCTGCCAGCGCTACAGGCCGAGCACGTTGCGCCAGGCGCGCCGCGGGCACGCGTGGGCCTTGCCTGTCTCGACGGCTGCCGTCTTGAACCGAACGACAGGCGAGCAGGACGTGAACACGAACGCAAGCCGCGTGCACTGCCAGTCGGATCCTAGTGCACCGCTCGATACCGGTTCGGGATACATCAGCCCTATCGCGGCGACCGCTATCACGGCGACGAGTGTCACGACCAGCGCCCAGGCGGCGATTTGCCGGGGAATGCGGAAAATGGAGGTCATGGTTTGCGCTCCTCATCAGCGCGCCTACTCCAACATAGGACCACCCCGGCCCTTTCTGTGTGATCGAGTTCACACGGGCGCAGTCTTTTTTGGCGGATCGGGTTGAGCGCCGTAGCAACACATCCCGGCAACCACCAGGAACCTTTGGACAAGTCGTGCAACCCCGTTGCGGCAGCAGTCCGCTTGGGAAACAGTTCTTTCGGGAAAAGGCGTGCGGGGGCGTAGGATGAGCGAGCAGGACGCGGGTTACGACCATGCGCGTTACCAGCAGCTGCTGGCGGAGGCGGTCGACGAACAGAAGCGGCTCGAGCTGATCGAGCTCCTGATCAGGGAGAAGGCGCACGACCGGCTGCAGGCGCAGCGCATGTCTGACCGCGTGGCCATGACGACGGCGACGGTGGCAGGGGTCCTCGGACCGGGCGGACGGCGGGACGCCGTCTGAGCCGCAGCTCGCGCGGCTTACCGGTCCGTGGCGACCATCACCGCGGAGCCGGCCAGCGCGACCATGGCGCAGGCCAGCAAGGCATATTCCAGGATCGCAACCGCCTGGCTCGGCGCCTCGGTGGCGCTCGCTATATCATAAAGCAGCCAGCACGTCGTTACGGCGCTGAGCAGCATCACCCGCGGCCATTTGTTATTCACAAAAATCTCCCCTGCTCTGCCTACCCTCTTGGACGCTGGCATTTTGCCCCGGGTTCACTTAGTGAAGCGACGAAAATCGGCGAACCGCCGATCCCATCGAACAGATTGTGAGAAAACAGGGTCCCAATGAGCGGATTCAAAGAACCGAATTATTCCGACCGTCAGAAAGCGGCAGCCGACGCCCGGCAGAAGATCCTCGAGAAATTCCGCTCGCGCCCCGCTGCGGACGATCCCGAGGTGAAGGCGCGCGAGGCCGAACGGGCGGCGATCGCCGCCAATCGCGCCAAGGCAAAGGAAGCGCGCGAGGCCGAGAAGGCCGAGCAGAAGCGCCGCGAGGCGGAGGCCGCGGCGGCCGAGGCCGCGCGCATCGCGCGGGAGAAGGAAGAGGAAGCCGCGCGCCAGGCTGTGCTCGAAGCCGAGCAGAAGGCCAAGCGCGATGCACGCTATGCCGCGCGCAAGGATCGCGGCAAAAAGAAGAAATAGATTTCGTACAAAAACCGCGCAGGCCCGCCGCACATTGACGGCGGGCCTGTCGCAAGGGTTCGGGCGAAGCGTCAGTTCTTCTTCATCGCGTCGTCTTTCTTCATGCCATCCGGCGTGGCGTGGTTCTTCATCCCGTCCTTCTTCATCATGCCATTGTCCTTCTTCATGGCATCCTTGGACATGGAGTCGTCCTTCTTCATCGTGTCGCCCTTCATCATCTTGTCCTGGGCGAAGGAAGGCGCGAGCGCGAGGCTGGCCGAGACTACGGCGGCGGAAACGCCGAGCACGATACGGGAGCGGGTGTTCATGGGGAGGTCATCCTTGTTTGAGACAGTTGGATAAAGCGACGTTCGCCGCTGTCCTTCCCGACGCGTCCGATTGGCCGTTTGTTACCCGCGATCCGCCCGATTTCTGCCTTGTAACGAACTCTTGAAGGGCGTTTTTGCGGGCTCAGTAGGAATTCGGCAGCATTGGGGGTTCGACGTATTGTCGTCAGGCCTCGCTGCCACAGGCCCCTCGGAAATCGGGTGTGCGGCGCAGCAAACTGCTGCTTGCCGCGGCTCCTGTCTTCGACCTGGACACACCAGAACTATCAGATGAGAGAAAATCCACAGCGAGACCGGCTAGTATGCGCTCACGGCCGGCCGCGTCCGGAATTTCAATCAAGAACACCCACCAACGGGAGACACTTATGCTGACACGCCGCCACGTCCTTGCCACCGCGGTCGCCGCACCTGCCATCCTGCGCTTCGGGATCGGCACGGCGCAGGCCGCCACCACGCTGAAGGTTTCGCACCAGTTTCCCGGCGGCACCATCGACAAGGGCGACTTCCGCGATCGGCTATGCCGCATGTTTGCCGCCGAAGTGGCAAAGCGTTCCGGCGACGACATCAAGGTGGACGTCTATCCCAACTCCTCGCTGATCAAGACCAACGCGCAGTTCTCCGCGATGCGCAAGGGCGCGCTCGACATCAGCCTCTATCCGATGCCCTACGCCGGCGGCGAACTGCCGGAGACCAACATCGGCCTGATGCCCGGCCTCGTCACCACGTACGACCAGGGCA
>Ga0187815_10000605_pt1 | contig 17149 bp, 12 predicted proteins | sample NC_S_5_FD_132962 | JGI IMG/M metagenome (GOLD analysis project Ga0187815, IMG submission 132962) | Wetland sediment microbial communities from Neuse River Estuary, North Carolina, USA - ASW-S_5 | ecosystem: Environmental > Aquatic > Freshwater > Wetlands > Sediment | place: USA: North Carolina...
ATCGCGGCACCGCACGCACGCGCACGGTGAAGATCATCCTCGATGACTTCTCGCCCGAGCCGGGCCAGCCGATCCTCGCCGGCGACAAGCAGGTCGGCACCATGGGTTCGACCGCCGGCAGGCATGGCCTGGCGCTGATCCGCGTCGACCGCGTTTCCGATGCGCTCCAAGCGGGCGTGCAGCTCACCGCGGGCGGCCTCCCGATCCGCATTGCCGAGCCGGACGAGCTGCGTCCCTCACCGAAGCAGACCGTCGCATGAACCGCTCCGCACGCCTGCATCCCGACGGCAAGACGCGCTGTCCCTGGCCGGGTGAAGATCCCTTCTATGTCGCCTATCACGACACCGAATGGGGCGTGCCGGAGTACGATGACCGCGCACTTTATGAAAAGCTGATCCTCGACGGCTTCCAGGCCGGCCTGTCATGGATCACCATCCTGCGCAAGCGCGACAATTTCCGCCGCGCCTTCGACGACTTCCAGCCGGAAAGGATCGCGCGCTACAACGCCAAGAAAATCCACGTGCTGATGAACGACGCCGGCATCGTGCGCAACCGCGCCAAGATCGAGGGCACGATCGCCAGCGCAAAGTCGTATCTCGAGATCATAGAGAAGGGTCCTGGCTTCTCGAAGCTGCTGTGGGGCTTCGTCGATGGCAGGCCGAAGATCAATCAGTTCAAGAGCACCGCGAGCGTACCGGCCTCGACGCCGATGTCGGTGAAGATCTCGAAAGACCTGTCCTCGCGCGGCTTCAAGTTCGTGGGCCCCACCATCGTCTATGCCTTCATGCAGGCGACTGGCATGGTCAACGATCATCTCGTCACCTGCTTCTGTCACGAGACCTGCGGCCACAAGCCGCGTTCTCCGCGCCTCAAGGTGAAATGAAGACGCGATCGAACGACACCGAACGCGCCTGGCAGCGGATGTTGTCGGGCCGCCGGCTCGACCTGCTCGACCCCTCGCCGCTCGACATCGAGATCGCCGACATCGCCCATGGTCTGGCGCGGGTCGCGCGCTGGAACGGCCAGACAGGCGGCGCGCACATCTTCTCGGTGGCGCAGCACACACTGCTGGTCGAATGCGTAATGCGCCAGCAGTTGCCGCGCGTCGACACGCGCTTTCGCCTTGCGGCGCTGCTGCACGATGCGCCGGAATATGTCATCGGCGACATGATCTCGCCGTTCAAGGCCGTGATCGGCGGCGATTACAAGGTGGTGGAGAAGCGCCTGTTGTCGGCCATCCACGTCCGCTTCGGCCTGCCGGCGGTGCTGGCCGACGAGATCACGCAGCAGATCAAGGCCGCCGACCGCGGCGCGGCCTATCTGGAGGCAACCCGGCTGGCCGGCTTCTCGGAGACCGAAGCCAAGCGCCTGTTCGGCCGCGATCCCGGCCTGCCCGACTCGACCGAGCGCGAATATCTGACGCCATGGACCGCGGCCAAGGCGGAAAAGCAGTTCCTGGCGCGATTTGCCAGCCTTGTCCGGTGAATATGCGGCTTTACGCGGCTTTCTCTGCCCTGCCGCGAGCCTTATAATTCGAGGAAAACCAAAAGGACGATCATGCTTCACGTCTGTTCGCTCGCAGCCCTGCCCGAGACCGTGCGCGCCACCGGCGCGAGCCATGTGCTCACCGTGATGGCCAATGTCGACCAGGTGCAGCGCCCGGGGTCGGTGCTCCCGGCCAATCATCTGAAAGTGTCGATGGATGACATCACCGAACACATGGACGGTTTTGTCGCGCCGTGCGAGGCCCATGTCGAAAGGGTGCTCGCCTTCGTTCGCGGCTGGGACCGCGCCGCCCCCATGGTGGTGCATTGCTACGCCGGCATCAGCCGCTCCACCGCCAGCGCCTTCGCCGCGGCCTGCCTGCTCAATCCGCAAAAGGACGAGCTCGCAATCGCCCGGCAAATCCGCGCGGCCTCCCCCATCGCATCGCCGAACCGCCTGATCGTCGGCCTCGCCGACAAGCTGCTCGGCCGCGACGGGCGGATGCTGCGCGCGCTCGAGGAGATGGGGCCCGGCAACATGGTGGCGGAAGGCCGGCCCTTCCGCGTCGATCTCGATTGAGGGAAGAAACCGACGCCGGATGAGCGACAAGCTTCTGACGCCGATCGAGATAGGACTGACCGCGGCGATCGTCGCGATCGAGGGCAATGAGCCGATGATCCTGATCGCCTCGGGCGGCGCGCCGGACGATCTCGCGGGGCTTCCCTTCGGCCCGTTCGATGCGGTAGCGCACCGCACCTTCGAGATCGGGCTGCGGGCCTGGGTGCAGGAACAGGCGGGGCTTCGTCTCGGCTATGTCGAACAGCTCTACACCTTCGGCGACCGCGGCCGGCACACCGTGCCTGGCGACACCGACGTCCATGTCGCCTCCATCGGCTATCTCGCGCTGACCCGCGCCGCCGACAATTCCCAGCGCGCCCCCGGCGCCCATTTCGAGCCCTGGTATCGTTACTTCCCCTGGGAGGACTGGCGCACCGAGCGCCCCGCCATGATCGAGCGCGACATCTTGCCCGAGCTCACCCGCTGGGCGGCGCAGCCGGCCGAGGCGACGGAGGCCATCCGGGCGCTCTCCCGCAAGGATCGCGTGTGGCTGTACTTCGCATGCGACGGCGCGCAATGGGACGAGGAACGCGTGCTCGACCGCTACGAGCTACTCTATGAGGCTGGGCTGGTCGAAGAAGCCCGGCGCGACGGCCGCGCCGCAGCATTATCGCGCAAGGCGCTGCCCAGACTCGGCGATCCCATGCACTTCGACCACCGCCGCATCCTTGCGACCGCGATCGCCCGCCTGCGCGCAAAGTTGAAATACCGCCCGGTGGTCTTTGAACTTTTGCCGAACGAGTTCACACTCACTGAACTACAGCGCACGGTTGAGGCCATCTCCGGCCGGCATCTGCACAAGCAGAACTTTCGCCGCCTGGTGGAGAACGGGGCTTTGGTCGAACCGACGGGGGTGATGTCGACACAGACCGGTGGCCGGCCGGCCGCCTTGTTCCGCTTCCGCCGCGAGGTGCTGCAGGAACGCCCCGCGCCCGGTCTTGGCGTGCGCGCACGGCGCTAGAACTTTTCGAGGCGGCGCGCCTGCAACGCGGGCGAATCGCAGGGGGAGCGACGATGGAATTCTTCTTTCCGTTTGCGGTGGCAATCGTTGCGCTGATCGTTGCCATCCGCTCATTCAACCAGGCATCCGCGCTGCGCTTGCGCATCGAAGCCCTCGAAGCGGCCAGCCGAGGGATGACGGCGCCGGTCGCCGCGCCGCCGCCGCTGCCGCCGCAGGAAGCACCACAGGCCGCGCCTGTCGCAGCGGAGACCATATCCACAGCCGCAGAGGCCGCGCCGCCGATCGCACCGGAGCCGGCGCCGCAAGCTACACCGCAAGCGCCTGCACCGGACACGATGCCTCCTCCGGTGCCGGAAACCCAGCCCGGCTTCGAGGAGCGGCTCGGAACGCGCTGGGTGGTCTGGGTCGGTGGTCTCACGCTGGCGCTCGGTGGCTTTTTCATGGTGCGCTACTCCATCGAGGCCGGCCTGCTCGGCCCCGGCGTGCGCACCATCCTCGGCGGCCTGTTCGCGCTGGCGCTGCTCGCCGCCGGCGAATGGACGCGCCGCAAGGAAGGCAGCTCGCAAATCGCGGCACTTTCGATCGCCAACATTCCGGCGATCCTCACCGCCGCGGGAACGGCGGTTGCCTTCGCCACCGTCTATGCGGCTTACGCGCTCTACGGCTTCCTCGTACCGGCCACCGCCTTCATCCTGCTCGGGCTGGTCGCGCTCGGCACGCTCGCGGCGGCCTTGCTGCACGGGCCGGCGCTGGCAGGCCTCGGCGTCATCGGCGCCTTCATCACGCCGATCCTGGTCTCATCCGGCAAGGCGGATTACTGGGCGCTGTACATTTATCTGGCAATCGTCACCGCCGCCTCGTTCGGTCTCGCCCGCGTGCGGCTGTGGCGCTGGCTATGCGTGACCACCATCGTCTTCGCCCTGTTCTGGACGTTCCCGGGTCTCGGCCCATCGATTGTCGGCCCAGCCGTGTTCCATGTCGTCGCCGGATTCATCCTCGCAGCACTGCTCGTCGTTTGCGGTTTCATGTTCGGCCCGCCCGCGGACGAAGGTCAGATCGAGCCGATCTCCTCCGGCGCGCTCGCCGCCTATCTCTTCGGCGCAACGCTCATCGTGCTGACCAGCGGTCATGCCGATCCCGCAATGATCGCCTTCGGGCTCCTGGTGGCAGGCAGCTTGTTCGTCGCTTGGCGCGCGGAAGCCGCCACGGCTGTCGTCGCGATCGCAGCCGGCTTCGTCTTCATCGTGTTTGCCGAATGGGCGATCCGCGCCAACCCGGACACACTGGTCCTGCCGGGCGGGCCGTTGCCGGGTATCGGACCCGCCGCGACCGACGGCTCCGTTTCGCTGCACCTCATCGTCGCGGCAATCTTTGCCGCGGGCTTCGGCGTCGCCGGATTCCTGGCGCAGGGCCGCTCCAGCAATCCGACGATCCCGATCGTCTGGTCGGCCGCAGCCGTGTTCACGCCGCTGGCACTGCTGGTGGCGCTGTATGCGCGGATTGCGCATCTCGACCGCTCGATCCCGTTTGCGATCCTCGCCGTCATCCTCGCTGCCGCGTTCGCTGCAGCAACCGAGATGCTCGGCAAGCGCGAGGACCGCCCGGGCTTGCAGGCATCGATCGCGCTGTTCGCGACTGCCACCCTCGCCGCGCTGGCGCTGGCGCTGACCTTCGCGCTGGAAAAGGGCTGGCTCACCATCGCGCTGGCGCTGATGTCACTCGGCACCGCCTGGATCTCGCTGCAGCGGCCGATCCCCTTCCTGCGTACGCTGGCGGCGATCCTCGCCGGCATCGTCGTGCTGCGCATCGGCTACGAACCGCGCATCGTCGGCAACGCCGTCGGCACCGCGCCGATCTTCAACTGGCTGCTCTGGGGCTATGGCGTGCCCGCGCTGTGCTTCTGGAGCGGCAGCTATTTCCTGCGCCGCAATGGCGACGACGCACCGCTGCGTTCCATCGAGGCTGCCGCGATCCTGTTCACGGTGCTGCTGGCCTTCATGGAAATCCGCCATTTCGTCAACAATGGCGACGTCTATCGCCAGAGCGCGGACTTCACCGAAGTCGCCCTGCAGGTCTGCGTTGCACTTGCGATGGCGATCGGCCTCGAGCGGCTGCGGCTGCGCTCGGGCAGCATCGTGCACAATTACGGCGCCGTCGTCCTGACGCTGTTCGCGGGTGCGGCCACCATGTTCGGCCTGTTCATACTGGACAATCCGCTACTGCGGTGGATCGATGTCGGCGGCGTTGTCTTCAACCTGCTGCTGCTTGGCTATGCGCTGCCTGCCGTGCTGGCGCTGCTGTTGTCCTACGCCGTGGCGGGCCATCGGCCGTCCGAATATGCCAACAGCATCGCTGGCGGCGCACTCGTCCTCGCCCTCGCCTATGTGACGCTGCAAATCCGCCGGCTCTATCATGGCCCCGTGATCATCGAAGGCCCCATCACGGGCGCCGAGCAATACACCTATTCGATCGCCTGGCTTGCCTTCGGCGTGGTGCTGCTGGGCGCCGGCATCATCTTCAACTCGCAGCGCGCGCGCCTCGCCTCCGCCGCCGTGATCGCGCTGACGATCGGCAAGGCGTTCCTGATCGACATGTCGACGCTGACAGGCGTGTACCGCGCGCTGTCCTTCATGGGCCTCGGCATCGTGCTGGTGGCGATCGGTTGGCTCTACCAGCGCATTCTGTTCCGCAGAGCGCGGCCACCTGCCCCGGCCGTAGCGCAGGGGGAACAAGCATAGGCTCCGCGGAGCAACATGAAGATGCGCTTCCGCACAACCACTACTATTGCGGACGGGAAGTCTCGATCAGTCGGTCGACTTGCGCAACTCGGGCGCGCTCTCAGGCTTGGCCGGTTCGCTCTTCGCCTCGCCCTTCACCGGCTCGAGCTTCGCGCTCTCCACCGCCGGCGTTATGACGCGGCTGGAGGCTTCCACGCGCGACGCCTCGGCGGGGCGCGCCTCGCTCATCCGGTGCAGTGAACGCCGTGTCGAGCGCGCCATCAGCATTTGATGACCGCCGCCCTGATGGCGGAAATCGCAATAGGCGAAGCCCATGCCGGAGACCGAGCCGCGGAAGCTGCGTTCGTCCCGCTTGTCGAGATTGAAGCAGGGCTCGAACGGAATGCCCTTGATCGACGCGCACACGGCCTGACCGCGGATCTGCAGGGTGTTGCCTGGCAAGCGAACATTGCGGACCGGGCCGGCACCGGAGAACTGGATGGAGCCGGCGGCGCCGAGGTCGTCAAGAATGCGGCCGGCGCCGCGGGTGCCGTCGAAACAGGTGAAGGCAAAGACCTTCCCGGCAACGAACCTGCGCGCCTCGTCCGCCGTCATCATCCCCGCGAGCGCGGGTGCAACCATCGCTCCGGCCGTGACGGCTCCCAACACCAAACGCGCGAGCATTTTATAACTCCAACTTCACCATTAGCGGCGGGGCGGAAGTCTCTTTACCCGCTGCTTACCATACCAACCGTGGCGAGATTGAAGCAGGTTGGTTGGTAAAGTCTGAATATCCTTAGACTATTTTTACCACGATTCTGCCGCGGACCTGGCCGGCAAGGATTTTCGCGCCCTGGCCGATGACGTCGCCAAGATCGATTTCGTGAGTTATTTCAGACAGTTTCGTCCTGTCCAAGTCGGTGGCCAAGCGGCTCCAGGCGACCTTCCGCTGGTCGATCGGGCACATCACGGAATCGATGCCGAGAAGGCACACCGCGCGCAAAATGAAGGGGGCGACCGAGGACGGCAGGTCCATGCCGGCAGCGAGGCCGCAGGCCGCGATGGCGCCACCATACTTCGTCATCGAGAGCAGATTGGCGAGCGTGGTCGAGCCAACGCTGTCGACGCCTCCGGCCCAGCGCTCCTTGGCCAGCGGCTTTGCCGGGCCCGAGAGGTCGTTGCGGTCAATCACCTCGGCCGCGCCGAGGCTCTTCAGATAGTCCGTCTCCGACACGCGGCCGGTCGAGGCGATGACGTGATAGCCGAGCTTGGAGAGCACCGCGATCGCAACCGAGCCGACGCCGCCGGCCGCGCCCGTCACCACGACGGGGCCGCTGTTCGGCGTGAGGCCATGCTTCTCCAGCGCGAGTACGGACAGCATCGCGGTGTAGCCGGCAGTGCCGATCGCCATGGCATCGCGCGCGGACATGCCGTCGGGCAATCGCACCAGCCAGTCGCCCTTGACGCGCGCCTTCTCGGCATAGGCGCCCAGATGGGTCTCGCCCATGCCCCAGCCGTTGCAGACGACCTTGTCGCCAGCCTTCCATTGCGGATGCGAGGATTGCTCGACGGTACCGGCGAAATCGATGCCGGCGATCATCGGAAAACGCCGCACCACCGGCGCCTTGCCGGTCAGCGCCAGGCCATCCTTGTAGTTGAGCGTCGACCATTCGACGCGGACGGTGACGTCACCCTCCATCAGCTCGGCTTCGTCGAACTGCGTCAGCGCGGCGGTGGTACCCTTTTCCGCCTTGTCGATCCGGATCGCCTTGAACATTCCCACGGTAACTCTCCCCGACAGATTTGCCGGGGATGTTTAGCGGATCAGGCAGGTTGCGCAACCGCCCTGGGAACGGGCTTTTCCACGATCGGCAGGTTGATCAGCGCCGACAGCACGCCGAACAGGATCGAAAGCCACCAGAGCCAGGTGTAGGAGCCGGTCTGCTCGAACACGACGCCGCCGAGCCAGACGCCAAGAAAGCCACCGACCTGATGGCTGACGAAGGCAAAGCCGTAGAGCGTGGCAAACCAGCGCGTACCGAACATCAGCGCCACCAGTGCCGAGGTCGGCGGCACCGTGGAGAGCCAGGTCAGGCCGCTGATCGCGCCGAAGGCGATCGCCGAGAAGGTCGTGATCGGAAACGAGATGAAGACGAGGATCGACAGCGCGCGGGTGAAGTAGATCGCCGACAGGATGTAGCGCTTGGGGACGTAGTTCTGCACGTAGCCGACGCTAAGCGAGCCGATGATGTTGAAGAGGCCGATGGCAGCGAGCACCCAACCGCCGGTGTGGGTGGGGATGCCGCGGTCGGCGAGATAGGCCGGCAAATGCACGGTGATGAAGGCGAGCTGGAAACCGCAGGTGAAGAAGCCGAGCACCAGCAGCACATAGGAGCGGTGGCCAAAGGCCTCGGCCAGCGCGGTCTTGAACGACTGGTCGTCGGCGGCCGGCACATCGCTCGTGGCCGCAGGCGGCGTTGAAAGCGCCAGCGCCAGCGGCACGATCAGGAGCATCAGTCCGGCAAACACGGTGAGCGCCGTCTGCCAGCCGAAATTGTCGATCAACGCCACGCCGAAGGGTGCGAACAGAAACTGTCCGAACGATCCCGCTGCGGTGCCGGCGCCGAGCGCAATGCCCCGCCGCTCCGGCGGCAACAGCTTGCTGAACGCCGATAGCACCAGGTTGAACGAGGAGCCGGAGAGGCCAAAGCCGATCAGCACACCAGCGCCGATGTCGAGCGAGAGCGGCGTTGAGGAATAACGCATCAGCAAGAGGCCGCCCGCATAGAGCAGCGCGCCCACCGCCATGACACGGAAGACACCGAAGCGATCGGCGATCGCGCCCGCAATCGGCTGGCCGAGGCCCCACAAGAGGTTCTGCACCGCCAGGGCGAAACCAAAGACGTCGCGGCCCCACGCGAATTCGCGACTCATCGGCTGCACGAAGAAGCCGAGGCTCGAGCGCGGTCCGAAACTGAGGAGCCCGATGGCGCAGCCGCAGATGATGATGACCAGCGGCGTCCGCCAGTTGCCGATCGTCCTGGCCGGACGAAGCTGATCTGCGGTCGCGGACATGGGCACTCCCCATTTTCTTGCTCTTGCGCCTCGCTCGTCCGCGAAGCAGTTGGACACGTTGCAACGAATTAATGCATCCGCATGAAAATCCCAGAGGGGCAGTGTCCAAAAAGCGCCGTGCATTGCAGCGATGCAAATTGACGCGGTCGCACACGGCGATTTGTTGAGCGCGGCTACTGGTGCCGGGCTTCAAGTCGTGATAAATTTGTTTTGCTCGAATAGAGTATAAATTGGTGTCCGGCCCTCTCGTGGCCGGATTTCTCGAACGTCATATATACTCAATTAGAGTATATATGGGAAATGCCAGGAGGCACTCATGCCTATCACCGGTCTCTACGGCCCCGAAGATTTCGGAAGCACCATACCCCACCAACCCCGGCCCGTGCCGCCCGCGATCCGGCCTGTCGAGCGCGCGCGGGCGCTGCCGATGCCGCCGCTGGAATGGACTGATGAAGTCGAGCGCGCCACGGCGCATCTCTATGCGCGGGTGAAGCACGTGATCTCGCCGATCGAGTGGCCGTTGATGGCTCCGCACGTGAAGGCGATCAATGAGCTGAAGCGCGAACGCGACGCGGTCATCCTCGCGCACAACTACCAGACGCCGGAGATCTTTCATTGCGTCGCCGACATCGTCGGCGACTCGCTGCAGCTCGCCATCGAAGCGGGCAAGGTGAAGGCCGGCACCATCGTACAATGCGGCGTGCACTTCATGGCCGAGACCTCAAAGATCCTCAATCCCGAGAAGACGGTGCTGATCCCGGACTCCCGCGCCGGCTGCTCGCTCGCCGCCAGTATCACCGGCGCCGATGTGCGGCTACTGCGTGAACGCTTCCCCGGTGTGCCGGTGGTCGCCTATGTCAACACGTCCGCCGACGTGAAAGCGGAGGTCGACATCTGCTGCACCTCGTCCAACGCGGTCGAGGTGGTGGAGAGCCTGGGTACGCCAACTGTCATCTTCCTGCCGGATCAATATCTGGCACGCTACGTCGCCTCGAAAACCAACGTAAAGATCATCGCCTGGAAGGGCGCCTGCGAGGTGCACGAGCGCTTCACCGGAGAGGAGCTGCGCGCCTACCGCGAGGCCGACCCTTCCGTTCAGATCATCGCGCATCCCGAATGCCCGCCTGATGTGCTCGCGGAAGCCGACTTCACCGGCTCCACTGCGCACATGATCAAGTGGGTTCGCGACAAGCATCCGAAACGGCTGGTGATGATCACGGAATGCTCGATGGCGGACAACGTTCGCGCCGAGCTGCCCGATGTCGAGATGGTGCAGCCCTGCAATCTCTGCCCGCACATGAAGCGCATCACGCTGGCGAACATTCTGGAGAGCCTCGTCTATCTGCGCGAGGAGGTCACGATCGATCCGGCGATCGCGCAACGCGCGCGGCGCTCGGTCGAGCGGATGATCAACCTGAAGAACTGAAGGAGAGCGAGCATGGCAAACACCGATCTCCTTGCCAGCGATGTCGTCATCGTCGGCGGCGGCCTTGCCGGGTTGTTCTGTGCGCTGAAGCTGGCGCCACGGCCGGTGACGGTGATTTCGGCGGCTCCGCTCGGCCAGGGCGCGTCGAGCGCGTGGGCGCAAGGGGGCATTGCCGCGGCAGTCGCCGAGGGTGACAGCCCGGAAGCGCATGCGGCCGATACCATCGCGGCCGGCGCGGGGCTCGTCGATGAGCGCGTCGCGCTCGAGCTGGCACGCGAGGCAGCCGCACGGATCGACGATCTGCTGCGCTATGGCGTGTCCTTTGACCGCGACCTCGAAGGCCGGCTCGCGGTCGGCCGCGAGGCTGCGCATTCCGCGCGACGCATCGTGCATGTGCGCGGCGACATGGCGGGAGCGGCGATCATCACCGCGCTCACCGAGGCGGTGCGGAAGACACCGTCGATCCGCTTGATCGAGGGGTTCGTTGCGGAAAACCTGCTGACGGAAAACAGTGCGGTTAGCGGCTTGCAAATCCGCGATGCACACGACCCGCTCGCCTCGCCCATCGTCATCGGCTCGCGGGCGATCGTGCTCGCAACCGGCGGCATCGGCCATCTCTATGCCGTGACGACCAATCCGGCGGAAGCAAGCGGCCTCGGACTTGCGATTGCTGCGCGCGCCGGCGCCGTGATCGCCGACCCCGAATTCGTCCAGTTCCACCCCACCGCGATCATGGTGGGACGCGATCCGGCGCCGCTCGCCACCGAAGCCCTGCGCGGCGAAGGCGCGACCCTCGTCAACGAGGGCGGCGAACGCTTCATGACAAGGCTGCACCCGCTGGCGGAGCTCGCGCCGCGCGATATCGTCGCGCGCGGCGTGTTTGCCGAGATCGCAGCTGGCCGCGGCGCATTCCTCGACGCGCGCAAGGCGCCCGGTGCGCATTTTGCGGAGAAATTCCCGACAGTGTACGCAAGCTGCATCCATGCCGGCATCGATCCCACGACGCAGCCGATTCCGGTTGCGCCGGCGGCGCATTACCACATGGGCGGCATCGCGGTGGATCGCAGCGGCCGCACCTCGTTGAAGGGGCTCTGGGCCGGCGGCGAAGTGTCCTCGACCGGCGCGCATGGCGCCAATCGCCTCGCTTCCAACTCGCTGCTGGAAGCCGTCGTTTATGCCGCACGCATCGCGGAGGATATCGGCGGCCAAGAACCCGCGCCGCCGAAGCGACGACCTGCCATCGTGATTGCAGGCCGAAACGAACCCATGCCGCGGCTCGTCGAATTGAGCTTGCGCAACATGATGACTTCCCATGTCGGCGTCATCAGGGACGGACGGCATCTGGCCAAGGCGATCCGCCTGTTCGCCGATGTCGAGCGCAACACCGGCAGCATCGCGCTACGGAACATGGCGACCACGGCGCTGCTGGTCGCGGCCTCTGCCTGGTCGCGGCGCGAGAGCCGCGGTGCGCACTGCCGATCCGATCACCCGGCGGAGGTTTCTGCCCTCGCCCGCCGCACCATGACGAGGCTTGCTGATGCCCGCGAGGTTGCGAGCTCGCTGGCTGATCACACGCCTGTGCGTATCGGCGAACCGGAAACCGTTTGAATGAAAGCCATGACCGTGCCCTCTTCCCTGCTACATTCCGATGCCTTCCTTTCGCCGCTCGCGATCGACGAGGCCGTTGCACGCGCGCTCGACGAAGATCTGGGCCGGGCCGGCGACGTCACTTCGATCGCAACCATTCCGGCACCGACGACCGCCAATGCCGTCATGGTCGCAAGGCAGCCCGGGGTGATCGCCGGTTTGCCGCTGGCGATGGCGACGCTGCAGAAACTTGCGCCCGGCATCCGCATCGAGGCGCATGCCCGCGACGGCAGCACCGTCGCCGCCGGGCAAAAGCTCCTGACCATCGCAGGTCCGGCGCGTGCCGTCCTGTCGGCCGAGCGCACGGCGCTGAATTTTGTCGGCCGGCTCTCCGGAGTAGCCACCCTTACCGCCGACTATGTGAAACGCACCGAAGGCACGACGACACGTATCTGCTGCACCCGGAAAACGACGCCGGGCCTGCGGGCGCTGGAAAAATATGCCGTGCGTTGCGGCGGTGGCTTTAATCACCGCTTCGGCCTCGACGACGCCATCCTGATCAAGGACAACCACATTGCGGTGGCCGGCGGCGTCCGCGCGGTGCTGGAGCGTGCGCGCTCCCATGCCGGACACCTCGTCAGCATCGAGATCGAGGTCGACACGCTCGATCAGCTCCACGAGGTGCTCGATACGGGCTTGGCCGACGTGGTGATGCTCGACAATATGGACATCGCGACACTGAAACAGGCTGTCGGGATCGCCGGCGGCCGCGTCGTCCTGGAGGCCTCCGGCAGCGTCACGCTGAAGTCGATCGCTGCTATCGCGAGCACCGGCGTCGACTACATCTCGTCGGGCGCGCTCACGCACTCAGCCCCAAACTTCGACGTAGCGATCGACATTGATGCGGCGAAGTGACGGACGACGGCTAGCGTCGCGACGTCTTCAACTCGGCTTCGCTCTTGGCTTCCTCGGCAAGCTTGGCCGAGATCGCCGCGGTTTCCGTCGGGTTGCCCCAGCTCGGTGCGTCGCTGCCGTCGCCCCATTTGCGCGGCCGGTAGAAGGTGTGGACGCCGAACTTCCAGTTTCGCTTCATCTCGCTGACCCAGGACGGCCGCACCCAATAGGCGTGGTAATGCGTGGAGCGGTCGACCTCCGGCAGCCATAGCCGCCCGTCGAGTATCGCCTTCGCAATCTTCTGCGCGCGATCCCACATGTCGGGCTCGCGGATCACGTCCGCATTGTTGTCGCAGGCGAAGGTGAACTGGCAGGCGAGATGACGGTGCTTGTTCTGGTAAATCACGCCGCACACCGTGTCGGGATACTTCCCGGAGAAGGCGCGGTTGAGGATGACCTGCGCCACCGCGATCTGGCCGCGCACGGCCTCACCGCGGGCCTCGAAGTAGATTGCCTCCGCCAGACACTTCTCCGACTTGGCGCGCGATTTCTCGTCGAACAGGCCGAGCCGCTCGGCCGGCGTCTTGGCGCGCTGGTTGTCGGCATTGACCTCGCCCTTCGGCGCAAAGCTGATACCCTCGCCGATCTTCACGGGCGCGTCGGCATCGACCGGCAACGAGGCCATCATCTTCATGTCGGGATCGGCGGTTGCACCCGGCATCACGACGGTCGGCTCTTCGCCGGGCTGCCAGCGCTCGAGGCCACCAGCGGTGCCCAGCGAAGCGCCGAAGTACAGCGTCGAGGTTTTCACTGAAAAACTGTCGCGCGGTGCGGTTTCGAGCGCAGCCGGCACCTCGCCACGGCGTTTCGGCGCGTCGAGCTGCCCCGGTTCCGGCGACATCGACAGATCGTATTGCTTGAGCGGCGGCGCATTGAGCGCTTCCTGCAATTCAGGATCGAGCGGTGCCGGCTCGCCACTCGGGGGCAGGCCTGCGGTCTTCGCGCCCATCACGGATGAGTTGGAGGTCGCGGGATCTTCAGGCTGCGCACCGGCCGGCGACACGGCATCGCCGGGCACCGGCGGGCGCACGACGAGACGATCGCCCTTCAGGGTGCGGTCGACCTTGGGGAAATCGGAGGCCTGGTAGCGCGGCGGCGGCACCACAAGCGGATTGCTGCGCCTGATCGAGCCGGTGATATCCCTGACGTCGAGGCTCGCCAGATGATAGCTCGGCAGCTGCGGCGACGAGGTCCCGATCGGACGGCCAAAACTGTAGGTGGCAAGCTGCACATTGGCGGCGGCGGAAGACACGCGCCTTTGCCAACGCTCGGCGGCCCCGGATTGACGGGCCAGCAGTGAGCCAATGTCCTGATAGCCGACTTCCGTCGGCATCAGCGAGAAGATGCAAAGACCGAGCACGAAGGACGCAAGAATACGCACGTCCTTCGGCCGGGTACGCAACCCACACATGGTACGCTCACGCAACGCTTACTCGGTACGCGGTCGATCTGCAGTACATCCGTGCAATTCGACCGAAATTGTTGGTACCGAATTTAGGTTGCTGCGGAGTTAATCGGCGTGGTGCCGATGATACAGGCAAGCAATCGCGGCGCTTTCGAAACACGCATCAAGAATGCTGGTAAATGCGCCCTCGACGAAACTGGTAAATATCCGGTCAACGGAAATGATGAAGAAACGACGCACGCGCCTTTACGTGTGGCGACAAAAGAAATGCCCCGCGATGGACACGGGGCATTCCAGATGTGCGGTCGAAAGTACGTTGAGAATGTGACCTAGGCCTGGCTCGCGACCTGCTTGCCGAGAGCTGCCTGCGCTGCGGCGAGGCGCGCGATCGGCACGCGATAGGGCGAGCACGAGACGTAGTTGAGTCCGATCTGGTGACAGAATGCCACCGATGCGGGATCGCCGCCATGCTCGCCGCAGATGCCGACCTTCAGGTTCGGCCGGGTCTTGCGCCCGCGCTGCACGCCGATCTTGACGAGCTCGCCGACGCCGTCGCGATCGACCGAGATGAAGGGATCGATCTCCAAGATGCCCTTGGCGACGTAGGTCGACAGGAAGCTCGCAGCGTCGTCGCGGCTGATGCCGTAGGTCGTCTGCGTCAGATCGTTGGTGCCGAAGGAGAAGAATTCGGCGGTCTGCGCGATCTCGCCGGCCATCAGGCAGGCGCGCGGCAGCTCGATCATGGTGCCGACCTGATAGCTGAGCTTGACGCCGGTCTCCTTCGCCACCGCAGCGGCGGAAGCGTCGATGCGCGCCTTGACCAGGTCGAATTCCGCCTTGGTCGCGATCAGCGGCACCATCACCTCGAGACCAACCGGCTTGCCGGTGCGCTTGCCCGCCTCGACCGCGGCCTCGAAGATCGCACGCGCCTGCATCTCGGCGATCTCCGGATAGGCGATCGCGATGCGGCAACCGCGGAAGCCGAGCATCGGGTTGAACTCGGCGAGATCGCGGGCGCGATCGGCGAGCTTGCGCGGATCGGTGTTCATCGCGCGCGCCACTTCCTCGACCTCGGCCTGGGTGTGCGGCAGGAACTCGTGCAGCGGCGGATCGAGCAGGCGGATCGTGACGGGCAGGCCCTTCATGATCTCAAACAGCTCGACGAAGTCGGCGCGCTGCATCGGCAACAGCTTCGACAGCGCCGCGCGTCGGGTCTGCTCGTCCTCCGCCAGGATCATCTCGCGCACGGTGCGGATGCGCGTCTCCTCGAAGAACATATGCTCGGTTCGGCAGAGGCCGATGCCCTCGGCGCCGAACTTGATCGCGGTGCGCGCGTCATCAGGAGTGTCGCCGTTGACGCGAACGCCGATCTTGCGGACTTCGTCCGCCCAGCCCATCAGCGTGCCGAACTCGCCGGAAAGCTCCGGCTCGATCATCGGCATGCGGCCGGCCAGCACCTGGCCCACCGTGCCGTCGATGGTGATGACGTCGCCGGCCTTGAAGGTACGCTGACCGATGCTCATCGTGCCGCGGCCGTAATCGACGCGGATCGCGCCGCAGCCGGAGACGCAGGGCTTGCCCATACCGCGCGCCACCACGGCGGCGTGCGAGGTCATGCCGCCACGGGTGGTCAGGATGCCTTCGGCGGCGTGCATGCCGTGAATGTCTTCGGGGCTGGTCTCGACGCGGACCAGAATGACCTTGCGGCCGTCGGCCTGAAGTTTCGCAGCTTCATCCGAGGAGAACACGATCTCGCCGGAGGCAGCGCCGGGCGAGGCCGGCAGGCCCGTGGCGATGACGTCGCGCCTGGCATCGGGATCGATGGTCGGGTGCAGCAACTGGTCGAGCGAAGCGGGCTCGATGCGGCTGACGGCGTCCTTCCTCGAGATCAGCCCTTCATTGGCGAGCTCGACCGCGATGCGGAGTGCGGCCTTGGCGGTGCGCTTGCCGCCGCGGGTCTGCAGCATCCAGAGCTTGCCGCGCTCGACCGTGAACTCCATGTCCTGCATGTCGCGGTAGTGCTTCTCCAGCATCGTGTAGATGCGGGTCAGCTCCTTGAACGCATCCGGCATCGCCGTTTCCATCGAGGCCTTGTCGGAGCCGGACTCCTTTCGCGCATCCTCGGTGATGTCCTGCGGCGTGCGGATGCCGGCAACGACATCCTCGCCCTGTGCGTTGATCAGGAATTCGCCGTAGAGCTTGCCCTCGCCGGTCGACGGATTGCGCGTGAAGGCAACGCCGGTCGCCGACGTGTCGCCCATGTTGCCGAACACCATGGCCTGCACGTTGACGGCGGTACCCCAGGATTCCGGAATATCGTGCAGCTTGCGATAGGTCACCGCGCGCGCATTCATCCAGGATGAAAACACAGCGCCAATCGCGCCCCACAGCTGCGCATGCGGATCCTGCGGGAAGTCGGCGCCGGTCTCGCGCGCCACCGCTTCCTTGTAGCGGCCGACCAGTTCGACCCAGTCCTCGGCAGTGAGGTCGGTGTCGAGCGAGTAACCCTGGCCGTCCTTGAAGGTGTCGAGAATGTCCTCGAAGTGATGATGCTCGAAACCGAGCACCACGTCCGAGTACATGGTGATGAAGCGGCGATAGCTGTCATAGGCAAAGCGTCGATCGCCGGAGAGCTCGGCGAGGGCTTCCACCGTCTGGTCGTTGAGACCGAGATTGAGCACCGTATCCATCATGCCCGGCATCGAGGCGCGGGCGCCGGAGCGCACCGAGACCAGCAGCGGATTTCTGGAATCACCGAACGCCTTGCCGGTAAGCTTGCCGACATAGTCGAGCGCCTTCTCGACCTGCGCCTTCAATTCCTTCGGATAGGTTTTGCCGTGCGCATAGAAATAAGTGCACACCGACGTCGGGATGGTGAAGCCGGGCGGCACCGGCAGGCCGAGATTGGCCATCTCGGCGAG
>Ga0187815_10000606_pt1 | contig 17095 bp, 20 predicted proteins | sample NC_S_5_FD_132962 | JGI IMG/M metagenome (GOLD analysis project Ga0187815, IMG submission 132962) | Wetland sediment microbial communities from Neuse River Estuary, North Carolina, USA - ASW-S_5 | ecosystem: Environmental > Aquatic > Freshwater > Wetlands > Sediment | place: USA: North Carolina...
AAAGCCTTGTTGTCGCCGAAGAAGTTCACGATCACGGAGTGATCGATGACGAGGTCGACCGGCACCAGCGGGTTGATCTTCTCGGCATCGCCGCCGAGCTTCTGCATCGCATTGCGCATGGCGGCGAGGTCGACCACGGCCGGCACGCCGGTGAAATCCTGCATCAGGACGCGCGCCGGGCGGAAGGCGATCTCATGCTCGAGCTGGCGCTTCTTCAGCCATTTGCCGACCGCCACGATGTCGTCCTTGGTAACGCTGCGGCCGTCCTCGTTGCGCAGCAGATTCTCCAGCACGACCTTCATCGAATAGGGGAGCCTGGAAATCCCCTTCAAACCATTCTTCTCGGCCGTAGGCAGGCTGTAATAGACATAGGTCTTGCCACCGACCTTCAGGGTCTTGCGGCATTTGAAGCTGTCGAGCGAGGTCATGTCAGAAAATCCCAGTTCATCATGATACCCAGTAAGGGTATTTGAACACCGTCGAAAGGGTGGGGCCGAATGGCTTGCAGTCATCCGTCCGGTGCTGCATCAAGGTTCGGGCTTATAGAATCTTTCTAGAAGCGCCGCCACACTGACTATCGTGCTGCAGCATTGCGCCACCGACAAATTACGCTGCGGTACCCCAAGAAAATCATTGGCCACGTTGGACAGATTCAGAGGGCTGTGAAGGACAGATGCGGCTCTCGGGACGCGGTTTGAGATGTGTGCGGGGCGGCCGGGTGGTGTTTTCCGGCCTCGATTTCGAGAGCGCCGCGGGCGAGGCGCTGGCCGTGACCGGTCCCAATGGGTCCGGGAAAACTTCGCTGCTGCGGCTGGTTGCAGGCCTGCTGCATGCCGCCGGCGGGTCGATCGAGCTTTCCGGCGGCGATGCCGAACTGACCCTGCCCGAACAGGCGCATTATCTCGGCCATCGCGACGCGCTGAAGCCAGCGCTGTCAGTGATGGAAAATCTATCCTTCTGGCGGGATTTCTTGGGCGGCGCGAGCGGCGATGCCGCCGCCAACCTGGCGCGCGTCGGCCTCGACCATGCCGCCGATCTGCCGGCCGCTTTCCTCTCGGCGGGACAGCGCCGGCGCCTCTCTATCGCACGACTATTGTCGGTGAGGCGGCCGATCTGGCTGCTGGACGAGCCCACCACGGCGCTCGACACCGCCGGCCAGGCCGTTTTCGCCGGCCTGATGCGCGAGCACCTCGCCGGTGGCGGGCTGATCATTGCGGCCACCCATGCGCCGCTCGGCATCGAGGCAAGGGAATTACGGATTGGAGGCGCGGCATGACTCGTCGCCACTCGCCACTTGCCGCAGCTCTCTCCGTTCCCTCCCCCCTTGCGGGGGAGGGTCAGGGAGAGGGGTACCACGCGACGTGCTCTCTCGATCTGCATCTCAACCACGCACGCCACTTCCTAACACCACCCGCAGGGCTACCCCTCTCCCCCGCCCTCCCCCGCAAGGGGGGAGGGAGCCCATCGTCGATGCCACTCGATCACGCACTCCAAATGCAGATGGAGCATCGCGCATGACCGCGCTTTCCGCTCTCATCCGCCGTGATGTCCGCATCGCGCTGCGCGTCGGCGGCGGGGCGCTGATTGGCGTGCTGTTCTTCCTCATCGTCGTGGTGCTGATGCCGTTCGCAATCGGGCCCGATTTGCCGCTGCTGAAACGGCTGGGGCCCGCGATCCTCTGGCTCGGCGCACTGCTCGCAAGCCTGCTCACGCTCGATCGCCTGTTCACGGCCGATCATGACGATGGTTCGCTCGACCTGATCGTGATGAGCCGCACGCCGCTGGAACTCGCCTGCGCGGCGAAGGCCCTGGCGCATTGGCTGGCCGCCGGCCTGCCGCTGATCGTGGCGACGCCCGTGCTGGGCCTGCTGCTCAATCTCGATGCCGAGGCCACGGCAGCGGTGGCGCTGACGCTGCTGGCCGGCACGCCCGCGCTCACCTTTACCGGCATGATCGGTGCGGCGCTGGCGGTGACGCTGCACCGGGGCGGGCTACTCCTGGCGGTGCTGGTGCTGCCCTTGTCGGTCCCCGTGCTGATCTTTGGCGTCGCCGCCTCGCAGGCGGTGATCGTCGGACCGACCCCGTTTGGAACCCCGTTCTCGATCCTCTGCGCGATCTCGCTGGTGAGCTTTGTGGTCGGACCGTTTGCCGCAGCCGCCAGCCTCAGGCACGGGCTCGACTGACTTGATGCCGATCAACTCTTGTCGAGCCTTTTCAGGCCAATTGCCTGCGACGGCCAGCCCCAGTATCAGGATGCCATGACGCTGATCGACCTTGCCAATCCCACGCGCTTTCTGTCGCTGACAGCGCGCGTTCTGCCGTGGCTGACGGCTGCGACCGCAATCCTGCTTGCGGCCGGGCTGTATCTGTCGGCGCTGGCGCCGGACGACTATCAGCAGGGCGCAACCGTCAAGATCATGTTCATCCACGTACCGAATGCCTGGCTTTCGATGTTCGTCTGGGGCGTGATGAGCATCGCCGCGCTCGGCACGCTGGTGTGGCGGCATCCACTGGCGGACGTTGCCGCCAAGTCGGCGGCTCCCATCGGCGCCGCCTTCACCTTCCTCGCGCTGGTCACGGGCTCGCTGTGGGGCCGGCCGATGTGGGGCACCTACTGGGAATGGGACGCACGGCTCACCTCCGTGCTGATCCTGTTCCTGATGTATCTCGGCCTGATCGCGCTGTGGCGCGCGGTCGACGATCCCTCGCGCGCGGCGCGGGCGGCTGCGGTGCTGACGCTGGTCGGCGCCATCAATCTGCCGATCATCAAGTTCTCGGTCGACTGGTGGAACACGCTGCACCAGGGCGCGTCCGTGATCCGCATGGGCGGTCCGACCCTGGACCGTTCGTTCCTGATTCCGCTGCTGGTGATGGCGGTGGCGTTCTCGCTGCTGTTCGTCACGCTGCATCTGGCGGCGATGCGCAACGAAATCCTGCGCCGGCGCGTCCGCAGCCTGCAGATGATGCAGGCGAGCCGGGTAACGCTGTCGAACGAAGTGGGCGCGGCATGACGACGTCGCTCGGTCCCTACGCGTCCTTCATCACCACGTCCTATGCGCTGGTCGCAATCGTGGTGCTGCTTCTGATCGTCTGGATCGCCGTCGACTATCGCACCCAGAAGGCGCGGCTGCGCGATCTCGAGGCGAGCGGCATCACGCGGCGCTCCGGCCGCGGCGCGACGGACATCCGATGAGCGCTCACGCTGACGAAACGGCTTCGCGGACCCGGCGCTGGCTGGTGATGCTGCCGCTGATCGGGTTTGGCGTGCTCGCGGCGTTCTTCCTGCTGCGGCTCTATGGCGGCGATCCATCGAGGATTCCGTCGGCGTTGATCGGGCGGCCGGTGCCGCAAACGGCGCTGCCGGCGCTCGAGGGGCTGACGCGCGACGGCGCCGTCGTGCCCGGGCTCGATCCCGCCATGTTTAAGGGCAAGGTCAGCCTCGTCAACGTCTGGGCGTCGTGGTGCGTGCCCTGTCATGACGAGGCGCCGCTGCTGACCGAACTCGCCAAGGACAAGCGCCTGCAGCTGGTCGGCATCAACTACAAGGACGTGGCGGAGAATGCGCGGCGTTTCCTTGGCCGTTACGGCAATCCGTTCAGCGTGGTCGGCGTCGACGGCAATGGCCGCGCGTCGATCGAATGGGGCGTCTACGGCGTGCCCGAAACATTCATCGTCGGGCGCGATGCAACCATCCTGTACAAGCTCGTCGGGCCCATCACGCCGCAAAACATCGATGGCGTGCTGAGGGCCGAAATCGAGAAGGCGCTCAAATCAGGAAGCTAAAACATTTCATCATTCCGGGGCGCCCGAAGCGCGAGCTATGGGTGCAATTGCGCCTCTGAGAATTCCATAACCACCATCGTGCGTATGGATTCCAGGCCTGCGCCTGACGGCGCATCCCGGAATGACGAGAGGAGAGAGGGTTACCCCCTCCTGATGTCGCCGGCTTCGGCTTCGCTCGCTTCCAGCGACGCCGGTTCCAGGTGATAGCGCTTGATCAGCGGCATCTGGGCGATGGCAAAGCCCATGGTCAGCGGGATCGTGCCGAACACCTTGAACGTGACCCAGAAATTCTCGCTCTGCGTGCGCCAGATGATCTCGTTGAGAACCGCCATGGCGAGGAAGAACAACGCCCAGCGCATGGTGAGTATGCGCCAGCCGGCGGCCGTCAGGTTGAACGTCTGGTCAAACAAGATGGCGATGAAAGAACGGCCGAACAGAAGTCCACCGCCGAGCACGGTCGCAAACAGACCGTAGACAATGGTCGGCTTCATCTTGAAGAAAGTCGCGTCATGCAGCACCAGCGTCAACGTGCCGAATACCAGCACGATCGCGCCGGTGACCAGCGCCATCATGGGAATGTGCCTGGTCACCACATACGAGGCGATCATCGCCGCGACGATCGCCACCATGAACGCACCGGTCGCCGCGAATAGATTGAACTTGGCGTAAACGGCAAAGAACACGATCAGCGGACCGAGCTCGGTCGCGAGCTTGAACAGCGGGTGCGGCTGGGTCTTGTCCATTACCAAACCTTTGTTGCTGTCATCACCTGCGAACGCGGGTGATCCAGTACTCAGAAACCTCTCGGCTCAATCCACCGCCGCGGCGTACCGGATGCCCCGCATTCGCGGGGCATGACAAGAGAAAACCTACGACTCGATACCCGCGATCGCCCTGGCAAAATCCCGCGCGGTGAACGGCGAGAGATCGTCGATGCCTTCGCCGACGCCGATGAAGTGAACCGGCAGTTTGTGTTTCTCCGCCAGCGCCACCAAGATGCCGCCGCGCGCGGTGCCGTCGAGTTTCGTCATCACGAGGCCGGTGACCCCCGCGGTACGATGAAATGCCTCGACTTGCGACAGCGCATTTTGTCCCACCGTGGCATCGAGCACGAGCAGCACCGCGTGCGGGGCCGAGGCATCGACCTTCCTGATCACGCGCACGACCTTTTCGAGCTCGTTCATCAGCTCGGACTTGTTCTGCAATCGGCCGGCGGTATCGATCAGGAGCACGTCGGTCCCCTGCTCCTTCGCTGCGCTCAGCGCGTTGAAGGCCAGGCTCGCGGAGTCCGAGCCCTGCGCGCCGGCAATGACCGGCACCTTGTTGCGATCGCCCCAGACCTTGAGCTGTTCGATTGCCGCGGCACGAAAGGTGTCGCCGGCGGCGAGCATCACCTTGCGGCGCTCGGCAGAAAATCTTGACGCGAGCTTGCCGATGGTCGTGGTCTTGCCGGAGCCGTTGACGCCGACGACCAGGATGACGAACGGCTTTTTCGCAGCATCGATCTCGAGCGGCTTTGCCACCGGAGCCAGGACCTTCTCGACCTCGCTTGCGACCACGCTCTTCACTTCATCGGCCGAAATCGCCTTGTCGTAGCGGCCGCTGCCTACGGCATCCGCAATGCGCACCGCAACCTCGCTGCCGAGATCGGCGCGCAGCAGCACATCCTCGATGTCGTCGAGCATGGCGCGGTCGAGCTTGCGCTTGGTGACGAGGTCGGCAACGGCGGCGCCAAGCGAACTGGATGTCCGCTTCAGGCCGCTGGAAAGCCGCCGCCACCAGCTCAGTTTCGGTGTGTCTTCGGTTTCGCTCATCTCGTGTCCGGCTCTAATATTCGCACTCCCTTGAGGCGAGCTCTGTTGCGAATGTTAGAGCCCTAGGGACACGAGCGAACATTTAATGCTAGTGCGGTCTTCGGATTTGACATTCGCTAACGGACCCGCGGAACCATCGGGCGAATGTCAAATCCGCCGCACTAGTGGGCGCTGTGTTAGCCGTTTCGGCCTGTAAACGAAAGTCTCGACAATTGCATGATGTTCCCGAACTGACGGCGGACGAAATCCTCTCCCGCGTGCTCCACCGCGACGGGCTCATGCTGATCATCGACAAGCCGGCCGGGCTGCCGGTGCATCGCGGACCGAAGGGCGGACCCAATCTGGAAGCATCTTTCGACGCCCTGCGATTCGGCCTGCCACGGCCGCCGGTGCTTGCTCACAGGCTGGACAAGGATACGTCCGGCTGCCTCGTGCTCGGGCGGCACCGCAAGGCCACCGCCTCGCTCGGTCTGCTGTTCAAGCACGGCAAGGTCGAGAAAACCTATTGGGCAATCGTCGAGGGTGGACCTTCCGAGGACGAAGGCGTCATCGACCTGCCGCTGGGACGAAAAAATGCCGAGCGCGGCTGGTGGCAAAAGCCCGATCCCGAGGGGCAGTCGGCGATCACCAACTGGAAGGTGCTCGGCCGCGGCAATGGCCTCGCCTGGCTTGCGATGGAGCCCATCACCGGCCGCACCCATCAGCTGCGGGTGCACGCCGCCGCCACGGGCTGGCCGATCGTTGGTGACAACGTTTACGGCAGCGGCCCACGCTTCGGCGAGCCGCGGCTGCATCTGCACTCGCGCGGGATCGGCGTGCCGATCTCGCGGAACAAGGAACCGGTGCGGGTGGTGGCGCCGGCACCGGCGCATATGCACGAGCGGCTGAGGGCCTGCGGGTGGAACGGGGAATAGCCCCCAGCCCGGTGCCGCCAGGCTGGGCCCTGTCGATGGTTTACGAATCGTTCAGGCCCCTCCTGTAGAGATCTTGATTGGCTTAGAACAAGCACCCATCAGCTCTGGATGAGCAATGCTACCCGCTGGGCGATCGATTGCCGATGAGATCGAGGCTGCAATAGGCGGCGGCTCGACTGCAAAATGCATCGAGACGGCCAGGCGCGTCACCGACCTTTTCCTGGTGTCTGCGGGCCACTTCAATGGCGAGCAGCTCGAACTGTTCGACAACGTGCTCGAACGGCTGGTCAAGGCGATCGAGCTGCGATCGATCGCCGATATCAGCGCGCGCATGGCCCTGGCGGACATGAGCGCGCAGCTGGCGCCTATCGCGCAAGCGCCCCCCACCGTCATCCGTCAGCTCGCCGGGAATGATGAGATCAGCATCGCCGCACCGGTCCTGCAGGAATCGCCGCGTCTTGGCGATGGCGACCTGATTGAAATCGCGCAAGGCAAGGGCGAGCAGCATTTGCTGGCGATCTCGGGCCGCTGGTGGCTGAAGGAAGCCGTCACCGATGCGCTGCTTTCCCGGCGATTTCCCAGCGTCAGCCGCCGCGTCGTCGGCAATCCCGGAGCGCGAATTTCCGCCGGCGGCTTCGCCATCATCGTGACGCAGGCGGAAGACAATCCCGAGCTTGCGGTCGAAGCCGGTATCCGCGTCGATCTGCCTGCGCAACTGCGCCAAAAACTGCTGAACAAGGCGACAGAGGCGGTCAGAACAAGATTGCTGTCCCGCGCGCCGCCGCATTTGTTCGAGGAAATCCGCAGCGCCATCACGACCGCCAAAGCCAGCGCCGATCGCGAAATGTCTGACGTCCGCGATTTCACCGCGGCAAGAGGGTTCGTTGCCAGGCTGAAGGAGAAGGACAAACTCGACGAGGCCATGCTGGCCGGATTCGCAAGGCAGAAGAAATATGAGGAGACCGTTGCCGCGTTGGCCGAGCTCTCTCATTCCACGATCGATGTCATACGTCCGTTGATGCAAAGCCTGCGCGACGACGGGCTGCTGGTCGCGTGCAAGGCGGCCAAGCTCAGCTGGGAGACGACCGCGGCTGTGCTGGACTGCCGCTATTCGACGGGCTCCGTTGGCGCCGCCGAGCTCGCCAGGGCGCGGAGCCACTTCACCGCCATGACGGCAGAAAATGCCCGGCGCATGCTGACATTCTGGCATGTGCGCTCAACCGCGCCGGCGCGCGCGAATTGACAGGTGTCCTCACCCGCGAAGGCGGGTGACCCAGTATTCCAGAGACGTTTGTGATCGATCGAGAGGCCGCGGCGTACTGGGTCGCCCGGTCCGCACATCGAGCCGGGCGACGACGGTCATGCCAAGAGCCGCGCGCCATCGTGACCGGTCATCGCAAGCCGCCGCACTGCGCCCGGCAACTCGCCCGCAATGGCAACCGGCACGAAATGCTCCGTGCGGCCGGCCGTCGCGCTTTCGATCAGCACCTCGCGCACCGCGCCGACCTCGCTCGCCAGCCGCTTGCGCAGCGCCGCTTCGCCGGTGGCGCGCAGGCGCCTTGCCCGCTCCCTGATCTCGTCGCCTGCGACCTGCGGCATCCTTGCTGCCGGCGTACCTGGACGCTTTGAGTAGGGGAACACGTGCAGGAACGTGAGACCGCATTCCCAAACCAGGTCTTGCGAGTGCGCAAACATCTCGTCCGTCTCGGTCGGAAAACCCGCGATGATGTCGGCGCCGAATGCGATGTCGGGCCGCAGCCGGCGCACCTGGGCGCAGAAATCGATGGCGTCCTGGCGGAGATGCCGCCGCTTCATCCGCTTCAGGATCATGTCGTCGCCGGATTGCAGCGACAGATGCAGATGCGGCATCAATCGCGCATCATCGGCAATCACATCGAGTAGATCGCGGTCGGCCTCGATGGAATCGATTGAGGAGATGCGCAGCCGCTTCAATTCGGGCACGTGCCGAAGGATCTGTTTTGTCAGCATGCCGAGCTTCGGCGCGCCCGGCAGATCGGCGCCATAGCTGGTGAGATCAACGCCAGTGAGCACGATCTCGGCGTGTCCGTGCTCGACCAGCGTGCGCACCTGCTCGACCACCGCGCCCATCGGCACCGAGCGGGAATTGCCGCGGCCGAAAGGAATGATACAGAAGGTGCAGCGATGGTCGCAGCCGTTCTGCACCTGCACGAACACCCGCGGCAGGCCGCGCTGGAAACCCTCGACCAGATGCGGCGCCATTTCCTTCACCGCCATGATGTCGGTGACGGCGATCTTTTCGCCGGTGATACCGGTGTCGAACACGGCGCGCGCATCGCGCCAGGCTTCGTGCCGCATCTTGTCGTCATTGCCGACGACGCGATCGACCTCGTCCATCTCGGCGAACATTTGCGCTTGCGTCTGCGCCGCGCAGCCGGTGACGACGATGCGCGCCTCGGGGCGCTCGCGCTTGATACGGCGGATCGATTGCCGGGCCTGCGCCACCGCCTCATTGGTGACGGCGCAGCTGTTGATAACGACGGTGTCCGAAAGGCCGGCGCTCTCCGCCTCGCGCCGGATCACCTCGGATTCGAAGGCGTTGAGGCGGCAGCCGAAAGTGACGATCTCGACCGGCATGGTCACGCGACGCTGGCGAATAGCGCCGGATCGAACTTGCCCTCGTATTCGAACTCGGCCGTGCCGGTCATCAGCACATGATCGTCGCGCTCGCGCCATTCGATTCCGAGATCGCCGCCCGGCAGGCTGATGGTGACGGTGCGGCCAGCGCGCTTGAGTCGCGCGGCGGCGACCGCGGTGGCGCAGGCCGCCGAGCCGCAAGCCTTGGTCAGCCCCGCGCCGCGTTCCCAGGTGCGGATGGTGATGTGGTCGCGGTCGACGATATGGGCCAACGTGATGTTGGCGCGCTCCGGGAAAATCGGATGATTTTCCAGAAGCGGCCCGAAGCGCTCGAGGTCATAGGCATTGACGTCCTCGACCCAGAAGATCGCATGCGGATTGCCCATGCTCACCACCGAGGGCGAATGCAGGATCGGATTGTCGATCGGACCGATCTGCAGCTCGATGTAGCGGGTGTCGCGGAATTCTTCGGCGAGCGGGATGTCCCGCCAGCCGAACCTCGGCGCCCCCATGTCGACGGTATAAAGATCGGGGCGCGGACCCTGCCAGCAATTAAGCAGCCCCGCCTTGGTCTCGAAGGTCGCCGTGGTCTGGCCGGTTTTCTCGAACACGCGGCGCACCACGCAGCGCATGCCGTTGCCGCAGGCGCCGGCCTCCGAGCCGTCATTGTTGTAGATGCGGATGAAGGCTTCGGTGCCGTCCAGCCGCGGCCGCTGCAAGACCATCATCTGGTCGTAGTGCACGCCGGCGGGCGAGGCCACCGCGCGCGCCTCCTCAGCTGACACGGTCGCCTTGGAATCGCGCAGGTCCACGACAACGATTTCGTTGCCGACGCCGTTCATCTTGGCAAATGCGTGGTTGGCCAGCGCGCTCATGGAATTACCTGAATTCTGCCTGCCTTATATGGCGAAAGATCAGGCATTGGCCAGTGGCAGCGCGGGGCAGTCATGACGCATCTGTCATGAGACGAGTGTCAGGCTTGCGTGTTAGGAATGATTCATCTTCGCCGGGCGTGCATCGGGACGCGCCCGCGTTTTTGACCCCGGAGACCGCCGAAATGAACCAACCCCGCGCCTTCCGCCTGATCCTGGCCGGCATGATCGCCGCGACCGTGCCGATCGGCGCAGCGCTGGCGCAATCCCCGGCTCCGGCGGCCTCTCCGACCGCAACCCCGGCGCCGGCCGCATCGCCAGCCTCCGCCCCGAGCCCGGCGCCCGAGGCCTCGCCGACCCCCAGCCCCTCGGCCAGCCCTACGCCCTCGGCCAGTCCCTCGCCCGCGCCGTCAACTCCGCCGGCCGCTGCCCAAACCCCGGCTACGCCACCACCCGCGGCCACACAGACCGCCGACCCCTTCGGCGAGCCCGTCACGCTGGAAGCGAAGAAGGTGGTGACGATCAAGGGCAACGCGAACTGGGATTCGGCGTTCGAATCCCTGATCGATTCCTTCAAGGCGCTGAATGCGCTGCTCGACAAGCAGGGCATCAAGCCGAGCGGCAACCCGCTGATCGTCTACACCTCAACCGACGACACCGGCTTCACCTTCATCGCCGAAATCCCGGTCAGCCAGGACGTCAAGAATCTGGGCAAGAACATGAGCATGAGCCAATCGCCCGAAGGCAGGTCGCTGAAGTTTGTCCATCGCGGTTCCTATGACAATATGGACAACACCTATGAGGCGATCACCAATCACCTCGACGAGAAGAAGCTGGAAGCGAAAGACCTTTTCATCGAGGAATACATTACCGATCCCCTCAAGACCGCAGAGGACAAGCTGGTGATCAACGTATTTGTGCCGCTGAAATGATGAAGCATCTTTTCCCGCTGGCCGCTGCGCTGGCTTCGCTCGCCTTCGCGCTGCCGGCATCGGCGCAAAACCCGCCGCCCGCGATCTCCGTGAGCGGCGAAGCGAACGTTTCGGTCGCACCCGACCTCGCGCAGGTCGAGGGCGGCGTGACCTCGGAAGCCAAGACCGCGCGCGAGGCGTCGGAGGCGAACAACGCCGCAATGGGCAAGGTGCTGGCGGCGCTGAAGGGCGCGGGCATCGACGAAAAGGACTATCAGACATTGCGCCTGTCGCTACAGCCGCAATACGCGCAGACCGCGCCGAACCGCAACGCGCCGCAAATCATCGGTTATCGCGCCAGCAATCGCGTAATCATAAAAGTGCGCGACGTCACCAAGGTCGCCAACGTGATCGACACGCTGGTCGGCGCAGGCGCCAACGAGATCGGCGGCATCAATTTCATCGTGACGCAGGCCTCGAAGGCGCTGGACGACGCGCGCACCAAGGCCGTCGCCGACGCACGCCGCAAGGCCGAGATCTACGCCAAGGCGGCGGGGGTCACCTTGGGCGAGCCGATCAACATCACCGAAGAAGGCACAGCCCCGCCGCCGGTGTTCCGCAGCAAGGTGGCCGCACCGATGGCCGCTGCACCGACGCCGGTCGCGCCGGGCGAGGAATTGCTGTCGATCACGGTCAACGTGACTTGGGCGATCAAGGGCGCGCAGTAGCACCTGTGTCGCCCCGGCGAAGGCCGGGGCCCATAACCACAACTGCGGGTGGCCATGCTGAGTTGGAGCTCCAGCGCGCTCCAACAATTGACAATGGTGTTAATGGGTCCCGGCCTTCGCCGGGACGACACTTAAACCTCGAACACCTGCCCCGGCTTCAGCGCGGCGAATTTTTCACGCGGCACCTTTGCTTCATCCAGTGCCTCGCCGAGCGCGATCAAGGGCGCATCGATCGCTTCATCGGTGAGCTGGAACGTGCCGTAATGATGCCCGAGCGCTTGGGCGGCGCCGCAGTCGGCCAGCGCTTTCACCGCATCCTCCGGATTCATGTGCTGGTCGCGCATGAACCAGCGCGGCTCGTAGGCGCCGATCGGCAGGATCGCCAGCCGCAAGGGGCCGTGCGCTTCTGCGACTCGGCGGAAGTGCGTTCCATCGCCGTAGCCGGAATCGCAGACGATGTAGATTTTGCCTGCCGGCGTCTCCAGGACAAAACTCGCCCACAGCGTCCTGTTGCGGTCGAACAGCCCGCGCGCCGACCAGTGCCGCGTCGGGACCAGCGTCACCGCGAGACCGTTGCCGAGGTCGACGCGGTCCTTCCAATCGTACCCCTCGGCCTTGATCGCCTCGTCTGCCTCACGCATCACGAGGTCATTGCCGAGCGGCGTGATCACGCGCGGCGAAAATTTCGCCGCCAGCCGGGACAGCGTCGCAACGTCGAGATGGTCATAGTGGCCGTGCGACACCAGCACGACGTCGATGTCAGGCAGCGCGTCGAAGGCGACACCAGGATCGTTGTGCCGCTTGGGGCCGGCAAAGCTCACCGGCGAGACGCGCATCGACCAGACGGGATCGACGAGGATATTGAGACCGGCGGTCTGGATCAGCCAGCTCGCGTGCCCGACAAAGGACAGCCGCACCCTGCTGCCCTCGATGCGCGGCGGCGGGGCGTCGGCGTGCTCGTTCACCACCCATTCCGGCCAGACCGCGCGCTTGCGTTCGCCGAACTGCCAGCGCAACACCTCGTTCAGGCTCCTCGGCGGCATGCCGTCGCGGTCGAAGAAGCGCTCTCCGTCGAAATGATCGGAGATCGGGCCGTCATAGGTCTTCATGCGGGAGATCCATGCGGTCGGCACGCCGATCGCAGCGGCTGTACCGGCGAAATATCCGAGAACGCGGCGTCGGGTGATCGGCACGGGGCGTGATGCGGTCCAAAAAAGTGATGACCGGTTATATGGCGCCGGCCCCTTGGGTGGAAACTCGCTTGACCGATCAAAATCGCGCCATGAGAATTCACATGTAACTACAGTACCTTATAGTCCCTACTAAAATACCATCGACGAACTGTCCTTGACTTTGGCCTTGTCCGCAGGTTTAACGCGGCCACTTCTCGAAGAGGCTTTCTTTTCGATCCGCCGACCGGTTCCCGAAGCCGGAGGCCAACGCCCGACAGCGCGATGCGCCCTCGGGCGCAAAACTGTTTGGACGACCCGTCTCGGCATCAGGTCGAGGCGTACCTAGATCGTCATTCACCCGCGAAAGCGGGGCATGACATGTGTGACGCGAGCGCCTGCGAAGGCAAAGGACAAAAGCATTGTTCGACAATCTGTCGGAAAAGCTTGGTGGCATTCTCGATCGCCTGACGGGGCGCGGTGCGCTGTCCGAAAAGGACGTCGATGCCGCGATGCGCGAGGTGCGCCGAGCGCTGCTGGAGGCCGACGTCGCGCTCGACGTCGTCAGGAGCTTCACCGATCGCGTGCGCGAGCAGGCGATCGGCGCCACCGTCGTCAAGTCGGTCACGCCCGGCCAGATGGTGGTCAAGATCGTCCATGACGAACTGGTCAACACGCTCGGCGCGGACGGACAGACCATTGATCTAAATGCGGTGCCGCCGGTTCCGATCATGATGGTCGGCTTGCAGGGCTCCGGCAAAACCACCACCACCGCGAAACTCGCGCGCCGGCTCGTACAGCGCGACAAGCGCAAGGTGCTGATGGCCTCGCTCGACGTCTATCGCCCCGCGGCGATGGAGCAGCTCGCCGTGCTCGGCCGCGATCTCGACATTCCGACGCTGCCGATCGTGGCTGGCCAGAAGCCGCCGCAGATCGCCAAGCGTGCGCTGGAAGCGGGCAAGCTCGGCGGCTATGACGTCGTGCTGCTCGACACCGCCGGCCGCACCACGCTCGACGAAGAGATGATGACGGAAGCGGCCGACATCAAAGCCGCCACAAATCCGCATGAAGTGCTGCTGGTCGCGGACGCCCTCACCGGCCAGGACGCGGTCAATCTCGCGCGCTCGTTCGACCAGCGCGTAGGCCTGACCGGCATCGTGCTGACCCGCGTCGACGGTGACGGCCGCGGCGGCGCGGCGCTGTCGATGCGCGCGGTCACCGGCAAGCCGATCAAGCTGATCGGCACCGGCGAAAAAACCGATGCGCTGGAGGATTTCCATCCTTCCCGCATCGCCGGGCGCATCCTCGGCATGGGCGACGTGGTGTCGCTGGTCGAGAAGGCCGCCGCCAATATCGATGCGGAAAAGGCCGCGCGCGTCGCCGAGCGCATGCGCAAGGGCCAGTTCGACCTCAACGACATGCGCGAGCAGCTGCAGCAGATGGCGCAGATGGGCGGCGTGTCCGGCCTGATGGGCATGATGCCCGGCATCGCCAAGATGAAGAACCAGATCGCGGCCGCCGGGATCGACGACAAGATCATCAAGCGTCAGGCCGCCATCATCGACTCGATGACGCGGCAGGAGCGCAAGAACCCGGACATCCTGAAAGCGAGCCGCAAGAAGCGTATCGCCGCAGGTTCCGGCCAGAACGTCGAGCAGGTCAACAAGCTGCTCAAGATGCACCGGAACATGTCCGACATGATGAAGGCCATGGGCTCCGGCAAGCGCGGCCCGCTCGCGGGCATCGCGCAGGCGATGGGCTTTGGCGGCGGCATGAAGCCGCCCTCGCCGGAAGAGATGAAGGCGCTGGCCGAAAAGATGGGCGGCGCACCCGGCGGCCTGCCGTCGCTACCGAAGGATCTTCCGCCAGGTCTGCGTTCCGGCCTGCCGAATGTGCCGGGGCTCACGGGGCTTTCCGGCAAGCCGACGCTGCCGGGTCTCGGCGGCTTCCCCGGCAAGAAGAAATAACCACCATCATTCAACCAGCATTCGAATTAGGAGAATCAAATGGCAGTCGTTATCCGCCTCGCACGCGCAGGCACCAAGAAGCGTCCGGTCTATCACGTCGTCGTCGCCGACTCACGCTATCCGCGCGATGGCCGCTTCATCGAGCGTCTCGGTTACTTCAATCCGCTGCTGCCCAAGGACAATGAGAGCCGCCTCAAGCTCGACCTCGACAAGGTGAAGTCGTGGATGGCCAAGGGCGCGCAGCCGTCCGATCGCGTGATGCGCTTCCTCGATGCCGCCGGCGTTGCCAAGCGCTCCCCGCGCAAGAACCCGGAAAAGGCTGTGCCGCGCAAGGAGCGCAAGGCGCAGGCCGAAGCCGCCGCCAAGTCGGCGTAAGCTTTAGCGGCGCATTACGGTGGCAGCACCGGTTTGCGTCGCCCGGATCGGCGCTGCGCATGGCGTGCGCGGCGCCGTCAAACTTTGGACCTTCACCGAAGACCCGCTGGCCGTGCAGAGCTACGGCCCGCTGATGACCAAAGACGGCGCGCGGCAATTCGAGATCGCAAACGTCCGCGCCGCAAAAGATCATCTGGTCGCGACCTTCAAGGGGATCGCGACCCGAAACGATGCCGAGAAGCTGAACGGCATCGAGCTCTACGTGCCGCGCCATAGATTGCCGGCGACTGACGACGATGAATATTATCACGCCGACCTGATCGGACTTGCCGCGGTGAGTGCCGCGGACGAGCCGCTGGGCCGTGTCGTCGCCATCCATAATTTCGGCGCCGGCGACATCATCGAAATCGCCCCGCCCAAGGGCGCGACCATGCTGCTGCCGTTCAGCAATGCCGTGGTGCCGACCGTCGATATCGCCGGCGGCCGCGTCGTGATCGAACTGCCGCAGGAAATCGAGGGCGAAGAGCCCACGCTCACGTAGCGGGTTTGTCATGAGTCCGAGATGACTTGGCGCACCACCGTTCTCACACTGTTTCCGGAGATGTTTCCGGGCCCGCTCGGCATCAGCCTTGCGGGCAAGGCACTGGCGTCCGGCCTGTGGGAGTTGGAAGCGCGCGACATCCGCGCCGTTGCCACCGACAAGCACCGCAGCGTCGACGATACGCCGGCCGGCGGCGGACCCGGCATGGTACTGCGCGCCGACATCCTGGCCGCCGCGATCGATGCCGCCAATATTGCCCCCGACCGTCCGCGGCTGCTGATGAGCCCGCGGGGTCGGCCATTGACTCAGTCGCGGGTGGCGGAACTCGCTGCCGGCCCAGGCCCCCTGATCGTCTGCGGCCGTTTCGAGGGCGTGGACCAGCGGGTGATCGACGCCCGCGCGCTGGAGGAGGTTTCCGTCGGCGACTACGTGCTTTCCGGCGGCGAGATCGCCGCCATGGCCCTGATCGATGCCTGCGTCCGGCTGTTGCCGGGAGTGATGGGGAAGGAGGCCTCCGGCGCCGAGGAAAGCTTTTCCGAAGGATTACTGGAATACCCCCAATACACCCGGCCGCAGCTTTTCGAGGACCGAACCATCCCGGAAATCCTCACTTCCGGCGACCACGCGAAGGTTGCGGCCTGGCGCCGGGCGGAATCGGAGGCCTTGACCCGCTCCCGGCGGCCGGACCTGTGGGCCGCGCACCTCGCGCAAAAGCCGCCAAAGGACAAGACAAAAGGGTGACAAGCGGTCCCTGATGCCTTATACGAGCGCCAAATCCGCAACCCGCGCAGGATAGATGGACGTTTGCGCAGCCCCCGAAAGGCCGGGCGCGCCGCCGATGGAGATTGCAATGAACCTCATTCAGCAGCTCGAAAAAGAGCAGTTCGACAAGCTCGCCGCCACCAAGGAAATCCCGGATTTCGGGCCCGGCGATACCGTGATCGTCAACGTGAAGGTCGTCGAAGGCGAGCGTACTCGCGTGCAGGCCTATGAAGGTGTCTGCATCGGCCGTTCCGGCCGCGGCATCAACGAGAGCTTCACCGTGCGCAAGATCTCCTATGGCGAGGGCGTGGAGCGCGTCTTCCCCGTGCTGTCGCCGATGATTGACTCGATCAAGGTGGTCCGCCGCGGCAAGGTGCGCCGCGCCAAGCTGTATTACCTGCGCAATCTGCGCGGCAAGTCGGCCCGCATCGTCGAGAAGACGGACCGCGCCGCGGCCGTCGGCGAGTAATCGGGCATTGCCCGACGCCCGATCATATCGTTCGGCGGGCGCGGGCATCCTTCTCAGTCTGGTCTTCCTGATAGGTCCGGCTGTCGCGGAACCGCTGACGCTTGAGGTGACCAAGGCTTCGGTCGCCTATAATACCCGCACCAATCAGCCGATGGTGGCCTTCCGCCTGTCGGA
>Ga0187815_10000607_pt1 | contig 17094 bp, 20 predicted proteins | sample NC_S_5_FD_132962 | JGI IMG/M metagenome (GOLD analysis project Ga0187815, IMG submission 132962) | Wetland sediment microbial communities from Neuse River Estuary, North Carolina, USA - ASW-S_5 | ecosystem: Environmental > Aquatic > Freshwater > Wetlands > Sediment | place: USA: North Carolina...
CCGCCGTTCTGGCGATGGTTGCGCCGGCGGTGCGGTAGGCGTTGTCGTCGGCGCCGATTCCGGCACCAGCGCCCGTCTCGACGAGAACGTCATGACCATGGGCGACGTATTCGCGCACGGAACCTGGCGTCAGGCCGACACGGTATTCATTGTTCTTGACTTCCTTGGGGCATCCGACGCGCATTTCAGCTCCTCCGCTGTTCGTTTGCTTTACGTCTGTGCAACCTCATGAAATCATAGATTCGGTCGTGCATCCTTGCGAATTTGGTTGCTGTAGGCGCCAAAAATAATTACTTCTTGCGTCAATATAATAATTATTCGTAGGAAAATCGAAAAATGTCCCTGGATAGGATCGATATCGCCATTCTCGACGCTTTGCAGAAGGATGGGCGCATTCCCAATGCGGCTTTGGCCGAGCGCGTGGGGCTGTCGCAATCGGCCTGCTCGCGGCGCCTGGACAATCTGGAGAAGAGCGGCGTCATCCGCGGTTATCACGCACGGCTTTCCAATGCGGCGCTCGGGCACCAGATGACCGCGATCGTCCACATCTCGCTGTCGGGGCAGTTCGAAAAGACGCTTTCGGAGTTCGAGGCTGCCATCAAGCGTTGCCCGAACGTGTTGTCCTGCCACCTCATGTCGGGCGAATATGACTATATCCTGCGCATCGCGGCCAAGGATCTCGCAGACTATGAGCGCATCCACAAGGAATGGCTCACGGCCATGCCGCATGTGACGAAGATCAATTCCTCCTTCGCCCTGCGCGAGATCATCGATCGCACCGCGCTCGGCATGAAGCCCGAACTGGCCTGACTTTATTCATCAGGCAGACGCCGGTTCGTCATTCGCTTGTCACGCGAAGCTGCTGGACTCGAAAAAAATTCGGCGCGAAACTCCGCGTTTCGGCGTCGATTTTTTTCGACCCAATCCAAGGAGGGAAATTTCCATGTCGCAGAGGCTTCATTCCGTTTCGCGCCGTTCGTTTCTGGCCGGCTCGGCCGCGTTCGGCGCACTGGTGATGCTGCATCCGTTTTCGGCGCGCGCGCAGGCCAATCAGGCCCATCTCCGGATCATGGAGACGACGGATATCCATGTGAACGTGCTGCCCTATGACTATTACGCCGACAAGCCCAATGACACGATGGGCCTTTCCCGCACCGCTTCCCTGATCGATGCCGTGCGCAAGGAGGCCACCAATGCCATGCTGATCGACAATGGCGACTTGCTGCAGGGCAGCCCGATGGGCGACTACATCGCCTATGAGAAGGGCATGAAGGAAGGTGACCTTCATCCGGTCATGAAGGGCATGAACCTTCTGGGCTACGAGTGCTCGACGCTGGGCAACCACGAGTTCAACTACGGCCTCTCCTTCCTCGACAAGGTGCTGGCCGGCGCGAATTTCCCCTTCGTCTGCGCCAACCTGATCCGTGGCACCCAGCTTGCCTCCAATCCGCGCGACGACAAGCTCTATCTCAAGCCCTATGTCATCCTCGACAAGAAGATCAAGGACGGCGCGGGCGAGGAGCATCCGATCCGCATCGGCGTCATCGGTTTTGTGCCGCCGCAGGTCATGATCTGGGACGCCAAGAACCTCACCGGCAATGTGATGACCCGCGACATCGTCGAGGCCGCCAAGGCCTGGGTGCCGCAGGTCAAGGAGGAGGGCGCCGACATCGTCATCGCTCTCTCCCATTCGGGCATCGACGCCAAGCAGAGCGACCTGATGGAAAACGCATCGCTGTTCCTGGCGGGCGTTGAAGGCATCGACGCGGTGTTCACCGGGCACCAGCATCTCGTCTTCCCCGGAAAGAAGGATTTTCAGGGACTTGAGGGCGTGGACACGGAGAAGGGCACGCTGCAGGGCAAGCCCGCCGTCATGGGCGGCTTCTGGGGCTCGCATATGGGGCTGATCGACCTCCTGCTCGAACGCGACGGCAAGAGCTGGCGTGTGGTTTCGGCAACCTCCGAGGCGCGCCCGATCTATGAGCGGGTCGAGAACAAGAACAAGGCGCTGGTGGAGGACGACCAGCGCCTCGTTGATGCGCTCAAGGAAGATCACGAGGCAACGCTCGCCTATGTGCGCCGCCCGGTCGGCAAGACCACGGCACCGCTCTATTCCTACTTCGCGCTGGTTGCCGACGATCCGTCGGTGCAGATCGTGAGCCAGGCGCAGACCTGGTACATCAAGGACCTGTTGAAGGAGACGCAGTGGAAGGACCTGCCTGTGCTTTCGGCGGCCGCTCCCTTCAAGGCCGGCGGCCGTGGCGGCGCCGACTACTACACGGACGTGCCGGCCGGCGACATCGCCATCAAGAACGTCGCCGACCTCTATCTCTACCCGAATACGGTGCGGGCGGTGGAAATCACCGGCGCGCAGGTCAAGGAATGGCTGGAAATGTCGGCCGGCATCTTCAATCAGATCGAACCCGGCAAGGCCGACCAGCCCCTTATCGATACCGGATTCCCGTCCTACAACTACGATGTCATCGATGGCGTGACCTACAAGATCGACCTTTCGCAGCCGCCGAAATACGACACCAAGGGCGGGGTGGCCAACGCGTCGGCCAATCGCATCAAGGACCTGATGTTCGACGGCAAGCCGATCGATCCGGAAGCGAAGTTCGTGGTCGCCACCAACAACTATCGCGCCGGTGGCGGCGGCAATTTCCCTGACATCAACGAATCCAAGATCATCTTCGAAGCGCCTGACACGAACCGTGATGTGATCGTGCGCTATATCGTCGATCAGAAGACCATCAATCCTTCGGCCGACGACAACTGGTCCTTCATGCCGATGGAAGGAACGAGCGTGGTCTTCGAGACGGGGCCGAAGGCGAAGGATTTCATCGACAAGGTCAAGGGCCTGAAAATCGAGGCGGCTGGCGACGGCGCCGACGGCTTCGCCAAATTCCGCATCATGCTCTGAGAACGATGCTTGGTGCCAGATGATGTTTCAGGGAAAAGTCATCTCGATCCAGCGGACCGAATGAAAAATGAAGAGGGGCGGCAGATTGCTCTGCCGCCCCCTTTGTTGACCTGCGCTGGCCGCAGATCAGTATCCGATAATCGCGTCCTGCGGGTTGACGACGACCGAGGAGGGAGCCGCGTCTCCGCCATGCAGGTTCTGGGTTGTGGTCGCGAAACCACCGAACCCGGCTGCGCCAGTCAGGTCAATCGTTGACGGCGGGTTGACGACGACCGAGGAAGGAGCCGCATCTCCGCCATGCAGGTTCTGGGTGGTGGTGGCGAAACCGCCAAATCCGGCGGCGCCGTTGATGTCGATGTTCGTGGGTGCGTGGAACAGCACAACCGGCGGGGCAGCATCACCGCCGCGAGGGTTGTAGACTTGCGCGTTGGCCACAGAAGCGCTTGACGCAATCAGGGCCGCGACGAGGGGGATGATGATCTTATTCATAGCACTTCTCCGATTTTCTATTCGCCTACGGCCTGGGGCCATCGAGCGATGCGGAGTTCGGAAGAGAAGTCTGGGAGGACTTGGGTTCCTTGCTTCGTCTACACCACCGACATAAGAGCCTCGCCAATCCCTTTCAAATCAATCACGCGCGACACGCCGGTAAACGGTCGTCACGTATTCGTGTGTCGGGGAAAACCTGGCTCTAAAAAGGGGCTTTTCGGCAGGAAATCGAGGGAAAGGCGGTGGAGACGGCCTGGGAGGTAGCCGTCTCCGGCACGCTGCGCATCGGTGAGACGCGGCCCGGAGCGTGCCTTGAGGTGAGTTGCGCCTTGCGCTCGTCACCGTTGCATCCGGCCCGGAAGAAGCATCGGGCCGGACGAATGAGCCGCGATTAGCGGTTGTCCGCGCGCTGGCGGATGATCTGGGCGCGTTCCTGCTGGTTGGTTGCGCCAACCGGCGAGGAAACCGCCGCATTCGACGAATAGTCGATATTGGTCGGATGGTTGACCACAACAGAGGCGGGGGCCGCGTCGTGCCTGACCTGGGTGTCCTGGGCGGCGGCAATGCCGGTGGTCAGAACGAGGGCGGAAAGAGCAATAACGGTCTTTTTCATTTGTATTCTCCAGTGCTTAAGCTGATCGCGAACTTGAACCGAGAGGCAGCGCGCCTGCGCCGCGAACGAATGGTCGAACGACCATTCCATTCAGTGATTGTTGGGGGACCCTCTCGCGTCACGATCAATGACGCTCATATGGGCGAAGCCGTCGCGGAAATTAAGCCGGCTCCGATTCAACAGAATGCGATCAACCGTGGGTAGCGATCACGCAATTGTGTTCGGCCTTGCTCTATCCCTTGCGTTGCAAGAGGTTGAGCGGTTCCGCCTTCTCGCCGGAAGCTTTTGATAGGCTGGCGAGGGATGCGAAAGATTTTCTTCCCCAGAGCACCTGAATGCAGACGCTGCCTCGACAATGCGTCCTCGGCAATCCTTCCCGGCAGCCCCTTGAATTTGAGTTGACGCGTCGCGCGCCGGGTTTCAAAAGACGCCCGCAGCAGCAGGGAGGCGGCGATTTGATCCGTCACATCGTATTTTTCAGCGTTCGCAAGGGTGAGAAGGTGGAAGCGGTCCGCAATGGCCTGCTCGCACTTGCGGCGATTCCGCATTCCAGCCATTTCGAGGTGACGGTGAACACGAAGGTCGATCCGATGTGTGATGCGATCGACCTCGTCGTCTACGCCGAGTTCACCGATGCCGCGGCACTTGCTGCCTATAAGGCGCACCCGGTCTATGCCGAGACGACGCGCAAGGTGCGGCCGATGCGCGAATTGCGCTTTTCCGCCGACGTGGTCGCCGAACCGGCTTAAGCGCTTGCCGGACCGTCCGGTTCCGGCGCGGCGGAATGTCCCAACTTGTGGCACCTGCGCGAAACTGGGGCGGCCTCGCTGCGCCGGCCTGTGCTGAAACGGGGCAGGTTTCCGCCATTGTTTCCCGAATATGCCGGAATTCCGTCCATCTAGCCGCCTGAAGGCTGTTGGCACGGGAGTTGCATTTTCCAGAATGCAAGGCGGGGGCTTTGCCGAGACAGTTTTCACACTGTCTCGGGCGGGGAAGGTGTTCGATCGGAGCGGGGCGTTGGCTGGGCCCGGTCGAAGCCTTCCCCGTTTTCATGCATGGACATGCCGCGTCAGGCGCGCAATCATGTCGGCTGGCCACTCCCGCAGGCGACCTTCATGCTCATTCTCCGAAAGATTCCGATAGACGAGATTTATGTGCCGGCCGCGCGCCGCAAGACGTTGCATCCCGAAACGGTGCGGTTGATCGCCGAAAGCATCGTCGAAAAGGGCCAGCAGACGCCGATCCAGGTTCGGCATGACGGCAAGCGTTATGTGCTGATCGAGGGATTACACCGCCTGGAAGCACTGAAATGGCTCGGCGAAACCATGATCGACGGCTATCTCGTGCATGCCAGGCGGCATTAATGCATGATCCCGAAGAGGTGCGGATTCTTCGGACAAGATCATGCTTCTCGCGCTGGCGGCAGCCTCAGGCGGCGGCCGTGTCCCGCGCGAAGCGTGAAAAGCGATAGGGCTCCAGCAAGGGCTCGCGGCGGCCAGTCATGATTTCGTCCGCAAGGAACAGGCCGATTGCCGGCGCGAGTGTCATGCCCGAATGCGTCACCGCCAAGTAGAGGCCGCTGATGCCCGGAGCCGCGCCGAGGGCGGGGAACCCGTCGCCAGGGATCGGACGATAGCCGAGCAGATGGCGTTCGAATTCAAGTCTGTCACCGTCACGCAGCATGCCGCGCATGGCGGCAAACAAGTCGGCGGCCGCACCGGCGACGTCCTCGCCCGGGTCCTTGCCCTCGAAATCGCTGCCTGCGACGAGGCGGCCGTCGGCGGTCTGGCGCATGTGCAATTGCGGCGACATCACCAGGCCGTTGAGCAACCGTTCATGCGGGCGCGAGGCCACCAGCAGGCCGGGCGGCGAATCGAGAGGCAGGTCGAGATTGGCTGTCTTGAGAAGCGCCGCGGTTTCCACGCCAGCCGCGACCACCACCTGATCGGCAACGATCGGGCCGGCATCGGTCTCCACACCGGTAACGGAGTCGTTTTCCACGCGGAGCGCCTCGACGCGGCGGCCGGTGACCAGCACCGCGCCGCCTGACTGGGCGGCGGCCGCCAAGGCCCGCGATGCGACGAGTGGCTCGACCGAGCCTTCCTCGGCCACGTGCAGGGCAAGCTCTGGCGGTGTGGCAAGCCGAGGCTCGATGGTTGCGGCTTCCATGCGGTTGACGCGGCGGATGCCATAACCCCATGCGGCGTGCTCACGCGCGAAGCGGTCCAGCTCTTCCTCCGGCAAGTCCCAGATCAACCCGCCGGTCCATGCGACGCGCAGGCCGGTAACCTCGCTTTCGAGCTTCCGCCACAGCGCCATCGAGCGGATGCGCAGCCGGAAATAAGGTTCGGGGTTGCCCCAGCTCGCATTCAGCCAGGCGAAGGAATTGGCGGTGGCGACACCGCCGGCAACCGCACCGGCCTCGATGATCGTTACCCGCGCGCCCGCACGCGCCAGATGCCAGGCAAGCGACGCGCCGACGATGCCGGCTCCGACGACAAGCACGTGGGGGCGGTTCGCCATCGCATCCTCCTCCGCAAGCGATCCGGGGCGTCTAGCCCGACAGGGTGGCGGAAGAAAACCACAGGTCGCGATAGATGGCTACGGCCGTTTCGTCAGGTTCGCGTTCCGTCCTGGGCCAGATGGAGGCGACTATGTGCGCTTCCCGGCGGTCAGGCACCTTGCTGCAGTCGCGCATGCTCGAGGCGCCGATGCAGGGTATGAACCATGACGGCATCAGCGGCCGCGCGGAATAACCGTTGCTGAAACGCCTGATGAGCATGGTGAGGCCGATGGCCTCCGACGGGCGCCAGGGAAAGATCAGGCGGCCGTCGAGCCGCAGCGCATGCAGCCACGACAGCGGCGGGCAGGTGACGCCGGCATTCACATAGATCAGGTCGCTGGCGGGGAGGGGCAGCTTGGTGGCGTCCCCCGCGGTGACCGAGGCGTTCTTGTAAGGGGCCAGGTTGCGCTTGGCCTGCCGGGCCAGTTCCTTCTCGATCTCGAACGCGATGACGCGCCCGTCCGGCTGCACCAGCAGCGAGAGGATCGCCGTGTAGTATCCGGTGCCCGCGCCGATGTGGCAGATCAGTTCGCCCGGCTGTGGCGCCACCGCGCCCATCCAGGCGGCATGCAGATATGGCTCGCCATTGTTGATCCCCTTGGCTGAATCCAGCGCGACAAGCGCGTTCTGATAGAGGTAGATGGGATCGGGATCGGGCGTCTCCACATAGTAGTGGTCGACCATGATCTTCCATGGGCCCGGCGGCACAAACGCTTCGCGCGGCACCGTTTCGAAAGCCTGCCGCAGACGCGGATCGTCGGAGCGGCTCGCCGTCGCCATCAGCTCTGCGTAGAAGCGCTTGGCCTTGCTGAGATCGCCGACCCTCGACACGCGAACCTCCCAGTCGCAAACGTCTCATCGTATGTCGGATCGGCCGTCAATGCCAAAGGTGTTTCCCCGGTCGGGACGTCGGCATGGTGCTCGTACGATAGCGTGTTACGCTTCAGGACGACTCACACGCGAGTCGGGTTTTGTCCGCGTCGCTCCGAGGGCACTGTTCGGCCGCAAGGCCGGCGCAAGCAGAGTCTGCATAAAGTTCGTTCCGTACTTGTGTTTGGGCAACTGGCGAGGAGGAGCCGATGCAGAACATGGTCGAGGACTGTCTCAAGCCGCGCCTGACAGAGCGCGTCGATATCCTGACAGCGATCAGGGTCCTGCGCGCGCGCGGTTTCGAGCAGGACGAACTGATCAGCGAGATCACACGGCTGTTTTATGTCGATCTCGACGAGTTCAACATGATCGTTGACTGGCTGGATCATCAAAGCCAGCCGCGTGCCGCGGCGTTCGGATAGCCGGAGCATCGATCTGCTCCAGCTTTCCCGTCTCCCTCAAGCCGGAACTACAGGGGAATGTTGTCGTGCTTCTTCCAGGGGTTTTGCAGGTCCTTGTTGCGTAGCATCCTGAGCGCCCGCGCCACGCGCCGGCGCGTCGAATGCGGCATGATCACCTCGTCAATATAGCCGCGCTCGGCGGCGACGAAGGGCGACAGGAACCTGTCTTCATAAGCCTTTGTATGCGCGGCGATTTTCTCTGTGTCGCCAATGTCCTTGCGGTAGATGATCTCCACCGCGCCCTTGGCGCCCATCACGGCGATCTGCGCGGTCGGCCAGGCGTAGTTCATGTCGCCGCGCAGGTGCTTGGAGGCCATCACGTCATAGGCGCCGCCGAAAGCCTTGCGCGTGATGACGGTGACCTTCGGCACCGTCGCCTCGGCATAGGCGAACAAGAGCTTGGCGCCATGCTTGATAAGGCCGCCATATTCCTGGCTCGTGCCGGGCAGGAAGCCGGGAACGTCCACGAAGGTGACGATCGGGATGTTGAAGCAGTCGCAGAAGCGCACGAAACGCGCGGCCTTGCGGCTGGCGTCCGAATCCAGAACGCCCGCCAGCACCATGGGCTGGTTGGCGACGAAACCGACCGTACGGCCCTCCATTCGCCCGAAGCCGGTGACGATGTTTTTGGCGAAGCTCGGCTGGATTTCGAAGAAGTCGCCCTCGTCGACCGTCTTCAGGATCAGCTCCTTGATGTCGTAGGGCTTGTTCGCATTGTCCGGGATCAGCCGGTCGAGTGACATGTCGTGCTCTGTCACCGACTGGTAGCATTCGATTTCCGGAATCTCGGACGTGTTCGAGGCCGGCAGGAAGTCGACCAGCCGGCGCATCTGCAAAAGCGTTTCGACGTCATTGTCATAGGCGCCGTCGGCGATGGAGGATTTCGTGGTGTGAACGGAAGCGCCGCCGAGTTGCTCGGCCGTCACGGTCTCGTTGGTGACGGTCTTCACCACGTCGGGGCCGGTCACGAACATGTAGGACGTGTCGCGCACCATGAAGATGAAGTCGGTCATGGCCGGCGAATAGACATCACCGCCCGCGCAGGGGCCCATAATGACGGAAATCTGCGGGATCACGCCCGAGGCGAGCACATTGCGCTGAAAGATTTCGGCATAGCCGCCGAGCGCCGCCACGCCTTCCTGGATGCGCGCGCCGCCCGCATCGTAGAGGCCGATGATCGGCGCGCGGTTGCGCAGGGCCATGTCCTGCACCTTCTGCACCTTCTCGGCATGCGCTTCCGAGAGGGAACCACCGAAGACGGTGAAATCCTTGGCGAAGAGATAGACAGGACGTCCATTCACCGTGCCCCATCCGGTCACCACGCCGTCGCCGGCGATCTTGCTCTTCTCCATGCCGAAGTCGGTCGAGCGATGCTCGACATACATGTCGAACTCCTCGAAGGAGCCTTCGTCGAGAAAAATCTCGATGCGCTCGCGGGCGGTGAGCTTGCCCTTGGCGTGCTGTGCCTCGACGCGGGCCTTGCCGCCGCCGGCGCGCGCGATTTCACGGCGGCGCTCGAGTTCCTTCAGCACATCCTTCATGGCGAAACGCTCCCTGGGGAAAATCCTTTACCTGCGGTGTTAGCACGCTGGTGGGGGAGCGCAAATATTCTCGAAGAGGGAATGAAGCGCCCGCCGCGACAGGGGCAGGGCGCTTCGTTTGGCTCACCAGCTGCCCGTGTTGGCCATGGAGGCCCAGGGCTCGGCCTTCTCCTTTGCCGGTCCCTTTTGCAGCAGTTCGATCGAGATGCCGTCCGGCGATTTGATGAAGGCCATGTTGCCGTCGCGCGGCGGACGGTTGATGGTCACGCCCTTGTCCATGAGGCGCTGGCAGGTCTCGTAGATGTCATCGACCTCATAGGCGAGGTGGCCGAAATTGCGGCCGCCCTTGTATTCCTCGGGGTCCCAGTTGTAGGTCAGCTCGATAAGCGGGGCTTTGTTGGAGACGCCGGTTTCCTCATCGCCGGGCGCGGCGAGGAAGATCAGCGTGTAGCGGCCGTTTTCGTTCTCATGGCGACGGATCTCCTTGAGGCCCAGCTTGTTGCAGTAGAAATCCAGCGAAGCGTCGACATCGGCGACGCGAACCATTGTGTGCAGATAGCGCATTTTTCTGTCCTCGTGGTTTGCGGCCGGAACATAGGGTGCGGGCTCGGTTCTCGGCAACCGGCAAATCGCCTTCGTCCGGTCCGGAAAGATGATCCACAGTATTGCACCGTTGAAACGGTGAAAAAAGCCACAGCGGCTCTTGCACTCGGCTGAAGCCGAAGTGTTAATCTGCATTAAAGAATCAGTGACGTTTCGTAATCGGAAAAAGGTGCGGTCGATGGGGGAGAGAGCCTCTTTCGCGGGGCGAGACTTAGTCGGAGACGAAGCCTTGAAGCGCGACGAGATCGGCGAAGGCGTCGACCTGACCGAAGTCTCGGGAGCCATCAAGTGGTTCGATGTGGCCAAGGGTTACGGCTTCATTCTGCCGGATAACGGCGAATCCGACATTCTTCTGCATGTGACCTGTCTGCGTCGCGACGGTTTCCAGACCGCGCTTGAAGGGGCGCGCGTCGTTTGCCTGGTCCGGCAGGGCGATCGCGGCATGCAGGCGTTCCGCGTGCTGTCGATGGACAATTCCACCGCCATTCATCCCGCGGAAACCCAGGAACAGCGCACGCACGTCGCCGTGGTTGCCGAAAGCGGTCTGGAGCGCGCGCTGGTGAAGTGGTTCAACCGCACCAAGGGATTTGGGTTCCTGACACGTGGCGAGGGCACCGAAGACATCTTCGTCCATATGGAGACGCTGCGCCGCTATGGCCTGACCGAACTGCGCCCCGGACAGGTGGTGCTGGTTCGCTTCGGGCGCGGCGACAAGGGCTTGATGGCCGCCGAGATCCATCCCGATATCGGCACGCCGCCGATCGCTCACTGAACGCTTCAAGGCGATCTCGAACGTGATCATCGGAAGCCGGTCCGAAGGGGCCGGCTTGTTTCGTTTAAATGAGTCCGTGCGCTATATGGACATGCATTGCCGGAGAAGCGCCCATGCCCGCCCGGACCGAGCATCTCCAAACAGGAAACGTCATGTCTTTCAGAATCTGGTCCGTTGCGCTTTTCGCGCTGATGCTCGGTTTCGTCGCTTCGGCAATGCTTCCACACTCAGCCCGCGCCGCCGGCCAGCCGATGATGCTGCCCACCGATCCCGCGCCGCTGGTGGCGGTTACCGCCTCGGGCGAGCACAATTTCTCCATCGAAATCGCCAAGGACGACGGCGAACGCTCGGCCGGTCTCATGTTTCGCGAAAGTATGGCCGACGATCACGGCATGCTCTTCGTGTTCGATGAAACACAGCCCGTCGGCTTCTGGATGAAGAACACCCCGATGCCGCTCGACCTGGTGTTCATCGACGAGAATGGCCGCGTGGAATCCGTGCGCCGGGGCGAGTCGTTTTCCGAAGCGCTGATACCCTCGCGCGGGCCGGTGCGCTTCGTGCTTGAATTGAAGGCTGGCATCGCCGAAAAAGCCGACATCAAGGAAGGCGCCCAGTTGCGCCATCCCGCAATCAGCGCCGCTTCGGGCAAATGACCGTTTGCGGAACTTGCGTTCGGGGTGGCTAGGCCAGCGCCTGCTGCATGCGGGCCGCTTGCCGGCCAGTGCCAGACTGCGATTCAAGGGGATAGGCGAACGTGACGCAATTCTTCACCCATGACGGTTTCGAGCTTGCCTTCATCGACCGTGCGCCTGTGCAAGGTGAGGGAGAGCCGGTGCTGCTCATCCACGGCTTTGCCTCCAGCCACCTGGTCAACTGGGTTTCGCCGGGGTGGGTCAAGACGCTGACCGAGGCCGGCTACCGCGCCATCGCGTTCGACAATCGCGGCCACGGCCTGTCCTCCAAGAGCTACGAGCCGGACGACTATACGCCCGAAAAGATGGCGAGCGATGCGGCTGCACTCCTTGACCATCTCGGCATCGGGCGCGCCCATGTAATGGGCTATTCGATGGGCGCGCGGGTTTCCGCCTTCATGGCGCTCGCTGCGCCCGAAAAGGTTGCGACGCTGGTATTCGGCGGGCTGGGTTATGGAATGATCGACGGCGTCGGCGACTGGGACCCGATCGCGGATGCGCTGCTGGCGTCCGACCCGGCCGCGATCGGTCATGTGCGCGGAAAAATGTTCCGCGCCTTCGCGGACCAGACGAGGAGCGACCGCAGGGCGCTGGCCGCCTGCATTTCGACCTCGCGCTCGGAACTGACGGAAGCCGAGGTCGCCCGCATCATGCAGCCGACGCTCGTTGCCGTCGGCACGAAGGACGATATCGCCGGTTCGCCCGAGAAGCTGGCGGCGCTGATGCCGAACGCCGAGGCCTTCGACATAGAGGGCAGGGACCACATGCTCTCGGTCGGGGACCGCACCTTCAAGAAGCGCGTGCTGGAATTCTACGCCGAAAACCCGCTTTAGGCCGGTTTGTCCGTCGGCAGCCGTTCTGGAGCGATTGTTTTCCATTTCCGCTTGAAACGCAGTCATGCAAAGCCATTTGAAGCTAGGATTAGGAAAATTGAGTTCAAAGCTGCTAATGTACAACCTATATGTTTGCCGGACGTGAAAGTCCGGCAGCGGAGACGACCGATGACCACCAGCAGCGCCCCACGTACCGGCACCTTGAAGCCGATCGATCCCATCTGGAGTTCCATACGCGACGAAGCCATGGAGGCGGTATCGCGCGATCCGCTGCTGGCCGCGTTCCTCTATTCCACGATCCTCAACCAGGACAGTCTCGAGGAGGCGGTGATGCATCGCCTGGCCGAGCGGCTGGGGCATCAGGACCTCGGCGCCGACCTCATTCGCCAGACTTTCAAGGCCATGCTGGATGACAGTCCCGAATGGGCCAACATCCTGCGGGTCGACATCCAGGCCTATTACGACCGCGATCCGGCCTGTGACCGCTTCCTGATGCCGGTGCTCTATTTCAAGGGCTTTCACGCCATCCAGACGCACAGGCTGGCGCATTGGCTGTGGAACCGCGGCCGGCGCGACTTCGCGCTCTATCTGCAGAGCCGTTCGTCGTCCATCTTCCAGACGGACATCCACCCCGCCTCGAAGATGGGCAAGGGCATCTTCATCGACCACGCCACGGGGCTGGTCGTCGGCGAGACGGCGGTGATCGAGGACGACGTTTCGATCCTGCACGGCGTCACGCTTGGCGGCACCGGCAAGTCGGGCGGCGACCGCCATCCCAAGATCCGCCATGGCGTGCTCATCGGAGCCGGCGCCAAGATCCTCGGCAACATCGAAGTCGGCCATTGCGCGAAGGTTGCTGCCGGTTCGGTGGTGCTGTCGCCGGTGCCCCACAACAAGACGGTGGCCGGCGTGCCGGCCCGCGTGGTGGGTGAAACCGGGTGCGATGAGCCGTCCCGCCAGATGGACCAGTTCCTGCCCTCGCAGGCAATGGACCACGTCATTACCTTCGACATCTGACATCCGTTGCGCGCAATTGCGCGGCCGGATGCAGCGTCGGTTTGTCCGGTGAGTTGTTTCCGCGTCGCCTTTACATTGCCAAGCCCGGCGTGTCAGAAGCGCCTTTCCATCGAACCAACCCGCCATCGGGAGAAAACTGTTGAAGCCGGAAGAAATCAGAAAACTCGACGCATTTTTCAAGCGGACGTTCCAGAATCCGCAGCTGCAGGTGAAGGCGCGTCCGCGCAAGAACGATTCCGCGGAAGTCTATATCGGCGACGAGTTCCTCGGCATCGTCTTCAAGGATGAGGACGACGGCGACTACAATTTCTCGATGGCGATCCTCGACATCGACCTGGGTTGATCCGGGCGACTCCGGCCGCTTTGCCTTAGCGGCCGGTTTTCAGATATTGCGCTGCCTTGGCGGCGACGGCGGCCTCCAGCTGCTGCCAGTCCGCCAGCAGCTCCCGCGGGAAGCGGTAGGTGAGGCTCAGGTCCTCCCCGAGATGAACGTCCCGCTCGCATGGCGCAAGCGAATCTTCCGCGCCCGGCCCACTCAGGCAGCGGGCCACGAAAGGCTCCTGGTTCGGCCGCGCGGCGACTGCCAGAGCCTCGTTCACATAGCCCGACTTTTCCTTGAAATCGTAGAAGGTGAGGCCGCCCGCCGGCTTTCCCGGCTGCTCGATAAGCTGGCTGTAGATCGGCGCGAAGCGGCCGCTCATGTCGCGCGACATCATGCGCGGCTCGAATGACAGGAACAGGATACGCCGGGAGCCGTCGGCATTGTTGAAGTCGTCGCGAGCGGCCTGCGAGTAGCCTTCCATGTCGGGCCAGCGCAGATAGAGGTCGAGCCGCGAGGCGACGCCGTCATGCCGTGCCTTGTCGAAGCGGATCGCGTTGGCCGGAACCGACAGCACGTTGTTGCCGATGACGATCTCATGCAGCGTGGTGTCTTCGGTGTGGCCGGCAAGCGCAATGGTGCGGCCAAGCCACTTGCCGCCGAAATTGATCGCGATCGAAAGCAGCGCAAGTGCCGCGAAGGCATAGAAAGTCTTCGTCAAAAGCGAACCGTGCAGCGATCTGGTGGGGCTTTGCGCCATCGCGGCCTGCTTCATCGGGTATTTTCCTGCCGAGCGGCGAAAGGGCGATTGCACTCAATATCCGGCCGTCTCTGTCGGTTGTTTCGACTGTGCAGCCTTATGGTAAATGGCGGGTAAAGATGCCGGCTTGCGCTGCCGCCTCGGCTTCCGGTAAGCCTGCAACTGCCGCGTCAGGCGAAATCCGGAGGGAACAATGCCGCTTTATGCGATCGACGGAATCAAGCCCGAAGTCGAGGATGAAGACAGTGTCTGGATCGCGCCGGACGCGACGGTGATCGGCAATGTGCAAATCGGCCGGGGCGTGAACATCTGGTTCGGCACGGTGATCCGCGGCGACAACGAGCCTATCAGGATCGGGGAGGGCACCAACGTGCAGGAGCATACCGTCATGCACACCGATCCCGGCTCTCCGCTGTCGATCGGCGTTGGCTGCACTATTGGTCACAAGGCGATGCTGCATGGCTGCACGATCGGCGACAACAGCCTGATCGGCATGGGCGCCATCGTCCTCAACGGTGCAAGGATCGGCCGCAACAGCCTGGTTGGCGCCGGCGCGCTGGTGACGGAGGGCAAGGAGTTTCCCGACAATTCGCTGATTGTCGGCGCTCCGGCCAAAGCGATCAGGACGCTGGATGAAGCCGCCATCGCTGGCCTGCGGCGCTCGGCCGAGCACTATGTCGCCAACGGGCGGCGTTTCAAGGCCGGGTTGACGAAGCTCGACTAGAGCATTTTGCAGCCAAGCGGAATCGCTTGGCGTCGCACAAATGCGGCTAAAACAGCGAGATAGAGCGGAACGAGGTCGTCCGTTAGGATGACCGCCGCTCCAGGGTTTTCCCGAAGCTCCCAGAAAAAAGGAGCCGGCCTGATGGCCGGCTCTAAAAACCCGGTCGTTGGGACGGGGATTGGGGACTGGACCGGATTTCCCTGTCCCTCCTATCAGCGAACGCTGGCCACCGCGTCGGCGCGGCCGTCATTGATCTGGACCCAGATGCCCGAGTTCCGGTCCGACTGGCGCTTCAGGAAGGTGTATTCCGTTTCCGACCAGAGCGCGACGCGCGACTCGAGATTGTCGAGAACATACTCGCCCTGGCTTGTGCGGACGGTGAGTACGGCGTGGCCGTCGCCGTTCGGCTGGCGCACCACCGTCATCAACAGGTCGCCGGCGGGAACGCCGAGCGCCATCAGGCGGCGGCGCTTTTCAAGGGCGTAGTCCTCGCAATCGCCAAAGCCGTTGTCCGGATAGGCCCAGTATTCCTCCTGGCCGTAGTTTTCCACATCGGTAAGCGGCTTGACCTCGGTGTTGACCGCATCGTTGATCTCCACCATGGCGGCCCACAGTTTGCGGGTCAGTTCCAACGGGGCGTGCCTGCCCGTCTTCTGATTGCACTCCTCCGGCAGGCGGCGGCAGAAGTCATAGTGGCCGACCGGCTGCGTCGTGCGTCCGCCGACCAGCATGAAGGGTTCGGCTGCATTTGCCTGCGTCATCGCGCATGCCAGTCCGGCGAGCGCTGCGAAAGCCAGGATTATTGTTCTTGTTTTTGTCATTGTGGCGCGTCCCTGTTTGAGGCCACAATGACAGGGTCGGATTTATTTCACGCAAAGCATCACAGTACATCTTGAGTTGAATGCGAAAGGATTTGGAAATGAATTCGCTTTCAACAAGTATAGAAATAATATAAATTTGCCGTCGAATTCGAATGAACGCTGCAGCGTTTCGTTAAGCTTAGCGGATTGCTACCAGTGAGGAACGGGTGCTGAAACGAAAAAGGCCGGCCAGAGGCCGGTCCTTTGAATGCGACGGGAGATTGGTCAGGCGTGCGCCTGCAGCTCAATCGGCGTGACTTAATTCCGAATCCAGCGTCTCGGGATGCTGCACGACGGCGAACTCGATGGCGACGCCATCCTCGAAATGGCGGACGACCTGGCCACGCATGGTGCCAAGCATGACCTGGACGCCGATGGCGGGCTTCACGTCGATCTCCACCGCCGCGCCCGACAGCGAAAGGTCGATGATGCGGCACTGATACTGGCGTCCGTCGCCAAGCTGCAGCGAGCTCATCGGGTTGCGCGGCGCGATGCGCTCGTGGCGGCGGTCTTCCGGCAGCGCCAGCTCGTGCTTGTTGGCCAGCCAGGTCAGCTGGGCGGCAAGCTTGTCGCGCTTGCGGTCGGAGGCGATGATCGTCATCGCAAAGCCGTCGCTCGTGATGCGGGTGACCACGCCCTCGATGCGGCCGATGTGATCAAGATAGGCGATCACCTTCTCGCCGGGCTCGCCGGCTCTGCTGCTGCGAAACGCAACATTGCCGGGCGACATGTCGATTACCTGGCAGGGGTGCTCTGTACGGTCTTCCAGCATGAAGCGGCCATAGATGCTCACGCGCACGCGCTGGAAGTTGCGCTTTTCCGCCGCGGATGGAGCGTGGTTCGCTGGCGCCTGTCTGGTTGACTGTCTTTGCTGCATGCGTAAGTCCTCGCGCTCGCGCGCGACCGTTTGTTAATAGGCAAAATACGGCCACATAGGTTAACAAAGGCGTAAGTCGGGCCTGCTCAACTGGAGGTTGGCCCTTGCTTTCGTCCCGTTTGGCATGGGCACATGCAGCTACCCGTCCGCAGAGCGCTTCTAGTCGTCGAGACCGCC
>Ga0187815_10000608_pt1 | contig 17091 bp, 18 predicted proteins | sample NC_S_5_FD_132962 | JGI IMG/M metagenome (GOLD analysis project Ga0187815, IMG submission 132962) | Wetland sediment microbial communities from Neuse River Estuary, North Carolina, USA - ASW-S_5 | ecosystem: Environmental > Aquatic > Freshwater > Wetlands > Sediment | place: USA: North Carolina...
CTTATGGCTTTGGTTCCGCAGCAGCGTCGGCGGGTCGGTCGTACATGGGCGATTGGATGGCGCGATCACACCTGAAGTGGCACAAGACGCCGCCGTATCGAGACAACGTACGGGTCACGGAGCTCGATGCAACGAGCGTCGGCGTTACGGAAGTATTTGAAGTGAAGACCAGCGACCCTGCAAGCAAGCGCGTTGTTCGAACACAGAAGTTCTATCTGCGGACAGATTCATTTCGAAGATGATGTTGCGTCCGTCCTGTTCCAACTGACTGGGTGCCCCTGATTTGGGAGTCATCGATGAACATCCAACGAATCTTGATTGCGTTAGCGATCTTAATCTCGCCCAGCATCTGCACTGCGGACAAGTACGATCCACAGCGCGACCCACGCCCCCCAAGCCGATCTATTCTATCCACAAATGGCCGCAGGACATCGCTTCGGTGCCGTGTTCTGCGTGGAAGAAGGACGACCTTGGCGCTTGGGCATTGACCGGGACGCTAAAATGGACCACCGGCGATGCGCGAATTTGGGCACCGACTTATCAAGCGGCCACGCCAGAAGGCGCCATCGTTGAAAACAAGTGCGGGGCAACAAAGTAGGGCCATCGCCTCGGTTGGCTAGACCGGCTGCCCCTTAGCGGACATGCCGTCGGCCTCCGCCGACGCCGATTTTCGGAGCCGCATTGGACATCACGTGCCCTGCATCGGGAGAGCCCATGTAGAAGTGCCCCCTAGAACCCGCCGGCCTTCTGGTCCCCGCCGACGGCCTCGCCGGCCCGTGCCCGGCGCTGGCTGCTGACGAGTTGGCCCGGACGATCCTCGCGATTGGGCTTGGCGGTCGCAAGCTGCAGCACGGCCAGATAGTTGGGCTGGGTTTCCATACGCCCTGCCAAGTGGCTGCGCGAGAGAATGCGGTGCACGCGCGGCAGGTTGTAACAGGGGATGTAGAACAGCAAATGATGCTCGAGATGGTAGTTCACGTAGTACGGCGCGATGAACAGCCGCTCGAGGAAATTGGCGTGCGTGGTGCGCGTGTTGCGCAGGGGGTCGCTTGAGTCGGGCACAACGGCATGTTCGGCGATGTTGCGGATGCGGGTGATCACCATCTGCCAGGTCAGCAGCGGCACCAGCCATAGCAGCGGATAGGCCCACCACACGCCGGCCGCGGCAAGTCCCGCGAACAGGATCGCATTGACCAGGCATTGCGGCCCGAGCTTTTGCCAGAAATGCGCCGCGCGCTGCGAGAGCGGCCAGTCGGAAGGGCCAAGTGCATTGAGCAATTGCGCCTTGCGCTGCTGGTAGCCGGTCTGGCCGGAAATATCGCGCCAGAATTTGCGGCGATAGCTCAGCCTGGTGATCGGGAACGGCGCCGACAGGACGAGATCGGGATCGTCCTCCTGCTGGGTGCGCGCGTGGTGCTGCAAATGATAGCGGCGGTAGGCGCGCGTCTCGGCAAAGACCGGATAGGCGCAGAACCACTGGCTCAGGAACAGGTTGGTCTTTTCATCCGGCGACAGGCAGCCATGCGCACCGTCATGCATCAGGATCGCCAGTCCCAGCTGGCGCGAGCCGATGATGCCGACGGCAAGCAGCCAGGTCAGCGGATTTGGCCACCACGCCACCAGCGCGATGGCCGCGATGATCAGCGCCCATGCGTGCGCGATCAGCGCAATGCCCTTCCAGGTCCGGCGTTCGCGCACGGCGACCAATTCGTCTTCGCTGAGGAAATCGCGGGCGCGCATGCGAAGTGCGGTCATGACGAGCTATCCCCTTCGGATTCTTGTTCGGCTGCGCCGCTGCCGACGAGGCGCAACGTGCTGCCTGCAGCCTTGGTCGTTGCCTGATCGCCGAGCACGCGCAGCATTTCCGCAGCGAGCTGATCCGCCGAGCGGCCCATCGCATATCCCTCGACCATCACGCCGATCGCGAGTGCCCAGAACCGCCGCGACGACGCATCGGGATCACGCAGGCTGCGCCAGCCATGCCGCTCGATTTGCCCGGCATAGGCGCGCATGCCTTCGGCATGCAGCCGCTCGATGGTGCGCTCGACCAGGGGCGCCAGATCCGGCCGGCGCCGCGTCAGCGTCAGCGCCTCCGCGAAGAAGGCGACGGAGTCGGTTGCGGTCACCGTCTCGACCAGCGCGCGGGTGTAGTCGCGCGGCGTCTGCGCCCGCAGCGCAGCCTGCTCGGCGGCGCGCGCGACATAGAGCATGTCGCGGCAGGCGGCCTCGACGAACAGCGCCTCCTTGGTGCGAAAGTAATAGGTGATCTGGCTCGGGAAAGCGTCTGCGGCGGCAGCGATATCCGAGATCGAGGTCCCGGCGAGCCCCCGCTCCCTGAACAGGCGGCTGGCGCCATCGAGCAGCAGCGAGCGCATCCTGCGCCCGGCCGTACGCGTAGCGCGCGCCGCGTGCTTGGGATCGCCGGCAAAGGGCTCGGCAGCCGTCTCGGTCCGCTTCGGGGCCATGGTTTCCTACCTGCAATATTTGTATGTCATACAAACAAATATTGCAAGCAGGTATTCACATCCCGGCACGGAGCCCCGGGACGTTCGGTGCATGGGGTTGTTTTGCAAGTTTTGAGAATGGAACCGTCTTCGTCATGGTCAGGCATAGCCGTTCGAAGAAGGGCGTCGCTTCGCTCCGCCTATAGGCCTCAGTGCTTCCAAGACCGCTTTCCCTTGCCATTCCGGCCAAAATCCTTATAAGGCGCGCATCCGTGGATCCCGGCCGGGAGCTGAACGGACGGTCTCAGCAATCTCCTTTCAGGTGAATTGGTGTGGCAGGGCCAGTCGGTCCGTCGTCCCGTGTTCCCGCCTTCTGAGCTACCCCCGAGTCCTTTCCGAAGGTCTCGAAGGGCTTGACGCCGGGAGCCGCGCCAACACCAGGAAAGGAACTCCATGCCTCTTTACGAGCATGTCTTTCTCGCGCGTCAGGACGCGAGCACCCAGCAGGTGGAAGAACTGACGGCCCAGATGACCGGCATTGTCGAACAGGCCGGCGGCAAGGTCACCAAGACCGAGAACTGGGGCGTGCGCTCCCTCACCTACCGCATGAACAAGAACCGCAAGGCGCACTTCGTGCTGCTCAACATCGACGCGCCGTCCGCGGCGATCGCCGAGATCGAGCGCCAGGAGCGCATCAGCGAAGACGTGATCCGCTATCTCAGCGTCCGCGTCGAGGAGCACGAAGAAGGCCCGTCGGCGATGATGCGCAAGGCCGATCGCGACCGCGAGCGTGACGACCGCGGTGGCGGCTTCCGCGAAGGCGGTTTCCGCGGCGATCGTGACGGCGGCGGCTTCCGCGGCGATCGCGGCCCGCGCCGCCCGCGCGAAGATGCTGAAACGACGACGGACGAGGAGTAAGGACCATGGCTGAAGCCGGTGCACGCCGTCCGTTTTTCCGCCGCCGCAAGACCTGTCCGTTCACGGGTCCGAACGCGCCGAAGATCGACTACAAGGATTCCAAGCTGCTGATGCGTTACGTCTCCGAGCGCGGCAAGATCGTGCCGAGCCGCATCACGGCGGTGTCCGCCAAGAAGCAGCGCGAGCTCGCGCGCGCCATCAAGCGCGCCCGTTTCCTCGGCCTGCTGCCCTACGTCATTCGCTAGCGCGTGATCCGGAAAAACGTGAAGCGTTTTCCGGAAAGCTGATGCGCCAATAACAAGCTCTCTCGCGGCGTCCGCGCCGCGGGGTCTTCTCATAAGGCTTCCGGGTCGTCCGGTCGCCGATGGTTGGGGCGAAAACGCCTCTAACCGCTCGAAAGGAGCGGGACACCCGATGATCGCGATTGCCGCCATTGCTATTGCCGCAGGCTCAGCCTCGGCGCTGATGTACGCCTCGACGATTTCGCGCGTACGGCTTTCGCTCGTCCTGATTTATCTGGCGCCGCTGCCGCTGATGGTCGCGGCGATAGGCTGGGGACCGCTTAGCGCCGCCATGGGCGGCATCGCCGCGGCCAGCGCCCTTGGCCTGCTGTTTGGCCTGCCCTACGCCATCTCCTTTGTCGCGATAGCCGCGCTGCCGGCCTGGTGGCTCGGCCATCTCGTCATGCTCGGCCGGCCGATTGCGAACGTCGCCCAAGCCGGCAACGGCGCCGGGCCGCCGGCGCAGGCAATGGAATGGTATCCGACCGGCCGCCTGCTGCTCTGGATCTCGGGATTTGCCGTTCTCATCACCATGGCGGCCCTGCTCACGATCGGCAGTGATGCGGCGGAGATTTTGGCGACGATGAAGCGTGGCATGCTTGACATATTCAAGGCAGGCGGCGTCGAGATATCGGCCGACATGAACCGTGCCATCGACCTGTTTGTGGCGACCGTACCGACATTGGCGGCAATCTGGTTCGTGAAGATGCTGACCGTCAATTTGTGGCTCGCCGCGAAGATCACCGCAACTTCCGGCCGGCTCAACCGCCCCTGGCCCGACATCAGAAGCACGGCGCTTCCGCCGATGACGCTGGTCGCGCTCTGCGTCGCGCTCGCCTTCTGCTTCACCGGCGGCATACCCGCGCTGCTGGCACAGGTCGTCACCAGCGCGCTCCTGATGGCCTATGCGCTGACCGGCTTTGCAGTGCTGCATACGTTGACGCTGGCCTCGCCCAGCCGCGCCATCTGGCTCGGGCTGACCTACGCGATCATGCTGGCGTTCGCGTGGCTGTTGCTGATCATGGTTGCGCTCGGCCTTGCCGACGCCCTGTTCGGATTGCGCGAGCGTTTCATGCGCACGCGGCCGCCGCCTTTGCCCGCGGGATAAAGTTCATCAACGCCTTACTTACCGATCATCCAAAAGGAGAACGAAAATGGAAGTCATTCTGCTGGAACGCGTGGCCAAGCTGGGCCAGATGGGAGAAGTCGTCAAAGTGCGCGACGGCTTTGCCCGCAATTTCCTGCTCAAGCGCGGCAAGGCGCTGCGCGCCACCGCCGAGAACCGCGCCAGGTATGACGGCATGAAGGCTGAGCTCGAGGCCAACAACCTCAAGGCCAAGTCGGAAGCGAGCAAGGCCGCCGAGAAGATCGAGGGCAAGGAGATCATTATCATCCGCCAGGCGGCCGAATCCGGCCAGCTGTTCGGTTCGGTCTCGGTGCGCGACATCGTCGACGCGCTCGGTGCCGACGGCATCAAGGTTTCCCGCCCGCAGGTCTGGCTGGATTCCCCGATCAAGGTGATCGGCCAGCAGAAGGTGACGATTGCCGTTCACCCGGAAGTCGAAGCCGCCATCGCCGTCATCGTCGCGCGCAGCGCCGATGAGGCCGAGCGCATCAAGCGCGGCGAGGACATCTCGACCCGCCGGGAAGATCAGGACGCTGCTGCGGAAGCGATCGCCGCCGCGGGCGAGTTCTTCGATCCGGAAGCGCAGCACGACGAGGACCAGCCGGCTACGGCTCCGGCCGAGAAGGCCGAGAAGTAAGCTTCTGTGGTGCCAACTCCGGCCCGGCCGCCTCAAGCGGCCGGGCTTGGGATTCTTGGGGCCGCCTTCTCGTCAAGCATCGCGATCGAGGCCAATGCCGTTGCGGTGTGCTTCTCCACGCCATCGGTGAGACAGAACACGTCCGCCGCAACGACCGCGACCTGCCGTCCCGGCTTGATCACGCGCGCGCGGCAGATCAGGCGCTCGCCGACCGCAGGCGACAGCAGATTGAGCTTGTACTCGGCCGTGAGCGCAGACTGTCCGCGCGAGGCGGCCGCGGCGATCGTCGTGGCGTTGTCGACGAGGAACGCCGTGACGCCGCCGTGAAACAGCCCGTTCTGCTGCAAGAGTTCCGGCCGCCGCTCCACCTCCAGCGTGCAGGTGCGCAAGCTCGGACAGCTTTGCGCCGACATGCGCCATGAAGCCCTGGCGGCCGACACATGCCGCCAGGCGCAGCCGCCGGCGGGCCTGCCTATTGCGAAATCGGGACTGCCGGGGGCCCGGCCGGAGGCACGGGCGGCAGCGCGGGAGCCGCTGCGACGGCTGGCGGCTTGGGCAGTTCCAGGACCGGCTTGAGCTGCTCGCCGGCGGGCGCGGATGGCGTATCAAGCGCCTGCACCGGCGGCGTAGACGACGGACCGACATCCGGCGTGGAAGTCGATGGTGCTCCGGCGGTCGCCGCAGGCGCAGGCGTTACGGCCGGAACCGGGTCCGGCCGGGTGGCAGCGGGCTCGCGGGCGGTCGGCTCAACCTTGGCGGATTCGCTCTTGGCCTCGCTCTTCGGCTCGGTCTTGGGCTCGGTGGCCGAAGGCTCGGCAGGCGGTTTTGCGCCCTCGTCGCGCTTGGCGGTCTCCTTTGGCGGTTCGCCAGCAGGCTCGGTCTGCGCCGGCTCCTCGACGCGGCCTTTCTTGCCCTTCTCCTTCTTGCCCTTGTCGATCGCCGCCTGCGCCGGCGCCTCCGGCCGCATCACGTCGGGCGTCTCGCCGGGCCGCGACGAGCGAGGCCTTGCACCCTGATGATCGGCCGGCGCCCGCGCCGCTTCCTTGCTGCCTTCTTTCGTGCCCTGCTTGGCGTCCTTGCCGTCCTTGGCCTGGAAGCGTGTATCCGCCGCGCCGTTCGAGACCAGATAGGACGACAGCACCGAGGCCATGTCGCTGGAGGTGGTGTAGTGCTGGCGCAGGAAGCCCGGCAGCGAGGACGCCGGTACGCTCCTGAGCAGTCCGCGCGGCGACTTATGGCAGGCATTGCAGGTACCGGCGAAAATCTGCGCCGGCGATTTGCCCGCCTCGAGATTTTCAACTGCGTGCACCGCCACCGCCGCAAGACAACCGACCAGAAGCGTCACCGTCGCCAGACTGAGCGCTCGGCTCAACATTCGCGTCCTTCTCCGTAAGCGGCAATCGCACCGGGCTCGCAAAGCCCATGGGCGGCGGCGGGTCACCTTTTAGCCGATTATCGCACGAATGGAAGCAGGCTTATGGCGCAGCCGCCCGAAGTCCCCATTCTTGAATATCCGCTTTGACTACAACGCAGTAGCTCTCCAGTTCGATCGTGGCTATCGTTGGAACCGGCGCTGGGGCAGGCCCGTTGTCGGGCTGGCCTCATCTGTGACGGCCGGCCGTTCCATTGGTGCTTCGATGGATCGTTTGTTGCGTTACATTCTCCAGCACTTCATCCGCCGCGGGACGATGATCTTCACGACGGCGAGCGGGATGACGTTCACCTGCGGCGATGGCTCGGGCAAGCCGGTGGCGGCCCGCTTCACAACGGCAAGGGCGGCGCGGCGCATTCTGTTCAACCCTGAGCTGGCGCTGGGCGAAGCCTGGATGGACGGCACCTTCGTGGTCGAGACCGGCACGATCGCCGACGTGCTTGCCATCGTCATGGACCAGCCGGGCGTCATGCCGTGGCTCGCCAAGCCCCGCTGGTGGCTGCGCTACTTCATCCGCCACCTGAATCAGTTCAACCCCCGTGGCCGCGCGCAGAAAAATGTCGCCCACCACTATGATCTCGACGGACGGCTCTATTCGCTGTTCCTCGATTCCGACCGGCAATACAGCTGCGCCTATTTCCAGACCCCGGACATGACGCTGGACGACGCGCAGCTCGCCAAGAAGCGCCATATCGCGGCGAAGCTGCTGGTCCAGCCCCGCGACCGCGTGCTCGACATCGGCTGCGGCTGGGGCGGCCTTGGCCTGTATCTCGCCGAGATGGCGGACGCCAATGTCACCGGCGTCACGCTGTCGACCGAGCAATTTCAGGCGGCGAATGCGCGAGCGGCGGAAAAGAACCTTTCTCGCTCGGCCCGCTTCCTGCTGCAGGATTACCGCGACGTCGCCGGCCCCTTCGACCGCATCGTATCGGTCGGCATGTTCGAACATGTCGGCGTCGATTTCTACGACACCTATTTCCGCCGCTGCGCCGAGCTGCTCAGCGATGACGGGGTTATGCTGCTGCATTCGATCGGCCGCTCGACGGGTCCTGATGTGACGAGCCCCTGGATGACCAAGTATATCTTCCCCGGCGGCTATATCCCGGCCCTCTCCGAAGTCATGCCCGCCATCGAGCGGGCGGGCCTCCTGGTCTGCGACGTCGAGATCCTGCGGCTGCATTACGCGGAAACGCTGAAAGCCTGGCGCGAGCGCTTCATGGCACGGCGCGAGGAAGCGGTGTGGCTCTACGACGAGTGTTTCGCGAGAATGTGGGAGTTCTATCTCGCCTGCTCGGAGATGGCCTTCCGCAAACAGAACCTCATGGTGATGCAGATCCAGCTCACCAAGCGCCAGGGCGTGGTTCCGATGACGCGCGATTACATTGCCAACGAAGAGGCACGGCTGCGCGGCAGGGAACGCAATGCCCGCCCGCGGCTCCAGATCGCCGGCGAATAACGCTGGCGGGATTGCAGCTTAGTTCCGCAAGCTGAAGGGCGAGGTGAAGCGAATCTGCGCCGGCAAGGCAAGCTGGACGCGAAACGCGGCAAGGGCCTTGGCATCGCAGGGCTCGGTGCGCCTCGCGGGCTGGGCGACCTCTTCCATGGCATCAACCAGCATCGATAGCCACAGCCGCTCGCCATGACGTCCGCGCCAGGAGAATAATGGAAACTGCTGGCTCATTTGCTTGATCCTGTCCCAGCGCCCGCTTGACCAATTCCGGTCTCGAAAAACCGTTCCCGACAGGCTGCCGCAAAGAAAACCCACCCGATGTGATCTGCTTCACAAATGGACTGCGTATGCGGGCGTAAACGTTTTTTGATATGGCCCGCCGAACGTATGAACCCTTGATCGACCTCGATCCGCAGCGCGACCTCGGAACTGACTACATCCTGATCGTCACCGGGGTGGGTTCCGCGCTGATCGCGCTGGTCTATCTGCTTCTGACCTGACGGCAGCGAAAAGACCCGCCCGAACGCGCCCTCACCCGAACATGAGTCTGTCAGGACGCTTAAAAGGTTCAGCCTGCCCGCCAGAAGTTCGGGACCTCCGATAGGATAGTCCGTCGTCCTGGCCGGCATTCCGCCAGGTTCCCGTCAAGCCAAATTGCCCGCGCTTTGGATTCTCACACCTTGATTGTGAGAATCGGGAATAAGGGATGTTGAGACTTCCTCCCGCCGTGCCGGAGGCGCTTTATCGCCTGCCCGGTTCCGGCATCCCCAATAACGACCTATTCCGAAGAACAATTCGTCCATGGCCTTGACTGATTCGAACGTCCTCAAGCTCGCGCCCGATGCGGCCACCCCGGCCTACCGCAGCGCCCCGCACAATATCGAGGCGGAACAGAGCCTTTTGGGCGCGATCCTGGTCAACAACGACGCTTTCTACCGGGTCTCGGATTTTCTCGAGCCGAAACACTATTTTGAGCCGCTGCATCAGACCATTTTCGAAACCGCCGGCAGCCTGATCCGGATGGGCAAGGTCGCAACGCCCGTGACGTTGAAGACCTTCCTGCCGGCCGATACCGACATCGGCGGCATGACGGTTGGACAGTACCTCGCCCGCCTCGCGGCCGAAGCAACCACCATCATCAACGCCCAGGATTATGGGCGGACCATCTACGAGCTCTCGCTGCGCCGCGACCTGATCCGGATCGGCGAAGACATGGTCAATGTCGCCTACGACGCGCCGGTCGACTTCGCTCCGCGGGCCCAGATCGAGGATGCCGAGCGCCAACTCTACGAGCTCGCGGAATCCGGCCGTTATGACGGCGGGTTCCAGCGCTTCTCGCAGGCCCTGACCGTTGCCGTCGATATGGCCGCAAAAGCCTTCCAGCGCGACGGCAAGCTGTCGGGCATCGCCACGGGCCTGCGCGACCTCGACAGCAAGATGGGCGGCCTGCAGCACTCCGACCTGATCATCGTCGCCGGCCGCCCCGGCATGGGCAAGACGTCGCTCGCCACCAACATCGCCTACAACGTCGCCAGGGCCTATGTGCCAGAGGTACAGGCCGACGGCACCACGAAAGCGACCAATGGCGGCGTGGTCGGCTTCTTCTCCTGCGAAATGTCGGCCGAACAGCTTGCCACCCGTATCATCGCCGAGCGCACCGGCATCCCCTCGAGCATGATCCGCCGCGGCGGCATCAGCGAGGCCGATTTTGAAAAGATCCGCGACTATTCGATCGAACTGCAGTCCCTGCCCTTCTATGTCGACGAAACCGGCGGCCTCTCGATCGCCCAGCTGATGGCGCGTGCCCGCCGGCTGAAGCGGCAGAAGGGCCTCGACCTGATCGTGATCGACTACATCCAGCTGCTTTCGGGTTCGGGCAAGCGCAGCAGCGACAGCCGCGTCCAGGAAATCACCGAGATCACCACCAGCCTGAAAGCGCTGGCCAAGGAGCTCAACGTCCCCATCATCGCGCTGTCGCAGCTCTCGCGTCAGGTCGAAAGCCGCGACGACAAGCGCCCGCAGCTGTCGGACCTGCGTGAATCCGGCTCGATCGAGCAGGACGCCGACGTCGTGATGTTCGTGTTCCGCGAGGAATATTACCTCGCCATGAAGGAGCCGCGGCCGGGAACCGAAGAACATTCCAAATGGCAACAGGATATGGAGCGGGCCCTCGGGCGAGCCGAAGTCATTATCGGCAAGCAGCGCCACGGCCCGACGGGGACGGTCGAGTTGCACTTCGACGCCTCGGTCACGCGGTTCGGCGACCTCGCGCATGGCGGCCAGCTGCCGGATCACGGTCACTAACCGCCGGGCACGCGGTTGAACCGATGCGCCGTGCCGCCTAAAATGTGGCATGAACATCGCTTCCGATCCGAAATCGCTGCTGTCGCCCGAAGCCAATCTCGCGGCGGCGCATGCCACCGCGACCGGCATCCTCACCATTGACCTCGACGCCATCGTCGCCAACTGGCGCAAGCTGGAAAAGACCGCGGTTCCCGCCGAATGCGCCGGCGTGGTCAAGGCCAACGCCTATGGCTGCGGCGCCGAGCAGGTCGCGCGAGCGCTGGCCAACGCCGGCTGCAAGACCTTTTTCGTCGCGACCCTCGACGAGGCCAAGGTAGTTCGCAGCGCCGTTCCGGCCTCGGCGGCCATCTATGTGCTGGACGGCTTCTTCCAGAATTCCGGCGAGGCCTACGCCAAGATCGACTGCCGCCCGGTGATTGGCGAGCTCAACGAGCTCGCCGAATGGGACGTGTTCTGCCGCCGCTCCGGCTGGACCGGCGGCGCGGCGATCCATATCGACACCGGCATGAACCGGCTCGGCCTGACGGTCACGGAAGCGCAGGGTATCTTACCCCGCATCAACGCCGGCGATCACGGCATCACGCTTGTGATGAGCCACCTCGTGTCCTCCGAACAGCTCAACAGCCCGATCAATGCCAGGCAGCTGACCGCGTTCCGCGAGATCGCGAGCCTGTTCTCGGGCGTGTCCGCCTCCCTGTCCAATTCCTCAGGCATCTTCTTGGGCCCCCAATTTCAGTTCGACCTCGTCCGCCCCGGCGCTGCGCTCTACGGCATCAACCCGACGCCCGAAGCCGATAATCCGATGCAGCCCGTCGTCGACCTCAAGGCGCGCATCGTGCAGATCCGTAATGTCGAGCGCGGCGAGACGGTAGGTTACGGCGGCACCTGGACGGCACGCCGGCCGACCCGGCTTGCGATCGTCTCGGCCGGCTATGCCGACGGCTATTTCCGCGCGGCCAGCGCCAATGACGGCACCCGCGGCGCCGAGGTCGTGGTTGCCGGCAAACGCTGCCCGATCGCCGGGCGCGTCTCGATGGATCTGATCGCGGTCGACGTCACCGATCTCGACAAGAACGCCGTCCGCCGCGGCCATATGGTCACGCTGATCGGCGAAGGCATCACCGTCGACGAACTGGCGCATCGTTTCGGGACCATCGGCTATGAGGTGCTGACCAGCCTCGGCCTCCGCTTTGCCCGCATCTACAGGGGTGGCGAAGCCAAGGCGGAGCCGCCCGCCCTCGTTGCGGAAGCGCCTGCCGCGGAAACGGCACCCGGCACCGCAACACCGCCGCCCCTGCCGCCGGAGACAGCGCCAGCCGACAAGGCATGAAGGTCGCCACCTTCAACATCAATAACATCAACAAGCGGCTGCCCAACCTGCTGCGCTGGTTGCGCGCGGCAAGGCCTGACGTCGTGGCGCTGCAGGAATTGAAGGCGTCCGACGCCGAGTTTCCGACTGCTGCGATCGAGAAGGCCGGCTATGGCGCGGTGTGGCGCGGGCAGAAGACCTGGAACGGCGTCGCCATCCTCGCCCGCAAGGCCGAGCCCATCCTGATCCGCGATGCCCTGCCCGGCGATAGCGGCGATCGGCAAGCGCGCTACATCGAGGCCGCCGTGCGCGGCATCGTTATCACCAGCATCTATCTTCCGAACGGCAACCCGCAGCCGGGTCCGAAATTCGACTACAAGCTCGCCTGGTTCAAACGCCTGCGCGCACATGCGGCAAAATTCATCAAGCAGGAGATTCCGGTCGTGCTGGCCGGCGACTACAACGTCGCCCCGACGCCATTCGACATCTATCCGACGCGCTCCTGGGACAAGGACGCGCTGATCCAGCCGAAAAGCCGCGCAGCGTTCGCGTCACTGGTCGATCAGGGCTGGATGGACGCGATCCGTGAGCTGCATCCGAAGCAGCCGATGTACACCTTCTGGGACTACATGCGGGATCGCTGGCCGCGCGATGCGGGCCTGCGGCTCGATCATCTCCTGCTCAGCCCCGCGCTGGCAGGCCGCCTGCAGAAGGCCGGCGTCGATCGCAAAATCCGCGGCGAGGAAGGCGCCAGCGACCATGCGCCGGCATGGATCGTGCTGCGGTAGCTATCCCCCTCACATTTCGATTTCGTCATGGCCGGGGTTGTGCCGGGCATGACGGCAAGTCCTGTGGAAACCAGGATGAGGTTCACCACAAATTCTTGCCGTCGATTACCGTGACGGGCACCGCGTCGAGATCGAAATCGTCGAGCAGCCGCGAATTGACGCCGATCTTGGGATTGTCGAAGTCAGGCTTTCCGGTTGACCAGTCGGGCGACTCCGAAAAAGTGCCGCAGCCGCAACTGCTGCAGAAATGGTGTTTGACCGTGCGGCTCTGCCAGAGATAGGTCGCGACGTTTTCGGGTGGCGATGTCAGGCGAAACTGCGCCTGCGTATAGTACGCCCACAGCGCGCCGCGTTTCGAGCACAGTGAGCAGGTGCAGCGTGTCACGCTGGCAGGCACCTCGCTGACTTCGAACTGCGTGTTGCCGCAGTGACAGCTTCCCTTGAGTGTCATGGCCGGTCCCCTCCGATTGAATTGGCGTCGCCGCTCTAATATCCGGGACCTGCTGCCACCCTGCTGTCAGCAGTCTCCGCGTCCCCTGCCCTGTCCTCTCATGGCGAGGAGGCGCTTGCGCCGTCTCGAACCATGAGGCCACATAGCGCCCCCTTCCTTCGGGACGCGCGAAGATTCGCTTCCTGGGATGGGGGCAACTGTCGAGAACGCACGTGGGCTTCCTCTTCGTCCTCATCGTCGGCCTCATCGCCGGCACCATCTCGGGCATCGTCGGCACCGGCTCGTCGATCATGCTGATGCCAGTGCTCGTCTATCAATACGGGCCGAAGGAAGCCGTTCCGATCATGGCGGTGGCCGCTGTGATGGCGAATCTCTCGCGCATCCTCGCCTGGTGGCGCGAGGTGGACTGGCGCGCCTGCGCGGCCTACTCCGTCACGGGCATTCCGGCCGCAGCCCTCGGCGCGCGCACGCTTTTGGTGCTGCCCTCGCACGCCGTCGATGTCGCGATCGGCGTCTTCCTGATCGCGATGGTGCCGGTGCGGCACTGGCTGGCGCGGCATCAATTGAAGGCGGGTCTCTGGCATCTGGCCATCGGTGGCGCCGTGATCGGCTATCTCACGGGCATCGTGGTCTCGACCGGGCCGCTCAGCGTGCCGCTGTTCCTGTTCTATGGCCTTAGCAAGGGCGCCTTCCTCGCCACCGAAGCCGCAAGCTCGCTCGGGCTATACCTCTCCAAGTCCGTCACCTTCGAGCGCTTCGGCGCGCTGACGGCCGATGTCGCCATCAAGGGACTGATTGCCGGCTCCTCGCTCATGTTCGGCGCCTTCATCGCCAAGCGCTTCGTGCTGAGGCTCGAGCCCGACGTCTTCCGCCTGATCATGGACGCCATTATGATCGCGGCGGGGCTCTCGATGCTCTGGACGGCGGCGACGGCGTGAACCTTATCGATTCTGCTGCGCAGCGCGAACGGACGGTTCGCAAAAGGACCTTCGCTGGCTTCGCTGTCCCTCCCGCCGTTACGCTGAAGATTCTGCAAGCAGCTGTGACGACGCCCTCGCTGCGTTTGCCGTCATCCGGGTAGCCGTCAGTCTCAGAAAGTATAGCGAGAGCCCCGGATTGCGCTCGCAAAGCTTTTTCAACTCTCCTTCGGTCATCCAGAGCAACTCCACGTCCGTCGCGGCAATCGCCGTTTGAGTTCGCCGGCGTTCAACCGAAAAGAGTCCCACCTCGCCGAACAGTTCGCCGGCCGAAAGCCCCTGATCAATTTCGGGGAGCCTGATTGCACCGGAGGCGATCATGTACAGCGAATCCGCATAATCCCCTTTCTGGAAAATAGCCTCCCCGGCTTTGAACCGCTTGGCGCGCATGAAGGGTTGTAGCCATGCCGGAGAGAGGTCAGTTGCCGCCGCCAGATTCGCCTTGCGAAGCAGCAGCGCCATTCGCATCAAGATCCATACATTTAACGGGAGGAGAATGAGATGGAGGGTAAGCACGGGATACAGACCGGCACCGAAACCATAGCCGATAAAGGCCAGGTTGCTGCATATCGCGATGCCGCGCAGCCACAGCATTGTGCCCATACAAAATGTAAGGAGCACGAGAGTGGACGCCAAATAGCCGAGGCCGTCGATCAATGTCATGGCTTGCCCTACCGGAGCAAGGATTTCAAACTGCGAAGAATAGCTCAGGCGCAGTCAATCGCTTTGCGAATTGGCTAGTCCAATCGTCTAAAGAGAGGCTTACGGCGAACCTCGACCCGCACCACGGCAGACGTTGAACGATATCGGCAGCGCCGCATCGCGATCCGCCCCGTAATGTTACGGGTATCGGAAGAGGTTCCGTTCAAGGTTGCCGAGTTGCAGTCAAGGAACTTCGCTCTCCCGCGGTCCGCGCCCTGACAATGCCATGAACCTGAAAAATATGTCCCCGCTTCGCGCATCACGCAAAGCGATCCAATCGTTTTGCTCGAACCCAAGGATGGGACATGAAGTATGTAATGGGAGTTCTCGCAGCGGTTCTCGTAATCCTAAATGCGTCCTACGCAAGTTCTGCCGTACGCATCACCAATGATCGAGGTGGTCAGATCGGAGCTTACGTCGTCAAATATCAACGCCTGGCCATGGCCGGCGAATCCGTGATCATCGATGGTCTCTGTGCCTCGGCATGCACCATTGTCCTCAGCGAGCTGCCTCGCGACAGGATTTGCGTGACTTCGCGGGCGACGCTCGGTTTCCATGCGGCTTGGAATTTCGGGCCCGACGGGCGCACCTTCACCGATCCCGAAGCAACCTTGATGCTGTATTCGGCCTACCCGACGCCGGTCCGCCGCTGGATTGCGCGGCGGGGTGGTCTGAGACCTAACATCATGTTTCTGCAGGGCAAGTCATTGCAGGCGATGTATCGCCCGTGCCGGCCAGATACGCAGGGAAGAGACGCGTATAGGGCTCGGGCAATCTATGGGGCCTCGGCATCGGTCTCCCGATAGACATGGCCGGCCGTCAATCAGCCTTCACGTGCCAAGGACGCCGCGAGCAGCCTGGTCGATCTCCTCGACATACCGGCGGCGGGCGAACGCCTCGGTGAGGAAACCAATCACCTTGCGGCTTTCGGCGGACTCAAGGACGGCAAGAATCTCCGCCTCCGCCTCGTCGAAGATCTGCATCGCGGTCTTGACGTTCATGTCCGGCAGCAAGGTTACGTCGGCATAGCGGGCGAGCTCAACCACCTGGATTTCGTCCGCAATCGAGTCCAGATCGCCCGAAAACAGCTCGGGGAGCAGCACCAAGCCGGAATACTCGTCGGCATTGTTGACGAGCATGATGGCCTGGCGCGATCCCAGCACGAATTCGCGCCGGCAGGCGGCAATCGTTGCCGTCGCGGCGCTCGTGCCCACGTCGGTCCGCATCATGCGCGCGACGGTGAGATTGCGCAGCCAGCCGACGTCGTTGGCGCTGCGTATGGTTTCGCCGCGAAGATGCAGGCGCCAGGTCGAGAACGAGTGGCCGAACATGAAGCGGACGAACACGCTGGTGACGATGCAGCCGGCGAGCACGACGGCCGTCACGTCGACGCTTCGCGTCATCTCCAGCACCAGGAACGACATCGTCAGCGGGCCGCCGACGATGGCGACGCCAAGGGTGGCCATGCCGGTCAGGGTTGCGACCACCGGATCGACTGCAAGCAGCGGTCCCGCCTCGGCGAGCAGCGCAGCAAAGAGCTTTCCGAGAAGGCTGCCGACAAACAGCGAAGCAAAGAACAGACCTCCCCGGAAACCGGAGGCGAGCGAGATCAGGCAAGCGAATAGTTTAAGAAGAATGATCAGCGCGATGACCGAGGGCAGCATCTCGCGGTGAAAGTTGAGCAACATGGCGCCGTGGCCTGCCGCCAATACCTGCGGCGTGATGATGGCCATCCCGCCGACACAGACGCCGCCGATGACCGGCCTGATCCAGACCGGCATCCAGCGCTGCCTGAACACTCGTTCGAACAGCGACGAGCTACGCATCACCAGGATGCCGAGTGCGCCCGCGATCAATGCCAGCGCGATCATCGCGAGATATTCCTCGAGGTTGACCTTGCCGACGTGCGCGATCTCGAGCGAGTAAGGCGCGCCACCGAGCCCCCCGGCGGTCAAGGCGCCGGCGAGCGAGGCCGCGAGGATCGGCGCTGCACTGCCGACCGCGTAGACGCCAACGATCAGTTCGTAGGCGTAGAAGGCACCGGTGAACGGAGCACCAAACGCGGCCGCAATCGCCGCCGCCGCGCCGCATTGGGAGCCGTGGATCGCGCGGTTCCAGAAGGCAATTTACCGCGCCGGACGCGTCGAGCCGCACGATCAATTCGCGCTGATCGATGCGGTTTACAGCGACCGCTTGCCGACGTGCATCCTGCCGGCGACCTGCAACTGGGTCTGCGATCGCGGCATTCCCGTATGGGACGCGGACGCCGAGC
>Ga0187815_10000609_pt1 | contig 17084 bp, 28 predicted proteins | sample NC_S_5_FD_132962 | JGI IMG/M metagenome (GOLD analysis project Ga0187815, IMG submission 132962) | Wetland sediment microbial communities from Neuse River Estuary, North Carolina, USA - ASW-S_5 | ecosystem: Environmental > Aquatic > Freshwater > Wetlands > Sediment | place: USA: North Carolina...
CAAGGAAGCGCGCACCGGCGACACGCTGTGCGACCCGACTCATCAGGTGATTCTCGAAAAGATGGAATTCCCGGAGCCGGTGATCGAGATCGCGATCGAGCCGAAGTCGAAGGCCGACCAGGAAAAGCTCGGCATTGCGCTCGCCAAGCTTGCCGCGGAGGATCCGTCCTTCCGCGTGTCGACCGATCACGAGTCCGGCCAGACCATCCTCAAGGGCATGGGCGAACTGCATCTCGACATCAAGGTCGATATCCTCAAGCGCACCTACAAGGTCGATGCCAACATCGGCGCGCCGCAGGTGGCGTTCCGTGAGCGCATCACCAAGAAGGTCGAGAACGCCTACACCCACAAGAAGCAGACCGGCGGTACCGGCCAGTTTGCGGCCGTCACCCTGATCGTCGAGCCGAACGAGCCCGGCAAGGGCTACGAGTTCGAATCGAAGATCGTGGGCGGCGCGGTGCCGAAGGAATACATCCCCGGCGTCGAGAAGGGCATCGAGAGCGTGCTGTCCTCGGGCGTGGTCGCCGGCTTCCCGGTGGTCGACGTCAAGGTGCAGCTGATCGACGGCAAGTATCACGACGTCGACTCCTCGGCGCTGGCGTTCGAAATCGCCACGCGGGCGTGCTTCCGCGAGGCGCTGCAGAAGGGCAAGTCGGTCCTGCTCGAGCCGATCATGAAGGTCGAGGTGGTGACCCCGGAAGACTACACCGGCTCGGTCATCGGCGACCTCAACTCGCGGCGCGGCCAGATCCAGGGCCAGGACATGCGCGGCAACGCCAATGTCATCAACGCGATGGTGCCGCTCATGAACATGTTCGGCTACGTCAATAACCTGCGCTCGATGAGCCAGGGACGCGCCACCTTCACGATGCAATTCGACCACTACGCAGAAGCGCCGGCAAACGTGTCGGCTGAAGTCCAGAAGAAGTTTGCTTGATAATCGTTGATGCCAGTCAACGATTGAACGGAGAGTCAAATGGCCAAAGCAAAATTTGAACGTAACAAACCCCACTGCAACATCGGCACCATCGGTCACGTCGACCATGGCAAGACGTCGCTGACGGCGGCGATCACGAAGATCCTGGCCGAGACCGGCGGTGCAACGTTCACGGCATACGACCAGATCGACAAGGCGCCGGAAGAGAAGGCGCGCGGCATCACCATCTCGACCGCTCACGTCGAGTATGAGACGAAGAACCGCCACTACGCTCACGTCGACTGCCCCGGCCACGCCGACTATGTGAAGAACATGATCACCGGCGCTGCCCAGATGGACGGCGCGATCCTCGTCGTGTCCGCCGCCGACGGCCCGATGCCGCAGACCCGCGAGCACATCCTGCTCGCCCGCCAGGTCGGCGTGCCCGCGCTGGTCGTGTTCCTCAACAAGTGCGACATGGTGGACGATCCGGAACTGCTCGAGCTCGTCGAGCTCGAGGTCCGCGAACTCCTCTCCAAGTACGAATTCCCGGGCGACAAGATCCCGATCATCAAGGGTTCGGCGCTCGCCGCCCTCGAAGATTCGGACAAGAAGCTCGGCCATGACGCCATCCTCGAGCTGATGCGCAATGTCGACGAATACATTCCGCAGCCCGAACGTCCGATCGACCAGCCCTTCCTGATGCCGGTCGAAGACGTGTTCTCGATCTCCGGTCGCGGCACCGTGGTGACTGGCCGTGTCGAGCGCGGCGTCATCAAGGTCGGCGAGGAAATCGAGATCGTCGGTCTGCGTGCGACCCAGAAGACCACCGTCACCGGCGTCGAAATGTTCCGCAAGCTGCTCGACCAGGGCCAGGCTGGCGACAACATCGGTGCGCTGCTCCGCGGCACCAAGCGCGAGGAAGTCGAGCGCGGCCAGGTGCTGTGCAAGCCCGGCTCGGTCAAGCCGCACACCAAGTTCAAGGCTGAGGCTTACATCCTCACCAAGGAAGAGGGCGGCCGTCACACGCCGTTCTTCACCAACTACCGTCCGCAGTTCTACTTCCGCACCACCGACGTGACCGGTGTCGTGCACCTGCCGGAAGGCACCGAGATGGTGATGCCGGGCGACAACATCGCCATGGAAGTGCACCTGATCGTGCCGATCGCCATGGAAGAGAAGCTGCGCTTCGCGATCCGCGAAGGCGGCCGCACCGTCGGCGCCGGCGTCGTCGCCTCCATCATCGAGTAACGGTGGAATGAAGGAATCAGCGGGTGGCATCACCACCCGCTGCTCTCCACTCGCTATTCGCACAGAAGCGACGAAGAAAGAGATACGGCAATGAACGGCCAGAATATCCGCATCCGACTCAAGGCGTTCGACCATCGAATCCTCGATACGTCGACCCGCGAGATCGTGAACACGGCGAAACGTACCGGTGCCCAGGTCCGCGGACCCATTCCGCTGCCGACCCGCATCGAGAAGTTCACCGTCAACCGTTCGCCGCACGTTGACAAGAAGAGCCGCGAGCAATTCGAGATGCGCACCCACAAGCGCCTCCTCGATATTGTCGATCCGACCCCGCAGACCGTCGATGCCCTGATGAAGCTCGACCTGGCCGCCGGTGTCGACGTCGAGATCAAGCTCTAAGTTTTTGGATCAAGTTCGCACTTAGCGGACAGAAGGAACAGGAAGCACGACGATGCGCTCCGGGGTGATCGCACAGAAGGTCGGGATGACGCGGGTCTTTACGGAGACCGGCGAGCACATCCCTGTGACCGTGCTGAAGCTGGGTAATTGCCAGGTGCTGGGCCACCGCACGACCGAGAAGAACGGTTACGTTGCGTTGCAGCTCGGCTCCGGCTCCCGCAAGACCGTCTATATGCCGAAGGCCGAGCGCGGCCAGTTCGCCGCCGCCAAGGTCGAGCCGAAGCGCAAGCTCGCGGAATTCCGCGTCTCGCAGGACGCTCTGATCCCGGTCGGGGCGGAGATCCAGGCCGATCATTTCGTGCCCGGCCAGTTCGTCGACGTCACCGGCACTTCGGTCGGCAAGGGCTTTGCCGGCGGCATGAAGCGCTGGAATTTCGGCGGTCTGCGCGCCACCCACGGCGTGTCGATCTCGCACCGCTCGATCGGTTCGACCGGCGGCCGCCAGGACCCCGGCAAGACCTTCAAGAACAAGAAGATGCCCGGCCACATGGGCGTCGACCGAATCACCACGCTGAACCTGCGCGTGGTCTCGACCGATGTCGAGCGCGGCCTGATCCTCGTCGAAGGCGCCGTTCCCGGCTCCAAGGGCGGCTGGATTCGCGTCCGCGACGCCATCAAGAAGCCGCTGCCGAAGGAAGCGCCGAAGCCCGGCAAGTTCAAGGTCGCGGGCGAGGCTGCGGAAGCGCCGGCCGAGAAGGAGGGCGCGTGAGATGGAACTGAAAGTCACAACGCTTGAGGGCAAGGACGCCGGCTCCGTGCAGCTGTCCGACGCCATCTTTGGTCTGGAGCCGCGCGCCGACATCATCGCGCGCTGCGTGCAGTGGCAGCTCAACAAGCGCCAGGCCGGCACGCACAAGGCCAAGGGCCGTGCCGAGATCTGGCGCACTGGCAAGAAGATGTACAAGCAGAAGGGCACCGGCGGCGCCCGTCACGGCTCGGCCCGCGTGCCGCAGTTCCGCGGCGGCGGACGTGCATTCGGTCCGGTGGGGCGTTCGCACGCCACCGATCTGCCGAAGAAGGTCCGTGCGCTGGCGCTCAAGCATGCGCTCTCCGCGAAGGCAAAGGACGGCGGCCTGGTCGTGATCGACAGCGCGCAGATCCAGGAAGCCAAGACCAAGGTCCTGGTCGGCAACTTCTCGGGCCTTGGCCTGACCAACGCGCTGATCATCGACGGCGCCGAGCTCAATGCCGGCTTCGCCCACGCCGCGCGCAACATTCCCAACATCGACGTGCTGCCGATCCAGGGCATCAACGTCTATGACATTCTTCGCCGTCAGAAGCTCGTGCTGACCAAGGCGGCGGTCGATGCGCTGGAGGCGCGCTTCAAATGACCACCATCGATCCGCGCCATTACGACGTCATCGTGGCTCCGGTTATCACGGAAAAGGCGACGCTCGCCTCCGAGCATAACAAGGTGCTGTTCAAGGTCTCGGCCAAGGCGACCAAGCCGCAGATCAAGGAAGCCGTCGAGAAGCTGTTCGACGTCAAGGTCAAGAGCGTGAACACGCTGGTCCGCAAGGGCAAGACCAAGATGTTCCGCGGCAATTTCGGTTCGCAGTCGGACGTGAAGCGGGCGATCGTGACCCTCGAAGAGGGCCACCGCATCGACGTCACCACCGGTCTATAAGGCGTAACGTCAATGGCATTGAAGACATTCAACCCCACGACGCCGGGCCAGCGCCAGCTGGTGATGGTCGATCGTTCGGCGCTCTACAAGGGCAAGCCGGTGAAGGCGCTGACCGAGGGCAAGCACTCGACCGGTGGCCGCAACAACAACGGCCGCATTACCGTGCGCTTCCGCGGCGGCGGTCACAAGAAGGCCTATCGGCTGGTCGACTTCAAGCGCGACAAGGTCGACGTCGCCGCTGTCGTCGAGCGTCTCGAGTATGACCCGAACCGCACTGCGTTCATCGCGCTGGTGAAGTATGCCGACGGCGAGCAGGCCTACATCCTGGCGCCGCAGCGCCTGGCCGTGGGCGACACCGTGATCGCAGGCAGCCATGTCGACGTGAAGCCGGGCAACGTCATGCCGCTCGGCAACATGCCGGTCGGCACCATCGTGCATAACATCGAGCTGAAGATCGGCAAGGGCGGCCAGCTGGCGCGTTCCGCCGGCACCTACGCCCAGGTCGTCGGCCGTGACCAAGACTACGTCATCGTCCGCCTGAACTCGGGCGAACAGCGCCTCGTGCACGGCCGTTGCCGCGGCACCATCGGCGCGGTTTCGAACCCCGACCAGATGAACATCTCGATCGGCAAGGCTGGCCGCACCCGCTGGATGGGCTGGCGCCCGCACAACCGCGGCGTCGTCATGAACCCGATCGATCACCCGCATGGCGGCGGCGAAGGCCGCACCTCGGGCGGCCGTCACCCGGTTACTCCGTGGGGCAAGCCGACCAAGGGCAAGAAGACCCGGTCCAACAAGTCGACCGACAAATTCATTCTCCTAAGCCGCCACAAGCGGAAGAAGTAAGGAACACCGGACATGGTTCGTTCAGTCTGGAAAGGCCCGTTCGTCGAAGCCTCGCTGCTGAAGAAGGCAGATGCGGCGCGCGCGTCCGGCCGTCACGACGTGATCAAGATCTGGAGCCGCCGCTCGACTATCCTGCCGCAGTTCGTGGGCCTGACGTTCGGCGTCTACAACGGCCAGAAGCACGTGCCGGTGTCGGTCAATGAGGAAATGGTGGGTCACAAGTTCGGCGAGTTCTCGCCGACCCGGACCTTCCACGGCCATTCGGGCGACAAGAAAGCCAAGAAGGCTTGAGGATTTAGCGATGAGCAAACCAAAGCGTGAGCGGAGCCTCGCCGACAACGAGGCCAAGGCAGTCGCCAGGATGCTGCGGGTTTCCCCGCAGAAGCTCAATCTTGTCGCGCAGCTGATCCGCGGCCGCAAGGCTTCGGCCGCGCTCGCCGACCTGCAGTTCTCGCGCAAGCGGATCGCGGTCGACGTCAAGAAGTGCCTGGAGTCGGCGATCGCGAATGCCGAAAACAACCATGACCTCGAGGTCGACGATCTCGTCGTCGCCGAGGCCCATGTCGGCAACGGCATCGTGATGAAGCGTTTCGCCCCGCGCGGCCGTGGCCGTTCGGGCCGTGTCTACAAACCGTTCTCGCACCTGACCATCGTGGTTCGTCAGGTCGAGGCCGAGGCTGGCGCTTAAGAAGAGCGCAGGAGAAAACGATGGGTCAAAAGATCAATCCGATCGGGCTGCGTCTCGGCATCAACCGGACCTGGGATTCCCGCTGGTTTGCCGGCAAGAACGAGTACGGCAAGCTGCTGCATGAGGACGTCAAGATCCGCGAGATCCTGCACAAGGAGCTCAAGCAGGCCGCGGTCGCGCGCATCGTGATCGAGCGTCCGCACAAGAAGTGCCGCGTCACCATCCACTCGGCCCGTCCGGGCGTGGTGATCGGCAAGAAGGGCGCCGACATCGACAAGCTGCGCAAGAAGGTCGCCGAGATCACCGATTCCGACGTCGTCATCAACATCGTCGAAATTCGCAAGCCCGAGCTCGACGCCACCTTGGTCGCCGAATCGATCGCTCAGCAGCTCGAGCGCCGCGTCGCGTTCCGCCGCGCCATGAAGCGCGCCGTGCAGTCGGCGATGCGTCTGGGCGCCGAAGGCATCCGCATCAACTGCTCGGGCCGTCTCGGCGGCGCCGAAATCGCCCGCATGGAGTGGTACCGCGAGGGCCGCGTGCCGCTGCACACGTTGCGCGCCGACGTCGACTACGGCGTTGCCACCGCGTTCACGACCTTCGGTACCTGCGGCGTCAAGGTCTGGATCTTCAAGGGCGAGATCCTCGAGCACGATCCGATGGCCCAGGACAAGAAGATGGCCGAGGGCGAGAGCTCGCGTCCGCGCCGCGACGCGGCCTGAACCGAACAGAGAGTTTGAGGGCGTAAAGCCATGATGCAACCAAAGAAAACGAAGTTCCGGAAGGCGCATAAGGGCCGCATCCACGGCGTCGCGTCTTCGGGCGCAACGTTGTCCTTCGGCCAGTACGGCCTGAAGGCGATGGAGCCCGATCGCGTCACTGCGCGGCAGATCGAGGCTGCCCGCCGTGCGCTGACCCGTCACATGAAGCGCGCCGGCCGTGTCTGGATCCGCGTGTTCCCCGACGTGCCGGTGTCGAAGAAGCCGGCCGAAGTGCGCATGGGCTCGGGCAAGGGCACCCCGGAATACTGGGTGGCGCGGATCAAGCCCGGCCGCGTGATGTTCGAGATCGACGGCGTGACCGAGCAGACCGCCAGGGAATCGCTCGCGCTTGCCGCCGCCAAGCTGCCGATCAAGACGCGCTTCGTCGCGCGCATCGCGGAGTAGGTGAGATGGCCCAGATGAAAATCGAAGACATCCGCACGATGACCGACGATCAGAGGGAGGACGCCGTCCTCAATCTGAAGAAGGAGCGCTTCAACCTGCGTTTCCAGCGCGCCACCGGGCAGCTGGAGAATACCTCGCGCATGAAGGAAGCCCGCCGCGATATCGCCCGTATCAAGACCGTCGCCGCGCAAGTGCGCGCCAAGAAGAAATAAGAGGCCGCTTATGCCGAAACGTCAGCTTCAGGGTGTGGTCGTCAGCGACAAGCAAGCCAAGACGGTGGTGGTGCGCGTCGATCGCCGCTTCACGCATCCGATCTACAAGAAGACGATCCGCCGCTCCAAGAACTACCACGCGCACGACGAGAACAACCAGTTCAAGCCGGGCGACACGGTGTGGATCGAGGAATCGAAGCCGATCTCGAAGTTGAAGCGCTGGACCGTGGTCCGGGGCGAACAGAAGAAAACCGCCTGACGCTGTCCGGCACCGCCGGGCGAAGTCAGGAACAATTTGAGCGCAGTTGAAGCGCAGAAAGAGGACGAGGTGCATCAATGATCCAGATGCAGACCAACCTCGACGTGGCCGATAATTCAGGCGCACGCCGTGTCATGTGTATCAAGGTGCTGGGCGGCTCCAAGCGCCGCTACGCCACCATTGGCGACGTCATTGTCGTGTCGATCAAGGAAGCGATTCCGCGCGGCAAGGTGAAGAAGGGCGACGTCATGAAGGCCGTGGTGGTGCGGGTCCGCAAGGACATCCGCCGTCCCGACGGCTCCGTCATCCGCTTCGACCGCAACGCCGCCGTGCTGATCAACAACCAGTCGGAGCCGGTCGGCACCCGTATCTTCGGGCCGGTGCCGCGCGAGCTGCGCGCCAAGAACCACATGAAGATCATTTCGCTGGCGCCGGAGGTGCTGTGATGGCTGCCAAGATCCGCAAGGGCGACAAGGTGATCGTGCTGAACGGCCGCGACAAGGGCCGGACCGGCGAGGTGTTCGAGGTGCGTCCGGACGACGGCACTGCGCTGGTCCGCGGCGTCAACATGGTGAAGCGCCACCAGAAGCAGACCCAGAACCAGGAAGGCGGCATCATCTCCAAGGAAGCGCCGATCCATTTGTCCAACATCGCCTATCTCGGCAAGGACGGGAAACCGACCCGGGTGGGCTTCAAGATTCAGGCCGATGGCAAGAAAGTTCGCATTGCCAAGAGCTCGGGAGCAGAGATCGATGGCTGAGACCGCTTACGTGCCGCGCCTTCGCGCGGAATATGACCGGAGCATGCGCGCCAAGCTGACCGAGAAGTTCGGCTACAAGAACGTGATGCAGGTTCCGCGCCTGGACAAGGTCGTGCTCAACATGGGCGTCGGCGATTCCGTCAACGACCGCAAGAAGGCCGAGACCGCGGCTACCGAGCTGTCGCAGATCGCCGGCCAGAAGGCGGTCGTGACCTATTCGCGCATCGCGATTGCGACCTTCAAGCTGCGCGAGAACCAGCCGATCGGCTGCAAGGTCACGCTGCGCAAGGCCAAGATGTACGAGTTCATCGACCGCCTGGTGAACGTCGCGCTGCCCCGCGTGCGCGACTTCCGCGGCTTGAACCCGAAGAGCTTCGACGGCCGCGGCAACTACTCGCTCGGCATCAAGGAGCACATCATTTTCCCCGAGATCGACTTCGACAAGGTCTCGGAAGCCCGCGGCATGGACATTACCGTCTGCACCACGGCCAAGTCCGACGACGAGGCGAGGGCCTTGTTGACCCTTTTCAATTTCCCGTTCCGGCAGTGAGCGGCCGCCAAAGCCCCTCAAACGCGGATACCCAGGAGCCCTAGATGGCAAAGAAGAGTTCGATCGAGAAGAACAACCGGCGCAAGCGGATGACGAAGAACGCCGCGGCCAAGCGTGCCAGGTTGAAGGCGATCATAGCCGACAAGAAGAAGCCGATGGAGGAGCGGTTCGCCGCCACCCTGAAGCTCGCCGAAATGCCGCGCAATTCGTCGGCGACCCGGATTCGCAATCGCTGCGAGCTGTCCGGCCGTCCGCGCTCGAACTATCGCAAGAACAAGCTCAGCCGCATCGCGCTGCGTGAACTCGGCTCCAAGGGCCTGGTTCCCGGGCTCGTGAAGTCAAGCTGGTAAGGGAGGGATCGGTCATGTCGACACACGATCCGATCAGCGATCTGATCACCCGCATCCGCAACGCGCAGATGCGCTCCAAGTCCAAGGTCACGAGCCCCGGCTCCAAGATGCGCGCCAGCGTGCTCGAGGTGCTGAAGGCGGAAGGCTACATCCGCGGCTATGCCAGCGTGGAGCATTCCTCCGGCCGCAGCGAGCTCGAGATCGAGCTGAAGTATTTCGACGGCGAGCCGGTCATCCGCGAGATCGAGCGGGTGTCCAAGCCGGGTCGACGCGTTTACGCCTCGGTGAAGAACCTGCCGCGCGTGAACAACGGTCTCGGCATTTCGGTGTTGTCGACGCCGAAGGGAATCATGGCTGACCACGCCGCGCGCGACGCGAACGTGGGCGGCGAAGTTCTCTTCACGGTGTTCTGAGAAGGGATTGAGCAATGTCACGTGTTGGCAAACGGCCTGTGACGATCCCGTCCGGTGTGACGGCGACGGTCGAAGGGCAGACGATAAAGATGAAGGGCCCGAAGGGCACGCTTTCCTTCGTCGCGCATGACGACGTCGAGGTGAAGTTCGAGAACGGGCAGGTGAAGTTCAACCCTCGCGTCGAGACCAATCGCGCGCGCGCGATGTACGGCACGGCGCGCGCCCAGGTTCAGAACCTCGTCGAGGGCGTCACCAAGGGCTTTGAGAAGAAGCTCGAGATCACCGGCGTCGGCTACCGCGCCGCGATGCAGGGCAAGAACCTGCAGCTCGCGCTCGGCTACAGCCACGACGTCGTCTATCCGATCCCGGAAGGCATCACGGTCACCGTGCCGAAGCCGACCGAGATCACCATCGTGGGCAGCGACCCGCAGCGCGTCGGCCAGGTGGCGGCGGAGATCCGCAGCTACCGCCCGCCGGAGCCCTACAAGGGCAAGGGCGTGAAGTACGCTGGTGAATTCATCTTCCGCAAGGAAGGCAAGAAGAAGTAACGGAGCCGGTCATGTCGCAATTGAAGGTTACGAATGCCCGGCGCAAGAAGCGCGTGCGCCTCGCACTGCGCCGCTCGGCCAACGGCCGTCCGCGTCTGAGCGTGTTCCGCTCGTCGAAGCACATCTACGCCCAGGTCATCGACGACCTGAAGGGCGAGACGGTGGCTTCCGCCTCGTCGCTGGAGAAGACCCTGCGCGATGGCGGCAAGACCGGCGCCGACATCGACGCGGCCAAGGCGGTCGGCAAGCTGCTTGCCGAGCGCGCCGTGCAGAAGGGCGTCAAGGAGGTCGTGTTCGACCGCGGTGCCTATCTTTATCACGGGCGCGTCAAGGCGCTCGCCGATGCGGCCCGCGAGAGCGGATTGAGCTTCTAACGAGATCGAAATTTACGAGGACAGGGGCATCGGCCCCCTAGAGATTGGAAAACACCATGGCAGGTGAACGCGAACGCGGCGGCCGCGAACGGAGCAGGGAGCGCGAGGAGCGCGACAGCGAGTTCGTCGACAAGCTCGTCCACATCAATCGCGTGGCGAAGGTCGTCAAGGGCGGCAAGCGCTTCGGCTTTGCGGCGCTGGTCGTAATCGGCGACCAGAAAGGCCGTGCGGGCTTCGGTCACGGCAAGGCCCGCGAAGTGCCTGAAGCGATCCGCAAGGCAACCGAATCGGCCAAGCGCAATTTGACGCGCGTTGCCCTTCGTGAGGGCCGCACGCTGCATCACGACATCTTCGGCCGTCACGGCGCCGGCCGCGTCTATCTGCGTGCCGCTCCGGCTGGTACCGGCATCATCGCGGGCGGCCCGATGCGCGCGGTGTTCGAGACGCTCGGTGTCCAGGACGTGGTGGCGAAGTCGATCGGCTCGTCGAACCCCTACAACATGGTTCGCGCCACCTTCAACGCGCTGAAGCACCAGGACTCGCCACGCTCAGTCGCGGCGCGCCGCAACATCAAGGTTTCCACCCTGCAGTCGCGCCGCGTCGGCGGCGACGCCGAGGCAGCGGCGGACTAACGTTTCGATCGGAGTGAAGTCATGGCCAAGGCCGCAAAGACGATCAAGATCGAGCAGACCGGCAGCGGAATCCGCCGCCATCACTCGCAGCGCTCGACCCTGATCGGCCTCAAGCTCAACAAGATCGGCCGGACTGCCGAACTGCCGGACACCCCGGAAGTTCGCGGCATGATCGCCAAGGTTCAACACCTCGTCCGCATCGTCGGCGACCAGTAATTAGGAGAAGGGCGATGAAGCTCAGCGATATCGCCGACAACGCCGGCTCGCGCAAGAAGCGCATGCGCGTCGGCCGCGGCATCGGTTCAGGCAAGGGCAAGCAGGCCGGTCGCGGCGGCAAGGGCCAGACCGCGCGCTCGGGCGTGCGCATCAAGGGCTTTGAAGGCGGCCAGATGCCGTTGCATCGCCGTCTGCCCAAGCGCGGCTTCAACAACGTGTTCCGCGTCGAGTTTGCCGAGATCAATCTCGACCGCCTGCAGCAGGCGGTCGACGCCAAGGCGATCGACGTCAAGGACACCGTGAATGCGGAGTCGCTGGTCAAGGCCGGCGTGCTGCGCCGCGCCAAGGCGGGCGTGCGGTTGCTCGGCCGCGGCGAGCTCAAGGCCAAGCTCAACATCGAGGTGCACGGCGCTTCCAAGTCCGCCATTGCGGCGGTCGAGAAGGCAGGCGGCTCGGTCAAGATCCTGGCGCCGGCCAAGGAAGACGAAGGCAAGGCGGCGTAACATCTGCGTCATTGCCCGCGCCTCGCGGGCAATTTGCTTTCCGGAACAATGGACTTATCAAAGCCGGATACCAGATAATATCCGGCCACTGCTGAAGGTCCGGGGCCGGAAGGTGCGGCAGCAGGGGGCGCGCGGGAGAAAGCCAAAACATGGTCTCGGCAGCAGAACAACTTGCAGCAAACCTCAACTTCGGCGCGCTGGCCAAGGCCGAAGAGCTGAAGAAGCGCATCTGGTTCACGCTGGGTGCGCTGCTTGTTTATCGGCTCGGCACCTACATCCCGCTGCCCGGCATCGACCCCAACGTGTGGGAGCAGGTGTTCCGCTCGCAGGCGGGCGGCATCCTCGGCATGTTCAACATGTTCGCCGGCGGCGGCATCCACCGCATGGCGATCTTCGCGCTGAACATCATGCCGTACATCTCGGCATCGATCATCATCCAGCTCCTGACCACGGTCTCGCCGCAGCTCGAAGCCCTGAAGAAGGAAGGCGAGGCGGGCCGCAAGACGCTGAACCAGTACACCCGGTACCTCACGGTGATCCTGGCCGCGTTCCAGTCCTACGGCATCGCGGTCGGCCTCGAAGGCGCGGGCAACGTGGTCAGCGACCCCGGCCTGTTCTTCCGCCTCTCGACCACGATCACGCTCACCGGCGGCACCATGTTCCTGATGTGGCTGGGCGAGCAGATCACTTCGCGCGGCATCGGCAACGGTATTTCGCTGATCATCCTCTCCGGCATCGTCGCCGAGCTGCCTTCGGCGCTCGCCAGCATGCTGGAACTGGGCCGCCAGGGCGCGCTGTCGACCGGCCTGATTCTGATCGTGATCGTGATGGCGGTCGCCGTGATCGCCTTCATCGTCTTCATGGAGCGCGCTCAGCGCCGTCTTCTGATCCAGTATCCGAAGCGCCAGGTCGGCAACAAGATGTTCGAGGGCCAGTCCTCGCATCTGCCGCTCAAGCTCAACACCTCGGGCGTCATCCCGCCGATCTTCGCCTCGTCGCTGCTGCTGTTGCCGACCACGGTCGCCAACTTCAATGCCGGCAAGGGGCCGGAATGGATGCAGTGGCTGACCACGCAGCTCAGCCACGGACGGCCGCTGTTCCTGTTCCTGTATCTGGCGCTGATCGTGTTCTTCGCATTCTTCTACACCGCGATCGTGTTCAACCCGACCGAGACCGCGGACAATCTGAAGAAGCATGGCGGCTTCATTCCGGGCATCCGCCCGGGCGAGCGCACCGCCGAGTACATTGATTACGTGCTGTCGCGCATCACGGTGCTGGGCGCGATTTACCTGGCGGTCGTCTGTCTGATCCCGGAAATCCTGATCTCCTACGCCTCGGTGCCGTTCTACTTTGGTGGTACGTCGCTTTTGATCGTGGTCAGTGTCACCATGGACACGGTGGCGCAAGTTCAGGGCTATCTGCTGGCGCATCAGTATGAAGGGCTGATCCGCAAATCCAAATTGCGCGGACGCCGCCGCTAGGGGGCGGCGCGTCGCGAAACTTCTAATCGGGTGTGCGCTCGATCACCTGGCCGGGGGGCGAAATAATGCGACTGATTCTTCTGGGACCGCCGGGTGCCGGCAAGGGCACGCAGGCGCAGCGGCTGGTGGCCAAGCACGGCATCGTCCAGCTCTCCACCGGCGAGATGCTGCGCGCGGCCGTCGCCGCCGGCACGCCGGTCGGCCTGCAGGCCAAGGAGATCATGGCGAGCGGCGGTCTCGTCCCGGACGAAATCGTGATCGGCATCATCTCCGACCGCCTCGACCAGCCCGACATGAAGAAGGGCTTCATCCTCGACGGCTTTCCACGCACGGTGCCGCAGGCGGCGGCACTGGATGAACTGCTGAAGCACAAGCACATCAAGCTCGACGCCGTCGTCGAACTGCGCGTCAACGAGAGCGCGCTGTTGCAGCGGGTCGAGAACCGCGTCGCCGAGATGCGCGCCCGCGGCGAGGAAGTCCGCGTCGACGACACTCCCGAAGTGCTGGCCAAGCGGCTGGCCCAGTACCGCTCCCTGACGGAACCGCTGATCCACTATTATTCGGAACGGCGGAAGCTGCTCACGGTCGATGGCATGATGACCATCGAGCAGGTCACCCGGGAAATTAACCGGATTCTGGCTGCCATTGGCGCCACCGAGGCCAAGGTGGCGGCCAAGGCGGCCGCCAGGAAGGCCTCCGCGAAGAAGGCCAAGCCTGCCGGGAGTGCCAAAAAACCCGCCAAACCGGCCCGGAAAGCCGCCAAGGCGCCGAAAAAGCCGGCCAAAGCGGCATCCAGGAAGCCGGCCAAGGCCGCCAAGGGGAAGGGAGCCCGGAAGGCCTCAAAAGCGGGCAAAAAGGTCACGAAAAAGCGAGCTAAGCGTTAGAATCGGTTGACGAAACCCGCTTGAATCCCTTAATAAGCCCCGCATCCAGATCGGATAGTTATCAGACGATGCCGGGCCCCGGGAAACCAAGGGTTAGGGCGTCGTGTTCGCGTTTGTGGACACCTGCCCGACTAGCAGAAATTCAGAAATTCCGGCCCTGACGGCCGGTGACAGGAGAGAAGTCCGTGGCCCGTATCGCCGGCGTCAATATCCCGACCAACAAGCGCGTGCTGATCGCGCTCCAGTACATCCATGGCATTGGCCAGAAGAATGCCGCCGAGATCATGGAGAAGGTGAAGATTCCGCTGGATCGCCGCGTCAGCCAGCTCACCGACCAGGAAGTGCTGCAGATCCGCGAAGTGATCGACCGCGACTACCTCGTCGAGGGCGATCTTCGTCGCGAGGTCGGCATCAACATCAAGCGTCTGATGGACCTCGGCTGCTATCGCGGCCTGCGCCATCGTCGCGGCCTGCCGGTGCGTGGCCAGCGCACTCACACCAATGCGCGCACGCGCAAGGGGCCGGCCAAGGCGATCGCCGGCAAGAAGAAGTAATTTGGCCAATAGCGAATAGGGAATGGCGAGCAGGTTCTGTTCGCCGCTCGCTATGAGCCACTCGTGTTTTTCGGTGTAGCCGCTGGCATTACGGCGGTGTTGAGATCTCAGGAAAGGTAGTCAATGGGCAAGGAAGCCACCCGCGTCCGCCGTCGCGAACGCAAGAACATCGCCTCCGGCATCGCGCATGTGAATTCGTCGTTCAACAACACAACCATCACCATCACCGACGCACAGGGTAACGCCATTGCTTGGTCGTCGGCCGGCACGATGGGCTTCAAGGGCTCGCGCAAGTCGACCCCCTATGCCGCGCAGGTCGCAGCAGAAGACGTCGCCAAGAAGGCGCAGGAACACGGCATGCGCACCCTGGAAGTGGAAGTGGCCGGTCCGGGTTCCGGCCGTGAGTCGGCGCTTCGCGCGCTGCAGGCCGCGGGTTTCACCGTCACCTCGATCCGCGACGTGACCACGATCCCGCACAACGGTTGCCGTCCGCGCAAGCGCCGGCGCGTTTGAGTTGTTGAAGTCGCGGGGCGCGGCCGCTCCCGCCTCGCGATGGTTTTTGGAATTGTACGACGCGGGATGATCCGCGGATCTCCAACGCCGGCGGTTTGAAGCGCAAATCGGCCGGCCCGTATGGGTGAAAAACAGTGACGATCCAGAAAAATTGGCAAGAACTGATTCGACCGAACAAGCTGCAGGTCACGCCGGGTTCTGACGCGACCCGCCTCGCCACGTTGGTCGCTGAGCCGCTCGAGCGCGGCTTCGGCCAGACGCTCGGCAATGCGCTGCGCCGCATCCTGCTCTCCTCGCTGCAGGGCGCCGCCGTGCAGTCGGTGCATATCGACGGCGTGCTACACGAGTTCTCCTCGATTGCGGGCGTCCGCGAGGACGTCACCGACATCGTACTCAACATCAAGGACATCTCGATCAAGATGCAGGGCGAAGGCCCCAAGCGCATGGTCGTGAAGAAGAGCGGCCCGGGCGTGGTCACCGCCGGCGACATCCAGACCGTCGGCGACGTCACCGTGCTCAATCCGGAGCTGCAGCTCTGCACGCTGGACGAGGGCGCCGAGATCCGCATGGAGTTCACGGTCTCGACCGGCAAGGGCTACGTGCCCGCCGAGCGCAACCGGCCCGAGGACGCACCGATCGGCCTGATCCCGGTCGACAGCCTCTACTCGCCGGTCCGCAAGGTCTCCTACAAGGTCGAGAACACCCGCGAGGGCCAGATCCTCGACTACGACAAACTGACCATGACCATCGAGACCAACGGCGCGGTCACGCCGGATGATGCGGTTGCCTATGCCGCGCGCATCCTGCAGGACCAGCTCAACGTGTTCGTCAATTTCGAGGAGCCTCGCAAGGAAGTCGCGCAGGAGATCATCCCCGATCTCGCCTTCAACCCGGCTTTCCTCAAGAAGGTGGACGAACTCGAGCTGTCGGTGCGTTCGGCCAACTGCCTGAAGAACGACAACATCGTCTATATCGGCGACCTCGTGCAGAAGAGCGAGGCGGAGATGCTCCGCACCCCGAACTTCGGCCGCAAGTCGCTGAACGAGATCAAGGAAGTGCTGGCGCAGATGGGCTTGCATCTCGGCATGGAAGTGCCGGGCTGGCCGCCGGAGAACATCGACGAGCTCGCCAAGCGCTTCGAGGATCACTACTGAGCGAATGGGGAGTGGCGAATAGCGAATGGAAGGAACTATTCGCTACTCACTATTCGCCACTCGCTAGCAGGGCGAACGCAGGAAGCCCACCTGAGGAACTTGTCGCTGAACCACCGCGACAGAATTGAAGAAGGAATAGTCCAATGCGTCACGGAAGGGTTCACCGCAAGCTCAACCGCACGGCCGAGCACCGCCGCGCGATGTTCGCCAACATGGCGGCTGCGCTGATCAAGCACGAGCAGATCGTCACCACGCTGCCGAAGGCGAAGGAGCTTCGCCCGATCGTCGAGAAGCTGGTCACGCTCGGCAAGAAGGGCGGCCTTGCGCTGCGCCGCCAGGCCATCTCGGAGCTGCGCGACGTCGACCAGGTCAAGAAGCTGTTCGACACGCTGGCGCCCCGCTACAAGGACCGCCAGGGCGGCTACACCCGCATCATCAAGGCCGGCTTCCGCTACGGCGACAACGCTGCGATGGCGGTGATCGAATTCGTCGACCGCGACGTCGATGCCAAGGGCCAGGACTCCGGTCCGGTCCAGGAGAAGGAAGAAGCCGAAGCGGCGTAAGCCCTGCGGTACGGAATTGAAAAGGCGGCGCCATCGAGCGCCGCTTTTTTATGAGCTGCGACCGTACACGAAGGGGGCTTCGATGAGGATCGTATTGGGATTTGCGCTGGCGCTTGTTATATCGCCGGCCGCCAGCGAGACGCTGCTGGAGCGAGGCGCCTATCTCGC